>Ga0208373_1000070_pt1 | contig 184290 bp, 173 predicted proteins | sample RifOxyC2_FD_184036 | JGI IMG/M metagenome (GOLD analysis project Ga0208373, IMG submission 184036) | Soil microbial communities from Rifle, Colorado - Rifle Oxygen_injection C2 (SPAdes) | ecosystem: Environmental > Terrestrial > Deep subsurface > Rock core/Sediment | place: Rifle, Colorado...
GCACAAATCAAAAATTGTGAAGAAAACTTTTTTGCGGGGTGGCGAGGTTTCCGAGCGACGGCGGGGCTGGCTTCCTTATTGGGGGTTTTGCTCAAAAAATGTTCGAACATCAATCAAAAAACACCGCCAATTTTCACTTTTTGTGAAATCGTAAGAAACAGCCTCGGCGCAAAGCGCCTCGGCATGGTATTTTCCCGCAATTTTGAAGGCATTTTTGAAATCCAAAAACAGCGTGCGGTCGGCAATGCGGAAGTTCGCAGAGCGAAGCTCTGGCAAAATGAAATTTTGCAAACCAATCTTTTTTCTTTCGCTTTCAGCGAAAGGTTGAGCGTATTTTTCTTTGATTGCCCAAAAACTAATCTAAAAACAATATGGACAACATAAATTTACAAACCAAAAAGATTTTTCTCTATGCCCGCAAATCCACGGACGAGCCAGAGCGACAAGTGCTTTCCATTGAGGCGCAAATGTTTGAGTTGCGGGAATTTGCGAAAAAGGAAGGGCTAAACATCGTCCGTGAATTTGTGGAAAGCAAAACCGCCAAAGAGCCAGGGCGAGATATTTTTAGCGATATGATAGCAAGCATAGAGAAAAATGAAGCCGAGGGAATTTTAGCGTGGCACCCCGACAGGTTGGCGAGAAATAGTATAGACGGCGGACGGATAATTTACTTGGTGGACACTGGTAAAATTACCACGCTAAAATTTCCTACTTTTTGGTTTGATCCGACACCGCAGGGAAAATTTATGTTGTCCATAGCTTTTGGGCAATCAAAATATTATGTGGATAATCTTTCGGAAAACATAAAGAGGGGTATTCGCCAAAAATTACGAAATGGAATATGGCCCGCTTGGGCGCCACTTGGCTATATAAACGACAAAAACGCCCGCTGTATTGCCGTGGACAAAGAAAAGGCAAAGTATATCAAGCGGGCTTTTGAAATTTACTCAACTGGCGAATACCCCCTCGCTCAAATCCGAAAGATTATCAATTCCATTGGCTTGGTTGGCAAGAAAGGCAAAATGCTTTCCGTCTCAAATTATCAGTACATGCTCAAAAATAAAATCTACTATGGAATGATTGAATATAACGGCGAATTGTATGACGGAAAGCATGAACCGATTATCACAAAGAAACTTTTTGATTCCGCTGCCGAAGTGATGGCGAACAAGAGCAAACCGAAATCGCCAAAACTCAAACCTTATGTTTTTAGAGGATTTTTCCGTTGCGGAGAATGTGGCTGTTTCATTACCACCGAAACGCAAAAAGGTCATAACTATTTGCGATGTACTAAACGGAAAAATCCTTGTTCGCAAAGGTATGCGAGAGAGGACGCCATCACTTCTCAAATAAAAGAAGAAATCAAAAAAGTTTCTTTGTCTTCCGCTTGGACAAACGCTTCAATCAATTTTTTCGAAAACGAAAAAATTAAAATTGCCCAAGCGGAAAGCTCTTTCGCCCAAAAAGCGAGAGATGAGCTTGTGGAGATAGAAACAAAACTTGATCGCTTGCTTGATTTACAACTGGACGGCAATTTGTCGCAAGCGGAATACACCGCAAAAAAGTACAAGCTCATTCTCGCTAAAAAAGATTTGGAAGAAAAAATCTCTGCTTTTGGGCGAAAGAGCAATAATCGGTTCGAACTTGCCATTGCCTTTCTAAAAGACGCCAACCAAGCCGAAAAATACGCTCAACAAGAAAATCCCGAAAGGATTCGGGATTTTCTCAAAAAGATTGGTTCGAACTTCCGCATTGCCGACCGCACGCTGTTTTTGGATTTCAAAAATGCCTTCAAAATTGCGGAAAAATACCATGCCGAGGCGCTTTGCGCCGAGGCTGTTTCTTACGATTTCACAAAAAGTGAAAATTGGCGGAGAGGGAGGGATTCGAACCCTCGATACGGATTTAAACCCGTATAACAGGTTAGCAACCTGCCGCCTTCAGCCTCTCGGCCACCTCTCCATTTTTACCCAAATTACTAATTACAGACTACTCAAATTTTTTGCAACAGCAAAAATTCACTCGGAGAGGGAGGGATTCGAACCCTCGGTCCACTTGCATGGACTCCGGTTTTCAAGACCGGTGCACTAAACCACTATGCGACCTCTCCAGAATTAAAGTAATTTACCATTTTTGAAATCACCTGTCCAGCTAGCCCTTAGCTAAAGTAAAACCCCAAATCTCTCCTGCCCCGGCCTCCTTTAAAACCTTAGCGCATTCTTCCATTGTCGCGCCAGTGGTAAAAACGTCGTCTATTAAAACTATTTTTTTATTAAAAATTTTATTTTTATCCAAAACCTCAAAAGCTTCCTTAATATTGTTCATTCTCTCTTCTTTGGGAAGCCCTACTTGAGGCACAGTAAAACGAGAGCGGGAAAGAACATTGGTTTCCACTCCCCAACTGAAAAAATTCCCAACACAAGAGGCTAAAATCTCCGCTTGATTAAATCCCCTTTCCAGCAATCTTTTTTTGTGGAGCGGAACCGGGATAACAATCGCTTCAAAATCATTTTTCTTTATCAATTTTTCTAAACCATTAACAAATATTTTTCCCAAATCTCTGCCGATATCTTCAACAAATTTATATTTAAATAAATGTATTCCCTGCTTTATTATTTTCTCGTCGTAAGAATACGGGGCGATAATTTTATCCAGAAACACCCCTCTTGCGACAAAAATATCCATCTTCATTTTGTCTTGGCAACTGGAACAAATCCATTCTTTTTCTTTACCGCAACCAAGACACTCTACGGGGAATAAAATATCTAAGATAAACTTCTTGAGTATGGACAAATACCTAACCGCTTCAGAAAAATTCATTCGTTTAAATCTAAAAATCAAATCAATGTTTTAAGCACCAAATCCAAAATAACAAGCTCCACCACGTACAAAGTTTAGGTTATTCGGAGCGTTCAACGGGGTAATAATCTATAAAGTCAATTGTTTACTCCAGGCTATAAATTACCTTTACTTTGTCCGTGGTCCAAATAAATTCAAATATCTAATGCTCAAAATTCTAAACAACGGTTGTTTTGAACATTTGAATTTTGGTCATTGTAATTTATTTGGGATTTGTAATTTTGGATTTGGTGCTTAAGTATCATGATTCATAATTCTTGATTCATGATTCAATTTACTCCAACCAATTCGCCTTGTTCACTTTCCATTCGTCGCTTATTTTCTGAAATTCCAGTTCTAAATTTTGATAATAAATTTCTTTATTTTCTGCTGTTTTTTCTCCAGCTCCTTCGCGCTGTGTGTTGACAACGACCGTTGCTGTCCCGCCTTTTTCATTTATGGCAGTGATCTTTGACGAGACTGCCTTGGTCGTAATTCCCGAATAAACCGAAACATCAGTAATCGCCGCTTTGCTTTCCGCGACATAATCATCCACCCATTTTTGCATCGTGCCAGTCATTATCGGTTTTAAATCCAAGACATTAGCATACTCACCTTGATTGGAGTAGCTCCCAAATCTTTCCGCAAAAGCTGCCGCCAAGCGACCAAGATCTGCTTTTGTCTTTTCTTCTCCTTTGACCGGCTCTGGCGGAACACTTCCCGCCGGTTTATTTTGAGGAACAATGGCAATCGGCGGAGGCGGACTCTGAACCTCTTCATCGTTAACCGATTTTCCTCGCCACAAAAACCAATAAAGTAAAAAGGCAAGTAAAAGAATGATTACGATAGCAATAACTATTTTTGTTCTGCGGGAAAAATACATATTATAAAATTTTATGACTTATATATTTGTCATTCCCGCGCAGGCGGGAATCTACTTTAAAATAATTGCGAGTGGATCCCCGCCTTCGCGGGGATGACAGAAAAAAAACGGGGAAGAAAAAACAAATACGTAAATCTTATACTTAAACATCAAGCCGGCTCATTCTCCATGGCGAGTTCTTCGTCAAATTCTTTTTTGGCTGCTTCAATTTCCAAGAGTTGTTTAGGATCGGAAGTTATTAATTGATCTTCGGAATATGACGCGACGATTTTTATAGCCGCGTGTTTCGCTCCGGCAAAGAAGATTCCTTCGCCGACTCCGCACTCTAAGAGCAAATATTTTTCACCTTGCGTCAACATAAATGTTTTTTGAATCAAGTCAATCGACGCTGATGATTGTTTCAGAAGAATCTGAATGGAAGAGTTGGTAACGATCGCCTGACCATAAGGAGAAGTAAGAAAATCATTGACGTCTTGTGTGATCGTTGTCAATCCCAAATAATATTTACGACATCTTTTAGCTAAAGCAAAAATAAATTTGGCGCTATCTTCATGTTGCATAAGCCACCACGCCTCGTCAACCACCAAGATTCTCCTTTTTCTTTCCGATCTAACAACCGCCCAAATAAAATTTATAATATTATAGATGGCAATCGGACGAAGTTCGTCTTCAAGATCTCTGACGCTAAAAATAACCAAAGGATTTCTTACATCAACCGTAGTCGGCGAATTTAGAAGTCCGGAAAATGTTCCTTCAGTATATTTTTTTAATCTTTCCACCAAGCTTTCCGCCCCGGTCATTCCTTCTAATATATTTTGCAAATCTCTCATGATCGGAGGCTCAATTCCCGATTTTAAGTTGGTGTCCGGCGTAATATCTTTTCTGGCATATGTTTCAATTAGCGCTCTATCAAGCAAAGAATCTTCTTCCGGAGAAAAAATAAGTTTTCCTCCCTCACCTGGACGAGCAAGCATCAGGCGCAACAATCCCTTTAAGGTAATAACTGCACTCCTGATAATATCTTCCGCGCTCGTATCATCCCCTACCGGACGCGGCAAATCAAATGGATTTATTTTAGAATCAGACGCTAAAGAAATATTAATATAAGCTCCACCCACCGCATCCGACAAATGCTTATATTCCATTTCCGGATCAATAACTAAAACATCAACGCCAAGCATCAACGAACGCAGAACTTCGAGCTTAATAGCATAACTTTTCCCAGCGCCGGAGGTCGCAAAAACAACGGCATTAGCGTTTTGCAGAGAAAAACGATCAAACAAAATTAAACTGTTATTATGGCGATTTATGCCATATAAAATTCCATTATCCGAACTTAGCTCCGCCGACATAAATGGAAAAGACGAGGCAATCGGCGAAGAGTTCATGTTAAAAGTAATCATCAATTCATCATTGCAAAGGGGTAATGTGGAATTAAAACCTTGCTCCGCCTGATAAAAAACTCTTTTGGTATAAATTAGTTTTGAGCCAAAAATCGATTCTATCTCTTCAGACGTTTTATCCAGTTCTTCTTTACTTTTGGCATAAATTGTCACATAAAGAGCGTATTGAAAAAAATGTTCAATGCCTTGAGTCAAGTCATCGCGAAGCTGTTCAATGTCGCGAAGAGCCGTTTCGCGAAGCGGATCGCGAGGAGCGCCTTTTTCCGCGTCTCCCAAAATTTGCGCCTCAATAGCTCCGGCTTTCTTTTTAAGTTGCTTTAAAATTATTTCTGCTTTAACCGGATAAAAAAACATTCCGATGTCCAAAGCCGTATTCAAATTCACAATCGGCGTAAACCAACCGACAGTAATATAACGCGGATAAGTGACAACAAAAATCGTCCGGACATACTTATCACCCAGGAGAACATAAGACGGCTCAATTTTCATTGAAGCTGGTGAAATCAAATCTTGCACCGAGACAGAACCACGACGATAAATCCGCTCCTCTTCAAGCAGTATTTTTTCCTCTTCTGCGAGACGCTTCTGTTCTTCCGGAGAAATATTGCTTATCTCAGTCGCTACTTTTTCTTTTTTATAGACCGCGCTTGGTGTAAAAGCCATGTTAGTAAAGTTAAAAGTGAAAAGTGAAAAATTAAAAGTTACGGTTTAAAATGAAAAATTATTTAATTTTAACTGAACTTTACATTTTTCATTTTTAACTTTTAACTTTTTTATTCTCCAACCCTTAGTTTTCCCATATCAACCATTTTTTCCGTTTCTGCCAGTTCAGGATTATAGAGATTATAATAAAGTTCTATTAGACTTTGCGTATCCAAAACAACCGAAGTAAGCCCCATACCCGACAACAACATCTGCACATGCTCAACTCGAGCAAAAAGATCTTTTTTCCTTTTTCTAAATCTTTCCGCGCCCAATTTAATGGCAGATCCCGGACGAATAACCTCGTTTAATCTTGACCAAAATCCTTTTCGTTTGTCGGAAAGCGGATCATAGGGAACCGTGATATAAAAACGCTTGCTCATGATATCCCCCATCTCCACAAGTTCTTTCACATATTCGCGATAGTCGGCAATTTGAATTCTCAATAAATCGTTTCCCTGCTCTTTTTCCGCTTTTCTTAATCTTTCCAAGTAGGCGTCAATATTAAGTTTTCTTGACTGGATAACAATTTGCAAAGGAAATTCTATCGCGTTTAAAAAAGAAACGTAAGCCGCAATGATCGCGTTTTGCTCTTCCTCGGATTTTAACGCAAAATTAATGCTTGAGATAAGCATTACCGCTCGCATTGTCCCGTCTTTCAAGACAACACAATCTTCGCGGATTTCCGCTATATCCAAACGTTCTCTTGTGGATACTCCGACTTTTTTTCCGGCAAGTTTCTTGCTCTGCATAAAGAATAAACACTAAATTCTAAGCTCTAATATAATTTTTAATTTTATAAATAATTTTCTAATGTTTTAATGTCTTAAACTTGAACGGACTGACACGCTTTAGCGTGTTATCAAACTTATTACCCATAATACCCATAACAGCCTAAAGGCTGTCACTCCGTATAATTCAAGTTTAAAAATTACAAAATTATAAAATTAAAAATTCTAATTACGACTTCAATTATCTTCTCCTCTATAAGCTCCGCCTGTGTTCACTATTAAAGACAATTCTGAAAGTTTGGTTTCTTCCAGAACATCTTTTATCGGTCTTTTTATAACTGCCTTTATTTCTTCTTTTTTTAAATTTCCCATCAATTCATCGCTTGTTAATTCTTTATTCCACACTCTAAGATTTGGTCGGCGACTTGTCTGTAATAAATTTAAAAGAAAAAAATGAAAAGGTTGACCATTAATTTTGATAAAAGCTAAAACTACCCCTATCGCAAAAGTTGGAAAACCAAAAATTAAAAAAAATGTGAATGTAGCCAGTTTGTAAAGAATAAATAAAACTATCGCTGCAGAAAGAAGAATAACAAACTGCCGAGTTGTGATCGGACCGATAATTTTATCTTCTACGTCAATAAATTGAGGGATAACGAATTGTTGCATATCTTAATTATATCACACTTCCTAATACCTTAAAAATTTATTTAATTCCAAAACAGCCTTATATTCTTCTGCGGTTAAGGTTGGTCTCTCTGAAGCCTCGCGAAGAGAAATAATTTGATCGGCCGAAGCTCCTTTTGATAAACAATCTCGGCTGATTTCCAAATAAATTTTTGTAACTTCAGCTTCTTGCCACGCCTTAATGCCGGCTATTCTTTTTATCACAGAATCACGTTCTAAAATATCTAGTTTTTCCTTAATTTTTGCCACGGCCTCCTCCGGACTCGCGCCCAGTCTCCTAAAATTAACCAAAGTCATATCTCTCAACTCATCTATCGGCCCGATAATTTTGGGAATATATTTGATATCATCAAGTCGTGGCTGATCTTTTCTAAAAACCGGCGGTGGACGGCGAATCGGAATGCTCACCGGTTTAAAAACCTGGAGCGGTTTTGGTTCGCTCGCCGAAACTTTAGTGAAGGCGGCTTCGCTCGCCGACTTGTCCTCCGTAGCCGTAGCTTTAGCGTAGGCGGATTCGCTCGTAGGTTCATCTGTTGGATTATCCGTTGCAACACGAGTGGCTATGGCGGGAGATTGGATAGTGGGAGCTGATGCAGGATAAATCACTTCTTTTTTTACAACCGTTTTTTCTTCCACATTCGGCGGAAGCGTTTTCTCTACTTTATTTTCTAGTTCTGTTTTTGAGACTGGGGCAATAATCGACGTTGTTGCTTCCTCTTTTGATTTCACTGTCTCATCTTTTTTTTCAACTTTGCTATCTAAAAAATCGGCAAATTCAACCAATGATAAAATTTCCGGCCTTTCTTTTCCGGGGCGAACAATACTTTCTTCGGGCAAAGAGATCGGAGAAGACTCTTTTCTCTTGGTGATCTCTTGCCATCTATTTTTCATCTTATCGTTTAATTTGCTCTGGTTTTCCTCAAAAACCATCTCTCGTCTTCTTTGTTCCGCCTCCAACGCTTCCTTGATTTCTTCCAGTTTTTTTCGATGTAAGTCTGTCTCGTCACTCTTACTCTTTCTTCTCGCAATTTCCAAAATCTTATTTATTTTTTCTTTTGACAAAACACCGGCCGAAAAAGAACTAGATAAAGTGTCTTGAAGTTCGTAGCCGTCTCTAATATCTTTAAGGTGTGTTAACAAAATATTATTTAATTTTTGTCTCTCGCTCTCGGGTATTTTGATTCCGCTCTCTTTAATAATCTCTTCAACTTTTACCTCCAACTCAGTTTTTGGAATTGTGGTGACGGCAACGGGCCTTATTTTTTTCTCTTCGGTCTTAACTATTTCAGCTTCTTTTTCAGTCTCTGTTTTTTTTTCTTCTTTTGGTAAAAATTCTTTGTTTTTTTGTTCGGCTTTAACTTCCAAGACTTGCAGGGGTTTTTCTTCTTCTTTTTTATTACCGACTTTATCGATTAAACCAATGACAATATCAGCTTGCTCTCCCAAAAATCCCAATCCCCCGCTTTTTGTCTCGCGCGTCAAAACACTTTTCGTTTCATATCTATCACGAACATCTTTTAGATAAGCTTCAATAATATCGGCCAATCTCCCCTTTAGATTTTCGTCAACTCTAAATCTGATTTGTTTTAAAATCTCGTCAACATTATTTGAAACTAAAACCGGCTGCGGTTTTGCCGGAGCATTTTCTTCTATATCATAAAACTTCCCGCCTCGCAAAATTTTAAACTTGCCGGTTTTGTCTTTAACCAATATTTCGTCGTCGTTTAGAACCATTGCTCCTCCCTTTATCATGTCATTGCGAGGCCTCCGCCTTTTGCGGAGGACGAAGCAATCCCCTTCTTTAAATAAATAATCAGGGGATTGCCACGCCCCAACTAAAGGGTCGGGGCTCGCAATGACAGTATTCTTTTATTTTAAAATCTTCCTTAAATTATTTACCCGATCAATCTTTTCCCAAGGTAAGTCCAAATCCGACCTTCCAAAATGTCCGTAGGCCGCGGTTTGGCGATAAATCGGCCGGCGTAAATTTAACATTTTAATAATTCCCGCCGGGGTAAAATCAAAAACTTTTTTAACAGCATTTAATATTTTTTCGTCATCATACTTTCCTGTCCCAAAAGTATTTAAGTTGATTGCCAAAGGACCTTCTCCGCCAATCACATAAGCCAATTGGATCTCGCATTTTTCCGCCAAGCCCGAAGCGACAACATTTTTCGCGGCATAGCGAGATATATAAGAGCCGGAACGATCTACTTTTGTTGGATCTTTTCCTGAATAAGCGCCACCGCCATGGCTTCCGGTTCCTCCATAAGTATCAACTATAATTTTTCTGCCCGTGCATCCGGTATCAGCCACCGGTCCGCCGATGACAAATCTTCCAGTATTGTTTATAAAAAATTTGGTTTTACTATCAATCCATTCTCCGCAAACCGGTTTAACGACTTTTTCCAAAATATCTTTCCTTAATTTTTCTAAACTAACATCCGGATCATGTTGCGCGGCCACAACCACAGCTTCAATTCTTTTGGGAATCCTTTCTACCCGCCCATGCTCTTTATTTATCACTTCATATTCAATCGTCACCTGTGTTTTTCCGTCCGGCCTTAGATATTTCAAAATTTCTTTTTTTCTGACTTCTGCTAATTTCAAAGCTAATTTATGAGCGATCGTAATCGGCAAGGGCATTAATTCTGGCGTCTCGGAACACGCGTAGCCGGACATAATCCCCTGGTCTCCGGCACCCACTCTTTTTTTACTTTTTACAACGCCCATCGCGATATCCGGGCTTTGCTCGTGAATGGAATTCAAAATTCCAACCGTATGGTAATCAAAACCATATTCCGGCTTGTCATAACCAACATCGCCCAAAACATTGCGGACGATGGATTGAATATTGATGTAAGTGTTTGTGGTAATTTCGCCAGTCACGACAATAAATCCCATGCCGGCCATTACTTCGCAAGCAACTCTCGCGTATGGATCGTTTTTTAGAATATTATCCAAAACAGAGTCAGCGATTTGATCGCAGACTTTGTCGGGATGGCCTTCGGTGACGGATTCGGAAGTTAGAAAAACATGATTGGACATATGATTTATTCAATGATTTAAATAAGATTAGTGAAAATTTTTCTACGCCTCCGTCCTAGAAAAGTCATCCTGAACGCAGTGAAGGATCTCGGACGAATGTCCGCGATATTCTTTTCTAGCCCGCATACGCGGGAGATTCTTCGCTTCGCTCAGAATGACGCGAAAAAGGATCTCCGTAGTCCCCCCTACTATTCCTCCCAGACAAACCCACCTTTTTCTTCATCAAAATAAACAATACTATTATACTTATTTTCTCCGCCCTTTTTCATCAAATTAACCAATTGAATGCCAATTCCGGCTGATTTTTCTTCGTTTAACTTCAATAAATATTCTAAAATATACCTTAAAAGAGAAACCAGATATTTTGGATCTGTGGGATTTATTTCAAAACCATTAACAGTTTGCGATAGATTCTTTTGGTTCAAATATTTTTTAACCAAATCCGAAAAACGATTGTCATTTAATAACTTACCTAGCTCTCCCAATCCGGCCACAACTCTTAAGCCAGCTATAATTTTTTCTTTATTAAATATTTTAGTAGTATCTTTCGGAGAAATTTCTTCGTAAATCAAATCTTCTATTTTTGTGCCGTTATTTTTTATAATAATCAAGATTTCTTCTTCCACTTTCTTGACTTTCTCTTCGTCCCCGAGATTATCTTGATATTTCTTTTCAATATCTTCGGGGGAAATATTTGGTGCTTCATTCTTGACCGACCTCGCCACAGATCTCTGAACATCTCTTGCTTTAACCTCCTCCACTGCTCCAGAAAACATCAAAGAATCATAAAAACTTAAAACCTTTAGTAACAGTTCTTTGTCTTCTTTTGTAAGTTTTCTCGCGTTTTTGTTTTGGTTTAAATAAGTAACTGCCTCAACCGTGGTACGTACTTTTCTTTCCTCAAAAGACAATTCATAATCACGAAGCCAATTTTTAACTGTTGGGGAAACTAATTTTTCCTCTCCGGAAATTTCAATTTTTTCTTTTCCGATAGTTTCTACATTTTCTTTAATTGCTCTTAAAATTCTTTTTCTTTCTGCACCGTCATTTACTTCATCGTGATAAAGCATGGACCGCAAATCCATCCTCTTTTTTATATCCACGTCTTCTGAATTTAATCCCAAAAGAAGGAAATTTTTAAACAGCTCATCAACGTCTTTGTCTTCAATTGAGGACAAGGCTAAATAAGCCAATCTCGCTATCAACACATCATATTCTCTCGCCAAGGCATGATTTTCTTCTTTAAATTTAGGATTCTTGCTTAATAAATCTTTTAAGGTGCGAAACAGATCTGCCCCCTCACCGATTTCTTCGTTTTTTATAATTCCCTCCGAGAGAATTTTTAATTTAGCAAATATTGCCCTGTCATTAATTTGGATAATTCCCCATTGTGAAATTTTCTCAATGCTAATATTTGGCTCAACTGGGTTTTGTTGTAAAGCTTGAGTCGCTCCTATATTTTTTATTTCCGCCACCTCTTTACGTTGCAATAAAAGACTTATCAATTTTTTTAATTCATCTTCTTCTATCTCCGGAATCAAATCTAGCCATTCGTTTCTTTCTTTATTACTAACAAAAGATTCGTTGAGTAAATTTTTAAATTGTTCTGTTAAATTCATATTTCAAATTATCTATGGATAATTTTTTATTCTTTTATCTTTCGATACTTCCCAAATACATTTTATTTTTTCTTCAATCTCTCTTGAAGTTTTTTTATACTTCCTTGAAGCTTTGCTACCATTACTTCTTTCCTTTGCCTGTCTTTTAGTGTCTTATCCTTCCCTTCCATAGTCATTTTTAAATTTTTTTCAAGACCTTTAATCGCGTCATTTATTTCGTTACTATCCATTAATTCATCTCTTTCTTTATGTAACGCTATTGATTCTTTCAATATTTCTTCATCTTCTCTATCAAAAGCATCCATTTGTTGTTGTTCTTCTTCATTAAGCTCTTCTCCTTTAATAATCACCTTTTCGTACAACTCATTATATCGCTCCGATGAAGATATCTTTTTTTTTCGTTTGATATTTTCATCTAATCTTTTATCTACTTGCTCCCTACGTCCCTTTGTTTCTTTCCTTTTTTCAATTTCCATCCTTATGTTATTCATCTCTTCTTTGTCCTCAGACGTTCTCGCTCCGCCACCGCTACTAACGACCACGTCTATCTTTCCTACTCGCTCCTCTTTTTGAGACGCTTCTTCTCGCTCTGCCTTCCTTTTTTCCGTCGCTTCAGCCCTTTCTTTCTTTTCCTTTGCCTTCCTCTCTTCTTCTTCCTCTTTAATTTCCTCATCTGTCTTCGGAAGATTCGCTCCATTAGGATCATGCATAAAAATTCTAAAACTATCAAAATGCTTCCCATTATAATTAACTCCCTTTTTACCAGCTTTTTCTTCCAATGCCTCTACTGCCACTCTTCCCGTTTCCCATCTTTTTTTAATTCCTTCTTTATTTCCCTCATTGACATCAAATTCTCCCGAAACCATATTGTATCCGACCAAATTAGTTGCCCTATCTTGAGAATATCTAATAATTTCTTGACTTTCTTTTGTAACAAATCTATTATCCCAATTCATGTTTTCAAAACTTTCCTCATCTTCGGTGTCCATGCTCCATTGCCAATCACCTTTGCCTCCATTTGCAGACTCATCCCAACTTTTAACGCCAAAATTATGAGGGGCTACAGATAATTGATCTCTAGACTTAACCTTAGAAATTTCAGCCCAAGCCCTTGTTTTTGAAGAATTCTCATCGTTTTCCTTCCATTTTCCGTCAGAGTCTATATCTGATGCACCAACATATTCAAAATGTCCAATTTTTTTACCAAGCTCGCCAATATCATAAATTGCTCGTAAACCTTGTTGATCTGTTCCGCAACCAGCTTTTAACAATTTATCAATAGCTTTTTTATCGATTTTATCAACGTCGAGCTCTTTTCTGAAAAAATCTGTCTCTAAGGCATCATCCAAATGCCCTTCGGCGGCCATAGCCGTCATCAAAGATCTTCTCATATCAACCGACTCGTGATCAGTCTTGCCCCATAGTTGTTCAAGTATCTTTGCTTTTTGCTTTTCCTGCATATGCGACCATTCTTTGGTGTGTTCTGCTTCTCTCTTTCTCTTAATCATGTCTTCATGAGGTAATCTAACGCCAGTCCCCCCTATTCCTAAAAATTTTTTACTAGCTAGGTAATCAACATAACCCCTTGATCTTGCCGTAGCATCTTCCTTGGCCTGCTTGTTTTTTTCCTCGCTTCTCTGTCCCCAGGCGCGAAAAAATGCCACAGGATTTGGTAACCCTCTCTCGTTATATTTTCTCCCCGCATAGTTGAAAGCCTTCTTTCCACCCCATTTTCCCACCTTACCTGCAGATCTCGCCGCCCCCATTCCCATCCTCTTCGCCCCGGCCAAAACCCCCACCCCAATCCCCGCGCCGATAACCCCCATTTTTCCGGTCATCGTTAATCCGCCGACGAGCATTCCTATAGCAATAGCAAAAGAAATTAAATTGTCCTGCGAACCAATCGCTGAAATACCAACATCTTGTTGAGTCTCTGGCGTATCTTCCTCAAATCTAGGCTTATCGGTTTCGCTTAAAGATGTCACTGAAACAAGGGACAGCCAAAGGAAAAAAGCCAAAATTGGTCCGACAAGGACATATTCGGTAAACATACTCCACCATTGATCGGCGTATTTTTTTGCTTGCGGAATAATAGAAAGAAAAAAAGCTAAGGGAGAGAGAACTATCAAAATCCATAGCACAATCATTCTCATTACGAGGATAACCAGCATCATCCCCACTACCACAGTAGAGATTATAATCATAATTAGACCCAAAAGATACGCCCCTGCGGTAGTAAAACTACTCAATTCTGCAGCAGTTGCGGTGTTTCTAACTGCCAAAATCTCCGTTAATCCCAAAGCGGTAACAAAATTGCCTCCACCCGCGGCCTGAAAACCATTAACAAAAGTCATCATCACCACTTGGGCAAAATCTATAAAAAGAAGAGATATTGTTTTACTGAAATTGACCAGCACTGCCATTAGAACTAATCTTCCCAACATTTTTTTATAGCTGTAAGACTCTATTTTCAAAATTGTAGCAATAGCAATCACTAAAAGAACAACGACAAAAAACATATTAACCAAATCACGAACAATTACCCACCCACTAATAACGGCTGTGGAGTTAGCAAAATCATTATAAGAGCAAAAAGCTATCAAAGCTTTTGTCATAAAAAGCAAAAGGTTACCACCTACATAAAGAAAAATACGAAAAATAGCAATTAAAAAATCAGCGACTACCCCTTCTAGGCCGGTGCTACCACCAGCTCCACCGCCACCGGCTGCACCTCCGACCCCACCTCCACTGACCCCACCTCCGCCTCCACTTACACCAGCTGGTGGCGGCGTTGCGGGAGTTGCTCCATCTTGCGCAAATATTATCTGCGGAATAACAAAAATTAACCCTATTAAAATAAGGCTCAAAACCATCGCAAAAATTTTCTTTTTGCCTCCTATTTTCTTCGAAACTCCGCTTGAAATTTTATAAATAAAATTTTTCAAGCGTGAAAAAATAATCATAAAAAATATTTTTTCATCTTTTGAAATTTAACTTATCCACTGCTTTTATTATTATACCACAAAATATTAGCCTTGTCCCCTAATAATCTTTCGTTACGCCCCGCCGTGGCGGGGTAGGCGAAAATTATGAAAAGCGAGGAGAGATATTGGTAATACCTCAACGAGCTTTGAACAATTTGGAGCCAAAATTACTAGTTGCAGTAGAAAGGATTATTGGGGGACAAGTCTACAACAAGTCTCGCAAAACAAAACGCAAAATAATCTTGTACTTTTTCATTATAGCATATTTAAAATAATGGCGCATTTTTAAAATAAAAACAGCCTTTATTTTTTAAAAAGCTGTTTTTTATCTTATTGAAAACTATCACATTATTGAGAAGCTTGCAGTTGCTTCGCTTGTTTTTCAAGAACATCTAATCTTTTACAAAATTCTACAACGTCATTCGCTAAAGCGTCAGTATCTTCTTTTGTTCTTTTTTCTAAACCTTCAAGCTGGTGGCGAAGAGATTGAATGTCTCTTTGAATTTCAACAAGGCGACTTTCAATGGAATCAAGGCGATTTTCTATTTTCTCAAATCTCTTGTCCACGGCTTCAAATCTTTGATCCACGACATTAAAACGTTCATCTATAGAATCAAAACCACTCTTAATAATTTGAGTTAAAACATCAAATCTTTCATCCATTTTTTCAAATTCTTGTTTTATTTCTTGATCTACATTTTTTAGTTTAATGTTTTGTAATCTACTTGAAGTATACCAAAAAAATGAGAAGTGGACAAAGGACAAAGAGCCATACAACCCCCTCTTCATCCCCCCTTAATAAAATTAAGCTATACTAAAAATGGAGGCGCATCGGCGTTCTTTGACAAATTGTCCGCTTGTTGGAGCCCTGCCTTTAGGCAGAGACAGAATTTATCTCGCCCTAAAGGGACGGACTCTGACTGGATGGCATCTTAAAACGAAAATTCCGTCAACCAAGATTGACAAACCGGAGACATATTCTTCTCTTTCTTTTAGCGGAGAATATTTGTCGTTGATGCAGGGGAGTTTAAGGGGAGCGATATTCTTAAATACCGGCCTCACGTAAGATACTTTTCAGTGTACCTATGGATAAATTTTTAGTGTGATATGGCACGACCGCTCTTTTTTTAGTGATTGGATGATAAAAAATAAAATGGCTGCCAGTTGTGTGATCGTGGACAAAGCCATTTTTCTCTAAAAGTTTAATAACTTGTTTTGAATTTAATCTAGGCAGGTGAAGCATAACGTCCGTCTAAATTAAAATTCAAAGACGTGATAAAGCTCTTTTCATCGTTAGGAATTGATTCGTTATGCTTCTTAAGACTTTTGATATAGCCTCCAATCGCATCTATCGCCATTTCGCGCGCTTCATCTAACGTTCTACCATAAGTAATACACCCCGGAAGAGCGGGAACTAAAACTGTGTACCCTCCCTCAGGCTCTGTTTTGAAAATTAAATTGTAATGATATTGTTTTTGTCTCATAAATTTAGTTTAATATTTTTCTAATTTCAGGATATCAAAAAAAAGAAAGAATGTCAAAAATAACTTTGCGTTTTTGCGATTTCTTTCACGTCCTTGCGCTTTAAAAAAAGCCCGCGTTCTTAAGGCGGGACGCAAGTCACGGACGGCGACGCGCGATTTTGGAAAGGACTTCCCATCTCTTTGATTCTACTATTTTGGCGTAATAATAAAAAACAACCGCTAAAAATGATCTGCACCCTTTAAAGCAGACACTTTCTTGTCTACTTTTTGGGGTACAGATTATAGTGGCTATTTTTTATTATTACTTTTATTTATTTTTTTTAATGGTTTATTGCCCATGCGTAGGGAATATAACCGCTACTAGTAAAAGTAGTTATTGGCTCATCTTCTTTGTCTGTGCTGTGATAAGTAAGATAATAATTCCCCCGCTCAATTTTAGTAACAACTGTTGAATGGCCGATATCGACAGTTCTATTACTTGGCGTCATATCCCATTGAATAATATCGCCGACTCGGACATCTCTCCAATTAGTTAACCTTGTTATATTTCGTCTATATGAACCCAAGTGAGAATAGAAATTTTGTGCGCCCCCCCATGTCCAACTTGGTGGATTTAAGAACCCGTTTGCATAATACCAATTATCTAAATCATCATAATCAAAACCCCAGTGATCAATTCTAATCTCTGATAGATTGCCAGCAGTTGAATCGTGTAAAACCTGGGAAACAAAATCAGTGCAATCAAATCTTCCTATATAATAACTATAATTCGGATTTCTAAGTTCCCGCGTATTATCTGTCCATTTTTTTGCATATTCCACGGCCTTCGTCGCATTATAACCTAGCCCATCTATTGCTATTCTTACGGAACTTATTTTATTATCTTTGCCATCTCTCCAAACCGTTGACTGGGGTTCTCCCCCCAATTTTTCCCATCTCTTTTTTATTTTTTCCTTATTAATTACGTACTCTGAGGCATCGCTTAAAAAAAGATTAACTTCGTTAGTAAACTTTTTATCTTTAATATAGGGAAATATGGCTACTTGTATCCATTTTATATAATAATTCAGAGAAAACTCGTTATTAGTTGAAAGAACTCCTCCGATGTAATTTCCATTTTTAATTAAATCATCAATCTTATTAATAGTAGCACCATACTTTTGCAATAATTCTTTCGGAATATAATCATAGAAATTTTCATCCTCGCTCTCATAATATTCCTTTAAACTTTCTTTTGAGGCCAACTTAAATTTATTATCTTCGGCATTGATTATCGGGGAAGACAAGAAGAATAATGTCGCTAAAACTAGCAAAAATGTCAGGTATTTTTTCTTAGGAATTTTACACATAAACTTTAATTTTGATTAATTAAATTTTATTTTTAATAGTGATACGATCCAGAATATCGCCTATCAGTTCATTAACTTTTTTGAGTAACGGATCTTCTTTGCTGATATAAGGAACTACACCAACTTGGATGAGATGAACGTATGTGTTTAGATCGAAATGATCATTGTCGGAAGTATAGCCGTTCATATTTCCTTTTTTCATTATTTCATCAACTGCTTTTATTGTATTTCTATGCTTTTCCATAATATCTTTTGGCATGTAATTATAATATTTTTGACCCTGGCTCCCGTAAAAATCTTTTGCGCGTCTTTCTCTAAAATAATCATCCAAAACAATACTGCAACTCTCCGGCCCATTTAGAACAAAAAATGCGGTCAATAATGCCGCAAAAATAATTATAAAAACCAAAACAATAATTGAGATTTTTTCTCTCTTTGTTCTCATAAAAATAATTCACCTCCTCTCATGGTAAAAATATTTTTATTTTTTCTTCTTTTCTAATTTCAATATAGCATACTAAAATACTTATAACAACTTTACTCTTGTGGATAAATTTTCAGTACTGTATTAAAAAATAATGTGTTCTTTGTCCCCCCTTAATAAAACTAAGCTATACTAAAGATGGAGGCGCATCGGCGTTCTTTGACGCAAGGAAGTTTAAGGGGTGCGACGTGGGGAGGTTTTGGTATTTCTCCGGTAATCGAGTCGCCGGTTTCGGTGATGTTCCAGGTGGAGAGGGTGTCATTAATTGACTGTATTAAAATTTCCGACACAAGGATTATTCCATAATAAAAATCAATTTTCCAAAATCTTTTTAATTTCTTTTTCTAAATAAGGAATATCTTCTTGAACCGTTTTCCAAAGAATTTTTAAATCTACGCCAAAATATTCATGAATTACTTTATTTCTCATATCAACAATTTGTCGCCATGGAATTTCTGAATAATTTTTCTTTGTTTCTTTGGTAATGTGGCGCGCCGCTTCGCCGACAACTTCTAAATTTCTCAAAACGGCGTCTTGGGTTTTTGGGTCTCTTAAAAATTGTTCGAAAGTAAAACCATAAGTATAGCTCTTAATACTTTGGATTGAGCCTAAGATATCTTTAAGATAAAGCGCCTCGCGTTCTTTAAACATATACTACTTCCTTTAAGATAGCGTTTTTTAAAATAGGTTTTAGAGCGCCTTTGCTCACCAGATCAACTTTGCGTTTGAGGAGCTTGGTTAAATTATTTTCCAGCTCTATAAATTTAAAAATGCCGATCGGTTCTCCAAATTCAACAAGAATATCAATATCGCTTTTTCTTTTTTCCGCGCCTCGCGCCACTGAACCAAAAATACCGATTTTTTTAATACAGTAATCTTTTCTGAATTTTTCCAAATTTTCATCAATGATTTTAAGTTGTCTTTTAAGTTCCTTGCTCATAATATGTTTTGATTTGGATAATTTTTTTATCCTCTATGGTTGGATAGTATACTAAAAAAGAAGATATGTCAAAAACAAAATATTTCCATATCTCAACTCTCGCGCCTTTCCGTCTCAAAAAAATCCCGTGTTCGTTGCGTTGGATGAAAGGCGGGACGCAAGTCACGGACGGTGGCGAGAAAAGTCTGTTCATCTCTTTAATTTTAATATTTTTTGCGTGAAGAAAAACCGAAGACAACCGTTTTTAGCGGTTGTCTTCTTAGTTTCTCTTTTGTAATTAGTTACAACTACTTATTTCCGTTCAACGCTGTTGAAGGTGTTATTATTTAAAACATCTGCTTCCAATAAAATTTCGTTCTTGTACGCTTCTTGCAATTCTTTTACTCTTTGATCGTTCTTGGCTAAATCCAATAGTTGGATGTTGCTTAGGTTTTTGTCTTGGCTGATTAATTTTCTGGCGTTGGGGTGGGATATGATTGTATACCAGTTTTCAACCTTGCTATATCTGGAGGTAAATAAATAGGTCGCTCCTTCTTCCAAAAGAGCATCCCCGCCATTAGCCTCGGGAAGAAGAGAGTCTCCGTCATACATCAAATAAAGAATTCCATTTTCATAACCACCCTCCTGATTAATTTTAGCTATTCCTTGTAAATTCCCCTTAATATTATATATTATCTCAACGGCGAACTGCGTCTCTGGTCCTATTCCTCTGTTTTTTTCTCCGATTTTTTTAATCACTTTTCCGACAAACACATTATGAGAGGCACCCACCAAAATTTTGTCATTGCTAAAATCGGCTACGTATTGCGCATGAATTTGTCTTGTTATGGGTAATTTTATTACATTTGTTCTTAGGGCAATACCTAGAACAATGATCGCCAACAAACTGCCTGCTCCTGCCATAAAAAATATAGATTTTTTAATCATATTTTTGATTGTTATATTTTAAATTCCCCACAAATAGTTGTAATCGCTTACATCTTGAGTGCCTAATGATGTTTGTGTGATTGGTGAGGCATACATAATATTGCCAGAAATACTATGAGCTAAACCTAATGCATGACCGAGCTCATGCGTGATAATATTTTGTTTCCGGGCACTGGTAACACGATTCATATAAAAAATGTTCAATTGTAAGGTATCTGCGCCCACGCTATTTCTATACCTGCCAGACCATCCACTATCAGGTATGCTAACATCCGAGACCCTCAAATCCTCGTAAGTCCAGATAGTATCGGGAGCTATGCTAATTCTTCCCAAAGCGTTCCATGTAGAAATCCCTGCATTCCATTGAGTCGAATATCTCGTTGAACCACCCCATCTTATTTCACCAGCATCCACTGATGAATGCCCTGAAACGTAGTGTGTGTCGGCAAAAGCTATACTAAAGGAAAAAACAAAAACCAACACCAACGTCAACACAAATAAAATTTTCTTCATAAAAAGTGCTTGATTAAATTTTAGTTAGATGTCTTTTATTTATTCACCTCCTCTCCGGCAGATATTTTAATTTTTCTCCACCCTTAATATACCAGAAAAACGAGAAACGGACAAAAACTACCCCCCCCACTTCTTCATCCCCTCTTAATAAAACTAAGCTATACTAAAAATGAAGACACGTCGGCGTTCTTTGACAAAAATATAGTCATTGCGAGGAGCGACCAAAGGGAGCGACGACTATGTGCGCCATAGCTTTAGCGACGGTGCAAGCAATCCCCTTCTTTAAATAGATAATGGGAGATTGCCACGCCCCGACTAAAGGGTCGGGGCTCGCAATGACAGAACTAAAGAATTAAGTTTTGTCAACAAAAATAAACAAAAATGGCTTGACCACGTACGAAGTAAAAGTAATTTATAGTCTTCAGTAAACAATCAATGTTGAAGTATGTTGCTCCGCCGGGTACTTTTAATAACCTAAACTTCGTCCGTGGTTGACAAAACCTCAAAAAAGGTGTAGGTTAAAATAATGTAGATGCTAAGAGGGACAGATACCGCATCTGCAATTTTGGTGTGTCAAAAGACACAAAATATTCTTTGAAAAATAGGTTTGAAACAAAAACCGAAAAACATCTCAAAAACCTCCTTTGTCTATTTGCAAAGTAGCAGTTTTTAGCCTTGTATTAAGGAAAAAATACACAGTTAAAAACTGCTACTTGGTAATTTTCAACAACCCCCCCAACGGGGAGGAGGGAAAGATGGAAAAAAAACTGAAGTCCGTCCTTCTGACGGCGCTGGTTATTTCACTGGCCGTAGTCGCAGCATGCGACGACGGCATCCAACCCGACGCCGATGCGGACTGCATCGAAGTCGGCGGCGGAGCCGACTTCGCGGGGGGGCGACCTTGCCCTCCCGATGGTGACGGCGACGCCGACGCGGACAACGATGGCGATGAGGAGCTTTGCCCAAGCATCCTCATCGACTCCGTGCCTCAAAACGCGGAGGTCATGGTGAATGGAATCCCTTCTGGATCGTTCACTCCCGCCACCCTGCCTCTCCCCCGAGGGCAGGAAGTCGTCTTGTCGTTCGACCTGAACGACTACGACGAGTCCCCGGACACGCTCATCGTGACCGAGGACTGTTCCTCCCCCGCCACTCCCTTCGTGCTCTACCCTTTGGTGGAGGGTGAAGAGGGAACCCTCTGGTTGCACAATGAATTCTTGGGGACAGAGGGGGAATATCCGGTCGCCTTCATTCTCCAGGAAGGCACGGATTTGACGGGGGAAATCGGGGGAGCTTCCGTATATGGAAGCATCACCCACGAGGGTTTAATGGTCTTGGTTGATCGAGACACCACCTTGACCGGAACCCGCGTCTCCTCCTCGGTTCTCGAGGGGACGTGGGATAGCCCTCGGGGAGATTCAGGGGAATGGCGAATCGTATGGCCATAAACGACCCCGCCCCCGAAGCCGGTGCGAGATTGTACACTTGGGCAATGTACATCTCGCACCGGCCAATCTTTTTAGAGAAATGAAAAGCATATCCGTTTTCGCTAAGGCTACGGCAAGGCAAGAAGCTACGGCGGAGATAAAAAACACAAAAAAGAAAGCAGAGGCTAAACTTCTACTTAATAGAAATTTTACCCTTGCTTTAAAAAAAAGAGTCCTTGTTTTAAGGAACTCTTTTTTTATTTTATTCTTTAACCCTTATTCCATGGGATTGCTTCGCTCTCGCTCGCAATGACAGCGTGCTTTCAACTTTAAATTTTTAACTGCAACTTTTCACTTTTCACTTTTAACTATCTCGGCGCTACAATCACTTTTACCCCTGAAGTAGTCCAATGAGGATAATTTTGATTTATATCACATTCCCCAGCAATCCCCCCCGTCCCATAGCACCCCCCCTGCGATCTTCCATCACATTCCCCTGTGCACCACCCCCAATTATCCAAAACGTGAACCTTGGGACGGAAGATGCAACAACCGCCGGTGATAGAATCACAACTTGGTGTATAGCAATTTGTTGCTGTTGGATCTCCTTCGGGGCAAGGATCCATACTATCTTCCGCATCGCTTGGGCAAGTATAGACTACGTTATAGCTAAATGGCTCTTCAGTGCAGGCTTGTTTGGCATGGCCAAAATCCGATCCATCGCAGGCGGAAGCTCCGGAGCTATCATATCCCCAATGATTTTTGTAGAAATTAATTGGAGAGCCTCCATCGCAATCCGGGGAATCATCACCATTTCCAAAGTCAACGCAGACTTTCTTTATAGGCATTTGGTTTTTGTCGGCCCAGGCAAAGAATTTAATACTGGCGGCCAGTTCGCCGGAACGGGAAATAATAGTGCCGGAGTTTTTGTCGTTGACGGTAAAGCCGGAGACATATTCTCCTACCTCCTGCATTGGAGAACATTTATTGTTAATGCAAGGGAGTTTGATGGGGGCGACATGAGGTGGGGTTGGAGCTTCGCGAGTGATCGGGTCGCCGGATTCGGTGATGTCCCAGGTGGAAAAAGTGTCCTCTTCAAGTGGTATGCCAATTTCTGAATCAATTAATACATATGCCCCGAAATCTGTATTATCTATATCAGTTTCTCTCTCTATCGCTGTATTTTTAGGTTCCCATTCATATATTTTAAAGGTTTTGGCAAAAAGCTCGGCGATTCTTGTTTTTCCCAAATCATATTTTCCCCCTTCATCATCCGGAAGATCATCAACCTCTGCGTCAAGACCATTACAAAATCCTCCCTCTCCGCCAGACCACTCATCCCACTCCCGCCGAGTATTATCTTGCCACCTCTGCACAATAGGATCATCCGAACGACGACCCTCCCAAGCGCACAAAGAAGTATAACAATCTTCTTTTCTTAAACAATTACGCTCTACATTGCTACAAGTACCAACAGCTATACCATCATTTTCAGCTCTTTCACACTCCGATGTACACGTGGGATCCCCCGATGTTCCAAACCTTAACAAACCTCTACCAATAACTGGTTCTGAATCATCCACAGGAACACAATACCTTATTTTATCATCCACTACGTCCGGACACAGAGCTTTTTCTGCACGAGTCATAAGATCTCCCATTGTTGGAATAGACTCATGATCTTCTGGGGAACACTCAGTCTCGGGCGGACATACTGGTAAACCCTCTCCACATTTTTGTCTACACTCCATATCGCATCTAATTACTTCTGAACTACAATCAGCGTCATCGTCACAACTTCTCCTTATTTGATAAGAAAAATTTAAGTATGGTCTTGCTGAAGCTGAATGACCGTCCCTTTCTCCATAAAGACTCATCCCCGGGCTACATCCTAAGTTATCAGCTGATGGTAATTCCATTTTACCAATCTCTTCATCCGAACAAAAAGGAATTCCAGCCGGTTTATTTAAGTCTTTATGTCTATAACCGAATGGAGACAACGAACTATCGTAAGTATACTCAAGCGAAGGAAAATCTCCGCTTCTAAGAACATTTGATCGTATTTTTTCGCAATCTGAGTTTTGACTACAAGGAAGCCCTGATCTTAAAGTTCCCTTTATACAAGTTCCCTCACCGTCGTCATTTATATCATCACAAGATTCTTTTTTAGAATCTTTATACAAACGATCGGTCCAAGCCTTTGAACTATTTTTACTTTCTGAAGCCTCAACAAGCCTATTACAAACAGGAACAAATGTTGGCGCAACTTTTTTAAGATTATGCCAACTCTCCCTACCATAACCAGTGCCTTTGTAGCGAATGAGTATACCGTCAGTTCCTTCAATTATTTCACGATAATCTGAATATTTCATGTAATAATCAGCTTCACAATAAAGAGCGGGGGACTTGCGAGAATTTCCGCTTGTTCCAATTTCAAAAGTATTGGCTTCATTTTTTACTTCAAAATAACCGCCTCTCCTTTCGCTTCTCCTATCAGCCTCAGTGATAAAATCAGGAAAACAAACTGAAGCTTCGCCTGGAATAATCGGTTTTTCTTCTGTATTTGGGTCATCGTCTCCTAAATTATTTAGTAATGGCCCTGGGGGAATACAATAATAGATACATTGGTCAAGACCAAATCCATTTGCGCCACAGTAGTTCTCATCATTAGTCGGAGAGCATCCTGTTTCAATATATGTCCACCCTGTTGGGCAACTTGTACAAGTTGCGGGAGTAATATTCCCGGAGATGCAACCTCCCTCTCCTGCATTTCTACTATTTTCCCATTGACAATACACATCATCTACATCATAAGCCCCAGAACCATCATAGATAGTTTCATATTCGCAAGCACCATCACTTCTATACCCGTTTACACCCGTAGCTTGAACGCAACCCCATATCGGTGTTGGCCTAACGAATAATTCAGCTTCTATGCACATCTGCCCACTATCCCCCGGCGCGTAACCAGCCTTGACAAATTGATTGTAAACATCAACCGAACCGCTTAAATGGTCAATCGGGAGCCAAGTCAAACAAGCATTTTCTTCCGGACTGCCGTTAATATAGGTTGTTTTATCTTTTTCCAGACAATATCCTTCCAGGCCGAGAACGGTTTCCACCTTATCTTTGCCGGTGCAGGATCCGGTATTGGATTTGCCAAAAGAACCACAAGCACAACTCTCCGGACTTTCTTCGGTTGAAGGACAGTCTTCAGGCTTGCATGACTGTCCGGCCTTACTTCCGCCAACGCAAATATTTTCCGGCATTTTATCATTATCTTTATGAATATATTTTGTTGTCCCGTGATAAGTCAACTTTGTATAACTACAATCGCAAGGATTATCAATTTTTTTACAAGTTCCTTCTTCGCCACAATCATCTTCTTCGGAAAAACAAAATTCTCCGGAAGTATCGCCCCCCTCACAAACAAATTGTTCTTCGCAAACTTGAGCATTGCCAAAACCTTGTTTTATAGCTGATTCATCATCTTCATTATAGGCAACTGCTCGAGGAAATGGAGAATTTTTTTCCGGATATGCTCGACACATTGGACTATAAACACTTTCCGCTTCCAATGGTTTATATTCGGCAAATTTGGGGAAACCGTCTATTGGTTTTCCTTCCGGGTCGTAAATACATTTTTTATTCCAACATTTTCCTTCGCGAATTATCGATTTACCTTCTTCCACTTGATTAGTAGAACATTTTACACCATTTTCGGCATAGCATGTCCCCTTTTCTTCATTAACCGGTCCGCGTCCGGGAAAACCGCAAAGACGACTCCTAACAGGATTCCTCGAAAGAGGATCACCTGCAGGAGGAGGAAACCCATAACAATACTTTTCTTCAATCAGTCCTAATCTCCACTCACTTTCCGCGCTAATGGCGTTTGATGTTTTTTCGTCAGCAATATTAACTTGTGATAATTTATAGGCCGGAAATTGATTGGGAATAGAGTAACCGGAATAATCCGAACCCTCCCAACCGGTGTTGCGCGAGGTGTATTTTTCAAGATCTAAAAATTCCGCTGTTTTATTTTCCGGAGAATCGTCAATCCATTGACCGCAAGTAACGGCCTGATTGCCTTCGGCAACTTTATTACAGAGACCTATTCCATCGCAAATTTCTCTTTTTTTATTACTGAAAGAATCCCAAGTGGTAGTGCTTGTCTTGCAAGCCAGCCATTCTCCGCAAACACGATCTTTTTTAACTTTAAATATTACGTTGGTGTTGTTTTTTAGGTGTTCATCCGACTGACATGTCAACGGCCAAGGATCGTCCCAAGAGCAATCTCCATTAGAAACACAATAGTGATCCGTATTGCAATAAGCATTTGGATCATCTATGTCGCATACAGGAGGAGCACGACCAACTATTTGTTCAGGACCGCATGTTTTGCACTCCCCCTTTGTGCAATCAACCGGAGCAACTTTGCCGCCCGGTTCAATGCTGCTCGATCCTTTTTCACTTATCAAGTAAGTAGAGTTGGCGTTATAAAGCTTATTCAAATTGGAAGTATCATCAAATAGAATACATCCTTGTTGCAAGGAAACTTCACCATTACATTCTCCTTTTTGTTTTTCCAATTTATCATTGTTTAGATAGAAATATGGCTCGCCGTCCGGATTTTCACCGGAAGTGGCTGTTGGGTCAACAAATTTAGTGCAAAGATTCTGATCCGCCGGACAATTTCCGACTCGCCCTTCGTAGTCGGGATCGGCGTTTTTCCAAATGCCAAAGGTTCCGGCCATAGTATAATCGGGATAGCAAGGAACATCTGTTCCGTTATCATCTTTCCTGAACCATCCGGAACGTTTTTCTCCGCCATAGGTAACGCTTTCTTTCCAATCGCAAGTGCGTTTGCCCGGATCGCGGAAATAAAATTTAGCTCCGTCACTTCCCAAATATTCTTCGCAAGTATCATAAGACGCTTCGCATAAAATCTTACTTTGACCTTCGTAAAATTTAGGATTATTTAAGAAATTAACAGCGTCAAAATCTCCGGTGCAAGATCTCTTCCCGTCTTCTACTGTACACATCTTTGCCCCGTCGCGTTTACATTCACAACCAGCTTCTTCTCCGCAATTAGCCGCTAAAGTACAAATTATTGACCCCATGGAATCCAATTTTGGCGCGCCAAAGGCCTCGCAACCGATATTGCTGGGGTTGCAAGTTTTTGATTTGTCCACGACTAAGAATGAGTATGAATCGGCCTTAATCTCAACCGTATCAGCTACTCTATTTGCCGGCGCCGGAATAATTCCGACTGAATTGTATCGGCAAGAATTTTCTCCGCGGGGTACGATGCAGACTCTGGCTCCATTAACACTGCAACCGCATCCTGCCGCATCAATACAAATATCATGATCATCAACGTCTCCATCTCTGTCTCTATCAACAGCTACATCAGATATAACACAAACCCCATTATAAAATTCTCCGTAGGGCGACTGGCTATTTTTTGTATCAACCAATTTCTGGCACCCGATCGCTTCTTCGCGACAAAGACTGGTGAACGATTTTAAGAAATGTTGGCGATTATCTCTGTCTCTGTATTCTTCGCAACCGAGCATTGCTTGCGGTAGATATCCGCCAAAAGCAGTCTGGTCGCAAGTCGCCGGAGTATTCCACGAATCTTTGACTAAATAAATTCTGTCTATGACTTCTTTAAATAAAATATTGTCAAGATAAATTGTCGCGTTATTGGCCGTTACTTGGAGACGATCCCCTTCCACGACGTCACCTGTAGCTAAATTATCCGGGGTCGGCTCCCAAGTTATTTCAATCGGCCCGATTGTGTATTGTTGCCAAGATAAAGATAGGTCTTCGGAAATCGCCGGAACCGGTCTTAGAGCTGGCGCTATTGCCCCATCATTAAACTGAAAACTCGCTTGACCTCTTGCGGCTTCTGTCTTTGCCCAAAAAGAAATCAAATAAATACCGTCTTTTTTTATTCCACCAGCGACCGATTTTTCCGCCACAGCACGACTTTCAATCTTTAAAGAATGTCCACCATTATCAACCGCTTCCGAACTTTGTGAAACTTGCGCTGCCGGACCGGTCCATTCTTCGGCTCCGGTTTCAAAATTATTTTGAAAAACATTTCTAACATTAGCTCCGGCATTACCCCGATAAGCTCGGCAACCAACCGATTTGCACCTCTTTGATTCTGCCGGATAAACATCATATTTACAATCGTTATTTACTACATTCCAAAGCCCTCCCGAAGAAGAACAATCAGCCTCGTTTGAATATGTCTTTCTGTATTCATGACAATCGTCTGCAGAGACTATTGTTTTGGAATATAAACGATAATGCCTTTTTCCCAGGGCATCATAAAATTCGCGACAATCGGGATTATAATCTATTGAACCGACAATCGTATTATTTTTTACGCAAACTCCGGGTGTGCCAACTGCCAATATGGGTAATGGAGCGCAAGCTCTTCTGCCGTCAGGACCGACTCCCGGAGCAAAACTGACACAAGGCGCTATTCCGCTTTCCGGATCAGCGTTACTCACCCCCGCCGGCTCTCCACTTTCTTTTAAATTCCAAGTCTTCAACTGATAGCCGGTTGTATCCGAACCTTCCCATGTATAATATACCGCTGAATCGTCTCCGGGTTTTTGACATTGACGCAAAGAACTGTAATTTTCTACTGCCTCTGTTTCTAAAGATGTAAACTCATCGCAACCATCTTCACTTGCCGAACACTTCTCTGCGGTTTTTGGAATAAAGAAAAGCGGATATTTATCTTGTTCAAAATTTGTTTTTAATTGTTTAAATGTTTGATAACCAACGCACTCCTGCGGACAATAATCATTCGGAAAATTAGTGATTCCGGGAATCGCCGGATCGCCATCGCGAGGAGAATACATCTCGCAACCGGCTTCGTTTTCCTGACAAGCGCCGATAAAGCCGGAACATTGCGGAGCGTCATCATTGGTTTTTACGGTGCCGTCATTATTATAGTTATAACAATTATAATATTCCGGCGCTTTTTTGAGATTTAACCCATCTCCCAAGCCGGCCCAGCCACTATGATAATTGGTAGCAGAACTTGCTTCTTCAAGTTGAACCGCATCAATTAAGCAATTATTGCCGGTAATTATTACTCTTAAATTTTCACTTGGATTGTTAGCGAAATAATGACTTTCTGTTTTGTATCTTTTCCAAGAAGAACTGCTTCCAATGGCCACATTTTTGAATATGGCTCCCGCTCCCAGAGGTCCAATTGTTGCCGTACCGTTGCAATCTCCCGCCTCAAAATTTCTTGCGTAAAGAGATAAAACAAAATTTCTCCCGGATAAAGGTTTTCCCACACTAACATCTTGTGTTATTGTCCTCACCCCTCCATCAAATTGCAAAGAACTCCCTCCATCTTTAGCCACAGAAGAAAATCTATCATTGCTTCCTCTCCAATATTTTGCTTCTTTTTCATCGTCATCAATATTTTCCGCTTCCTCAAAACTGCTATTGGCAATTAAATTTAAATTCGTCGCTTGGTCTGTTTTATAAAACTCGCTACATCCTTCTTCATTGCATTGGGCAACATTTTTATTAAAATAGATTCTATCGGTTTTTTCTTCCGGATCAGCGCCATTTGGCCTATCCTGCCATTTGTATTCATCCCCAACTTTCTCTTGATAAGTTGAATACCACTTGCATCCAACATCATCAGCCGAACAAGGCGGACCATAATCAACCGTACTTATTAAATATGATTCTACTTCTCCGCTTCTCGTGCGGAGAGCTCGACAAGATTCAAATTGAGAATCGCAAGGATCACCGGGTAAACGCCAAACATTTTTTTCTCTGGTGCAATAACCCCAGCCACCTTCACAATTTCCATCGCCATCTTCGGCAATACAAGACGGCGCATCAACACAAGTTTCGGCTCTTGTACCCTCTATTGAAATTGCCCCGTAAACTCTAGCCCTACATTGATGAGCCGGAACTTTTATAACCCAATTCGGATCAATGAGGTGGCACCACGGGTGATCATTATCGGCAATTCCTTTGGAATTACAAGTATTAAAACCTTTTACCACTGTTTCCAGAGTTGTCCCTGTTCTATCTCCAGTGGCTAGATTTGCCGCCATCTCCCAACCAACTGGAATAATTCTATATTTTCTTAATTTAACTAAATTGCTATAGCAATAGCCTTTTTGAAAACAATATTGATCATTATGACGAGTATCACCGGATGAAATTAATGGCCATGTTCCTTTTAATAGTCCGTCTTTGATTGCTTCTGCGACTGTAATCGGATCTCCCATAGTCGCTTGAGTGATAGCTTGAGCAAATTGTCCATCCAAAACACAATTTTCCGGAGATTTATTGACTCCCGAAGGGCAAGTCATCATTTCAACCAATGGATCGTATTTGCCTGTCTCCTGAATCTTTGGCGCAAGAAAATCGGCAAAGGTTGCCTCTGCCACTGCCCTGCCACCCAAACCGGCAAATTCCGGGTTATCCAGCCCGCTTCCTCCTTTGGGAAAAAGCTTGCCAATATCTTTTATAGAGGACAAACCGTGCATTACTCTATCCATCAACTTTGAAGCAAGAGTATTTACAAAATTGGAAGCAATACCGCCAAGCATACCAAGAGCATTGTATCCAATCAATGCGCCGGCTGAACTAGACTTGCTACCAGCCGATTCTATATCTGCTTCAGTCGCGCTTTTCGGATCAATTTGTTTGGTAATGGAATCTTTTATAACACCTGAAGGTGTTTTAATTCGCTTTGTAATTAATTCTCCAACTGATTTGAATCCTTGCCCTTCTTCTCTCTCCTTTGTAGCCTTTTTCTCGCTGTCCCGCATCCCTTCTTGCATTGTACCATGCGCTTGCACCCAAGCTCCTAAACCACTGCCACTTCCGGGGCTAAATTGTAAACTGACACGACTCAAAACTTCCGGAGTGCTGGCTTCGGTAATAAATGTATCCCATTGATCAACAATATTAGACCATTCGCAACGCGGTTGCGGTCCATTGGGAGCAACTGATCCGGCAAGACTTAAACCAATATTCAAACGAAATTGCGGATCCGGCGGCATACAAAGATTTCCAAGACCGGATCCCTCCAACTCATCGCCATAAGCCTCGCCTAATGACCCGATAAATTCTCCGGCAGAATTAAGTCCTGTTTCAGAAAGATACGATCCCCAATCTTGAGTAAAAAAAGCCGGAGTTTGCCCCGAACCCAAGCTGGCGACAGCCACGGCCGCGTCGTAAGCGATTTTGTTGGCAAAATATCCAACTGCGTTGGTCACTGCAGAAATAAGACCCATCCACCACGAACCTTGCAACTCTTCCAATCTTTTTGCCGCAGCTCTATCTATGGTCTCCTTAACACTCGCAGAATCTAGAATAGCATTGCTAGTTGGCAACCCCTGCGCCTCGGCCGACTTTACATATAAAAATAACCCACTAAAAACTTGAGTAAAAATAAACAAACCCAAAATCAGAATATGGGCGTGTTTTTTTAATTTTGATGGGAAGTTAAATAACACAAGGTTAGTTAAAGGTTAAAAGTGAGAAGTGAAAAGTTACGGTTAAAAATTGAATTTGAGATCAATGGAATAGCAGGCTTTAGCCTGCGCCTTACCCGCCTACACTGGGGGCTACGGCAAAACAAGATTGACGCGAACTAAAGTTCACTATTCCTTAACTTCTTTCATCGCTTCTTTTAAAACATCAAGCAAGGTCTCGTCGTCAACGCTATTTAAGGTCGCCTCATCCATTCCGGATTGCAACAGCAATTCTCTGATTTGCGCCGGAGTCAAACTGGCTAAATCAATTTCCGAAGAAACCGCGCCTTCATCTTTTGGTGGGACAGTATCCGCCGGAACAGTTTCATCCGTCTCGTCTATTGTTTCTGTTTTTAAATTTTGAACCGCGCTCGCCGATCCGGTTTCTTTTACAACTTCGGCGTAAGCAGCCATCAACGCTTCGTCATCAAGCGAGGCAAGCATTTCTTCGCTCGCTCCCGATTGTCTCAAGGCTTCTCTCACCATTTCCGGCGTGGCATTGCCATCCAAAAAAGTATCCACACTCGGCAAAACAATTTCTCCCGAAGAAGTCTTCGCATCATCCCCGACCGCGATAGCGACTCCGCAACTTTGTCCCGAAGGACAATTTGGATCATTTCCCGAATCAATTTCCATTTTATCGGTGAACCCGTCGGAATCGGAATCATCAAGATAGGCGCTAGTTTTATAAACATATTCTTCATCAAAATCAGTTAGACCATCACTATCAGTATCTTTTTTTTGTTTTTCAATCATTGTCTCCAGTTCTTTTTGATCAAGAGATTTGAAATTTTTTAAACCGGTTGCTTTGCCTAAAAAAGGAGCCTTAATCCGATAGTTAAATTGCCATAAACCAAAACCGACAATCGCGATTCCCACAATTAAAAAAACTCCCAGCCCTAAACTCTTTTTTCCGGACCAGTTATTTCCGCCTCGCTCTTCTTGTAACATATCCCCCATAGCTTCACTTATTATTAAAATATTATACCATCTGAAAATTTCTATGGCAAATATCTATAAGGTGAATTTTGTGGATAAAGTTTTGAGGAAGATTTTATATAAATAAGCCGTTACTTCTTAAATAAAAAATGGCTACTTTATTAAATAAAGTAGCCATTTTTTATTTTTCCGACTAGTACTAGTACAAAATTTGAATTTCATCAAAACCGATTTGGTATCTTCCTGCTTCGCAAGTATTATCACTCAACCACGTATTTCTTATGTCAAAAAGTCTGGCTGTAGTAATCCATGCGTCGGAATAAGCATATTGATTTAGCGAACGACTGTAAGATGACGCGCCGTTATAAGTGATAAGGTATGGCGCGCTCCTTGTTGTAGCGTTGACCCGAGGAACAAAAATCTTATGAGTCCCATACTGAGGAGAATCGATATTGTCCCAAACCGCGGAATTTGTTGATCCAATACATCCTGCGGTATAGGTATATTTCATATAGGCGGGACTGCAACTGCTCAAATGGCCACAATAACCCTCACCATTTCTAGTGTACCAATAAGCTAATGGCCCATACTGTCTGTAATAACCTCCATTGTTAGCGTATATATAAACTCCAGACAACGCTTTGGCTATTTTTGCCCCATAAAGACTAAAAAAAGTTGAAAATATCAATGCGGTGCAAATAACAAATAAATATTTTTTAGACATAATATTCCTTAATTAATACTAAAAGTGTTGGTATAGCTGGCAAGTTCGCCACCAACGGAAATCCCGACTTGCACAAAACGATACATCCCCTGCAATTCCTTTGTTTTGTCCACCCACCTAAAAAAATACATTGTCTTTTCTTTATTACTATGATCGGCGATTAAATTGTCAACATTAATATTAGTATTTTTACTGATAATCTGGCGGGCGGTTTTTTCAAGCTGAGCCAAAGAAAGAGCTGGCGAAATTTTATATTCTTGCGCCTTAGTCTCGCTCAATTCAAGTAATCTAGGCCCAAATTGAATTATATTGTTATTGAGAGCATTTATTTCATACTGATTTGCATCTACATAATATATTTCCGCAGGAGTATTACTGTCATATGCCGAAGGGGTGGTAAATTTATAGGCTGGCATTAAATTTTGGTCTCCCCTAAAATCACGAATTTTAGCGATAGCAATTTGGCGCTGATTTTCCGGACGGGCAATTAGCGCGTCAATCTGTTGCGAGGCTTCGTCGTGCAATTTTTGCACCCTCGTGGCCGATTCTCCGCTAAAAAATTTTCCAAATCTTGTTTGCGTAAATTCACCGCTCGCCAGTTCTTTATTAACGGCATCCTTTAGGCTTTTCACTATTACTCCGATTTTATCGCCCACCAAGTCGCTTTGGGCGCTTACGCCAACAAGTACGCTAAAAAATACTACAACGCCAACAAAACCAAAAACAAAAATTTTACTTTTACTCATAAATATAGTGATTTAAATTAATTATATGCCTTTTATTTCACCTCCTCTCCGGCGAAGATATTCTTACGTTAAATTAATAAAAAAATGCGGACAAAAATGCCGCAAAATAATTACACGAAGTAAAATAGTAATTAAAATTTTCCCTCTCCCTGTATCCATAAAAATATTCCCTAATATTTTTATCTTTTCTACTTTTAATATATCACCTTGGAATACTTGTAGCAATTTTATGCCTGTGGATAAATATTTACTCTAGTAATTTCAAATGTTATTTACAGGCGCCTTTAATCCTCTTTCCTCAAGAGTTTCTAAAAATAATTCAATGGCTTCTTTCACGTTCTTTTTTGCTTCTTCAACTGTTTCTCCTTGCGTAACGCATCCTGGTAATGAAGGAACTTCAACGACAAAACCGCCATACTCTTCCTCTGGAGTAAATAGAACTGCGTATTCTAATATTTTTGATTTTGGAGACATACTTTTAATTTACCTCGATTTTATAATAACAAAAATGGGGGGAGTGTCAAAGACTCCTCCCGCAATTACTTCTTTATAGTGAAAACTACTCCGTGAGTTGCTATCTTAAGCGCTTGCGGCTTTTTCCTCCACTGCCTTATCTAAATAAAATTCAACATACGACGGCATGTCAATATCTTTTTGTTCCCTCTTGATTTCTTGCCCCATCTTTTCTTTTAATTTGGCAATATCTTTTTCAGACAATATCTGCGTTAAAAAATATACGGCTGCGCCGCGAAGACGATCCTCGTTATAGTGATCGGATTTTTCTATAATCTCATAAAGAGATTCTGCGATGTATTTTTTCTCGCTGGAATATTTTTTGGCAATTTCCACAAGTTTTTTACCAGCTTCAATTTCTTCTATAAACTCGGCTGAAAACGCGGGGCTATTATATACACCCAATAATTCGTAATGTTTTAAGTCTTTCAGGTCTTCCAATAAAATCAATATTTCTTTTGACACATCCGTAGTATCTTCTAATTGCTTGACTCGATTGGAATTTAAACCGGTAATTTTTTTAACAAATTTTGGATGCTCTTCTCCGTAAATCTTTTGTGATTCCAAAACATCTTTGTACCATGGCATTGTTTTTCTCTGCTCGCGTAATTTTTCACCGGGAGATAATAACGAACTGCTGGCTAAAATAAAATAATTAGAAAAAGGCTGATTGGTAAATTGACCGTCTCTTAGACTGGTATAAATTCTTGTGCCTGCGGCAAAACGGGTTATCGCCCAATCTCCTCCGTAAACACGCGCGACATCTCTTAATCTATGCCTGTATTGTCCTTGCGTACCATATTTACTCATAACTTGCGTGTCCAGCCCCGACCACGAGCTAAGCATGGTTATTGAATGGCTGGTTTGTCCACTTTGCCAAAAAATAATAGCGTCTCCGCTTCTAGGGCTGGAGGGGCTATACGGTCTGTCGTAATTTATATAAGGTTCGGCAAGTGAAATCCATGATCTTCTAAGGTCAAAAGTCCTGCCATGACAGTTCCACGCTCCTGTTCCCGAAAATACCCTATCTCGAGATAAAAAACTATAGCTCCTCTCAAATGTAGCATCTGCTGTAGGACAGCCATTTGGACCACAAAAACCATAATGTCCGTGAGAGACAGAATGCCAAGTGGCAGTTACGACTGAATGTGCCTCTGTTAAGGCTGGCATAGATAAAAAGGCAAATAATGAAACTGCTACCATCATTAAGTTAAGTTTAAATTTTGTCATATTATCTAACGGTTATTTTTAAATTGAATATCAAAAATTTAGTTACTTTCATGGCGACTTACCGGAAAGGTAATTAGCAAGTTCATCTATATAAAACGGTACCATGCGTTTTGTATCTTTATTGTATATTAAAAATTGTATAAAACCTCCACGCTCATTAACAATATCTATAAAAATAGCTTGGGGACCGAATAAGCCACCACCAACACAATCAGCCGGAGCGCACGACAATATTCTTAGATTACCCAGCGAACCTTTGAAAAGTTCTTTACCGCCCAGCATGACTGCCGCTTGTTCCGGCTTGGCGTCAATATATGGGAGTTTATTGATTTTTTCAAATGTTTTATTTTTCAATATTAATTCCGCCGCTACGGCATCATAAAAAATTACGTCCGTGTCATCTAAAAGTAATTCTCTTTTTCTATTCTCACTTATCGTAAAAATCTGAAAATCTGTTTTGGGTGTATTCGTTTTAACGCCTTGTTTATTTCGTAAATAAAAAAAGACAATACTAACTAATATTGCCACTAGTGAAATCGAAACTACAATAAAGATTTGTTTTCTCTTTATATCCATAAAAATATCCCCCAATATTTTTATCTTTCCTTTTCTTAATATACCACCGCAAAATACTTGTAGCAACTTTATGGCTGTGGATAAATTATAATTATTTTAATTTATTCCCTAAATTTATCCAATCGTCCACGCTCAAATCCTGCGCTCGGACTTGAATATCCAAACCTAAATCCAGTAAAATATTTTTTACTTCTTCGCTCTTTAGGTGCAACCCATTTGTCAAATTATTATGTAGCTGTTTTCGTCGCGCGGAAAACCCAACTTTTACTACTCTAAAAAAATCTTTTGGAGCTATTTTTTTAATATTTTTTTCTGTTTGTTTTTTGATATTTGAAATTTTTAAAATAGCCGAATCAACTTCCGGAGCGGGATAAAAAGAGCTTCGGGGTACTATCTCAATTATTTCCGGCTCCCCGAAGAATTGAACGGAAATAGCAAGAATACTCATCTCGCCCGCTCGTCTCGCCGTAGCATTGCAAAGGAGGGGAAGAGCGCAGATCCTCTCGGCTACTTCTTTTTGTACCATAACTACCATTTCGCTGGGTCGAGGTTCACTTTCTAAAAATTTTCGCAAAACTATTGATGTTATTTGGTAGGGTAAGTTAGCGACGATTTTATATGAATAACTGATAACTGGTAACAAATTACTGGGAATCTGCAAAACATCTTTTTCAATAATTTCTACGTTTTTATAATTTTCTAAATTTCTCCTTAGGATCGGCAATATCCCTCTATCCGACTCAACTGTGATAACTTTCCCCGCTTTTTGAACTAATCTCTCCGTCAAAGTGCCAAAGCCGGCGCCGATTTCCAAAACAATATCGTTTTTTTTGAGGTCAGCGGTCTCAACTATTTTTTCTAAAACATTTTTATCAATCAAAAAATTTTGTCCTCGATCTCGGCTTGGACTAATATTATTTTTTCGAAGAAACTCTTTAATTGTTTCGGACGAGGTTAAATCCATAATATATTTTATAATAGTCTTTTGTCATCCCCGCGAAGGCGGGGATCCACTCTCAATTTTACAAAAGTAGATTCCCGCCTCGCTGAAGCTATGGCGAAGCGGGCGGGAATGACAGGAAATTACATTAAACAATACAACAAAGACATGATTGCTCCCAAAATAAAAATCATCGCCCAGTTTCCCGGGAAGAAGAAAAGCAAAATAAGAGCCAGTATACTCACAAGAACTTTCCCCAGAGACAAAGCCATTTGGAAAAAAATAATTTCCTGCATTACGCTTTTATCCTTTGCTTCTTCATAAGTAATGCTTGTAAAAGGAATATATATCACTCTTTTGGTTACTCTGTATAGAAAATCGGCCACAAAAACTCCCAAAGCGGAAAAAGCAAGGGATTTTAAAATCCAACTCAATAAAGTAAAACCGACTCCCACTTTTAACATTTTCCTTTTTGGCGCCCTGTCAGCGAGCCAACCGAAGTATAATGTCAATAAAGTGGCTAAAAATATTGAAGTTGAAACAAGGAGTCCGATCTTGTCATATTCTCCAATAACTAAAAAAATAAACAATGGCCACAAAACAAGAGCTATGTGCTCTTCTCCAAAACCCAAATAAGCAAAAAGTTTTCTCCAATTTTCCTTGATGAAAATCTTCTTCATTGCTTCCTTGTATGAAAAATAAACAGGAACAAACTTTTCCGGCGTAGTTAAAAGAGGAATATTGGAAATTAAAATTAAAAAAGATACTATTATAAATAGTGGTTTAAAGCCGAAAATCGTCAAAAATATTCCTCCCAAAAAAGGCCCGATAATCCAAACAATAGAACTTGCAACCACCATGTTAGAAATTTCCTTCCCCCGTTCCTTCCCTTTCCCAAACCGAGCAAAATCGGCGTGATAGCCCGGCCAATAAAGCATTTTTTGCAAAGAAAAAGAAATGATCGCGCTGGCAATAAAAAATGGATGATAAGGGATAGCAAAGAGAGACAAATAAAAAATTATGAGAAATGGAGAGCTGTAAATAATACTATGCTCATAGCCATAGCTCCTTGCCAACTTCCCGCCCAAAGGCGCGAGAAAAAAATATATCGCATAGACGGCGATATAAAAAAGAATTATTTTTTCCACGGAAAAACCGATAGTGTAAAGATAAATCGGCTCAAAAATACTGACAGCCGAAACCGCAAAATCCAAAATGGCCGTGGACAAAAACAACTCTTTAACTTCACGCGACATTTTGCCGGCAAAATATTTATGAAAAAAATTTTTTAAAAACACTCCTTGCAAATTTTATTTGTTATTTTTAAACCACTCCACCGTCTTTTTCAATCCCTCACTAAAATTAACCCCAACCTTCCACCCAAAATCTTTCTTGATTTTTGAAGCATCAAGACAACTCCTCTTCTGCTCTCCCAAAACGGCATCAATATGCTTTTCTTTTACACTAGCTCCAGTTAATTTAACCAAATTTCTAAATATTTGGTTAACACTCGTCTCAACTCCAGTCCCGACGTTATACGAACCAACTTTTTTATTTTTTAAAGCTAAAACATTAGCTCGGGCAACATCGCCGACAAAAACATAATCTCTTGTCTGCCTGCCTTTGCCAAAAATCAACGGTTCTTCTCCCTTTAATAATTTTCCCGTAAAAATAGCGATCACTCCCGCCTCCCCTTTTGAGTCTTGACGTGGGCCGTAAACATTGGCGTAGCGAAGAGCAACATAGGGCAGATTAAAAACTTTGGAATAATAATGAAGATAATGCTCAATAGAAAGCTTTGAAACGCCATAGGGAGAAATCGGAGCGGCTAAATAGTTTTCAGGCGTGGGGATAATTTTCGCGTCGCCGTATATCGCCCCGCCGGTTGAAGCAACAACAATTTTTTTAACTTTATATTTTACACAATTTTCTAAAATATTTAGCGAACCGATGATGTTATTTTCCGCGTCCCAAATAGGCTTTCGGACAGATTCGCGAACATCAAGATGTGCCGCTTGATGACAAACATAATCCGGCTTTTCTTTTTTAAAAATATCCTCAATCCCCTTGTCTCTAATATCAACTTGATAAAACTTCGCCTTGGGATTTAGATTTTCTTTTTTACCGGTAGATAAATTATCAACCACAACAACGCTATTTCCATCTTCTATTAAAGCGTCAACGATATTGGAGCCGATAAACCCCGCTCCGCCAGTCACTAATACGCGAATCATAAGCTAATTAAAGCGAATAATAAACGAATGTTAAATGTTGGGATTAACCACGCGTTTATAAACTACGCCATTAGAAGTAAAATAAATTAAAATTGCTAACTTAAATTTGGTAGCGTTTAAATATTCAAGCACTTGTCGTATGTGAATGTTTTTTACAATGGGCACAACTTTTAACTCAACTATTACTTTATTATCAACAATAAAATCTAATCTATATTTTCCTATTTCTTGACCGTCATATATCAATTTAATCTCTTTCTCGCGTATAAAAATAATTCCTTCCGTAGATAATTCTTTAGCATAAGCTCTTTGCATGTATAATTCTCGGCATCCAAATCCTAAAGAATTATAAACCTTAAAAGCGGTTCCAACTAATTTATAGCTAAGTTCGGGGTAAACAATTTCCTCCCGCATATTCGCTTATGATTTGCTTTCTATTCGCTTAGTGATTTGTCTAAGATACTCTTCGGCGAACAACTCCAGCTCCCCATCTAAAACTGCGTCTGTATCAGCCGTTTCGTATTTTGTCCTATGGTCTTTTACCATTTTATATGGCTGAAGAACATAAGATCTAATCTGATTCCCCCAAGCAGCCATAACCCCGGCTTTCATTTTTCCAATTTCTTTCTCTTTTGTTTCTTCCTGCAATCGTAATAACTTTGTTTTCAAAATCTTCAAAGCTATTTCCCTATTTTGCGTTTGCGATCGCTCATTTTGACAGCTTACTGTAATTCCTGTTGGCAAATGGACCAATCTTACTGCCGAATATGTTGTCTGGACAGATTGTCCGCCGTGTCCGCTTGATAAAAAAGTATCTATGCGTAAATCCTTCGGATCAATTTCAATTTCCGAAACATCATCAAGCTCTGGCAAAACTTCCACAAGAGCGAATGAAGTGTGACGCATCTTTTCCGCATCAAACGGAGAAATGCGTACCAGTCTATGAACGCCCGATTCGCTTTTTAACCATCCATAAACCATTTGACCACTTATTTCCAAAGTAACATTTTTAATCCCCGCCTCTCCTCCGCGATTCTCGTCAATAATTTTAGCTTTCCATCCTTTCTTTTCGGAAAATCTTAAATACATTCGCAAAAGCATTTCCGTCCAATCCTCGGCATCAGTTCCACCCGTTCCGGCATGGATACTCAAAATCGCATTTTTACTATCATATTCTTTATCAAAGAAAATCTGAAACTCTAATTTTTTATATATTTTTTCAAGCTCTTCTGCTTTAATTTTTATCTCATCAATCATTTTCTCCTCATCGGCAACCTCGGACAATTCAAAAATTTCTTCCGCTTCTTTTTTTAAATTTTCCCAAGCTAAAAATCTGTCTTTCAACGCTTTTAATTCTTGGGTGATTTTTTTTGCCTCGTTTGTATCTTTCCAAAAATTCGGCTCGTTCATTTTTTCTTCAAGGGCAATGATCGTTAGCTTATCTTTTGGAAGGTCAAAGTAACCTCCAGGCGACAGAGATTTTCTCTATTAAATTTTTTAATTGTTGGGTGATTTCTTTCATAAAAACTAATTGTCATTCCCGCGCAGGCGGGAATCTACTTTTTTAGAAGAGTGGATCCCCGCCTTCGCGGGGATGACAAAAAACAAAAACAAATAACATCAAATGTCGTTAAATTATTCCTTAAATTCCTCTAAACTCACCTTTACCATTTTTTCTTTTCCTTTGCTTAAAACTTTCAATTCTATCTCCTCGCCGATTTTGTGTTTGGCGATTTCATTCGCCAGCGGGTGCTCCCCGTCTATTTTCTGACCGTTAATTTCTAAAATTATATCATTCTCCACCAAACCCGCTTTATCTGCCGGCGAACCCGGAATAATTGCTAAATCCGTATCTACTTTGCCTCTTACTACCAAAGCTCCATAGCTTACCTCAATATGGTTATTTTTAGCAATAGTCTCATCCAAAAGAATATATCTGACTCCCAACCACGGCCTGACGATTTTTCCATTAGTTTTGACACTTTCTATCGCCTGCTTGGCAACATTTATCGGTATAGTAAAGCCAATCAATTGCCCCTCTCCGCTTACTGCCGTATTTATTCCAATTACTTGCCCGGCTAAATTGACGAGCGGTCCGCCGGAATTTCCCGGATTAATCGCCGCGTCTGTTTGAATGGCCTCCTCAATGACTTCCGATCCTCCGCTTTTATCGCTTGCCACCACCCTTCTTCCCACTCCCGAAATCACCCCTTTGGTTACAGTATTTTTATATTCGCCCAGCGCATTTCCAATCGCAATAACTGTTTGACCCAACTCTATTGTATCAGAATCGCCCAATTCCACTGTCGGCAATCCCTTTGCTTCAATTTTAATCACGGCTATATCAAGGAATTGGTCCGTGGCAATTACCTTAGCATCATATTTTTGATTATCGTTGGTAAGAACCGTATATTCCGCCTCTTTGTCGGAAACAACATGTTTGTTAGTCAAAATCAAGCCGTCCTCGGAAATGATAAATCCTGTTCCGCCACCGATTTCCTGCTTATTCCCCTCTCCCGGCTTACCCCCTTCACTTGGGGTGGTGGGGGCGGGCGAACCAAAACTAAATCCAAAGGGAAAACCAAAACCGGGAAAAAATGGATTGGTGCCGGTGGAATTGTATAATTTGCTTAAATCTTTAGAAATTATAATGGAAACAACTGATGGAGAAACTTTTTTTACCGCTTCAATCGTCGCAGAGTCTTCAACTACAGCTTGAGTTTTATTTTCGTTTGCCTGATCGTTTTCGGCATTTTCAGTACCCCCCAAGAATCTATCTTGAAACCAAGGAATTATATGACTTTCCCCATAAACCCCTCCCAAAACTCCGAGCGAACCGCCCGCAAAACCTCCAAACAAAAACCCGACTATTATTGTAATCGCAAATACTTTTTTGATGTCTTTTTTTTCTAACATAATATTTGCAAGATCTCAAATCTTAGATATCAAATGTCAAAACCGGACTTGCGTCTCCTCCCCTTAAGATAAGGGGAGGATAGGAGGGGTTATGAGGGATGAATTTATAAACAAAGATTCATAACTCCCCTTAATTCCCTCTTAGCTTAAGAGGGGAAAATCGCTTAGTGTTTTGAAATATAATTCTAGAATATGAGAAAAAATAAAATGTTTTTAAAATTTCTTTATAATTTTAACACAAAACTAAACAATTTTTTAGAGAATTGATTATGAGTATATTATAACACGCGGATAATCTAAATTCAAAGAAAACTCCTTATTTTAAATCAGAAATAAGGCGTGTAAAACCAGCAGTGTTTACCCAGTAGTTATTAGGATTATTATTGAGGAATTTTTTTATTTCTTTTCTCTGCGTGGTTATTTTGTCGCCGTGTCCATTTTCGCTCAATAAAATATTAGAATATTTTCCATCTAGAAATGAAATATAAGAAACTCCATTTTTTTCGTTTAGATTAAGTATTTCAATCAACTCTGAGATTTGTTTATCTTGACCACCTCCGGCGGTGTTAAGATGTTTGGCTTCGCAAAGCAAAATTTTATTATTCGCCTTAATTATCAAATCAAGAGTTTTGTTTTGCTTTTTAGCATTAATTTTCACATCCAAATTTTCGCGGACATTTTTTAAGTTGAATTTTTTAGAAAATTTTACCACGCAATAATTAGTTTTTAAAAAATCATCCAATCAAAAACTTCCTTAAATCCTTGTTTTTTTAAAATAAAGATAAGTTTATTTTCACCGCTTTTACCCTTTTTGCGAGATGAGTTTGTGTCTAATATCGCCTGCACCCATTCTTCTGGCGCTATTTCATTTAAAACTCTTTTAGCAAAATATCTTTCGGTTATTTTTTTATTATTTTCAAATTTTTCCATTTGACCAATTTTCAAAACAACTTTTGCATAGGTGAAGATTGTCGTCATTTATTGGTTCTTCTACATCAAAAGTATCAAAATTTTTATCTTCATTATAATTTCCTTTTTTATCTATATTGTATTTAACCCAAATTTTTTGTAAATTAAACCTTGAATTTTTATTGCAATAATAACATTTTATAAAATTTTCTTTATTCATATTTTTTTATTTTTTATGTTAATTATTCATATTTTGCTCCATTATTCTTATGAAATTAGACAGAGATGTGGCATCAACACCAGTTCTGTAATACCAATCCTTATATTTTTTCCAGCCAGTTCTTGTTCCATGTTTATTAAATTCCTCGAATTCTTTTTCAGTTAATAAAACATTTCTGTTGCCATTATTGTTTAATAAATTTTTAATTTTATTTATTTTTTCACCATTAGCCTTATCTATTAACGAAATTGTTTGTTCAGCAAAGCGAGTGGTTAATGGAATTTCATTTTTTGTTGTCGACGATGTTATTTTAACGCTAATTTTGCTTCTGTCTATATTTTGGGAGTTCTTATCGTCTAAATTTCCACCTAGACACTTAAATAATATACAAGCTTTGTAAAATTCAATTTGATAAAATTCAGTAGTATTTATTCTTTTCAGTACTTGTTTGCATATTTTTTCAATAACTAAAACTGTTGTACTTTCAAAATCAAAAATTGCTAATTTATTTTTCTTTGATTTCTCATTACTTTCGAAATATCTATGTGCATTTTTTGCTCGCTCTAAAGTTCCAATACCTATTTTACAAACATCTTTAATATTGTGCTCAAAAATATACAAAATTTGTTTTTCAGTTATTTTGCTCATAATTTTTTATTTCTTTAATTATAAATCAATCGGCATGAAACACATAAATCATTTTTAACACTCTTTATCTTATAAATAAATTCTCCGCCAAATTGCCAGCCACATTTTTTTTCCAACGTCAATTTAATTTTTTTATTTTCCGGGTAAATTGTCGCATTTATAATATTTTTTTCGGATATTTTTTGTTTTTTCTTAAAATAAAATGAAATCACATTATAAGTGGTATCGTCAAAAACTTGTTCCGAAAAAATATTTAATTTTATAATTTCAAATTGTGCAAAAAATAATTCTCTGATTTTTTTTGAATTTTCCGCACATAAAAAATTCAAAGGAACTATAATTATACCCTCCTCACAATTTAAGATGGAAAAAATGGAAATCTGATACAAATCCTCAAAGCTTGAGTTTATTCCGAAAAAAAATTTTCCCTTTATTTCGCCAGATGCCTTATTCTTATGCAGATAAGGCGGATTAGTGCAGACAAATTTATAATCTTTAGGCGAGTTTATAGAATCGTTTAGAAAAACGTTTTTACCATCTATATAATTTTTGTCACAATCAAACCCTGTGGCTTTTTTACATTTGTTATCTCTTGACCAGTTCAACAAATCCTGATTGCCGGCAAAGGGGTCTATAACTTCTTTGTTTACGACAAATTCACTAAACCCTTGCAGAATTTGGTCGGAATTGGTAGTGAAAAATTGGCCTAAATTGCGTTTTTTGGCGATTTCATTCATATCTATATTATAGCGTAATTTGGCTTAAAATAAAAATAATTTTTTATGCAATTCCACGAGCAGAAAAAACACCTTATTGCCCCTATGTAAAAAATAAAAAAACTTATTTTTCCTTATTATCAAAAAGCAAATTTTAAAAAAGTATGCAAAAAAATATCACTCTCCCCTCACCTCACAAACCTCAAAATAATCTTTTATTTTTTCCCTAATATCTTCCAAAAAATCTTTACCATAAGGCGTCACCTCTCTAAAATCCGGATTCAACATTTTTTGCTCGTGTTTAAATTGCTGTAAATAATATTTTTTCGCTCCCTTAATTTCATCCGCTATTGCCAAAAGGTCTTCTTTTGTGTGCAAACCGGGAACAACTGTTGTTCTAAATTCATAATCAACCCCACTGTTTCTTATTATTTCCACGCTCTTCTTAATATCTTCTATGTTGACTTCTACACCAGCCGTTTTGGCATAATTAGATTTGAAATTATTTTTTAAGTCCATTGCGATATAATCAAGCAATTTTTCATCAAGCAGTTTTTTCAAAATTTCCGGATTTGTTCCATTAGTATCCAGTTTTACTAAAAATCCCATTTCTTTTATTTTTCGCAAAAAAATTTCCAGATCAGCGTGAACGGTCGGCTCTCCGCCCGTCACACAAACTCCATCAAGAATTCCTTTCCTTTCTGATAAAAAATTAAAAAAAAGCTCTTCGCTAATCATTGGGCGCAGACTAAAATCTACTACTCCTTCTTTTTCTTTTGCGTCTTTGCGGTCATTTTCGCGTCTTTGCGTTACCAATTCGGGGTTATGACAAAATGGACAACGAAAATTACAGCCGACTGTAAAAACAGTACAGGCGACTTTACCCGGATAATCAATTAAAGTTAGTTTTTGCAAACCGCCAAGAAGCATAATATTATCTTAATATGAAACATGGTAACACAAAATGTTACCATGCTCCCATGTTCTTATGTTTTTCCTTCTATTCCTCTTGCAATTGCTTGTTGTAAGCCTGCCTAACGTCAAATTCCGCCCTTTTCCCGTCGTTCCACTGGCTTGTTGGTCGTAAGTAGCCCACCACTCGTGAGTAGACCTCACATGGTTGTCTTTTTGTTTCTTTTTCCTCCATATTTTTTTATATAATTATTAATAAACTCTAAATTCGAAATCCCTCTCTAGCTCTCCCTTTTTAAAAAGGAGAGAACCTGCTAACTGCTTTCTTGCTTATCAGCTATTTCACTTTTGTACCCAATTTCTTCGTCGCACGACGGGCAAAATTTATGCTCCCCGGATAAATAACCGTGTTTTGGACAAACGCTGAACGTTGGCGTAAGAGAAAAATAGGGCAATTTAAAATTTTCAGCAACTTTTCTGACTAACTTCTTAGCTGCGTCTCCCGACGGCAAACGTTCTCCAATAAAACCGTGCAGTACTGTACCTCCAGTATACCTTGTTTGTAGGTCGTCTTGCAACTTTAACGCTTCTATAAAATCATTAGTGAAATCAACGGGCAGATGAGATGAATTTGTATAATACGGAACAGCCCCGTTTTCTTTGACAGCTTTTTCGTTGGCCGAAATAATATCGGGATATTTTGCCTTGTCTTTTTTAATCAAGCTATAACACGTCCCTTCAGCCGGAGTAGCTTCCAAGTTATAAAGATTATTTGTTTCAAGCTGATAGTCCATTAATCTTTCTCTCATGAAATCAAGTACTGATTTGGCAAAGTCATGCCCACCTTCCGTGGTAATGTCTTTCCCTAAAAAATTAAGACACGCCTCATTCATTCCAATTAATCCGATTGTATTAAAATGATTTCTCCAGTATTCATTAAATCTGGCTTTTATCGGAGCGAGATAATGCCGACAATATGGATAAAGTCCTTTATCCGTCAGGCTCTCTATGATTTCTCTTTTTATCTCCAAGCTTTTCCTTGATAAATCCATCAGTTTGGCCAGTCTTTCAAAAAATTCCGTTCTTGTTTTGGAGAGATAACCGATTCTCGGCATGTTTATTGTTACGACCCCAATTGATCCTGTCAATGGATTTGCCCCAAATAATCCTCCGCCTCTTTTTCTTAACTCGCGATTATCAAGCCTTAATCGGCAACACATGGAGCGCGCGTCTTCGGCTTTCATATCGGAATTAACAAAATTGGCAAAATAAGGAATGCCATACTTGGCGGTCATCTCCCAAACCGGATCCAGTTCCTTTTTGTCCCATTCAAAATCCGGCGTGATATTATAGGTCGGAATCGGAAAAGAAAAAACTCTTCCCTTGGCATCACCCTCAAGCATCACTTCGGCAAATGCCCTATTGATCATATCCATCTCCGGCTGAAAATCTTTATACTTTTCTTTTTGAGGTTTTCCCCCAATAATAACCGATTCCTCGGCCATTGTGCTCGGCGGATTCAAATCCATTGTAATATTGGTAAATGGCGTTTGAAAACCGACACGGGTGGGAACGTTAAGATTAAAAACAAATTCTTGAATTGCTTGTTTAACGTCTTTATAGCTCAATTTATCATAACGAATAAAAGGAGCCATGTAGGTATCAAAATCCGCAAAAGCTTCGGCTCCAGCAACTTCTCCCTGGAGAGTATAGAAAAAGTTAACAATTTGTCCCAAAGCGGTTCTTAAATGATTCGGCGGTTTTGATTCTATTTTTCCGGAAACTCCGCCAAATCCCCTAACCAATAAATCTTGCAAATCCCAACCGCAACAATATGCCGCTAAAATTTGCATATCGTGAATATGAATATCGCCATCCAAAAAAACATCTCTTATTTCCGGAGGATAAACTTTATTTAACCAATAATGAGAACTGATTGCCGAACTGATATGGTTATTCAGGCCCTGCAAAGAATAGGCCATGTTGCTGTTTTCTTTTACCAACCAATCTAGTTTATCAAGATAATCGCCCATTATCTGATTTGAATCAACTAACGCTTTCAATTCGCGAATTTTTGAATGTTGATCTCTGTACAAAATATAAGCTTTGGCCGCTTTTATTTGTTTTGATCTTATCAAAACTTCTTCAACAATATCTTGCAGTTCTTCAATCGCCGGAATGGATCGATAATGAAATTTGTTATTTAAAGCCTTGGCAATTTGATCGGAAATTTTTTGTATTTTTTTCGGATCTTTTTCCCCCACCGCTTCCATCGCCTTTTGAACTGCTATGATAATTTTATTTTGGTCAAAATCAACAATCCGGCCATCCCTTTTTTTAATCTGACTGATTTGATTTTGACTGTACATCATAAAATTTAGAGAATAAAATACAAGATAACATAAAAACAACAGATTACCCAACTTTTAATTTTCAAAACCTTATTTCCTCCGCCCTATTGAGTAAACATCTCTTACTGTCTTATTATCTTGCTATTTTAACATTAAATAGTTTCAATTTTTACATTATTTTTTTTCTTAGAAAAGCGGGGATATCCAAATCCTCTCCCTCTCCTCCTTTTTCATCAATCGCCTTTTTTATATTCTGATTTTTATTACTGTCATCCATTTCCATTCCACTGTCTTCCGTATCTCCAAAATGAGCTATCTTTTTCACCGGTCTTTTTTGAAATTGTCCGGACGAACTCCAATCTATCTCTTTACGTTTATCGGAAACTAAAGGGTTGGGGTTAAAACTGCGACGAGCCGGACTTTCCACATCGCTTACCGCTTTTTTTCTGTCATTAAATCCGGTAGCAATAACTGTTATCCTTATCGCATCCTTCATGTTTTCATTAATGACAGCTCCGAAAATAACTTTTGCGTCCGGATCCGCTGATCCAGTGATAATTTTCGCCGCTTCAGCCACTTCATGCATTCCCAATCCCGGCCCGCCAGTAACAGTAAAAAGTATACCCCTGGCTCCTTCTATTGATTGTTCAAGTAATGGGCTTGATATGGCTATTTTAGCTGCTTCCTCGCCTCGTTTTTCACCACTTGCCTCGCCCAAGCCCATCATCGCCGATCCGGCGTCTTTCATGATCGCCTTAACGTCGGCAAAATCAACGTTGATCAACCCGGGTATGGTAATTAATTCCGAAATACCTTGGACACCACTTTTTAATACCTCATCGCATGTTGTAAAAGCATCAAGCAGAGTGGTTTTTTTATCAATTATCTGAAGTAATCTGTCATTGGGTATAGTAATCAGAGTATCTACTTTCCCTTCCATTTCTTCCAATCCTCTATCTGCGTTGATTCGCCTCTGTGCCCCTTCGAAAGCAAATGGTCTGGTAACCACTCCAACCGTTAACGCTCCCAAATCCCGAGCGATTTGGGCAATAATCGGCGCAGCGCCTGTTCCCGTTCCTCCACCCAATCCGCAAGTAACAAAAACCATGTCTGCTCCCTTTAAAATGTCTCTGATTTCATTTTGGCTTTCTTCGGCCGCCTTTTTACCAATCTCCGGATCCATCCCTGCCCCCAACCCCCTAGTTACCGTTTTTCCTACATGCAACCTGACCGGGGCTTCTGAATAATGAAGCGCCTGAACATCAGTATTGGCAACTATAAATTCAACTCCTTTGATTTTTGACTTTACCATCCTGTTTATCGCCGATCCTCCCGCTCCACCAACGCCAATCACTTTAATCTTGGCAAACGTTTCAATCTCTGGTTTTATTTCTGGCATATTTGAGTAAATTTAGGACTAAGTAAATTAAGTAAATTAAGTTATTGCTTAACTCGCTTAATTTACTCACGCACTTAATTTACTTCTACGGCATCAATGATTTAAACATTTTTTTTATCTTATCCGTAATCCGTCCGACTCCTTTAAATCTAGAAAGAAAACTTCTCCCTCCCCTATCATCATAGACCGCATTTCCCCAAAGAGCCAATCCCAAGGCCGGAACAAAAGAGATATCGTTTACTTTATCAATCACGCTGATAATCTTTTTGGGGAATCCGAGAGCAACCGGTAATCTTAACTTTCTTTTCGCCACTTCAATAATCCCCGGCAGTTTCGCCGTAGAGCCAATCAAGATGACCCCTGAAGGTAAAAGACCGCTTCGATCAATACGTTTTAATTCTTCGTCAACTTTTTCAAAAATTTCCTCAACGCGAGCTTCTATAATTTCGGAAATATATTTTTTGGAAACCAAAGTATTTTCAGTAGGATCAAAATCACCCAGATTGATTTCGTCTTTTTTGTTCATATCTTTGGATGAAGCTGTGCCGTATTCCAATTTTATTTTTTCCGCCGCTTCTAGAGATGTTCTCAAGCCGATCGCAATATCGGAAGTAATAAATTCTCCGCCAATAGGCAAAAATCCGATATGAATAAGATCTCCCCCTTCAAAAACAGCCACTTCGGTTGAAGAACGACCAATATTGACCACTGCCACTCCAAGCTCTTTTTGGTGAGGAGTGCAGACAGCTTCAGAGGCCGCCAAAATGGAAAGAACTGCGTCTTCAATGTCAACACCTGTTCTATAAATACATTTGGTTAGATTTTTAAGATGCGTCCCCATTCCTTGAATAATTTGAGTTTCAACCTCAAGCCTTACTCCGCTCATTCCAATAGGATCCTTGATATTTGTTTGATTATCAATGGAAAATGATCTTGGAATAACATGCAATACTTCAAAATTAGGAGGACAAGCGACCGTTCTAGAGGCTTCTATCACCCGCTCCACATCCCCTTCGTCTATTTCTCCATTTATCCTAGCAACGGCAACAACTCCCTTGCTTTTTTGAAAAATTATATGACCGCCGGAAACACCTACCCAAACTTTTTCAAGAGGAACTCCCGTAATTCTTTCTGCCGTTTCAAAAGCGGCAGCAATGCTTGATGTCACATCTTCAACGCTTGAAATCGCCCCTTTAGAGATACCTTCCGACGGGGTTTCCACAGCAGCAATAATTCTAGGCAAGCCGTTTTCATCTCTTTGGGCAACCACTACTCTAGTGGTAGTTGACCCAAGGTCTAAACCTGTTATTATTTCACTCCTCATATTAGAACCTTCCGAAATTAAGTTTTATTATTAGACCTGTCGTATAACAATTTTTCGTTACGAAACGCAGTAATTTTAGGATAAATTTAGAAAAGCGATGATGTTTATCCATAGGATAAGCGGAAGAGCTTTTGTAAATTTTTAGCCAAAATTACCAGTTGCAGTAGAAAGAATTGTTATGCGACAGGTCTATTATAAGATATTAAAAAAATTTTGACAAATTATTCAAAATTTTATCAGAGATTAGTCTTTAGAACGATATTTTGCTTATATTACTGAACAAATTTATAAAATAAGGCGTAAAAATCAACAAACCGATTAGGATCGCGCCAATGGAAAAAATCAGAACAACCGCTGCCATCATATCTTTACTGCTTTCCACATACGGATGAAGTCTGGGCTTTAAAACATCAACAAATCTTTCCAAAACGCTATTTATAAGTTCAAGAACAAAGATCAAAGTCATCACTAAAACAACTACGACCAACTCCCATACTTTAATATTAAAACCCAAAGACAAAATTAAAACTAATAATCCTATAAAAACTTGAATACGAAAACTGTGTTCCTCTCTAAAAATTTGAGATAAACCCTTGAGAGAGTAACGAAAACTTCGAATAAATCTTGCTAGGCTCAGCATAAAATTATTTTATAATTTTTTCGTAAATCTTTTTCTGCAAGCCTTCCATTTCGCGCGCTTCTTTTTCACTCTTCTCGTGATCGTAACCGCAAAGATGCAAAACCCCATGGATTAACATAAAAATCAATTCATTTTCCCAGTCAATATTATTTTCTTTGGCCTGACGCTTTACTTGAGGAAGACAAATGACTATTTCCCCAAGAAGCGGGCTGGCGCTATAACCAAAACTTAAAACATCAGTCACCTTGTCTTTGTCGCGATATTTTTTGTTAAGCTTTTTTATTTCGTTGTCTCCGACAATGGCAACGGAAATTTTTCCGCTTTTCCTGCCAATTATTTTTAACGCTTCTGCGACAACTTTTTCCAGTTTTATTTTTGTTATCTTTTCTCCGATTTTTTGATTAACTTCAATTTCATGGCTCATAGTTACCGAACATTGACTTTAAAACTTCTTATAATCATTTCAAAAGTGCTTTTATAGTTTAATTCTGTTTTTACTCCAACATTATAACTGATAGCAAATATTTTTTCTCCGATACTAAAATATGCCGTCAACTCATCCGGGGTTTTAATACCGAATAATCCGTTTTTCGTCGCAGCCGTTCCCACGTCTGCCGGTTTTACCTCCGGCGCTTTTTCGAGATACCAATCCATTAGAGCTAATCCTTCCTTATTTTCGACAACAATAATTTGAATAAATTCTCCCGTTGCTGACGTGATCATTATTTCCTCGTTGGTTTCATTAAGAGCTCCGGCTAACCAATTCTTCGGATAGAAAACTTGAAAATTGTATGTTGGGTTTTTATAAATTTCAACTAGCTTTGTTTCTTCTATTTTTTGAGGGGCAAAGCCCGAAGGATTATACAAATTAATTACTTCCAACCCATCTTTATAACCATCACTATCCGTGTCCGAATTTTCGCCACTTACTCCAAAAAGTTCTTCCTCCATACTCGTTAATCCATCTCCGTCACTGTCGGGAGCCATTGGCAAAATAACCGGAGCCACGGGTTCTGGTTCTGGCGGAAGCGGACAATCGGAAAGACAACTTATTGAATTCTCGTCATCTTCGCATTGCCCATCGCCACAAATAGGAGCGGGAGGAGCCGGAGGTTCTTTTATTGGCTCTTCTTCAACAATGGGCTCGCTTTTAACCGGTTCTTTTCCTATATTCAAGCTTTGGATAAAAAGAAAAATAGCGCCACCAATCAAAAGGACTGCCACGGCAATCAAAACAATAATCAACGTTGGTTTCTCTCGCGGGGTAGCAAGTTGTTGCCTGTTGGGATCAAACGGGGCAGAGACGGGACTCGCGGGAGAAGGAATGGGTGGGGGCAAAATACTCGCCGTTCTTGGCTCTTCGCTAGCCGGCCGACTCATACTACCTTTTTTAGAATAAAACTCCTCGGGCATCACCTTTATGGCAATTCCTTCGGGATCAATAACCGGCGTGGCTGATTTTTTTCCAATTCCAAACATATTTAAATTTAGCTAATAAGTCTATAAGCAGATTAGCAGTGTTCCCCTCCCTTGACGGGAGGGGTTAGGGGAGGGTGACTTGAATAATCATCCCCTCCTCGCCTCCCCTGTCAAAGGGGAGGAACTTGCTAACTTTCGTACTTTTCGATAATTTCGTAGAAGATTATTCAACTACTTCGCTCTCCACGTTATTCACCGGCAATTCATAAAGCTTTCCTGAACCGTTTGGATTATATCCGCCTCTAACTTCTTGTCCATCTCCATAAGTATCTCCGTCAGTATCCGGATTTAATGGATCTGTTTTGTATATTTTTGCTTCTTCCCTGTCAGTCAATCCGTCATCATCAGAATCAACTTTCATCGGATTCGTACCTAGATTAAGTTCTTCGTCGTCTATAATACCATCCATATCTGTGTCTACATCCGCCACTGCTTCGTCCGGAGAAATTTCATTGCCGGACAAACCACCGATTGGTTCTTCAATTTCTTCCGGCGCAACCGGCTCTTCGGGCGTAGTAATCGGGGGAACAGTATTAATAGGACCATTCTCCAAAACTTGCGTAGTGGGGGTTGATAACTGTCTCCACAAAAAATATCCGCCAATTCCTAGAATTAAAACGACTACCACTGCGATAATGCCTAAAAAAACTTTTTTATTACCTCCGCCAATTTGAGGCTCTTCATCACCCAACATATCTCGAGAAATCGGTGAAGGAGCGGGATTTACTGGCATTGAATTAGGGGTGGGAGAGATTGGCTTTACGGCCGCGACGGGGCCAGCCGGCCTTTGATTTGGATTTAAGGTTTGTTGTTTCGCCGGCTCAGTTCCGGCAAACATGTCGTCTGGTTGTTGGTCAAACATAGTATTAAGTTAAAGGTTAAAAATGAGAAGTGAAAAGTTACAATTAAAAGTTTAAAGTTGCCTTTTTCCTCTTAGTTTACTCCAATTTCCCCGCTCCCTTCGGATTATACCCCGCTTCCACTTCCGCCCCATCAAGATAACTATCCCCGTCACTATCCGGATCTTTGGGATCAGTTCCGTATTTTTCTTCGTCGGAATTACTTAGACCATCATTATCAGAATCCGTCCCGCCCAATTCCGCCGAACAACTTTCTCGCGAATCGGCGTCTGTAATATTATCGCAAAAACTTGTGTCGCCCTCTTCAAAAGCCTTATTGGTCAAAATTATATTCAAGCATTTATCTCTTAGCTCTCCCAGCTCGTCGCAATATTTTGCGTCATTTTTTTTATTCACAATGCTAAAAAAGCAAGAATCTCTATAACTTTCGCCGGGAACCGCAAGACAAACTGCCATATCATCGCTCTCTCTGGCTTTATTTCCCAAGATCAAACTCAAACAAGTATTTTTTTCCGCCTCGTCTTTGTGGAGATCGCAACTTTTTTCATCATTTTGGCGAATGGCAATTTCCGTAATGCAATTATTTCTCGCTTTTTCATCCACGACTTCGTTGCATGCTTCCACTTTTAAATCATTTATTGCTTCCATAATTAAAACATTGTCTCCACATCCCTCTTCTCCATTTTCCGCGCATTTACTTTTTTCTTTTTCTATTCTTGCCAATTCAAATGTTTTATTTTCCGGGACTTCTTCCACTATTTTTTCTTGATTTTCTGGCAAATTTTCAGTGTTATTTTTTTGTTTTGAATACCAAAAACCAAAAGCGACTCCAAATAAAATCAAAGCTCCAACCAAGAATGCGATAATAATTTTTGTATTTTTTTGCATAATTTTAGTCTCTATATGTATATTCTCCTATAGACTCACATCGCAAGAGTCTCCGACACATTCCCAAAGATCTTCGGGTGGATACGGCGGGCCAGGGCATATATAAGCTTTTAGATTACTTACACGCGCCTTGCCTATCCCGCCAAAATCTATACTAAAGGGAATATCTGTTTGTTCTTCTTCCTTACAAAAGATACTTCTTAAAAGAGGTATCTCTGCACCCCCTCGCACACCTCCGGTTTCTTGTAAATTTAAATTTATACTTGAGGATGTTAGAGAGGCTATAATAGAACGATAAATTTCATCCAAGTCATTATCGGGAGCGCTTATGTTAGCGTAAGGCTCCGTGGGAGAACTTGCCCAACTCTCCATATTAGCTTCTGCGGATGTGGGACCATAAAATAAAATTGTGTAAATTTCTATATCTCTACCTTTAGCCAATCTAACCTCTTCTCCTGCAACGCATGCGGCAAAATCGTCTCTACTATATCTATCACAAGCAGGATAAACTGCTCTTAGCGCTGGGGTTTCATGAGGTCTCGTCGCTTCTCCATCACTCATTAAAACAATTATTTTTTTACCATCTTCATTGTTTAATATATCTTTTGCCTTCTTTACCCCAGCGGAAATGTTAGTAGCACCTAAAGTCGGAGTATAGGAACCAACTGCGGAAATTAATATGTCTTTCCCTAAAAAACCCAGCAAGTCATGCCATGCACCAACCGGGACATTATTACCATAACTTACCAAGCCAATGCGAATATTTTCATAACTATCAAATAATAAATTTATTGCTTCCGTAAGCGCATCTCTAGCACAACCCATCCTCGTTCTGTCTTCACTGCAAGAAAGATTTGGTCCAGAACTTGATGTTGTTCCCCACCCCATACTCCCCGATCTATCCGTCACAAAAACCACATTCAACGGAGTTTGAGTAACATTACTCAAATCAACATCAACTTTAATGTCACCCAAAACACGACAAGCGGGAAGATTAACTGAGACCTCCTCGTTACTTCCTAATTCAATTGAACTTCGTCCTTCCGGACCAAAGGTTAATGTTTGTATTTTATAAGCCGGGGGACAAGTTGAAGCGCAATCCGCTGAACAAACCGCCCGATTAAATTTCAGTGCTCCTGTTGGCGGTTGCCCCGGGCAGGAACCATCTATGCCCGGAAGAGCGCTGTCTATTGAGCAGGCCGAATCCATACTCACGGGAACAACTACTCCTAAACTATCGCCACGATTATCAGCAAAATATTTTTGTTCCTCAATTATTTTATATAACAAACTAGTTCCCGCTCGATCATCGCATGTCTCTCTTCCATTTATTATTCCATCTCCGCAACGAGGTCCGGTAATAACTTTTATAGCGCAATTAACATCGCAATAATTACAATTTTCACCATAGTTTGCCCTGCAAATCCTGCCATTGCCTACGCCGACGTCACAGGCTTCTGCACCAATCTTAGTAAATCCATCTCCACAACGAGCTAGTTTGCAATTATCAGGACCCGATGGAGAATTTTCCAAGGTGATAATACAACCATCATTATTATTTTCATTTCCATCATCACATTCCTCGTCCCCTTCTTTTGTCCCATTTCCGCAAGTACCTGCCGTCTCGCAAGCGCCCCATCTATTCCAGTCACATAGAAGAGCTAACCCTGGTACCCCCAACTCTCCACAGTTTTTCGTTCTTGATTGAGAATAACCTTCTCTAGAATTATCACAAATAACACAAGTACCGTCCGAACAATCTTCATTGTTGTTACATGAGGTATAACTTCCAAGAACCGTATCCACATCGTTTAGTTCTGGTATTCCTTCTGGAACACAAATTCCTTTTGAAGTAATAGAATCTCCATCACATTGTTCAGCTCCATTTACAACCTCATCTCCGCAATATGGACCGAAGCCCGAACAATCTGTTTTGCACCAAGGTTCTCCACTAACGCTCAATCCGTAAGATCCATTTCCACAGCTTTTCTTTCCCCTAGGAACTATACAAGATCCACAGACACATCCATCCACACTTGCACAAGGCAACCTTAACGTGCAAGAAACTCCATTATCGCATCTTTCTCCATAAGCTACCTGTGGTTCTCCTCCATCACCACAATAACCTCCCATCATTTCACATTCTCTAGTACAAAAATACTGATTTTCCGGAGACATTCCTCCACCAGCTATTCGTCCGCCCAGAGGCCCTTCGTCACATTCTTCACCCACTTGGCGAATGCCATCCCCACAGAGAACCGAACAGCCACCTAGCTCGCGCCAAGTGCAGTCAGCTGGGTTACACTCTTCTCTTTGTCTGCCAGCCACTTCTTCTCCATCAATCTCAAGTGTACACGCCCTGTCTCGCGGGGGATTAGCTCTCGGCTCGCATTCCTCGGGACCGTCTATATTTCCATCTCCGCAAACGCCGGTGCTTCTTATGGGAGCGCCATCGCAAGATCCTTGTATTTCAAACACATTAGATAAATTTCCTACCCATAGCGTTTTTAGATCAACGAGGCGATCGTTTGCCCTATACTCAAAATCACTCTTTAATTTATATGTCCCGTCTCCGTTCACTTTATATTGATAAACATGCGAACCGGCCGGACATTGATACGTTTTTGATTCTAGATTCCAACATGTTTCCTTATCAAAACCCGCCCCCTCGCAATTAACAATTTTGTTGATCGGATCAACGGGTAATGATGCGCCTAAGTCTTTGCCCAACGCCCCGATCCAAGAACCCCAAACGCTGGAGACCAATGATCTGATATAAGTTCCCGCTTCCAGTTTTGGATAGCTTCCATGAACAGTTTTATAAGAATCTATTACTCTTTTTAGATTATTAAGGTCAATAATCCTCCTCATGTCTCTGGTTAATTTATCTTTTGGCGCTTGACATTCGTTAATTGTTCCCGCAACCGGAACCGCCGGCGGACAATCCATATCTTTAGTGCAATAAGATAAAGGCAAACAAGTTGAAGTAACGTCAGGCTCCGCGCGACAGTCTGCATCCATATTGCAACTTTTGCTGGCATTATTACTGCAAGCCCTGTAAAGACATGCCCGCAGATCCGCATTTCTCAAATTAGTATTAAATTTTAAATTTTGTATTATCTGATTATAGATATTTATTGTATCCGAATTAGCTCCGTCGTTATAAGAGACCAAATAAATATTTGTATAAAGAGTGTCCGGACCCATCGTGTCATTGGCCGCCGAAATATAGACTGTCCGACCATCTCGTATTGCTTCATAGCCGTCAATATTAATTGTCTCCGGACTTCCCACAGCTAATCCTTGCTTTCCATACCATTCGGTCGGAGTTAGATGATTAACGTTTTCGTAAATTCTAATACCAATGGCATCCGGGGCCGGTCGGCAATCTCCGGTTCCGGCAGGACAGAAACCCAGAGCGTCAGGAAGGGCGGCAGGATCGCATAAAGTTTGTGAAACACTACAATAAAATGTTCCCGGAAACGTAAATAAATATTCTCTCAACAAACCATCTTCTCTTAATACGCCGATTCTCTCGGTATCCCTTACGGCAATCGCTCCGCCCACTTCCGCCGAGGGAAAACAGGGTAGATCATCGTCAGGCAAAAATTCCCCTTTGTCTCGGCAATAGTAAAATTTGAAATTATAATTACGATCAAGATATCCTCCGTCCTCTCTTATTGTTGCCGCTGTTGGCCAAGGATTTTCGCAAAGAAAAACAGCGACATTGGAAATGCCAAACTTGCTTTGACCTCTTGCGCCCGGGACTTCTTCATCTGCTGTTATCGTCGCTTTGGCGGAAATTAATGATTCTCCGTTTTGATTTTGCGCCGTCACGGTTCTTGTGCTACATCCGTTTGGATCAGCGCAAAGAGAAAGAGCGGCTATGTCAATATAACTTGAAGTCCAATCCCATCTCCAAGAATAAGATCCGGGAATTGACGAAATAGGATTATTTCTTGCATCCAAGGCGGTTGCTATAAAATCAGCCCGATTTTCCGGATCCAAACTGCTGGTAAAAAGATGACTTTCGGGATTTATTTTAACTGAAGACAGGGCGCAAATTTGATCGTTTGTCCAAAAAGTCCAGCTCCTGCTTTGATAACTCGCCTCCCCTTCTCTAAAAGTAAAATTAGTCTCTCCCAGCTCCACTCCGTTAATACTCCTTGCTCCCTCTACTCTATCTCGAGTCAATAAATTATTCCCGCGAACAATAACTTTATATTTTATGCTCGGATCCAAAAGTTTGGATAAATTAAAATCAACTCTTGTCTTTTTTTCGCCTTCTTCCGGAACAATTTGACTAACGGTAATTCCTCCCGTTACCGCGCACCAATTTATAAATTCACGAAGTCTGATATCGCCATTACCAACGTCAATCGTTCCTTCCGGGCAAACATTATAATTGCCAGCGACAATAATATTTTCTTCCAGTGAGGCCGGATCCATTTCTTTATCAAAAGTTATTGAGATTAAAGAATTGCGACAAACCGCTTCCCCTTCCGGTTTATTGGAACAAATAGCCGCGCCTGACGGATTACAGGTTTCAATAATTGGCTTTGGATAACAGCAAGAATTATTACCAATTCCATAAATATCACCCCTTTCGTCGTCTTCCGGGCAAGGATTGTCCGGTAGATTATAACTGCAAGCTAAAGTAAAATTGCCCTCACCTTTTTTTCCATCTGTTTCAGCGCTTATTGCCGTAGTGTCCTCGCGAGCATGATCAACTCTTAGCCCCTTTGCCGTTACTGTTTGCAGAGGATCAATTCTTCTGTCAAGAATAGTCCCTTCATTCAAACAAAGATTACTGCATCCATCTCCCGATCGAGTATTTCCGTCATCGCAGTCTTCACCAATACCAATCTTCATATCTCCACAGACAGATCCTCCGGCGACTGACCCCTCATTCAAACATTTATTATTGCATCCGTCTCCCGAATCTCTATCTCCATCATCGCAATCTTCGCCTATCTCTACTGCTCTATTTCCGCAGATAGTTTTTTTAATACATCTTCCTCCATCAGCTTCATTCCAAATACAACGTTTATCTACTATACACATACCTTCTCCAAAGGCGCACGCGCTCTCACCCTCATTTAAGCAGGCGTTATCTCCCGGCCCGGCGCAACCATCACCCGGAAGTATATTTCCATCGTCGCAATCTTCACCAAATTCCACAACACCATTGCCACAACCGGGGAATCTATCGGAACGAGGAGCCGGAAGAGTTCCCACTTCCTCTACTGTTGAATTCCAAACCCAAGGATAGCTCATCGCTCTCAATTTCTGGCCATTAGGGCTACATTCATCCGGCGCGCCAAAAGGCATTGACCTAAAATCAACTTTTGCTCCAATAAATCTAACCCGCGCTTCCCTCGGGCTCACTTCAATTTTATCAACAGCGCATAAAGAATCATCGCTTTTGGTTCTAAACGCCCAAGAATATGAATCTAAAGAATGTCTTTCGTCAGGTATATCGTCATAATTCAATTCCGTGAGAGCAACTCCGCTAACGCTTTTTTGAGCTCCCGAAACTACCGCCCTATACCAAGTATTAGGAAGAAGAGAAAAACCGACAGGAAAATCAAAATTCAGTTTGTGTTCCCATTTCCCTTCGCTTAGGCTTACTGAAGAATATCGAGGTAAAACTCCGACAATACCTCCGGGCGCCGGAAATAGTCCGGAAGTCCCTTGATTCAAACATTCCACGCTACACCCACGACTTCCCGGTGGCAAAGCAAGATCCGGCGGATCGCAATCTTCACCTTCTTCAACTATACTATTACCACAACTTCCACCGTCGCCGATCACAGCCGTTCCTTCATTAAGACAATTGTCAGCCAATCCATCTACTCGGCAATTCGCCGGAAAAGGATTACCATCGCAATCTTCGCCCGGATCGCGCCGTCCATTTCCGCAACAAGAATCCTCGACCGATACTTCTCTGACGGCCGGATCAAATTCGAGACAAAGTTTTGTTCCCTCATTTAGACAACTACTACTGCAACCATCGCCGGAAACAATATTTCCGTCATCACAATCTTCGCCATGATCAATAACACTATTACCGCAACGCCAGATATATAACTTTATATTTTGAGGATCGCCGGCAATTTCTTCATCCATCCATGTATTAAATTTAACGCCTACTTCCGAATTCTTGCAGGCCTCTCGACAATCAGGCCATTTTTCAATTACTTTTGGATCTGTAAAACTAATAGTTAAATCTCCCTCTCCAGACTTTCTTTCAACTGGGATCGCGCCAGTTATTATTACTGGTTGACTTAGACCAGTCGCGGGGTTTATATCTGTCTCCGCTACTGCCCTGACAAGTGCCTTCTCTTCAATCACTTCGCCTTCATCATCTTCCACTTCCAGCAATGAAACCTTTGGATTTAACGGATCGTCAGATGATTTCCATCTCCAATCATAGTTTCTACAATTTAGAGTTAAACATATATCCCCCTCTGCATAGCACAAACCGGTATACTCCAATTCTGATCCGACAATTTCTTCATCTTCTATCCATTGTTCAGTCAGTGTTGCGATTGGAGGCATGATTCCGATTGAACCTATTTCGCACAACTCATCAGTATTCCTTGTTTTAAATTCAAAAATATAATCTCCACCCTCTTCTCCGTCTTTATCTCCGTCTAAAAGCAACCCGGCAACACTTGCAAGTCCGGGATCTTCAAATGAACCACCTTTTAAAGTAACTTGATAAACTTTATTTTGTTCAAATAGAATGCCCGCTGGCAAAACAAACTCAAATGAATCTGATCCAATTCCTCTTGGTAAAAGAGCATCATTTACAACTAAAGGATTAATTTCTCCCTCAACTACTCTTTTTTCAAGACAAGGATTTTCCGCGTCAGGACCGGCACATTCTTCCACAACAATATTCCCATGTGTTGTCAATGATTCATTGTTCATTTTTACATTAAATCTGGCCGTGATCCTGGCATTAATGCAAACATTGTTTCCACCTTCTCTTTTATTCCAAGGTGAAGGTGACGGGTTTAATCTTCTTGGTTCATCAGCCGGACCGCAATATTCCACCACTCTGGGATTTATTGGTAGCTCACCGGTGGAAAAACGCCAAAAATAATGTCCGCTACCCGGCGCTTCCGCGCATTCTCCATCCGCTCGACATGATCCATCCCGACAACATTCTTCTCCTTCTCCGCATGGCGTTCTCGCGTCGCGACAATCGCGAACGTTAAAATTTACATTATTGCTTAAATTATCGCCGACCGAAACATTGATTGGCCCGGTTTCTGATCCGACTGGCACGACTCCAACAACCTGATCCACTTTCCACGAATTTGTTAGAGCAACCTTATTTCTCCAAAAATTTAAAATTCCTCTCAACCCCAATCTTTCCCCATCAATTGCAACCTCAAGACCAGCCGGTCCGTTGTCCGGAAAAATACGACAAATTCCCGGTTTTGGCGCCCCGCCAATAATTTCGAGAGTTGCCGGTGTTAAATCCGAAGTATCATCAACAAGGCCGCTATTTGCCGTTAATTTTAAAGTATATTTTGGCCCGGGAAGAATAATCCTTGCTTCTTTCGGTATTTTAATAATCACTGCGTCATCTTTCCACCAATTAGCTCCGCAGACCTCCGGAAAATCAGTTGCCGCCAAATAAATTGTTCCGTCCGGCGCAACAAAATCAACTTTACCGGGAGTGTCGCCGAAACTTGAACCTAAAATGGTTATATATTCCCCTTCCGGCCCTTTTGTCGGAGAGAAACTTAAAATTTTTGGAGTCGCGGCAGATTGAAGAACGGTAAAATTAATAGGATTGCTATTTTCTTCATCTTTTACTACTTGAACGGGAACAACCGCCGGGGCTATCAAGGGAACTGTTGCCCTAATACTTGATTCTCCCCAATCCAAAATTCTTTCGGCTCTTGTCCCTCCAAAATTAATCAAACTGTCTCCCTGCTGGTCACCAAAATGAGTTCCCAAAACCCTCACTTCAGCTTTTGGTTCTCCTTCTTTCGGATTAATTGCGCAAATTCCCGGACGTTCAATTTCATTCACGTCAAAATCAGGCAACAACGGACCTCGTTCATCATTCGTCCTGTCCGTATAGTCTGAAGCTAGCGCTCCGTCCGGTGGAGGAATAACAACGGAAATCGGCCCGTCCAATGCTCCTGCCGGGACCTCAACGATAATTTGTCTATCCTGCCAAACGTCTCCAACTACACAACCTCTCGGCAAATTGCCTTCGATGTGATCCTGAAAATAAACCGAACCGTGAACATTGCCAAAATGCTCGCCAAATATTGTTATAAAATTTCCTACTGCGCCATCGCTGGGAGCAACCCTAGCGATAACCGGCAAGCTCCGACAAATTCCGTTTAAACAAATTCCACTACGACACTCATCATCATTAACACAAGCTCCGCCGTCACATAAACCGCAATCAACTCCGCCACAATCAACTTGGATCTCATCAAGATCTTTAAACGCATTAAAACAATGCGCAGCTCTAACAATCACCCCTACGCCGTTTGAGTTTGTATTGTTTGAATCAATATCAAAAGCTGTGGCCTTTAATTTATATTTTGTCCCCGAGGCTATTCCGGTTGTATCCCAATCGGTAGCCGAAAAATAATCTCGAACAGTCGGCCCCTCCGGAGCGTCCCGACCCAAAAGGTTGTTATTAACAAAATAATCCAAATAAGAAATTCCCGCATCGTCAATCGCATGCGCTTCAATACTTATAATCGCGTCGGCACTCACCGGCTGACCATCATCAGGAAAAGTAACATCAACCTCGGGGCCGGTAACATCAACCAAATTTCCAGTTGTGAAAGTTCCACGACAAGACGGAGCCAATCCTCCACACATCAAACTCTTTCCAGTCTCGCTTCTTATCCCAGTAGCTAATTCCACTCTAAATTCAGTATCACTATCAAAACATTTTCTATCAGCATTTGGTTCGGGACAATCGGCATTGGGAACAAATTCCGCAAGATTACCATTTAGATTTATTATTCCTTCTACTGGCGTGTTGTCGGAAACCCGACGCACTACAAAATTTCCCGCCACTCTTAGACTATCTGCATTTACGTTTTTATTAAAAAGAACTCTGACAATGACATTACGAATGGGAATAGCGCCATTTGGCTGAATGCTTCTTACTAAAAAAGCGTCAGAAGGCAAGCCTCCGCCACCCCCTCCGCCGCCTCCGCCACCCCCTCCGCCATCAACCCCTGTTGCCTCTGTCAATCTACTCAAAACAAATTGAGTAATACCAAAAGCCATTAAAATAATGATAAGTCCGATCAAACCGCTGGTTAAAACCTTTTTTGCCTTACCAAGAGTCTCTTCGTTGCCGGCTGAAGTCATCCATAAAAAGCCTCCATACAAAACTATGCAAACAGCAATAATTCCCAAAAATCCCAAAGCTATTCTGATAATCCTTGCGGCGACAACTCTGGGATCACCGGCATCCACTAGAGCAATATTTTCGCCGACAACATCAGTCCCAAAATCTTGCGCAAAAACCGTTTGGACAAACAAAAGACTTCCCATAAGTACGATGAGGGATAGTGTAAATTTTAGAGCTGTCTTTTTGCTTAGCATCAACGTAAATTAAAAGTGAAAAATGAAAAGTGTAAAGTTACAGTTAAAAGTTGAAAGTTGAAAACTCGTTAATTTTTCATCTTTCACTTTTAACCTTTCACTTTATCTCCATGGCTCGCAGTCAGCTGGCAAATTTCCATCTCTTCCAACAACGCAAGTCTGACCATCGGCCGGTCCGATGGGTCTATAAAAACAATTTTGAAACAAATCTTGAACATCCGAATTGGCAACTGGAAAATAATAAACCAATGAACCCTCGCCATCCATTGCTAACGGTCCTTCTACCGGTCTATCGTCAGAACAAACTCCACCTGTCGGCAATAAGTTTTCATGACTGACTCTCGCTTTTGTGCGTATGGCGATATCATCAGATCCCCTAACCGGAGCTCCGTCCGCTTGTAAATTGTCGCCATCCAGAAAAAACCAAACCGCGCATTCATCGCGTTGATTATCCTGAAAGGAAATATTGCTGGTTGTAAAACTCGTAATACTCATTAATTTTGAAAAGGTTAATTCTACCGGAACGGCGAAAGCCACGCTTTCAGTTTCCGGCATTGGAGTAACCGCGCTGATTGTTGGCGGAACTAAATCAATAGTGTCGTTTGTTTTAAAAAGCCATGAATAATTATCTCCACCAATAGCGCTTCTCCCTTCCAGAGACTGTCCTTCGGCTCGGCCGTTGCTATTTCCATCCAAAGAATTACCGCAAACATCAACAATACCGTCATAAGGCATCTCGGCCTCCGGCGGACTACTCCCTAATCTTGCGGCAATGGCCAGAACGCTGATTGTTTCATCTCCCGGAAGACAATAAACATCGCCTCCACAAGAATTTGTCCCACACTTGTCATTAGTTACAAATTCTATTGTTTTATATTGATTACCAATACTCCACGTTCCGGCAACCTCGCGATCAAGAGCATCAGTGGTTAAAACATTATTAAATCTTAAAGCCTCCTCGCCAAAAGTACTTCCGGAAACAGTTGTCGGATCCATTGCTTCATTAAAATTTATTTGCACTTTTATATTGCGCGGATTTACAGAATCTTTTCTTGGAATAACGCTGACTACTTGTGGCGGAGTTACGTCAATAATCGTGCTCACTTCAAAATCCCAAGCATATCCGTCACGGAAAGCTCCGGCAAAAGCATTGTCGCCGTTTGATTTTTCTATGCCCGGCTTTAAGGCTGTTGTATACCAAATATTTTCCGTCGGACTACCAAGCAGTGGAATCGGATCAAAAACAAAATTTTTCAGATCAGCCGTAAAGGAAACCCTTACCTGGCTTGATGATAAATAGTTCGGGACTCGCTCCGTGCCAAGTTCTCCTTCGCTTGATTTAAAGATTCTAACATTCTCGCTATTGATTTCCATCCAATCATCTGCTGGATTGCCGGGCGTGCCATTGTCATTTTTAGTAACCACATCATCCGCAATATTGTCCGGCGTTCCGTTATCATTATAATTGTTAACCAAAGACTCAAGTAACATTTTTTCCTTGAATGTCACGATAATTTTTGTATTACGTGGAATTCCCGTCCCTCCGCGTGGCGGATAATGACTCTCAATAATTCCATTACCCAAGGCTCCGCTATATCGCCCGATTAATGGTGACCCGCCTCCCCCGCCGGCTCCTCCCCCGACCCTGCCAAGCAGAGAATTTAAAACAAATTGGGTAATGCCAAAAGCCATTAAAATTATGATCAAACCGATCAATCCATTGATCAAAACTTTTTTTGCCTTACCAATAGTTTCTTCATTGCCGGCTGAAGTCATCCATAAAAAACCTCCATACAAGACTATGCAGACGGCTATTATTCCTAAAAATCCCAAAGCTATTCTAATAATCCTTGCGGCGATAATTCTTGGGTCATCGGCGGACAAAGCGATATTTTCGTTCACAATGTCCATGCCGGCAATATCTTGAGCGAAAACATTTTGGACAAACAAAAAACCTCCCACAAGTAAAACTAGGGCTAATAAAAACTTTAAGGCTGTCTTTTTTTTAAACATCGCCTAAAGGTGAAAAGTTTAAAATTAACTGCTAACAACTTTTAACTTTGAATTGTAACTTTTAATTTTTTACTTTGCACTTTTAACTTTAAAATCTTTATTGCGATTCCAAAACAATCAAACCGCAAATTTTCCAATAATCTTTTTTCGCAATTATTTTATTATAACTGAAAAAAATATTTTTTGATAGTCTTTTTTATACACAGCCCCGACACCAAAGATCAAGCACCGAGAATTTCCTTTACTATTTTACTCATAGTGTCTCCACCGGCGCGCCCGGCCACTATTTTCACCACCGCGCCCATGACTTTTCCGAAATCTCCCGCTCCCTTCGCGTCCAAGTCTTTTATTTTATCTTCTACGATTTTTTTTAATTCTTCCTCTGTCATTTGAGCCGGAAGATATTTCATTAAAATTTCCATTTCCTGTTTTTCTTTCAAAGCCAAATCTTCTCGGCCGCCCTTGGTATATTCTCCGATTGAATCTTTGTGTTTTTTAACTTCACTTCCTATAACTTTCAGAATATCATCTTCTCCAAATTCTTTCGGCCCGCCCGCAACGCCAGCATCTTGCCCGCTAATGCAAGCATGGGGTTGGCTTGCTTGGCGGGCGGGTCTTGCCGCTATTTCACCATTCAAAATGGCCGCCTTTAACATACCAAGGACGGAGACCATGGTTTCATTTTTTTCTTTGCGCGCCTCAATAAAATCTTTTTCTATTTTCTCTTTTATGCTCATCTTCGCGTATATTTATTTTTTGTATCTTCGTCTTTTAATTTTCCGACTTTCTTCAGATATTCCCTTTTCTTTTTTATATCTTCTCTTCTCAAAGCTGATACACGTTGAAGATTACGACTCTTTTCCGGTTCATAAAATCTTATTTTTTTGGCTTGCAATAATTTTCCGCTTTGCTGAACGCGTCTTGAAAAACGCCTCATCATGCTTTCAAAGGTTTCTCCTTTTTTTCTTTTTACTTCTTGTCCCATGATTTCACCCCTCTTTCTTTAGACCCACTGAATAATAATCTTTTGTTACGAAACGCAGTAATTTTGAGCGCCCCGCCCATGGCGGGGATAAAGCGACGATGTTTATCCGCAGGATAAGCGGAGGAGCTTTAGAAAATTTGTAGACAAAATTACAAGTTGCAGTAGAAAGGATTATTGTTCGGGGGGTCTATATATTATATTTTTTATTAGCTTGTTACTGTAAAATTATTTTCTTTTTCATTTCTTGAACTGTTTTATTGAAATCAACTATTTCTTGCGCTCCACCTTCCATTTCGCGAACAATAATTGTTCCGTCAATAACTTCCTTTTGTCCTAAGATTAAAGTATATTTAACGCCATCCTTATTAGCCATCTCCAACTGTTTCTTCAATCCTTTTTTCGAACAACTGTGTACAACATAAAATCCCGACTTTCTTAATTCTTCAATCAAGATAAAACTTTTTTTCCTTGCTTGTTCTCCCAATTGCGCCAAAAATATATCCGGTTTTCGAAGCGCCGGTATTTCTATATTATTTTCTTTCAACTTTAAAATAATTCGCTCCAGCCCCAAAGCTACCCCGCAAGCTGGCGTCGGCCGACCACCCAAATATTCAACCAAGCCATCGTAACGTCCGCCACCACCCAAAGCATCTTGTCTTTTTTCAACTCCATCCGCATTATCCGGAAAAAATTCAAAAACTGTTTTTGTGTAATAATCAAGACCTCTCACCAAACGAGGATTGAGATTATAAATAACTCCTGATTCATCAAGATATTCCAAAACTCCCACAAAATGATTTTTACATTCATCGCAAAGCCAATCAACAATTTGCGGCGCGTCTTCTTTATAGGCCTGACATCCTTCTTCCTTGCAATCAAGAAGCCTTAAAGGATTTTTCACCAATCTTTTCTGACAATCTTCACAAAGACCGGACTTACGATCGCGGTAATAATTAATCAACTTTGTTTTATAGGCTTCGCGACATTTCGGACAACCGATACTGTTTATTTCTATCACCGTTTTTAATCCCAAATCTTTTAAGAAATTATAAACAAAAAAAATGATTTCCGCGTCTATAATGGGGCTTTCTTCACCGATCGCCTCAAGACCGATCTGATGAAACATCCTTAATCTGCCCGCTTGCGGTCTATCGTATCTGAACATTGGTCCGAAATAAAAGAACTTGACCGGCTGGGGAAGATTCAACATTCCGTGCTGGACATAAGATCTTACGACAGAAGCGGTTGCCTCCGGTCTCAAGCAAACATTTTCCTCTCCTTGATCAACGAAAGAAAACATTTCCTTGGAGACGATATCGGTTTCATTACCCACTGCTCGATTAAAAAGAGCCGTTTCTTCAAGAATTGGCGTTTCTATTGACTCATATCCGTAATTTAAAGCAAAATTTTTAGCTTTGGTCTTCACGTATTCCCAATACTTGTTTTCAGACGCCAAAATATCTTTCATCCCTTTTAAGGTTTGAAAGCTTCTCGGCGCTTTAATCTTTTTTTCTTTGATCGGTTGTTCAACTTTGCTTTGGACTTTAGCCGCTTTTTCTTTTTTCATTTTTTGAATATCTTCCTTGGCTGGTTTTTTATTTTTCATTTTCAATTTTATTTTAGGCATAAATTATCTGCCCCCATTATTAGACCAACTATTAAAAATTATATTCCGGCGTTTCAAAAACTTTAATCTTGTTAAACGGCCAACCTCGCACCCAAACTTTTCCAACAATGAAACTTTTATTTACCGCTCCAAAACTTCTGGAATCATAGCTGGCTGTCCGGTTGTCTCCCAGGGCAAAATATTCATCAACCCCGAGAGCAAGAGTCTTGTTGCCAAAAGTCTGAACAGTGTCTTCCAAATATTTTTCATCAAGGGCAATGCCGTTTGGATTATCTTTGTTGTAAATCGTAATTTTGTTATCCTTAATCTCTACTGTTTCATTCGGTAAACCAATTACTCTTTTTATAAAATATTGACTGGGGTCGTGAGGATATTTAAAAACGATAATATCCCCTCTTTCCGGCGTTTCAAAGCGATAGCTAATTTCGTTGATGATTAAATATTCATGGTCAAAAAAATTGGGTTCCATGGACGCGCCCTTTACATAAAAAGGCTGAATCAAAAAATATCTAACCGGAATAATAATTGCCAATGAAAGGACTACGATTTTGGCAAACTCTAAAACATAGTCGGCAACATAACGTAACGTACTCGGCTTTTTTAATTCCTCTTCAACGATTTTTTTTTCTTCATCCTGTCCGCCAAAATTTTCAAGACCGGGTTCAGAATTGTTGTATGACATAATAAATTAAAAGTTAAAAATGCAAAGTGAAAAGTTACAGTTCAAAATTTAAAGTTAAGGGCAGATCATCAACAACTTTTAATTTTTCACTTCTCACTTTTAACTTCGTCTGGTGGACGATGGAGGATTCGAACCTCCGACCTTTCGAATGTGAATCGAACGCTCTAACCAACTGAGCTAATCGTCCTCATTAACCCAACTATTTCAACTAAAAAACGAAAGGCTTGAACTTGTTTTCAGTATAACATAAACACAGACTAAAGCAAATATAAATCAGTGAACGACAAATGTATGTAAAAAGAGTCAATATTGAGCCTGACGGCTAAAGGGATAATGATTAAAATTTCCCTTATCTTAGCCAGAATTACATAAAAAATATAAAATGTCAATGAGTTTCTACTAAATAAAACTAAAGTTGCAATCAAAACCTATCTGGGGTAAAATAACAAAAGTAAATTTTATATGTCCAACAAAAAAATAACTCCGCAAAATATTGAGGCCGAGCAATCCCTTTTGGGCTCTCTTATGATTGATAAGGATGCCATGATTAGGATTGCCGATCTTGTCCGTGCGGAAGATTTTTACAAAGACAGCCACGGCGAAATCTACGCGGCCATGATTGATCTCTTTGCTAAGCACGAGCCAATTGATATTTTAAGCTTGTCTTCAAAACTTGAAGAAAGAAAAAAATTGGAAATGGTCGGAGGAAGAAGTTATTTGATGGGACTCACAAACAGCGTCCCTACCGCCTCTCATGTTGTCCACTACGCCAATATTGTTCAGAAAAAGGCTACTTTGCGTCGTTTGCTTCAAGCCGCCGGGGAAATAACCGGTTTTGCCTATAATGAAGAAGAAGAAACGGAAAATATTCTGGATAAGGCCGAACAAAAACTTTTTTCTGTCTCGCAAAAATACTTAAGGCAGATTTTTATTCCCATCAAAAATATTCTTTCTGAGGCTTTTGACAGAATTGATCTCTTACATCGCGATAAGGGAAGATTAAGAGGAATTCCAACTGGCTTTGCCGGATTAGATAATTTTCTTTCCGGTCTCCAGAAATCTGATTTAGTGATTTTGGCAGCCAGACCGTCTGTTGGTAAAACTTCTTTAGCCCTTGATATAGCGAGAAATGCTGCCATAAGAAGCAAAACTCCGGTTGGAATTTTCAGTTTGGAAATGTCCAAAGAACAATTGGTTGACCGCCTTCTTTGCGCCGAATCAGGAGTTGATTTATGGAAAATGAGAACGGGAAAACTCTCCGATCGTGATGAAGACGACGACTTTCCTCGCATCGGTCACGCTATGGGTGTATTGTCAGAAGCCCCTATTTTTATAGACGATTCCGCCACTTCAAACATTATGGAAATAAGAACAAAAGCGAGACGACTCCAGATGGAACAAGGCTTGGGCTTGCTTGTCATAGATTACTTGCAATTGATGGAATCCCGGACAAAGAGCGATAACCGCGTCCAAGAAATATCCGAAATATCTCGATCTTTAAAGGGAATTGCCAGAGAACTGAACATTCCCGTTCTTGTCCTTTCCCAGCTTAATCGCGCGGTTGAAGCTCGCTCCCCCGCCATACCGAGATTAGCTGATTTGCGCGAATCGGGAAGTATTGAGCAGGATGCCGATATTGTTATGTTTATCTACCGCAAAGCGGCTGACCGTAATTTTAGAGATCTTTCTCCTGAAGAAAAAAATCTTGCCGAGATTCATATCGCCAAGCACAGAAACGGTCCGACCGGTGTTGTTCCCCTGTTTTTTGATGAAAATAGAGCGTCGTTTAAGAACTTAGAGACAAATTTTGAGAATATTGGGCAATAAAACTCTAAACCCCTAAATACTAAACTTTGAATATAAAACAATTTTTAATTTTTGAATTTTTAATTTTATAAATAATTTTCTAATGTTTTAATGTTTGAAACTTGGACAAAGCTGATCTTTGCGGCGGAGTCCTGCCTTTAGGCAGAGACAGATGTTAGTCTAAGTTAGTCCCGCCCTAAAGGGACGGGCTCCACGCCCAAGTTTAAAAATTAAGAAATTAAAGCATTATTTAAAAATTACAAAATTAAAAATTAGAAAATTTATTAGCTAGCTTCGAAATTTATAATTTATCTTAATTAGATGCCACGGTTCCCTTTAGTTATCCAAAACTTAGCCGACTCCTTCTCCCGTCTCCCTGGCGTTGGGCCAAAAACAGCCCTGCGCTTTGTTTTTTATTTATTAAGACAAAAGCAAGATGATAATATAAAATTCGCAAAGGCCATAGAGATGCTAGGCAGTTCCATCGCCACTTGCCACGTCTGCCAAAATTTTTCTGAAAAAAATCCTTGTGCCATTTGCTCCGACAAAAACCGCGATCAGGCCGTCATCTGCGTTGTCGCGGAACATCAAGACCTGCCGGTCATTGAAAACACGGGAGAGTATCTTGGCGCATACCACGTTTTGGGCGGCGTTCTCGACCCACTGCACGGCATCACGCCCGATCAATTAAAAATTAAAGAGCTAATTTATAGAGTCCAGAATAATAATATTAAAGAAATAGTTCTTGCTCTAAATCCGGATTTAGAAGGAGAAACAACAATCCTTTATCTCACCAAGCTTATAAAATCATTTGATAAAAATTCCGTAATAAAAATAACCCGCCTGGCGCGGGGATTACCTATCGGAGCCGACCTTGAATATGCCGACGAAGTGACTGTTTCCGATGCGCTGAAAGGAAGAAAGGAATTATGATTGTTCTGAATCACGAATCAAGAATCATGATTCGTGATTCATTTAGATTTTAAAATTTAAAAAATGCCCATCCTTTCGGATGAGCATTTTAATTTATACCAACTACTAGATACCAACCACTTTTACTTTCGTAAACATCTGTCTGTGTCCGGCTTTTCTTCTATAGCGAACCTTTGGTTTATATTTAATGACATTCACTTTTTTATCTCTCCCCTGCTCCAATATCTCGGCGGAAACTTTAGCTCCCAACAACATTGGTTTTCCAATTTTAACGTCTTTTCCTTCCTCGTCGGCTAGCAAAAGAACCTTGTCAAAATCAACCTTATCGCCGACATTTCCGACGATTTTTTCTATTTTCAAGGTTTCCCCTTGTTTTACCTTGTATTGCTTTCCTCCGGTTTTAATTATAGCGAACATAATGATAATTTTAGTAATATAAAAATATTCAACAATTTAAACATTTATCTCATTTTTTGTCAATTATAATCTAAAATAAGCCGTTTCTATATCTCAATCTCCAGCCTATCCCCGATTTTTAGGTCGTACTTATCCACAAAACCGGAACCGATTTCTAAAATATGAGTGGCCGGTTTTGGGGTTTTGTAGCCATCAAGCAAATCACTACCAATTGCCGGTAGATTTGGGGCAAGATCAATTATTTGCCCATTCTGGAGCCAAATGATATCAGCCGGCAATCGTAGCTCGTTTAACCAAGCTGTAGTCTCGGACGGCTTATCCAAAACAAAGAGAAGCCCATTGTCTTTGTCCATATCTTCCTGCCAATCCAACATTTTCTGCCTTGATGTCAATTGACTGACAATTTCAACCTTTATCTTATCTTCACCGACAATAACCCTGCCATGCTCATTGGAATATTGGCCGACTTTCATGACTACTGCTGTCACTAAAATGACGCCAAAAACAATTGAATAAAATTTTTCCATAAAATTATCACCAAATTTCCTCCCCCTCGATGGGGGAGGTTAGGTGGGGGTGAATTTATACGACCACCCTCCCCTAGCCCCTCCCATCAAGGGAGGGGAAACAAAAAATCATCTCTGCATTTTTTCTCTTAGCCGTGCCCTTTCTTTCTCAGCCTTTTGGTATGTTCCGCCAATTTCTTGCCAATCTTCGTGTTTTTGTGAGCGTGTTTTGTTCTTGCTTTTGCCGCGCTATTTTGTCCCATATTGGATTAAAATCAATTTAATTATTAATTTATCTTAGCATAGATGTTTTATTTTTGGAAATATTAATAACACACGTGGCGTAAAATGAAACGGAGTCTCTCCAGTTAGAAATTTTTAGAACCAACTCGATCTAATCCTTCAAAATATATTTTATTATCCCTGAATACTTCGACAACCTTATATTTCCCCCTAGTATACACTTCTCCGTCAACCAAGAAATGAGTTGCTTCAAGCATCACGATACTTGCTCTTGGTCTAGATAAAACTCCGTTCCCCTTTGTCTGCAATAAAGGAATTTCGCCAAACAACCAATAATTTCTTTGATCTTTCTTAAAAAAAGGATATGCTTTTCCAGCTTCTAAATTTTCCGGGATACATTCTTCCACTTTTCGATTTCCTTTTTTGAATTCAGAAATATCTCTTAATGCTAAATCTGGATTGAATTCCACTTGAATGCCCATATGTTTTTAAATTATTTATTAATAAAATATCTTAAAATCTTATTCTAAGCCCTCTTTATTTCTCTTCAACAAAACAACTGTCAAAACTATCGCCAGTAAAAACAATGCGCCCAAAGCAAAAATCTTTCCTTCTGTTTTTAAAACTAGCGTGGAAATTCCAAAAATAAAAGTAATACCATAAAGAACTAGAACGACTTGCCTTTGAGTTAGACCGGCTTCAAGGAGTCTAAAATGGAGATGCCTTTTATCCGCCGCGAAAATCTTTTTTGACTTGAATAATCTTTGGATAATAACAATCAAAACATCTATAATTGGCAAACCCATAATTAAAAGCGTTGTGGCAATTTTACCGCCGGCGATGATAGATAAAGATCCCAGCATAAATCCGGCAAAAATACTCCCGCTTTCTCCCAGAAAAATTTTTGCGGGGTTGAAATTCCAAATCAAAAAACCGGCAAAGGCTCCGGCTAAGGCGATGGCCAAAATAGCCGTTTCCGGCTGGGAAACTTCTGACATCAAACTGACAAAACAAATAATAACCGCGCCGATTGTGGTCACGCCCGAGACAAGCCCATCAAGTCCGTCCAAAAGTTTTGTCGTATACATCATTCCCATTAGCCAAAGAAAAGTAAAAACATCGGACAACAAAGTTATTTTATAGGGAACCCCGTCAAAATTAAAAAGAACAAATTTTAAGCTATCAAGCTGTACTAGGCCCCCAAAGGGGTTCGTAACATAGTTTACCCCAATACCACTCACAATTACCGCTATCGCCGCAAGGATCGGCCAAACGAGCTGCCACCTTGCCCTTAAATTGTACTTGTCATCCAGAACTCCGCCAATCATTAAAAAAACACCGCCGATAAAAATGCCGAGAAAATGTTTTGCTAAAATTTGTCCGGCTAAAATTTTATCCGTGAAAAAAAGAAAAAAACCGAGAACTAAAAAAAACGACAAAAAAATCGCCAAACCGCCCAAAAGCGGAATTGGCTTTTTGTGAATTTTCCTTTCTCCGCCCGGCGTGTCCACAACATTAAATCTAAACGCAATTTTCCGGACGAAATAAGTAAAAAAAACTGCCAATAAAAACGCGGCAATGAACGCGAGAAAATACATATAAAGTGAAAAATGAAAAGTTAAAAGTGAGAAGTTGCAACTTTTCATTTTTCACTTTTAACCTTTAACTTATAACACTCTCCCCTTTTCTATTCTAAAATTTCCCCCAACTTCCAAAATAACTTTATCTCTTCTTTCAATTTTCTTCGTCAAAATAAGATTAGTCAAGCCATCCTCAACTTTTTCCTGAATCACTCGACGTAATGGTCTTGCTCCAAAAGCAGGATCAAAACCAGCCGCGGCTAGTTCGCGCACAGCTTCGCCCGTAACCTCAAGAACAATCCCCCGCTTATTCTCCAACTGTTTCCCGATTTTGGCAAGCATCAAGCCGGCAATTTGTTCTATTTCCGGACTGGTAAGCGGACGGTAAACAACAATCCCGTCAAAACGATTTAAAAACTCCGGTCTGAAATATGGCTTTAATTCCGTATTTATAAGTTGCTCTTTGACCGCTTCAATAGTCAATCCTTGCTTTATTCCGTCTTGAATCGCCGGAGAACCGGCATTGGAAGTGGCAATTAAAATAACATTAGTAAAATCAACCGTTCGACCCAAGTTATCGGTCAGGCGACCGTCATCCATAACTTGCAAAAAAACATTCAAAATATCCGGATGGGATTTTTCTATTTCATCCAGCAAAACCAAAGTAAAAGGATTTTTACGCACCGCCTCGGTCAAAAGTCCGGCTGAATTTCCTGCCGGCGCGCCGATCAAGCGATAAATACTGGCTTGATCTTGATATTCTGACATATCAAGCCGAATCATATTTCTCTCATCGCCAAAATAAACCTCGGAAACTGTTTTTGCCGTTTCGGTTTTTCCTACACCGGTCGGTCCCAAAAATAAAAAGTTGGCAATCGGTCGCTTAGCCTCGCGAATTTCCGCTCTCGCCCGACGAAGCGCCGCGGCAATCATTTTAATCGCTTCTTCTTGACCAATCACTCGCTTATGCATTTCTTCTTCCAGGCGCAATAATTTTTCCGATTCAACTTCATTTACCGCGGTTACTGGTATTTTGGTTTTTTGCGCGATTACTTCAGCCACATCTTCCCCGACAACGATTGTCCCCACTCCGCGTTTCCCTGCCGCATAATGTGCTACTTCTCTCATTATTTCTATGGCTTTTTCCGGTAAATATCTGTCGTGCAAATAACGACCGGACAAAATCACCGCCTTGGAAATAGCGTCATAAGAAAAAACCACTTTGTTTTGATATTCAATCGCTCCGGCCTTACCTTCCAAAATTTGGATCGCTCCATTAGTATCCGGCTCTTCTATTGTCACCTTTTGCAAAACCGCCCCCAACGAAGAGTTTTCAATGTATTGACCATACACTCCGGATCTTGCCGAAGCAATCGCAAAAAAATAACCTTGCGACAATTCATCAGCCAAAACTCTTGATAAATCAATACTCTCTTTATCGCCGGAAGTAATTCCGATCATTCCTTCAATATCCTGAATGCAAAGAATGATATTTCCCGCGCGGGCTATTTCATCGCAAATCATCAACAATCTTTTTTGAACTTCAGAAGCCGTCGCTCCGGCAACCAATTGTCCGATATTTAAATTTACTAATCTTTTGTCTTGCAAAATTTTCGGCACATCTTCTTCCACCATCCTTTGGGCAATACCTTCGAGGATTGCCGATTTTCCTATTCCCGGATTACCGATTAAAATAACGCTCTGCCGACCGCCTTCTATAATTCTAAAAATTTCCTCAATTTCTTTTTCCCTGCCGAGACACGGCGCGAAATATCCGTATTTTGCCATCATTGTATAATCCTGACTGAAACGATCCAAATATGGCGTGGCCACAGCTGTCATTGCCCGCGACATTGTGCCCCCCGGCTTTAATCTCGCCAGCGTTCTTGTTTTTTGCCATCTTTTTCTTAAAAATTCGGAAATCCTAAGCCACTCCACTACGTTTTTCAACTTATCAAGATCAACTTCATATTCATAAAGCAATTCTTGAATGATTGGATTAGATCTGGAAACAACGAGCAAAAGTTCGGCAATATCAATCTGTTCTCGCCTTGAATTGTAGGCTTCAAAATATCCATCAAAAAATAATTGGATTAATTCTTCGCTAAAAACCGACTCTTGACCTTCCGCAAGAAGTTCACCCACAGAAGATATTTGTCGGCCTAGTTTTTCCTGCATTTCTTTTAAATTCACTCCCAATCTTCCAAAAACTATTGCCGCCTTTTTGGAAAAAAGAAGAGCTATAAAAAGATGCAATGGCAAAATTTTACCATGATTAAATTTTGTGGCCACAAAAAAAGCATCCTCTACGGCTTTTTGGGCATCAAAAGTAAAAGTATCGGCAACATTTATTTTTATTTTGCTTGATAAATCGCGCACGGAAACCCAGTCGGACGGAAGAGTTTCCATTACCTCCTCTTTTTTCTCTCCCTCCTTGTCTTGATATTCTTTTTTCTCAATCTTCGCCTTTTGGGCAATTTCTTCGGAAAAACGATAAATTAAATAAGCGTCAACCAATAAAGAAACCAAAAATAAGGTTACGACCGGACTGCCCGAAATCCAAAAAGATAAGGTAAAAATCTGGCCAAAAAAACTGTTTTCCACTATTTGCCAAAGTAAAAGTAGAGTAGCCAGAACGCTAAAAACAAAAGATATCCCATTTAAAAATAATTTTAAGAATTTCTCCGCTTTTTTCTTTTCCAACTCCTGATTTGTAATTATTTTATTCCAATATAGAAATTTTTTGTCTCTATAAATTCCCATACCCAAACCATGGCAGGAAAGGCACTTCCCTCCTCCGATTTTTCCGCTTCCAGCGCACGCGGCGCAGTTTAAAAAATTGTTTGGCATTTTAAGCATGTAATTTTACTGAATATTCTCTTTTTACTATAAATCCTACACGAAGGATGATATACCCCAAAAACAGTTTCTTCAACTTGTTGACCGCTCTTTCTATACCCTATCGTCTGAATATCTATAATCATTCCCGCCCGGCCACCACCCGCTTTCTCAAATGCGTCGCTCGCAGTTTTACTCATTCTCTTTCCAAGATTTGGGCTCTTCGTTGCCAAACCAGAAACCAGTGTTGTCAAATGATCATCGCCAGCTGCCATAGTCTTTGCACCCTCTGGTACTTTTTTAAAAAGCTCAACTTTATCATCAAACTCTACTCCTAAATAATCTCTGAAATAATTATCCATTTTTCTAGTTATCCTCTCAAATGTTTTATGCAAAGATAATATTTTAGACCAGTCTTCTTCGTTAAAGACTGTTCTAACGTAGGGAGACTGTAAAAAAAATGCTTCAAATATAAGTTTAAGGCGAATAATTTTTAACCAATATCTCTGTACACTAAATTCCAATTTTCTCTCGCCTCTCTCCACATCCCGAAGAAAAGAATTGCTATCCTCAATAAGCCTATTTAAACTACAAAGATGATCTTCCACCACATACAAAGCGGATCCTTCTCTGGAATTTAACTCTTGTTTAACTCTAGCTAGGCTATCGCGAGCGTAACTTAACAGATTCTTATAGTTTTCTATTTTCGGCTCCCCGGCCTCTTTTTTGGCCCCCACTAACCCTCCAGTCTCCCTTTCTGGCAAATCATGCTGATCTTGTTGCTCTTGACTAACCATACCACTGACAATGTCAGCTAATTCTCGTGTTGATAATCCATATTTTTGCATAATTTCAGTCATTTCTTCAACAACCATCCCATCCCTTTTTTCCCGAGATTGTTCTAACCGCCATTTTTCTTGCGACATATTTTTGTTATTTAAAATTTAATGAAAAAATTACGCAACCAAATTAATAACAATCCCCAAAACCACAAAAATCGGCAGACCCAGCCAAAGGAGCAATAAACCTGCCATTAAAATCATCCATAAAACTAAAATGAAAAAACGTCCAATGATTTGGACGACGCGCATAAAAAAACTAATGGCAATTCCGGCAAAATCTCTTTGCCCAAACATCGGCGTAAACAAATTCTTTGCCCAGATTTTCAATCCCAGTCTCGCTTCCATTCCCCTTATTTTTTCCCATAAAAAATTAAGCGCAATCAAAAATCCTTTTCCGTACCACCAAAAAGGAAAATACAAAATCTCTTTTGCCTTATCCTGCAAAATACTTTTTATTAAAACTCCAATATTCGCCTGTGCCATATTAGGTTATTATAGCACAAAATAAATCCTCTGCGAAATTACGAAATTTTACGAAAAATACGAATAAAAAAATACAAACTCTTGACAATACCCCCCCGTGATAAAATTCTCCATAACAACTATGGAGGAGATAATGAATAAGTACGATGATGTTATTTTTGCTTTTAGTATAATTTTTTGGATCCTTAGTATTATTTCTATTATTTGTATTTATTTATGTCTCTGACGGCGTGAAGGTTTGTTAGTTTATCCTCAAAACTAACGTTTTTTTATTTCTAAAAATTTCCCTCCTTTATCTCCCCTCTAATCCTCCTCATCAAATCCAAATAAAAATTAACATTGTGAATAGTCGCGAGGCGCAGAGCAAGTGGCTCTTCGGCGACAAAAAGATGGCGGAGATAGGCGCGAGAAAAATTCTTGCAAGTATGGCAAGAACAATTTTTATCCAGCGGAGAAAAATCTTTTTTAAATTTTTCGTTGGTGATATGGATTGTTTCGTAAAAAGATTCCTTCAAAATTTTATTTCCTGAGCCTGTCAAAGGATGAAATTTTGATTGCCCTTCGACAAACTCAGGGACTAATTTTGATACTTTCTTCCACACATAAAGCAACCCATGTCGCGCATTTCTTGTCGGCAGAACACAATCAAACATATCAATGCCGGATCTGACTGCTTCCACAATCTCCTCCGGCTGGCCCACGCCCATTAAATAGCGTGGCTTGTCTTCCGGCAATTTTGGTACAATTTCCTTTAATATCCTAAACATTTCCTCTCTCGGTTCGCCAACCGCCAATCCCCCGACTGCGTAGCCGTCAAAATCCAATTTAACCAAATCTTCCGCTGATTTTAAACGTAAATCCGAATAAACGCTTCCTTGGACAATGCCAAATTTCATTTGTCCTTTTTTTAATTTAAATTTTTTACTTCTTTTCGCCCATTCTGTCGTCAATTTCATTGATTCTTCCGCGTCTTCCTTTGAACAAGGATAAGGGGAACAAATGTCCAAAATCATGGCAATATCCACGCCTAAATTCTTTTGGATTTCCAAGGATAATTCCGGAGTTAAAATAAATTTTTTGCCATCAAGATGCGACCTGAATTCCACTCCGTCTTCTTTAATCTTTCTTTGTTTAGCCAAAGAAAAAACTTGATATCCCCCACTGTCAGTCAGGATCGCTCTTGGCCAATTCATGAATTTATGCAAACCCTTAGCCTTTTTTATAACTTCAATACCCGGCCGAAGCATTAAGTAATATGTGTTGGATAAGATTATTTCTGCACCAAAATTTTCCAAATCAAAACTATCCAAAGTCTTTACAGATGCTTTAGTTGCAATGGGCATAAAAAACGGGGTTTGCACTTTTCCGTGCGCTGTCTCCAATATTCCCGCTCTCGCCTGTGATGTTTTTGATTTTTTTTGAATTCTATACATACTCTCATTTGTCATTCCCGCGAAGGCGGGAATCTACTTTAAAATAATTGCGAGTGGATTCCCGCCTTCGCGGGAATGACAGACTACCACTATTACTTAACCTTACTTTTTCTTCCCCCTCTTGGCAAGTCTAAAAAATAAAAAAACCGCCAAATTGGCGGCCATATTGTCTATATATGCCTTACTTCACTGCGACCGTACTCGCCGTTCCTGCGTATTCCGTGCGAGTGACAGCGACCATGTTTAAAGAATTCACTCTTTCTTTTATCTTCTGCACTGATTGCAAATCAGCTGTTTGAAACTCCGCTCTTTTTATGCTCTCTTTTAGAAATGCCTGTTTTTCTTCTAATTCTTTGGTTTTAAACCCTTTGGTTGCCGTGTTGTTGATATTGGCGAGATATAAGACTCCTCCACAACAAATGGCAATAACAATAAAAATGTTAAAAACTTTAACATTAAGAAAAAATTTTCGTTTGGCGCTGATGTTTTTGTTTGTTTTCTGGTGCCCTCTCTTTTGGGCTAAAAACAATGATTTTTCCATATTTTTATCTTGCGCTCAACCCGACAAGCCGTCATCCTGAACGCAGTGAAGGATCTCGGACGAATGTCCGCAATATCCTTTTCTAGCTCGCATTCGCGAGAGATCCTTCCCCCGCAAAAGGCGGGGTCAGGATGACACAGAAAAAACTTCCGCTAAATTTCACAACTTAACCGCTACTCGGAGCTTTGCGCTTCGTGACCTGGGATTTATTTTTGCCTCCCCCTCTTTTGGAATTATTGGTTTCTTATTTAATATTTTTAATTTTGCTTTGTGGTCACACTGACAAATCGGCATCTCTTTCGGACAAATACAGTCTCGTGATTCTCGCTTAAAAAATTCTTTAACAATCCTATCTTCCAAAGAATGAAAGGAAATCACCGCAAGTCGTCCTCCCGGCAACAATAAATCGATCGCTTGAGGCAAGACGATTTTCAAATTATCTAATTCTTGATTTACAAAGATACGCAAAGCCTGAAAAACTTTTGTCGCGAAGTGAATTCGCCCGTACTGGAACTTACCGGGAATTACTTTTCTTATCGCCTCAACTAGTTCAAATGTTGTTCGGATAGGCTTTTCCTTCCTCACCTCGCAGATAATTCTGGCAATTCTTCCGGAAAATCTTTCCTCTCCATAAGTCCTAAAAATATCTTCCAACTCTTTTTCTTTAAAATTATTAATAACTTCTTCTGCTGTTATCCCCTCTTCCCCAAAACGCATATCCAGTGGCGCGTCATATCTAAATGAAAGACCCTTTTCTGAATCATCCATTTCCATTGAAGAAAACCCCAAATCCAGTAAAATTCCGGAAATATTCTCAAAATTATTTTGATGAACAATGTTTTTTAAATCTCTGAAATTTCCTTTTACCGCAATCAATCGGCCAACTTCCAACTTTTCATTTTTCTTGTCCTTCGTAGCCTTGGCGAAGGAAGAAACTTTTAACTCCGCGGCTTTAATAGCTTGTTCGTCCAAATCTATCCCTAACACCTTTCCGGACGGACCCGTCAATTTAAGAATCGCCGCGCTGTGTCCCCCGCCACCTAAAGTGCAATCAACAAAATTTTGGTTTGGCTTTGGATCAAAATTTTCTATAACTTCATCGAGCAGAACAGGAATATGTCCTTTATATTTTGATTCCTCAACCATAACTTTTAACTTTTCATTTTTCACTTTTAACTTCTTTATACGCCAAGCTCCCCCAATTGCTCGGCTATATCTCCACTTGAACTTTCTGTTCCGTTTTTATATTCTTCCCATTTTGCTTCATCCCAAATTTCCAAACGATTATAAAGACCGGCGACAACAACATTTTTTCCCACTGCCGCATATTTTCTTAAATAATCAGGCAAAATAATTCTTCCCTGTTTATCTAAGGAAACATCCATTGCTCCGGCGAGCATCAATCTCGCAAAAGCTCTGGAATTAGCTTTGCCAATTGGTAATTTTGCCAATCTCTCGGCTAAATTCTTCCATTCTTCTTCTGTATATAAAAAAAGACAATTATCCAGGCCTCTCGTCACTACCGCGCCTCCGGATAATTGAGCTCGAAACTTGACCGGCACGGCCAGTCTCCCCTTTTCATCAATTGTATGCTTGTATTCGCCAATAAACATAAAGAAAATTCTAATAATCTCTTATTATTAGTTATCCACAGATTTTCTTATCTATCCCCACTTTTATCCACTTTTAATTCTTATACTTCCATTTTATACCACTTTAAATACCCAGTCAACCCCGTATGAAGTAAAGGTTATCCACAATGCTCAGTAAACTATCATTATCTAAAATTACTACTCTGCAAATGCCTTGAATTACCTAAACTTCATACGGGGTCAACCACATACAAGGCTTATATTGACCAAACACCATCGCAAAGCAACTGTCTTAAAAATTTTTCATTATAATTAGCCTAAAAAAGACCTTTGCCTTGTGCGTGGCGGGCACCCTTTACTTACTTTTAACAAACAAAAAACGCCATTTTTTATATGGCGAATCTTGATATGTGGATAACTTTTTTATACTAAATACTGAATACTAGATACTAGATACTCACCTTCGGCTTTGTAATATTTGGTTCTCTGTCATAAAAAGGCAAAACGATTTTTCCCGCTTTAACTTTCTTCAGCTTGGCCTCATAATCCGCGACTGATTTTTTATCTAAATTAAATTCTTCCGCTCGCACACCAATGATTGGAATATTAAGAAGTCGCGCCAAAGCATTAGCGACAACAACTCCCTGCCTTACCGAAGTAAACGGTCCCGGCCCACTCACGACTACCACCCCCGTGAGATCTTCTTTTTTTGCTTTCACTTTTTTTAACAAATTATCAAGTAAAACTAATATTTTACCGGACTCTTTTCCGGCGACTGTTTTTTTATAAAAAGAATCGCCCTTTATTAGGGCGACGGATGTTGCGCCTTGTGTCGCTGTGTTTATTATAAAAATCATAGTTAATAATTACTTGACGTCATCTCCCCTGCTAAGTCTTGAATTATCAAGTTCATTTACCATTACAATTTTTTTATTCTCTAAAATATTATATAAAAATCGATCCGTAATATCCTTTCGGTAATTAAATTCTTGACGCGTCATTACAGTATAATCAATCGCCCGACCAAAATCTTTTTCAAAATCACCAATTAAATCGCTCAATTTCTTTTTATTGAATTTTCCCACTAAAATCAGGTCAACGGGGGCATCGGACAAACCGACAAAATCCCCGGTTAAGGCCAGATAATCAACCTCGCCAATTTTTCCTATTTCCTTGGCAAGATTTTTCTCCAACAGAAAATCCGCTTTTAGAATAAGGGCTTTTAGCTCCGGAAAAAGAATAAAAAGCTTATTAGCTTGAAAAAACTTTTTTGTAACGTCAACCGAGCTTATTTTCTTTAATTTTAGCGACCCATTATCTTTTCCTCTTTCCTTGACCGGAACAATATATTCTCTATTTTCCGGCCATTCCACTTCGCTAACAATCCCCAAGCTTTTTAGATTCAAAAGCTCTCGCCTGACTGAATTTATTTGCGCGCCAATGATTCTGGATATCTCTCTTACAAAATAGGCTTTATCCGGATCGTTTAAAAACAACTTTAACAACTTAACTCTCGTTCCTGATCCAAAGATTTGTTCAAGCCCGCCGCCGTCTATCTTTTTTTTGTCAGTCTTTGAAACCATAAAAAATATTGAGCTCGTCGCGTAATAATTTTACGACGAGCCTAGATCTACTGTACTTCTCTTTAAAAAACCGTTATAATTAGTATAGTATAGAAAAATAAAAAAATAAAGAAAATTGCATTATTGTGCTAAAGATAGAATACAGTAAAATTTCTATACAACCAGACAAGAGTAAAACCACTTGTCAGATTTTTGTTTGGGATTTATTCAATTCCAAAGAACAAAATGAAGAACTCGCCTGCAAAGTTTTTTCTCTCGTGGAAATCGCCTCTTTGCCAAATCGTAAAATAAACAACTTGGTTGAAGAAATATTCGGAGAGATAAAACCCATCAGCAGTCAAAATTTTCTCGGCAAAACCCCTGAAAATTTCTTTGAAAATCTAGTCCAAAGAATAAATTACAGATATGTGGAGCTCGTCGGCGAAGAGGAAGAAACCGATTCGGCCGACTGGCCACCAAAAATAAACGCGCTACTCCTTCTTTCTATCGGAAAAAATATTTATTTTGTCCAAAGCGGAAAAATCCGCCCTTTTCTTATCTATAGAACCAAACCCGACGGCGGTTACAAAATAATGGATATCTCGGAAAATGCCTCGGGAAAAGAAAACCGCGCCAATAACATCAATATTTTCAACAACATTGTTAGTGGAAAAATAAACATTGGAGATTATCTTCTCTTGACTACCGAGAGCCTTCTTGATTATTTTTCTCTGGAAAAACTTTCTAATATTGTCTCTGCGTCCTCTCCACGGGAAGCTTCGAGAAATTTAAAGGAATTGTTGGCCGGACCGGCGAACCCCCACACTTCCTTTGGCTCATTGGTTATAAAACTAAAAGAAGAAGAGGCTAAAGAAGAACAAGAAATAAATAGTGATCAAAAAAATAATCTTCCCGCCCCTTCCCAACACTCCATGGAAAAACTGTTGGGCACAGTGGCCGATACCGAGAAATTTCTCACCCCATCAATGCACATGAATCTTGGCAGTACTTTTTTTAACTTTTTCGAAAAGGTCAAAACTTCCTTGGATAGAAAAGAAAATGCGATAAAAAATATATCGCAGCATAATGCTTTTAAGATAATTTCCAAAATATCTAAAAAAACAGTTAGCGCTATCGCCATTTTGGCAAGAGGCTTTTTTTCCGCATTGATCGGCATTTTTAAATTTTTATTTATTGTCATAACAAATAAAAACGGGAAGCGAAAAGATGTCATAATATCTATACCAAAAAATTTAAAAACAAAGATTAACAATATTAAAACAAAACTTTTGTCTCTACCTCGATCTTCTCAAATATCCCTTGCGGTCGTCGTAATTCTTTTTTCCATCTTTTTGGGGACAACCGTTGTCGCATATTCAAGATATAAAAATGAGCTGGCTCTGAAAAATTTAAATCAAAGAATTGAAGATATTCAAACACAAAAAAATCTGGCTGAGGCGAGCATCATCTACGGTGATCAGGTAACGGCTGTAAACAGTTTAAGGGAGGCGGAAAAACTACTCGCCGAGTTTCCCAAGGATGACCCGAAATTAAACGAAACTTATAACAGCCTGAACAACGATATCCAACTTCTGGGAGAAAAAATACGAAACATAAAGAGGATAACCGATCTGGCCATTATTGTTGATTTTAAGGAAGAAAATCAAGAAACAAAATTGGATAAATTTATTCTTTCCAAAACCGGCATTATCGCTCTTGGTAAGGAATCCTCTTCAATATATACCTACAATATCAAGGATAAAAAAATATTAAAAAAACAAACCGATAATCTGGCGCCCGCTTTGGCTTGTCTTAAAGACGAAGACACTGTCCTGCTCTACGGCGTCGATCAAAAATTATTTGAGTTTAATTCAATAAAAAATTCGTTAAAACAAATAGAGGTCGCGAGCGAAAGCAATGTTGACGACATGACTATATATAATCAAAAATTATATACTGTATCTTCCGAAGCCAATCAAGTGTTTAAACATTCTCCAACAATTGTCGGTTTTGCCAAAGGAACTCCATGGATAAAAGGCGAGGTAAATTTGGAAAACTCAAAAAGTATTGCCGTTGACGGGACAATCTATGTTTTAAAAAATTCCGAATTACTTAAATTTGCCAACGGAAATAAGATTGATCTTTCTCTTACAATTGAGCCTGCTCTCTTTGCCCCCACAAAAATATGGACATCCTCCGAATCTTCATACTTATACATACTTGAACCTTCTTCAAAAAGGATAGCTGTATTTGATAAACAGGGAAAACTTAAAATACAATATTTATTTGAACAACTTGATAATCCAAAAGATTTTTCCGTTCTGGAAAAAGAAAAGAAAATATATTTGTTGAACGGAACGCAAATGTTGAGTTTTGATATTACTCATCTATAATCGGAAATTACGCGAGTATTTTGGAATAGCAGACTTTAGTCTGCGTCTTACGCGAACTAAAGTTCGCTACTCCACTATCCAAACAAAAATCCCGCTCTTCAAAAAGAGCGGGATTTTTAAATTTGAAATCTTACTTTAAAGTAACCTTCGCGCCGGCTGCTTCTAACTTTTTCTTCATCTCTTCGGCTTCAGCCTTACCAACACCTTCCTTTAAAACTTTTGGCGCGCCATCAACCAAATCTTTGGCATCTTTCAAGCCCATTTGAGTAAGTTCGCGAACTACTTTAATGACGCCGATTTTATTGGCTCCACCTTCGGTAATTTCCACGTTAAATGCGCTTTGCTCTTCAACTGGGGCTCCCCCGGCTGCTGGGGCTCCGGTAGCAACGGCCATAACTGGCGCGACGGCGGAAACTCCGAATTTTTCTTCCAAGACTTTTACCAATTCCGCTAAATCAAGAACTGATAATTTTTCGATTTGTTCGACAAGCGCCTTGAATTTTTCCAGCACTTGCACTTCCTTTTTTTCTTCGGACATATTTTTGTTTTCCTTAATTAATTATTTTAATTAAATTACTTTTAAGCTTTTTCCGACATTGATTTTAAAACTTGGACAAATCCTCTTAAATTTCCAGCCAAGACATTCACAAATCCGGAAACCGGAGAATTCAAACTGCCAACCAATTGTGCCAAAAGCTCTTGTTTCCCTGGAATATTGGCCAACTCTAGAACTTTCGCGGAATCAATATATTTCTTTTCGAGGATTCCTCCCAAAATCTTTAATGCGTCATGTTGCGCTTTAAACTGTTTTAAAATCTTGGCCGGAAGAACTTCGTCGTCATAGCCAAACACTGCGGCAACATTGCCTTCAAACTGTTTCGGATCAACTCCCGAATAGCCGGTTTTATCCATAGCTATTTTTATAAGAGTCTTTTTTGCTACGCCGTAATCAATCCCCTCTTTTCTTAAAGAACTTCTTAGACTTGTTGTATCTTTTACATTCAAGCCTGAAAAATTAACAAAAACTGCGGCCTTGGTTCTTGCAAATTTATCTTCCAAACTTTTCAAATCTTCTTTCTTTTGATCTTTTGTTTTTGGCATAATATTAGTTTTATATTCGCTTTTATTTGCGTAATTTGTAATAAAAAACTGTGGCATTACCACAGACATAATCCCCAAAAGGGGCGATTTACCTCGGCGGGCTTTCTTTGATTAAGTTCCGCTGGACGGAACGCCTGCTGTCTATGGCTTTATTCACTTTTAAAGAGTTTACCTTATGGATAGATATTTGTCAAATCTCCTAAAAATTACTTATTTTGTAGCATCCTTTTGGCCTCCCTTAAAAATTCTAAGTCTCTTTTTACTATAAACTGGTTTTTATATTCATTTGGGCTCTCGCTTTCTAGCAATCTAATAGCTTCATCTGGCAACATCCAAACAGATTCAAAACCTTCTTCGATTTCGCCTTCTTCCCATGCCGGTTTACCAACTTCACCGACTAATTTTGCTAGATAGCAATATGACACTTGGAGAAGATCTAGCTGATTTCTATATTCAATAATTATGCCTATCTCATCCCCTATTTCAATCTCACACCCAACCTCTTCTTTAATTTCCCTACGAAGAGCTTCTGGTGTATTTTCCCCCTTATCCAAACCACCACCCGGGAGTTTATGATAATTATATTTTGACGCAAATTGAATAGCAATCTCATTTTTATCATTAAAAATAATGGCTCTACTGGCTTTTCTGAGACGATATGGCTTGTCAAATCTTTCAGGAGAGCCGACCCCAATATCGCTGTCGCTTATTTCTAACAAAAGTTTCATATTTTATATCTGAATTTTTTTAAAAAAGTAACTGCCTAGCCATAAGAATATCGCGGTTATTGATCCTAACGCTATAAGGTCGACTGTCAGACCATAATGCCCCATACCGAGGAAAATTTCGCGCAGAGCGTCAATCCCATAAGAGAGCGGATCAAGCCGAGCAATAATAGAAAGTGTTGTCGGCAAACCTTCCAGAGGAAAGAGCGCGCCGGAAAGAAAAAATAATGGCATAATGAGAAAATTCATAATCAACTGAAACCCTTGCATATCTTTCAAAAGGGAAGCTATCATTGTCCCAAGAGAGGTAAAAAGAAGCGCGATCAAAAACATCACCCCGATCGCGGGAAAAACGGACAACCAGTGTTCCATACGAAAACCAAAAAGCATTGCTAAAAACATCACCATAATTCCCTGCGCTGTGGCAATAGTCGCTCCGCCCAATGTCCTTCCGATCATAATATGCAGTCGCGACATGGGGGCGACGAGTGTTTCTTTCAAAAAACCGAATTGTCGATCCCAAATAACTTCTATTCCCGAAAAAATAGCGGTGAAAATAATCCCCATTCCAATAATACCCGGGGCGAGAAAATTTAAATAATTTCCTTGACCGGCTTTTTCAAAAACGGAACTAAAACCGTATCCAAGCGCCCATAAAAATAAAAGAGGTTGGGCGAGCGACCCGATAATCCGCGAACGAGAACGAAGCCATCTTTTTATTTGTCTAAGCCAAAGAATGTAAATTTTTTTCATAATTTTTATTTGCTCCAAATGCGATGCCTATTTCTCATATCATCGGTCGCGCTTGAAGTTTCTTCTCTGACTGTCTTTCCCGTGAGGGCGAGATACGCTTCTTCAAGCGAGGAAGTTTCTGTTTGTTTTTTTAATTCATCCGGCGCGCCCATCGCCACAATTTTCCCATGATCAATAATGGCGACTCTTCCAGCGATACGCTCCGCCTCTTCCATGTAGTGAGTCGTAAAAAAAATTGTTGTGCCTTCTGTTTTGTTAAGTTCGCGCAAATATGTCCACATATGATTTCTGGTTTGCGGATCAAGGCCAAGCGTCGGCTCGTCCAGAAAAATAATTTTGGGATGATGCAATAATCCTCGAGCGATTTCCAACCGTCTTTTTATTCCACCGGAAAATTCTTTAACCAAGCCGTCTTTTCTATCCCAAAGATCAACAAAGGTGAGTAATTGTTCGATTCTTTCTTTGCGTATCAATTTTGGCACATCATAAAGAACTCCATGAAACTCCATATTCTCCCAAGCTGTAAGCTCGTCATCAAGACTTTGATCTTGAAACACAATTTCAAACGAACGCCGTACTTTATCGGGAGATTGGACGGGATCATTTCCATTAACAACAACCTTACCGGCTGATGGCTCCAGGAGCGTAGTCAACATTTTAATCGTGGTTGTTTTTCCCGCGCCATTTGGTCCCAAAAACGCAAAAATCTCGCCGTGGTTTACGGAAAAAGTAATGTCGTCAACAGCGACGAAATCGCCAAATTTTTTTGTAAGATTCTTTACTTGAATCATATCTAAAAATTATTTAGATGCCCCAATAACCCACCTCCCAAGATCGTCTAACTTTACTTTTGCATTTCTAAATCTAGAAAACAACTTCTCAACTTCTTCTTTTGTATAAAAACTATGAGGCAATCCTTTTTCTGGACCGGCGAGTGGCGTAAAGGTACCTTCGGTTATTTTTTCATGATTTTTAAAGGTATTCCACTTTTTGCTGCTTTCCATGTCTGGCACGGTAATAAATATTTTTCCATTTTTAACAATTGTGTCGTATATTCTATTTATTAAATTCTGTATTTGTTCTTTGGTTCCATGATGGATTGTGGAAACAGAGATGATTAAATCATATTTCTCTTTTGGTATCTGGAATTCAAACATATTTGCACAGACGATCAGGGAATCGTCTTCCAATGTTCCCTTAGTCATTTCTACCGAAGTTTCACTAGAATCTATCCCGTCAGTTTTAAATCCACCATCTTGTAAAAATTTCAGATACTTCCCTGTGCCACAACCTATATCCAATACATATTTAATCTTAAAATTTGATTCGTTTAAAAACTCTTTAAACAATGGATGAATTTCTTCTGAAAGAGTCGCCCATGCTTCACCGCCTTTTTGATAATTTTTATAAATATCATCCCAAATTGTCATATCTTATTTATGTATTATTTACCCCAAAACGCTTCCGACAATCTCTTTGCCATCCAAAAAATTCTTAAAATTTTCCAAACCGGCTTTCATAATAATAACTCTTATTCCTAATTTTTCCGCCATACGCGAAGCAACCGGATCAAACGGCGCGTGCATTCTGGGAATCCATTTTCCCCCGACGATTTTTTTATACTCTTTCCAACTTAAATTTTTAAAAGGCTTAGCGTCTTTAAATTCTTTCGGATCTTTATCATAAATATAATCAACATTGGTTAAATTTATAACTGTTTTCGCTCCTAAATTTTTCGCCCATAAAACCGCGTCATTATCGGACGAACATCCCGGCATCCAACCGGCGCCGATGATAATTTTTTTTGACGTCTTTATTTTTTCTGTTGGGTTGATAACTACTTTCGGATAGGCGACTTTGCCAAAAATTATTCTTAATAATTCCGCGTTTAGTCTTGTCGCGGCAATGCCAAGCCAATCCAAATCTTCGTCACTCGCTTTTGCAATGCTTTGAACGGCTATGTTGTATTTTTTGTTGGTATATCCCCCGCCGGCGACAATTACCGCTCGCCCGCCCTTTTTTATAAAACTAAAAATAAGCTTGCTAAATTCCTTTAAAAATTCGGCATCAACTTCATTGGGAACGATAGCCGAACCTCCGAGGGAAATAACAAGCGTTTGTTTTTTTGGCATAAAAATATTTTACAGTTTTTTATTTGCTGATTTTTATCCTTTCCGTTTTGATTCTTGCCATAGACCTAAATCTGGACGGCGTTCTATAATGCGTTTTCCCCTTTCCACATCTTGCGCAAGAATATTTTTTCATATTTATCAAAGCTCGCTTAAAATATCTTTTGGTATCGGAATCTCCTCCCCCGCCGGGCTAATTCCCGGAAATCGCCAAGCCGTAATTATTTTCTTTTGACCGTCTTTTTCTTCTTCATACATCAACCAAATCTCTGTCTGCCTTTTTCCTCCCACTCTTTGCATCAAAGCTATCGTCCCCGAAGCTATACCCTTTTGTCGCCTGTCCGGTTTTCTAAAAACCTTTTTCAATCTGTTTTCCGAAAGTCCGTAAAAATTCATTTTAGAAATCGCGTGTTTCGTCAAGAAAAAATTTCCAAAACTATTTTTCTTATCAAAAGACATATTTTAAATAACGCTCCCAATAAGACTATCTTTTCTTTTTACTTCCAAGGCCTCTAGCATATTTTCCATGTCATCTTCTTCGGAAATTTTTCCACTTTCCACAAATTCATTTATAACGCTCTCCGCTTCTTCTTTAAAAACCGTTTCATCTTCCGGAAGACCAAAATCAAAACGTGAAATCAGTTCTTCCCAAATTAGATCAACGTCAGACATATTTTTTGGGGTGTATTATATTGGCAAAGAAGACAAGTCTAATAATTGACCGACTTGCCAATTTATACTAAATTAGTTAGAAAAGGATTAAGAAATCATTGTCTTTTTCGGAGTATAACACATAATAAACTTTATTTTAAGGGCTGACAACCCTCGCTACGCTAAAAATATGGACGAACCCATAGACCAACAAAATGAGAACAACCTAACCGAAATCAAAAAAAGCGTGATCGGTAAAAGTTTTTTTTCAAAAAGCAATATCTTTACCGCGATTATTATTCTGATAATCGCTCTTTTGCCTATTTTTATGGATAATCCTTCCGGCGAAAAAGAACAGTCCGCCTCTCAAAACGAAAATGTCTCTCCCGCGCCAACAACCGATTTTTCCGCGAAAATTTCTTTTACTGATGGAAAAGTAGAAATTTGGAGCGGAAAAGCTAACGCGTGGCTTGATATTCTTCCGGGGAAAATTATCGGCGGAGATTCTCAAATTAGGACCGGAAAACAATCAAGGGCGATTATTGAATTTACTGACAAAAGTATAATCAGGCTAGATGAAAACTCTCATATTATTTTAAAGAAACTAAACGATAAAAAAATCGAAGTTATTCAGATTATCGGAAGAGCTTACTATAAAACAAATGGAAATTCTTTTGAAATAATTTCCGACGAGACAAAAATAGTTGCAAGTAATTCGACATTTTTTGTCGCCAATCGAAAACTTGAAAACGAACAGCGTGAGGTCACAGTTGAGGTAACAAAAAATTTAGCCCTTGTCCGCCTGCAAAAAGGAAACGAAAGCATAGAAAAAGAAGTAAGAGCGGAAGAAAAATTAATCATAAATTTGAATGAACCGGTAGAAAGAGCCCTTTTCAAGACTCCTCTTTTGAGAGATATTCTAAAAAAAAATAATTTTTACCTCTGGAATCAGCTTGAGGATGGCGATGAAAAATCATCTCCGCTAAATCCTCCAGAGATAAAAATAATTGAACTGCCGGATAGCATTGAAAAAAATCCAAGCGAAGTTGCTAAATTGGAAGAAAAAATAACACTTCATTCTTCTTATCAACCGGGGTCGGAGGTTACTCTCTATTGGGCGCTCCAAGGAAAGGCTCCTTATGGATTTAGAATCTTAAGATCTACTAGCCCCAATCCAACTTACCCGGGAAGCGAATTTGTTTATCTCCCATCGCCCTCTATCCGAAGCTATATTTGGCCGGCAAACGGGGATATTGAAAAATATTATTTTAAAATCTGTCTTTCCGGAAAAAATGACGACTGCCCCATCTACAGTAACGAAAAAGAAGAAAAAATTATTCTCTAAAAAAACTCCGGACGAATGCCCGGAGTTTTTTTATTGCTTTATTCTTCTTTACCCCAAAACTCATCAGCTTCTTTTTCCATTTTATCCAATCTTGTGTAGTAATCGAGAAATTCATTGAAGTGAGCCAAGGCAATCTTGCCTGTCGTCAATGGATCATCATTTGTAACATTCGTATGCGGATCACGGGAACCGTGCTCAAGCTCCACGTCCATCCCCCGCCTGAATTGCTCCACATTAAATTTACTCCAATCAATTCCCAATTCCTCGCCGATTTTTTTTGCCTCTTCGGCGCTAAATTTTTCTGCCATAGTATTTTTTATTAAAAATTAATTATTAATGCTGTTTATTTTTTCTAAATACTAAATAACTGTAAATCACCGTAACAACGGCGGATAAAATTGCTCCAAAAATAATAACAATAAAATTTGCTACACTTCCGAAAAGAACCGAAACTAAACTCAAGACACCAAAGGCTATAAAAATTTTCCCTCCGATTTTGTGAGTTTTATCCCAAACTTCATCGGATGATAGTGTCCAGGGGGTCTTTATTCCGATAAAGAAATTCCTTTTTATCTGCGGTAAGACCCAACCGATTAAAAGAAATAGAATGGAAATAGGAACACCAAACATCAAGCTTCCTTCCGGCGGGACACTGCGCGTTGAGGCATACAAAAGAAAAAAGTATAGACAAATAAAAAATCCCGTTAAAAAAATCTTGAAATACAAATACGGTTTGGCGAACTGTTCATAATTCTTTCTAAAAGGATCAATAGCCGGCAAAAAAGACATCAACAAATAAACAACTAAAGCTAACCCCGTTGGCAAAAATAAATTAATATACCTTGATCCATATCCGTCAACTTCGCCGTTAATATCCCAGTGCGTCGGGACTTTGTCCGGCAGTCTTTGCGCCATAAAAAATCCGGAAGCGATCATGAGAAGGATTATTATTAGAATAATCCAGTCGATTTTTTTCCAAAGTTTCATAAAATTTATATTATTAATTCAAATATCTCGCTTTATTCGCCTTGTGCTCTTCAAAATTTCTACCATAGATAGCTACTCCATCATCCGTCGTTAGAAAATATAAATAATCATTCCCTTGAGGGTAAGTCGTAGCTAAAATGGCATCAAGTCCGGGATTGCCGATCGGTCCCTTGGGCAGTCCGCCGTTTTTATAAGTATTATATACTGAATCCACCTCAAGATCGTCCAAACTCGGCCGAGTGGTGTTTTTATTGGTAATGTAATTTATCGTCGCGTCCGATTGGAGTGGCATGCCGATTTTTAATCTTCGCCAAAAGATATCGGCGACTATTTTTCTATCCTCTTTATTCGCGACTTCTTTTTCCACAATCGAAGCCATTGTTAAAATTTCAAAAACAGTTTTACCTTGTTTTTTTATCTCGTCTTGCGCTTCTTCGGAAATCTTGCTCCTGAAATTATTTAGCATTTTGTCAATAATATGTTTAGCCAATAGCCGTTCTTCGTTTTCTTCGTTTTCTTCATTATCTCCTCCGGGAATATTTTTGTAGATGCGGTAAGTATCCGGAAAAAGATAACCTTCAAGAGAGGCGCCCACGGGAAGATCTTTCAAGAAATCGTAATCGGTCAAATTTTTATAATTTTCAGCTTCTTCTAAAAATATTTTTTCACTGACAACCCCTTCTTTTTCCAGATATGCGCCGATTTCTTCATTGCTCCATCCTTCAATTATTTTTATCTCCGTTTCTTTGACATCAATTCCCGAAGTTAATGTTTCCACGATTTCCCAAAAATTCATTTTGGGCTGAATATTGTGTCCGCCCGCTTGAAACTTTCCCTCAAGATCTTTTAGCCACACATATGTTTCAAACACAAATTTATTTTTAATGAAACCATCTTTAAATAGAGCATCACTTATTTCATTGACTCCTTCTCCCGGATTAATGGTAAATTCCTTATTTTCCGCGTTATCGCTCACTCGACCGAAAAAAAACCAAGAGCTGAATAAAATAAAAAATATCAGTATTGTCAAAATTTTTTTCATAAAAATATTAGCTTAAATATATTTTTTGTATTTGCTCTTTTCTATTTCCTCTACAAGATTTTTAACCAGCTGGGCTTTATCTTTGGGGCAAACTAAAAGAGCGTCATCGGTTTCAACAACAATCATATCCTTGAGACCGCAAATACCAACTACTTTTTTGGTAAAATTATAAATTAGGTTACCGTCGCTATCGTGGCTTACACAATTACCTTTTATAACATTTTTTTTATTTTTATCGCTTAAGGCTTCTTCCACCGCCCTCCAGTGTCCAATATCCGCCCAACCGAAATCTCCGGGAACAACGAGCATTTCTTTTTCTTTTTCCATTATGCCATAGTCAATGGAAATCGGTTTTATTTTGGAAAATTCTTGCTTTAAAATTCTGGCTTCATTTTTCTTGCCAATAGACTCTTGAATTTTCATCAATATGGAATACATCTCCGGCAAATACTTCGCATAAAGGCTTAGTAGATAATCAACCCTCCAAATAAATATCGCCGGATTCCACAAATATTCTCCGGATTCAATATATTTTTCAGCCGTTTCTAGATCCGGTTTTTCGACAAATCTTTCCACCTCCAATACTTTTTGAAATTTGACATTTGACATTTGAAATTTCACTTTTATATATCCATAACCGGTTTCCGGATATCTTGGCTTTACGCCGATAAGAACTGTCTTTTGTGGATTATTTTTGACTGTTTCCTCTCCCAATTTTAAAATTTTCAAGTACTCTTTGCTGTTTTCTATATGGGCATCGGAATTGGCCGTGGCAATAATCCCTTTTGGATTTTTTTTAGCAATTATTGTTGCCGCCAGTCCAACCGCCGCGGCCGTATCTTTTTTTTCTGGCTCAATGATTAAATTTTTCTTATCAAAATTTTTTATCGCTTTTTTTATAAAATTAACCTGATTACTATTTGTTGAAATGTAAATATTTTTTTTATCAAAATTACCTACAAAACGGTTATAGGTTTCTTCCAGTAAGGTTTTGTCGCCCAAAATAGGTTGTACCTGTTTGGGATTTTTCTTTCGAGAAACCGGCCAAAGTCTCTTTCCTCCTCCTCCGGCCAAAATTAAAATTTCCATATTATTTTTGAATAAATCTATTGATTAATTTTTTCCACGGCATTTTCCCTATCGCATAAACTGTGATCCAGGCGACAATAATGCCAAAAACCACGTCCAGTGGATAGTGTACGCCCGTATAAATTCTCCCCAAACTAACCAACGTGGCTAAAAAAATAAATAACGCGCCTAGTTTTTTATTATAGTAGAAAATTGAAAAAGCTAAAGCAAAAGCGACAATGGTGTGGCCGGATGGAAATGCGGCGCTACTCGAACTCTTATCAATGAGCTTTACAACTTCATGATCAACAAACGGCCTTGGTCTAAAATAAAATAATTGAATAACGATTTTTAATAAATAACTTCCCACCACCGACAAAGATACTTTTAAAATATTTTCTTTTTTTGTTTCTGAGCTATCCCCTCTTGTCAAAAATAAAATTATGACTGCCGTGGCCATCAAAAAAATAAGGTATTCGGCGCAAAAAATTCCAAAATAATCCAAAATCTTCCATTGGCCGGCTAAATTATTTATTTCTTGAAAAAGAAAAAAATCCATATTTATTTTTGGCAATTCGGGCAAAAACTTGTTCCCCGCCCGCCAAGTTTAATTGTTTTAATCTTTTCTCCACATTCACTACACCCCTCTCCCCCTTTGCCATAAACTTTGAGCTTAAAAATATATTTCCCCTTTTCTCCTTTTGCGTCAACATAGGAATCCATCGACGTTCCTCCGTCTTTAACGGCCGAGACTAAAATTTTTCTTAAACAATCATAAATTTTTTTAATCTCAAACTCTTCTAACGCCTCAACTCGTCTTTGGGGGGAAACTTTTGCGCAAAAACAAGCCTCCTGCGCGTAAATATTACCCACTCCGGCGATAAAACTCTGATCCATGAGTAATGGCTTAATTTTACTTTTTTTTCTTTGTTTTAACAATTCTTCAAATTTTAGAAGAGTAAACTCTTTCTCTAAAATTTCCGGACCAATGTCGCTCTCTTTAATAAAATCATCCGCCTCTCTGGTTTTAAAAAGTTTAGCATAGCCGAAAAGTCTCGCGTCATAATGCTTTAATTGGCTTTTATCGGCAAATGTATAAATAATGTGCGGAGTCCCTCGTCCAGTCCCTCCGTCATAAATCAACTGGCCCGTCATTTTCAAATGAATAATCAAACTGTAATCATTTGAAAAATCCATTAGCAACATCTTTGCTCGCCGACGAATATTTTTTATTTTTTCCCCTTCAATCTTTTTTTTAAAATCCGCAACCGAAACATTTATCATTCTCGGTTTTATCACTTCTACGCCAATAATTTTTTTATTCAAAATCTGATCTAGCAATTGGTTTTTTATGGTTTCAACCTCGGGTAATTCGGGCATAAATTTTTAAATTCGAAATCCAAAATCCTAAACTCTAAACAAATTCAAAATACTAATTTTCAAAATTTCAAACAATTTTGTTTTGAACATTTGAATTTTAGTCATTAGATATTGTTTAGGATTTAGAAATTCGGATTTAGGATTTTTTATATTAATTCCGCTCCCGTCATTTCGTCCGGCTTCTGTATTTCCATAATTTTTAAAATTGTTGGAGCAACGTCGGCTAAAATTCCGGCCGGAGAAGCCATACTCAAGTCAATATTTTCATTTCCCGCGCCTCCTGCTACCGAACCCTTTTCATCTTTTCGAATCAAGATAAAAGGAACCGGATTATTACTATGCTCTTTATCCATTTCCGATGTTTCTAAATTCATCAGCTCCTCGGCATTGCCATGATCGGCGGTTATAGCCACAGCGCCGTTTACGGATAAGGCGACATCGACTATTTTTCCAACACATTTATCTACCATTTCTATAGCCTCTTTGGTTGCCTCCATATTTCCGGTGTGCCCGACCATATCAGCGTTGGCAAAATTGGCGACTATAAAATCATATTTTTGACTCATTACTTCTTTTATTAATTTTTCTGTAATTTCTTGGGCAGACATAGACGGTTTTTCTTCATAAGAAGAAACTTTTGGGGAAGGAACTATAATGCGCGTTTCCCCGGGAAACTCTTCTTCCTTCATGCCATTGAAAAAAAATGTCACATGGGCGTATTTCTCGGTTTCGGCAATGTGCAATTGTTTTAATCCCGCCTCCGAGATCACTTTTGCCAACGAAACTTTTATTTCTTCCGGCGGAAAAATAATTTTCACCGGCAAATCTTTTTCATATTCGGTCATTGTCGCAAAAAATAGATTATCTATTTTTTCTCTTTGAAATTTATCAAAATTATCCGCGACAAAAGCCTTGGTTATTTGTCGCGCTCTGTCCGCTCTGTAATTAAAAAAGATAACCGCGTCATTTTTTTCAATTTTGGCTACCGGCTGTCCCTTTTCCGTAATGATGATCGGAATAAACTCCTCATCATAGACTTCTTTGCCATAAGACAGCTGAACCGCTTTTTCCGCGCTATCGCAAGATTCATCACTAACTCCCTCAACAATTGCCCGATAGGCTTTTTCCGTTCTGTCCCAACGATTATCTCGATCCATCGCGTAAAAACGTCCGGAGAGTGTGGCAATTTTCCCTACGCGATATTCTTTTATCTTTTCTTCCAGCTTTTTAATAAAATCTGCTCCGCTATTATAAATAGTATCTCGGCCATCCAAAAAGACATGAATAAAAACTTTTTTTATTTTATTATCCCTGGCAAACTTTAGCAGAGAAAAGAGATGATCAATAGTTGAGTGAACCCGTCCGGAACTCAAAAGACCCATCAAGTGGAGGCTCGAATTGTTTTTTTTAATATGTTCTGTTGCCTCTTTTAAAACACTGCTTTCAAAAAAAGACTCGCCGTCAATGGCTTTATTTATTCTGGGCAAGGTCTGATAAAAGATTCTGCCAACACCTAGATTTAAATGGCCAACTTCGGAATTTCCCATTTCTCCCCACGATAAGCCAACCTCATCACCGGAGGCTCTAAGGGTCATTGCCGAATAATTATTTATTAGCTTACTTATATTCGGAGTCCTGGCTAAAGCGATCGCGTTGCCCGGACCGGGTGGCGCTATTCCCCACCCATCAAGGATAATAAGTATTACTGGTTTTGGACGCACAGATTAAGTTAAAAGTGATAAATTAAAAGTTAAAAGTCTTTCTAACTTTGGACTTTTAACTGTAATTTTTCACTTTACATTTTTCTTGCCCACCGCAGCCTTGGCAGAGGTGGAAACTTTTAATTTAATAGGCTTTTTCTCGTCATTGTCTTCGGTTTCGGAAGATCCATAATATCAAGAATGGTTGGCGCGACATCCGCCAAAATCCCTTTTTTTATTTTTTTATTTTTAAAATTTTCTCCGGCGACAATAAACGGAACCGGATTGGTTGAATGCTCGGTATCTATTTCTCCTGTTTTTAGATTTATCATCCCTTCAATGTTTCCATGATCGGCGGTAACAATAGCGACGCCTTTATTTCTGAAAATTTCCTTAATCAATCTCTTTAAACAAATATCAACTACATTAACCGCTTTAATCCCCGCTTTTATATTACCCGTATGACCGATCATATCCGGATTGCAAAAATTAACCGTAATGAAATCATAAACTCCTGAATGAATAAAAGATTCTACATTTTTAGTAATCTCCGGCGCGCTCATTTCCGGTTTATCTTCATATCTGGGAACATTGGGCGATGGTATTCTCACTCTCTCTTCTCCAAAAATCGGATCTGCGTATCCTCCGTTAAAAAAATAAGTAACATGCGCATATTTCTCGGTTTCGGCAATATATATTTGTCTCTTCTCTTTTAAACATGAAGGTAAACTATTTTCAATATCGCGACTGGGAAAAGCTGTAATAACCCCGGGCAAGTCCGGACCGAAATCGGTCATGGCGACAAAACAAATGTTCTTTAAGACTTTTTCCCTTTTGAATGATCCTCCATTTTTTCCATTAAAATTTTCTTGAGTAATTGTTTTTGTCAGTTCCCTTGCCCTGTCTGAACGAAGGTTAAAAAATATAACTGCATCATTATCATCTATCCTTGATGTCGCTCCATGATCCTTAAAAATAACTGTTGGCAAAATAAACTCATCCGTTTCTCCCCTGTTGTAGGCTGTTGAAATTGCCGCCTCAGCGCTTTCGGCAATTAGTTCCCCTCCCAATACCATGGCATTATAGGCCAATTCTGTTCTTTTCCAATTTTTTACTCTATCCATTGCGTAAAATCTACCCATAATAGAAGCTATTCTCTCATTTCCGTGAAAATGCGTCCTTAATTTTGAAAGGAGCTTTATTGAGGCAAATCTACCAGAATCTCGGCCATCTGTAAACAAATGCAGAAAAACATCTCCAACTTTATTCTGATGCAAAAGATCCAAAAGCGAATAAAGATGGGTGGGAAAAGAATGAGCGCTTTCTCCATTAGAAAGAAGCCCCATCAAATGGACTTTTGACTTATATTTTTTAGCGTGCCTTATCGCTTCAGCGAAGGCATTATTCTTGAAAAAAGTTCCATCTTCAATACTATCATTAATGTAAACCGCGTCTTGTTTAACAATAAAACCGGAAGACAGGTTCATATGACCGGCTTCAGAATTTCCCTCTTGATTACCCGGCAACCCGACCCTTTTTCCATGCGCGATAAGTTCGGTGTGCGGAAAATTTTTCCAGAGTTCTGACATGGTCGGAGTTTTAGCAAGAGAAACGGCGTTTCCCTGACCAGGCGGAGCAAGCCCCCATCCATCAAGAATAATAAGGGCTGTTGTTTTTTTCTTTTCCATAAATTGTTCATTAGACCCACTGAATAATAATTCTTTCTACTGCAACTAGTAATTTTGGCTAAAAATTTGCAAAAGCTCCTCCGCTTATATCTAATCATATAAACATCGTCGCTTTTCTAAATTTTTATCCTAAAATTACTGCGTTTCGTAACGAAAGATTATTATTCATCGGGTCTATTTTATCTCATACCCCACTGTTGCTGTCACCACTATATCAATACTACCACTTTCAATTACAGGAGAAGCCACTTTCATCTCCCCGCCTCCGGCGCCATAGCTGTCCATCATTGTCCTGTAATCGGCCGGCGAATCGGAGTACTCACTGAAAGAAACCACTTTCCCTAGTTTAACGCCAGCGGCTTCGGCCAACGCTTCCGCTTTTTCTTTAGCATTTGCTAAGGCTTTCAACCTTGCTTCTTGTTTCAATTTTTCCGGATCATCAATATTAAATGTTAAGCCACTAACTTGATTCGCGCCACCTTCCCCTGCTGCGGCGAGCATATCACCAATTTTACTTAAATTTCTTATCTTGATTGCAACCCCCTGGCTGACTTGATAGCCTCTCAATTGTTGTTTTCCATCCGTCCAATCATATTGCGGATAAATATTATAATAACTTGTTTGAATGTCTTTATCTTCAACCCCTAAATTTTTTAAGGTTGTGATCAAACGATTTAGTTTATCTGTATTTTCTTTCTGCGCTGTTTTAACATCTCCTTTTTCCGTAATAAGTCCGACCTGAATTGTGGCAATATCAGGAATACCTGTCACTTTTCCTTCTCCGGAGATATTAATCACATCTCTTTCCGCCGTCGGTCTGCCAATATACTGATACCCTTTTAGATCTTTAGCAATGATTGTTCCAAGAACGCCAAGGACTCCGAGCATTGCCAGAGTAACGATAACTGTAAAAAGTTTGTTCTCGCGCCATTGTGGCCAAAAATTTCCCATAGATTTGTTTGTTTAAGATTTAAATAGTTATTTTATGTTCTATCTTTGTTTATCAGTTTATTGTCTTATTAACGGCCTGATTCCCGGCAAAACTTTTCCTTCTAAAAATTCTAACATTGCCCCGCCACCGGTGGAAACGTGAGCAATCGAAGTCGCTACTCCCGTCTTTTTTATTATTGATAAAGTTTCTCCGCCTCCAACGACACTTAAAAGACCTTTTTTTGAATATTCCGCGATGATTCTGCTTATCTCATCACTTCCCTTATTATATTCCGTATTTTCAAAATACCCCATTGGCCCATTCCAAATCAGAGTTTTTGCCTTACTGATAACTTCTTCATACATTTTTATTGTCTCCGGACCTATATCCAAAATAGCTTCGTTTTTTTCACAAATATTTTCCGAACTGCCGGACACTTGAACTATTCTACCTTTTTTCCCATCAAAATCTCCAACGACTAAGTCGATCGGTAAAAGTATTTTCTTATTTTTCAAAAATTTTCTAACAAAAATTATTTTATCCAGTTCAACAAGAGACGCGCCGACATTATAACCGAAAGCCTTAAAAAAATTATTAGCCATTGCCCCTCCAATCATCAAACAATCAACTTTTTTTAATAGATTTTTTATAAGACCTATCTTTTTGGAGATCTTTGCTCCTCCCGTTACCGCGACAAATGGTTTTTTTGGTTTAGCCAATAACTTAGACAAAACTTCAATTTCTTTTTCCAAGAGTAACCCGGCATAACTTGGCAAAAAATTAGTAATTTTGGAAACGGAAGCGTGGTCGCGATGCGAAACGGCAAAAGCATCATTAACATAAATGTCAGCGAGGGATGCCAAATATTTAGCAAATTTAGTGTCATTTTTTTCTTCGCCGATATTGAATCTCAGATTTTCAAGAAGAACCACTTCTCCGCCCGCCATTTTATCAATAAAATCAAAAGGATAATTATCCTTAACTATCTCTGTGCACTCCATTTTTTCTTTTAACAATTTATAAAGAGCTTCCCCAATCGGTTCCATAGTTAAATCTTTGACTATTTTCCCCTTTGGGTCGCCCAAATGGCTTATCAAAATAACCTTAGCCCCTTTTTCCAAAAGATAATTGATTGTAGGGAGGGTTTCTTTGATTTTCGTGTCGTCCCGAACAACCATTTTATATTTTCCATTGCTCGCTTTTTTCTTTTCCAAGGGAACATTGTAATCAACGCGCAACAAAACTTTTTTATCTTTTAAATTTTTTATCTCGCTTATTTTTTTCATTTTCATATATTTTTATCCCCCTCAATTTCTTTTAATTCCCACGTATCGCCATCTATTTTTTCCACAACAATTTCGGCTTCATCGGCTTTTGTCTCTCGCGCCAACATGGAAATATTAAATTTTAAATTATCGGGATCAATATTCAAGCCGTGCTCAATAATATTACCAAGACCTATAATGATTTTGGTAACTTTTTTAAAATTATTTCTTTCGGCATGGTCCAAGACCAGCTTTAATATTCTATCAGCTTCGTGTAAATCATGCATAGAAGTGAGAAATTAAAAGTGCAAAGTGAAAAGTTATATAATCTTTAACTTTTAACTTTTCATTTTTAACTTTTAATTTTCTTTAGTGTGTCGCGCAGGTCATACATGGATCATACGCCCGCACCAGCATATTTATTTTTCTTTTCCTATCTTCGCCATTTTTTATCTCCGCTTCCGATAAGTATTTTTCCAGATCATTTTCCAGGCTGTCCAAAAACTGCGCGGTCGGCGGGATTATATTGCATTCCCTTATAATGCCATAACGATCTACTTTATAATAGTGATAAAGAGTCCCCCGTGGCGCCTCGGTCGCGGCCAGACCTTCTCCGTTTCGCATTCTATATTTAACTAATAATATTTTTGATTTATCTTTAAAATAATTATCCAATAAATTTTTCACTTCTTCCGCGCAATGCACCAGTTCCACGGCTTGGGCATAAATATTATGAAAAGTATTTTTGGTGATTAAAGCATTGCCCGTTTTTTTACTTCCAAAAAAATCCAATAATTTTTTAGCTTCCGGATTCAGTAAGCTATGGCTCAAATTTAGTCTCGCGATCGCCCCAACCATAAACTCTCTCCCTTTATGTTTCACTCTTTTGGTTGGATCGTAATTTGTTTGCTCTTCCGATAATTCTTTATAGAAACTTTTAATGCTCGTCTTCTCTCCGGAAGAGGTTTTCATTTCTCCTTTATAAAAAGAATATTCATTTTTTCCCACCAATCCGACAAGTTCAATTTTTCTCTCATAATCTGGATAATTTAATTTTTTAAAAAATTCCGCCACTACTATCGCCTCCTCTAAAACTTTATCTACCGCAAAATATATTTTTTTCAACTCCTTTTCTTCCGGCTCTTTCCTAAATCCTCCAATTTCGGTGGATAAAAGATGCATATCCCTTCCGCCGATAACTTCTTTTATTCTATTCCCAAAATCCCTGATTGAAACTATTTTTTTTGTTAAATCCGGATATTTTTTTATTAGATCTAGGTCATTGTCGTACTTGAAGAAATCCGACAATGACAAAAAGAAAAGATGGGTGGCGTGGCTTTGAATCGGTTCGGCCAAAAATAAAATTTTGCGCAGTATTTCCGCTTTTGGCGTAATCTTTATATTAAAAGCGTTTTCCAGGGCTTTAATGCTCGTTAGATTGTGAGCGACCGAACAGATCCCGCAAATTCTTGAAGTAACAATTGGAGTCTCAACATAATTCCTATTTAAAACAATTCCCTCAATCAATCTCGCTCCGACTTTAACTTTGATTTTAGCGTTTTTTATGTCGCCATTCAAAATATCAGCAAAAAATCCGGCATGACCTTCAATTTTTGCTAAATGATTTATGGTTATTTTCATAAATTTATTTTATAAAATCATCCTCGGCTCCAAAAGTTTCAAGAATTTCCGCCAAATATTTTTCTCCAACCAATTTTTTTATATTTTCCAAATGCCTTTTTATTATCGGGCTTTTCGCGTTTATCGGACCACGGCAACCATAACAAAATCTATTACTTTTTAAACATACCGCGTCGCATCCACCAAGAGTGATCGGCCCGAGGCAGGGCTCCCCTTTTTGCAATAAACATGGATAGCCATTATTCTGGCATTCAAAACAAACCGGCCGCGGGGCAATTTTCGGTGATTTTCCTATGGCAATGTCGCAAAGAATATTATAAAGCTCATCTTTATTGATTGGGCATCCGGGTGCGACATAATCAATTTTGACAATCTTGCTAAGGGGTACAACAACCTTATTTTCTATTCTCTGATATTTTGAATAGACGTATTTTGCTTTTTCATTTTTTCTATTCTCCGTATAATTTTTTATTTCTTGCACTCCACCGAGATGGGCGCAAGTTCCCATAGCCACGATTATTTTTGATTTTTTTCTTAATTCTTTCAAACTTTGAATATCCTCGTCGGTTAATGGTGTTCCCTCAATCAAGGCAACATCGTAATAATCAATTTCTTCTTTTTCTTTAACCCAAGAAAAATTTCCAAGATCAAAAATTTCAAAAATATTTAACAATCTTTCTCCCAAATTCAAAATTTCCACCTGGCATCCTTCGCAACAAGTCATGCTGGCAATAACAAGTTTTAATTTTTTCTTCATAAGCCACTATTAATTGTTGAGCTCTAAATTTTATTCCCTGAGCTTGTCGAAGGGCGTCTTGGTACGCGATTATGCCTTCGACAAGCTCAGGCAATAATCGCGTTTCATAGTTTATCCCTTCAATAAAGCCTGAACTATTTTTTCTCCAAACTCTTTCGCCGCCGCAGGACCAGACCCAGTAATAATATTGCCGTCAACTTCCACTGCCTTGCCGGTGTAAACAGCGCTATGCGCCGCCTCCAAATCTTCTTTTCCGCCGATCCAAGCTGTCACTTTTTTCCCGTTAAGTATTCCCGCATGCGCTAAAATCAACGGAGCAAAACAAATTGCCGCCACAATTTTTCCCGTGCCATGAAAATCATTGGCTAATCTATGAGCAACCGGATCGTCTAAATACATTTCCGCCCCGATTCCTCCGACAAAAATAATCGCGTCAAAATCTTCCGCCTTCGCGTCTTCCAGTTTTAAATCCGGCATAAATTCTCCGCCCATTTTTCCGTACGCCATTGCCAATTCTTCGCTCGCCACCTTTACTTCAATGCCATTTTTCTCTAAAATTTCTTTTGGCTCAAAAAATTCCTCGTCTCTGAAATCTTTTTGAGCGATTATTATTAATGCTTTCATGTGTTTTTATAATACCACTTATTCTGTAATTAATTGAATTAATATTTCAAAATATAGAGTCTAAAAATACAAATCTCTCTCTCCTTTTCTAATTTTTTCCAGTCTATTTTCTAGATTCGTCCTTACCTCCGCACTATTGATATTCTTCATTTGTTGTCGAATTACCTTTTCTCCAACTTCGCGCGTTTCCGGTGAAGCGTAATCCATTAAATATTCCATAAAGGTGGAAATGGCATTTGGCTGACAAAAATTTTGTATGGTTCCTGCTTTGGCATATTTCATAAATTCGTCGCCGGTTCGGCCACTTCTATAGCATGCCGTGCAAAAACTCGGCAAGTAACCCAAATTACAAATATCGTAGACTGTCTCGTCTAAGGTACGATGATCACTTAAATTAAATTGAGCCAATTCTTCTTCTTTTTTTTGATTGTACCCTCCGGGAGTTGTACGTGAACCAGCACTTGTCTGTGAAATTCCTATTTCAAAAGCTCGGCGTCTTATTTTTGGAGATTCTCGAGTAGACATTATCATACCAGTATACGGGACTGCTAAACGTAAAATTGTGATAAGTTTTAAAAAATCTTTGTCGCTGACTTCATGTTCTGCTTTGAAATCAACCGTCGGCGCTGGTCGAAAACGCGGGACGGAGATAGTATGTGGTCCAACGCCAAAATTTTTCTCCATATAATCCGCGTGCGCTACCAAACTCAAAACTTCAAACCGCCAATCATAAAGGCCAAATAACACACCTATCCCCAAATCGTCAATTCCGCCCGCAAAAGCGCGATCCATGGCCGTGATCTGCCTATCATAGTCGGCCTTCGGACCGCTATGTAGCTTTTCATAAGTCGGCCGGTGATAAGTTTCTTGAAAAAGCTGGTAGGTACCTATACCCGCTTCTTTTAATTTTTTGTAATTTTCTACACTCGTCGCGGCGATATTTATATTAACTCTCCTAATTGCTCCACGCTCTTTTTTGACTGAGTAAATAGTTTTAATAACATCAATAACATAATCAATTGAATTTTTTTCGGGATCCTCTCCAAACTCCAAAAGTAATCGTTTGTGCCCCATATCCTCCAAAATCTCCACCTGTTTCTTCACTTCATTCAAAGACAACTTTTTGCGTGGCGCTTTGTTGCGTTGATGAAAACCGCAATACGCGCAATCATTGACGCAAAAACTGGAAATATAAAGCGGAGCAAACAAAACTAATCGCGGGCCGTAAATCGCCATCTTTATTTCATGCGCCGCTTCTTGCATTTTTTTTATCAGCTTCTCGTCGCTAATATTTACCAAAACGCCCACTTCCTCCAAGTCTAAACTTTTTATTTTTTTCGCCTTTTCAATTATTTTTTCAAAATTGTCCCAGCTCGCGTTTTTTGTCTTTTCTAAAATTCCAATAATCTTTTTCTCATCAATTATTTTCATAACTAAAATGTAATTAAAGATATTTTTTAAACTCCCTCTCTAACATTTCCCAACTTTCCTTTCCTTTATATAAGGCAAAATCTTCCAAATCTTTGTCTCGACCGTAAAATTTATTTGGATAAATTTTATATTTTCTGCGATATTCTGCCGGTGTCAGATTAAACATCAGAGAATTCGCCCCGCCCTGTAGCCCTCTTTTACGGGTATTCAGTGGATCCAAAGTCTCCAGTGCTGTTGTTATTGGAATACGCGCTTTGGGCATAACCAGGCGAGAAACGGCGATCATTTTTAATGAAAGCTCTACATCACCGTGTTCCATATCTTTAAGGGGCGTGTTATCGCAAGGGATAAACGGACCCATTGAGACCATGCCAACACCTAGTTTCTTCGTCATTAAAATATCTTCGGCCAAATCTCCAATGGTTTGACCGGGCAAGCCTATCATTGACCCAGAAGAAATATAATAACCCATTTTTTTTATCTCCCGCAAAAGCGTCAATCGATTTTTAAGCCCACCCTTTAAGGTATTTTCGGGATGTAAACTGTTATAAAGTTTTTTATTTGAAGTTTCAAATCTAAACAAAACCCCGCTTGCTCCAGCCTTCTTCATTTTTTTATAACAATCTACGCTGCGTTCCCCCACGCTCACAAAAATAAAACATCTACTTTTCAATTTAATCTTTCTAATCACCTCGACTAACATCTCATCTGTATATTCTTTATCCACGCCCGATTGCAATACAACCATCTTGTAGCCAATTTTATCAACCGCGTCGCTGGCAACTTTCACAATTTCCGAAACGCTCATTCTGTAACGTTTGATAGTTTTATTCTCGCTTCTTAACCCGCAATAAAGGCAATTGTTTACGCAATGATTGGAAAATTCAATAATCGCGTGAAGACAAATAAAATCTTTAAGATTTTCTTTGCATATTGCATCGGCCTCGGAAAATAGCGCTTCCTTTTCCTGTCCTTCCGTTTTAAGCAGATAGATAATCTCTTCTTTTGTTAGATTCTTAATCTGGGCGTTTTTTAAGATCTCTTTAAATTTTGAACTTACGTTTTTTGTGTCCGTCAGTTTTTTTCCTCTAAGCAATTCTAATATTTCTTTCGCGTCTTTTACTTTAATTTTTTTTACTGCCAAATCCGTGGAGGCAAGCAACCAATCACCAACTTTTACAGAAGACAGCAGTTCAATATTAACTTGCCTTTTTCCATTAAAAGTTTTAATTAAAGCTTTTTGATCATCAATTTCCACTACTTGACCAGGAATAGTTAAACACATAAAAATTAAATCGCTCCCCTTATGTCTTTAATCCGCTCCCAACTGAAAACCGGCCCGTCTTTGCAAACAGAAAAACTCCCGACCGCGCAATGATTACAAACACCTACTCCGCAATGCATTCTTCTTTCAAGAGATAAATAAATGTCTTCATCCTTAAACTCCAATTCTTTCAATTTTTTAATAACAAATTTGTACATCACCGGCGGTCCGCATAAAAAAGCCACAGCGTTTCTGTAAATTTTTGCCCTATCAAATAAATCTGTGACAACCCCGGTTTGGCATTTCCATTTTTTGGGAAGATTTCCGGAGATATCTTTTGGCTTATCTAGGGTTAAGAAAAACTCCAATCCGCTTCTCCACTTTTCATATTCGCCGGAAAACAAGAGGTCTTTTTCTTCGCAAGCGCCATACAATAGCTGAACTTTCTGATATTTTTTTCTGTTATTTAAAATTTCTAAAATAATCGGCCGAAGTGGCTCAATCCCCAACCCTCCGGCGACTAAAAGCAAATCTCTTTTTTCAACTAATTTAATTGGAAATGGCGCACCGTACGGACCGCGGATACCGACACTCTCCCCTTTTTTAATTTTATGAAGCTCACTTGTCAAAACTCCCGTTTTTCTGGCACAAATTTCAAAACTTTTTTTCTGGTTTGGATCGGAACAAATTGAAAAAGGCGCCTCGCCAAATCCGGGCAAGGAAACTTGAATGAATTGACCTCCTTTGAATTTAAAATCTTTTGGAGCCTTAATGGTAAACAATTTAGACTCCGACCCCTCTTCTTCAATCTTTAAAATCTTAACTAATTGTGTCTTGTATTGATTCTTCATTGTTATCTAATTCGCTTAGAACTTTGAAAATATTAATCCCAACTGGGCAAACTTTCGCGCATCTTCCACAACCAACACATCCCGGTATTGAAAATTCGTCAGGGATTTTAACAAATTTGTGATAATACCAAAAATAAATTCTTTCTGCCGTATTATTTAAAAATTTATACTTTCCGGAAATTTCAGAAAAATCACTATAAAAACATGAAGATAATGTTCTTTTTCTTTCTCCTGCTCCATTTTTTAAATCTGGCTGATCTTTTATATCAAAACAAAAACAAGTTGGACAAATCGCCGAACACTTTCCGCACTCAATACACTTTGTCCCCAAATCTTTCTCCCACAGCTCCTTTTTATAATTATTCTTCAAAGAATCCCTATATTTTATCATGTTCTTGTCCTGGCCTTCTTCTTTAATCGGTCCGGCAAACTGAATATTTTCATATTCGCTGTAACCGTATTCATCTAAAATTTTCTGCCCCTTTTCCGATCCCGTATAAAAAAAATATTTTGTGTTAAATACTCCTTTTTGAACTTCAATAAAAATATCAAACTGCAAATGTTCTAAAACATCTTCTTCGTATTTATAATGAAAAATATTATGCTCCGGCTCTTTGGGAATCAGGCTTTGCCCGATAATTAAGGTTTTTTTCATCCTTCCCTGATACCATGGATCTTTTTCAAAAATATGATTTAGAAGGACCAAGGCTTTCAAATCAACCGGATTGATGCCGAAAATAACCTGATCTTTAGAATTATCAATTTCTGTTAATTCATCTTTTTTATAGTTAAACAATGTTTCTTCGCAGGGAACTAAAAAATTTTTAAAAGAATAAAAAGGAGCCTCCCCGATAAATTGAAAATTATCACTACCGTTTAATCTCTCGTAATTTACGAAATTATCTTTTTTAACCGGCGTCCAGACCAAATAATCTCTCTCTATTAAAAAATCAATAAACTTTCTAAGCTCAATAATTGTCATAATAAAAAAATAACGCACTATTATATTTAATAATAGCACAAATTTGGGCTTATTTCTAACTTATCCCTGAATATTATCCCTCTTGAAAATCAATATAGTCGCCCGGCAACTTGATAATAAATTCACTTCCTATGCCAAGCTTGCTTTTTACTTCTATTTCACCCCCATGCGCATCAATTATTGATTTGCAAATGGCCAGTCCCAAACCGCTTCCTCCGATTTGTTCCCTGGTTCTTACCTTATCCACTCTGTAGAATCTTTCAAAAATAAAAGGAATGTCTTTTTCTGGTATTCCAATACCATTGTCGGAAATACTTACAATACGCTCGCTACCCCTTGAAAAAGCCAAAATCTTAATCCAACCGCCTTCATTGCCGTATTTTATAGCGTTAGAAATTAAATTTAATAATAATTTTAAAATTTTATCCTCATCAACAAAAACCATCATCTTATTTTCCGCTTTCAATTTAATAAATATCTTTTTTTCATTAGCTAAAACATCCATTGCCTGAATTGCCCCTTTCAATAAATTATCCATTTCTATATTTTCTCTTTTTAAATGCAATTTCCCCACTCCGGCATGAGTCAAAATCATTAAATCAGCTAAAATTCCCGACATATGTTTTATTTCCTCGTCTATGAGCTTTAAGGTTTCACAAAAATCACTTTTATCACTATTCTCGTCGCCCAAAGTAACATCAATATTACCCTTAATAATCGTAAGAGGTGTTCTCAATTCATGCGAGGCGTCGGCAATAAATTGTGATTTTAATTCAATTGATTTTGCCAATTTTTCATTTATGACAGCCAATTCTTTTGTTCTAAAAGACACTTCCTCTCCCAAAGTTTTATTAAAATTTTTAATCTCTCCGTAAAGCTGGCTATTTTTAATAGCAATAGCAGCATTGTTAGCCAAAATCGTCATTAAATCAACATCATCTTTGGAAAATCTGCCCAATCGATCGCTGTCTATTTTAATTACCCCTATGGCTTTTCTTTCAGAAATAATGGGGATTGCTAGTTCCGATTTTACATCTTTATTTTCCGGATCTTTTATAAAATAAGGATCTTGGTCAACGTTATTGCTAAAATAAGGCTCCATTATTTCCGCAGCATGCCCGCAAAGACCTTCTCCTATTTTTAATCTTAAGCCCTGCCAACCGGATGGCATATTATAGGCTTCCTTAACAACCAGAACTCCGTCATTTTCAGCCAAAAGAATAGCTCCTCCCGTCGTATTTGATAATTTAACGGCATTTCTTAGGATAAGCCATAAAACTTCTTTTAAATCTAAAACGGAATTAATGGCTCTTGAAATCTGATTTACAAAATGAAACTGCCTCGCCCTTGTTTTTGATTCTAAAAAAGCGACAAAGGCTTCTGTGTTATCTTGAGCGACGGAAATCGCGCCCTCAATTTTTCCATCCCTTTTGAGAGGAACTGCGTAAATATTAAAGTACTTGGTTTTCTCCGGCCCTTCGGAAGAGATGTGGGGATAGTCTAAATAACAAAATGATTCTCCTTTATAAAATAAATTTCTATATCTTCGGTTCAATTCTTCTGATCTTTTTACAAAAGAAAAATCAAAAATACTTCTCCCCAGATGCTTCGCGCCAACTTCTCCCGCTAATTCGTCAAAGTATGGATTGACGAGCGTAACGATTCCTTTTTTATCTAAAGTCAAAATGCTCACTGGGACATTATCAACAATTTTTTTATAGAATTGACTCATTTCTTCAAATTCGTTCTTTTTTTCCCTTAACTCTTCTTCCAATTTTAATTTTCTTTGTAGTGACTTTTTTCCATCGCAATAAAAAAAAGAACTGCCAACAAGAATTAATACCGGCAAAATAGCCCAAAAATAATCAAATAGAACTGATTTATAATCAAAGTGTTCGTGCAGAACAAAATCATTATTTACTATTTGATCTAAAATAAAAAAAACCGCCATCGCGGTTCCGATTACTCCCCAAAAGTAACATAGCCAATAGTCGGTAATATTGGCTTTTATTTTTATAAAAACCTCCCGTAAAATTTTTCTGATATTGCTGAACATAATAATGATTATGGAGTATCTTTTACTATCTTATATCCGACATTTCGCACTGTCTTAACCAATTGAACCGAATTATCTCCATCAACCTTCCTCCGAAGATTACTCACGGAAACGTCTATCACATTACTACTGTCAATAAAATTATAGCCCCAAATATGCTCGCCGATCATTGTTCTTGTGCAAACTTGCCCGGGCCGACGCATAAAATAATCCAAAAGGCGGTATTCCTTGCTTGTAAGGTCAAGAACTCTATTGCCCCGAGTTACCTCGTGTGTTGCCGGGTCCAAGATCAAATCTGCCACCTGAAGAACCGATCTCTTAACTGTTTTTTCTCTTCGCAAAAGCGCCCTGATTCTCGCTAAAAGCTCACCAAAGGCAAACGGCTTTACAACATAATCATCAGCCCCTTCGTCCAACCCCCTCACTCTGTCTTCCACCGTATCTCTCGCGGTAAGCATAATAATCGGCGCGCCTATCTTCCTTTTCCTGATTTCCCGGCAAACTTCTACCCCATCTTTCTTGGGCAACATCAAATCCAGGATTATTAAATCATAATCGTTAACGCCAATTTTTTGAAGGGCTTCTTCCCCGTCATAAGCGGCGTCAACCGTATAATGCTCCATTTCCAGGCCTCTTTGAATAAAACGAGTAATTTTATGCTCGTCTTCTACGACTAGGATAGTCATATTATTTAAATTAATAATAAATAGCTAAATAGCGATAGTCTGTGCCTTTATTATTAGTATATTATAAATACATTACGGAAAAATGAAAACGCTATTCTTGTTAAAACATCTTGTTAAAACATATTGACAAAATCGTTTTTTTTTTGCGAAGGTTACACCAGAAAAGGAGGACTTAGATGTTAAGGTTTCTGGCGATCGTCGCCATCACGGCGACGATATTCTGTTCTGCGCCGGCTACGGCCGAGGTAGACGGCGCGTTCGGGCCCGCGAGGGTTCGTGTTGTCGTTAACCTCGGGCTCGAGCTCCCCCACGGGCTCGAGCTACGGGGACATTTCATCCCCGCTCCCAACTTGTTGGGCGAGCTTGCCCCGCTCGCCTACGTGGGGCTTCATTGGGCACCGGCGACCTGGTTTGGAGGGGAACTAGTCGTCGGCTTTAACTGGGGAAAACAGGAGGGAATCGGTTCCCTCCGTCTCGACATCCACACCCGGACTTTCTGGGCATGGGGGGATGTTGAGTTCCGTTTCCCTTCGGGAGGCTGGTACTATTTCTTCCAGGCCGAATGGCAGCCACTTCGGTGGCTTGCTATCGGAGGCGAGGCCGAGGGCTGGGGACCCATCGGCGAACGAGGAAGTAACGGCGGAGGACCGAACATCTTGTTCGGATTCCCTCCATGGGGGCACATTGCCCTCGCCGTCCACTTCCGCGAGGCAGGAGGAGAAGTTTGGGCGGAGTTCTTTGGCCGCCTAATCATCAATTTCTCCGTCCCGAGACCGCCACCGCCGGAGCCACCCGTAGCGCCAGCTCCGGAACCGGAACCAGCCCCCGACCCACCACCAGCGCCAGAGCCGGCTCCGCTCGCCACCGATCCACCGCCACCTACCCCCGAGCTACCCACTGACGACTCGGCGTCGCCCGCCACCGAGACAACTCCCCCTTTAATCTTCTAAAAAAAGGAGACAGAAAATCCCCCTTGCCGACGCATCATAAAGCGCTGACGCAAGAGGGATTATTTTTTATCTGAAATTATTTTATATTAAAAAATTTCAAAGCATTTTCCGTTGTCTGTTTTTCCACTTCTTCGCAACTGATACCTTTAACTTCCGCAACTTTTTCAGCAACATATTTTACATAAATAGGCTCGTTGCGTTCGCCTTTGTGTGGAACTGGAGTCAAATATGGGCAGTCCGTTTCAAAAACAATATCTTCAAGCGCAACTTCTTTTATTAAACGATTAAAATCTGTTGTATATGTCATTACGCCATTCATACCTATTTTGTAACCCAACTCAATAAACTTACGCGCGGTTTTGTAGCCACCAATAAAACTATGAACGACTCCTCTTTTTTCCACTAAATTACTTTTGAGTATTTCCAAAAGATCATCATATGCATCCCAACAATGAATCATAAGTGGCTTTCCAACATCATTCGCCAATTTTATGCCTTCTAAAAAAGTATCTTTCTGTTGTTTTTTTAATTCTGGAATATTGTCCCCCTCCTCAAAGTGATGATAGTCTAAGCCCATTTCACCTATCACTACTACCTTTGGATCCTTAGCCAGTTCTAGATATTTTTGATAATCAAAAACTTCACCAGCCGTTTGAAATTCGCTTTCTAGAAGTTCCGAATCGTCTAAATTAATTTTTCTCTTTACTAAATGAATCGGATGCAAACCCACCGCTGCCCAAACACCATTTTCATAATTTTGAGCTATCTCTACCGCTCTTTTGCTGGTTGTATATTGTGAACCAACATTCACCACAAAAACGCCCTCTTTTAGAGTGCGCTTTATCACTTCACCTACATCATCTTTATATGTGGCAAAATTCAGATGGGCATGAGTATCAAACAACATAGATCACTAGGCACATCGCATAATAATCTTTCTGCTACAATTCCCATCTTTTGGTAAATTTTGCCATATTTTTTTTCGCCAATATAACCATATTTCCTCAAAAATTTATGACAAAATTTCCTCAAAATCTGAAAATTTCGCAACGAAAGTTATTATGTGATGTGCCTATTTAAATATTTCCGGTAAAATAGGCAAAAATATCTTACCCGCTCTGATTAAATAATCAGCGACTTTGGAATCTGAAATTAATCCGGAAAACCATTCTCCCAATGGATACTTCCCTACAAAAAATAGAGTAAGACCAAGAACCAAAACACCTTCTAAAAATCCAAAAATTGCTCCGATCAGGCGATTGGTGACTTTAAAAAATGGAATTGTCGGCAAAACTGAAAAAAGTTTATTGATAATCCAAAAAACCAAGCCAACCAAGCGATCAATTATTATAAATAAAACCAGAAAACAAACAATGCGGGCCAAATTTTGATGATCGCCAAACAAAGAACTGAATCGAGAAGCAACCGGCTCGTACCATCTTGCCGCAAAAAACGCGCCGGCGATTGTCCCCAGAAACGCTCCGAAAGAATGAATCAATCCAAACCATAATCCCGACATTACGAATCCGCCGACAATAAGTAAAAGAACAAAGTCAAAAATTGTCATAGACTTATTTTAATATTTTAAAAGCTACTCAATCCTTGGAAAGAGTCCCTCTCCCCTTTTTATAACTGTTCCAGCCTTTAATCCTCCCCATTTTTTTGCTTCTTTAAAACTCTTTTCTTTTTCTTCTTTAAGATCCAACCCCAACTGTTCAAAAATTTTATCGGCAGTTTCCGGCATAAACGGCGCGACCATCCAAGATATATGGCGGATTGTCTCAAGTAATATATAAATCACTTCTTCAAGCTTCTTTACGTCATTTTTTGCCAATTTCCACGGCGCTTCTTCGTTAATAAATTTATCGCAGGCGGAAATTAAACCATTCACTTCGCCAATCGCTTCGTGTATTGATAAAACTTTTATCGCCTCTTCACAATTTTTCCACTTTTTTTCCAGATTATTAATATCCGGGACCGCTTGCGGAACTTTACCGTCAAAATATTTTTCGCACATTGCTAAAGTTCTTGCGACAAGATTACCAACACCGTTGGCCAAATCCGCGTTATATTTCTCTTTTAATATTTCCCAATTTAGATCCGTGTCCTCTCCAAAAACTCCGGAATTTAGCAAAAGATATCGTGCTCCGTCAATTCCAAACTTTTCTACCATCTCCAACGGACTGATGACATTTCCCAAGCTTTTGCTCATCTTTTGACCGCCGACATTAATAAACCCGTTAACAAAAATTTGTTTGGAGGCGGAGATTCCCACGGACATAAGCATCGCTTGCCACATTGCCGATTGCTGGCGCAAATTATCCTTTCCGCAAAGCTGAACTACCGGCCACCATTTATTGAATTTTTTCATATCTTCCGGCCAACCAATAGCTGAAATATAATTAACCAAAGCGTCAAACCAAACATACATCACATGATCTTGATCATCGGGAACAGGAACCCCCCAAGGCATTTTTTTCTTCAAGCGGGAAATGCTAAAATCATCAAGCCCGCCTTCAACAAAACTTCTGATTTCATTCATTCTTTTTTGAGGCACAACAAATTCCGGATTATTTTTATAAAGCTCCAGTAATTGATCTTGATATTTTGAAAAACGAAAAAAATAATTTTCTTCCTCAATCGCTTCCAAATCCATATTTGGATGCAAGGGACACTTTCCTTCAACTAATTCCGACTCTGTTTTTTCCAGTTCACAACCAACGCAGTATTTTATCTTATACATTTTTTTATAAATATCGCCATTGGCAAGCGACCTCTTCCAAAACTCTTTCACCGCTTTTTTATGATTTTCGTCGGTTGTTCTTATGAAATTATCAAAACTTAAATTTAATTTCTCCTTCAGCTCCAAAAAAATTTTTGCTTTAAGGTCGCAATAAGCCTGTGTGTCTTGCCCCAATTCTTCCGCCTTTCTGTGTATTTTAAGACCATGCTCGTCAGTGCCGGTATTAAAAAACACTTCGTCGCCCAGTAAACGATAAAATCTCGCCAAAACATCCGCCTCCAAAATTTCCCGAGCAAAACCTATATGCGGATCGGCGTTCACGTAGGGAAGAGTTGTGGTGATATAAAATTTATTTTTCATATTAATACAAAATTATAACTATTTCCCCCCTTACCTTATCTTTATTGTTTTTAAAATATTCTAAAACTTCATCCACACTCCCCCGTACTACTTCTTCAAAAATCTTAGTCAGCTCGCGCCCTAAAACTATTTTTTTCTCCGGTAAAATTTCTTTTACCAGTTCTAGATTTTTCAAAAGCCTGTGTGGTGATTCGTAATATATTGCCGGGAAATCAAAACTTTTTATTTGCTCAAAAAATTTATTTTTTCCTTTTTTGTGGGGAGGAAATCCCAAAAAAATAAATTTATCGGTAGGAAGACCGGAAACACTGACGATGGTGGCAAGAGCGGAAGGTCCGGGGATGGGAATTATCTTAATTTCTTTTTCAAATTTTTCCAAAACCGCCTCCACCAGTTTTCCTCCCGGATCGGAAATTCCCGGCGTGCCGGCATCGGAGACCAAAGCGATATTCAAACCATCTTCCAATAATTTTATTATTTTCTCCACTTTTTCCGGGCTGCTGTGGTGATGATAGCTTTCTGTTCTTGTCGGAATCTCATAATGAGAAAGAATTTTTTTTGTTTGCCTCGTATCCTCGCACAAAATCAAATCAACCTCTTTCAAGGTTTTAATGGCTCTAAAAGTGATATCTTCCAGATTGCCGATCGGCGTTCCTAGAATGTAGAGTTTTCCCATTGGCTATATATTTATTTTTTCGGCCATTTTACCAATTAAAGGCAATGGTTCCTTTTTTTCGCCAAGAGCGTTCATGATCCCAATAACGAAAAACACCAAGACGCCTAGCCATAGAATTGTGCCGATAAACCAAAAATAAAAAGGAATCGTTGAATTTATTATCCCTACGACAATAGATAAAATAAAGAGGCCCAGTCCTTGCTTAACATGATATTTTACGAATTCGTCGTTTTTCGCGTCAGTAAGAAGCGGGATAAAAAATACAATATAGGCTAAAAGAGCCATTAAGGTATTTTGAGACTTCTGATCTTTTTTCTGCGGTTCGTTTTGGTTAATTGCTTCGTCCATAGTTTTAAAATTAATATTAAAGATTATTTAAACGTTTTTCAATTATAGCCCTTTTCGAGCTCCTCGGCAACCCCCGGAAGATTACCATTTTGTCTTTTTTAATTGTAGATAAAAACCCAAATTATTGGCTAAAATATGAAGAAACGGGCTGGCGGCAAGAATAATAACCGTTTCAAGGAGGGATGGGAAATAAACTGGTAAAATAAATATTAGGGATCCTAAAATAAAATCCATTTGATCAAAGGGAATCCACGGCGTTCCGGAATGAATCCTAAATCTTCTTTTAAAAAAACTTTTTACGAGATCGCCGAAAAGAGCGCCAAAACCGAATAAAAATCCGCCAAGCCATAAATTTATTTCCGAGTAATTCATTAAGCTCCAGTTTTGAAAAAAAGGAATTTTGTACAAAAAATATTGGACCCAAATCATAAAAATAGCGGCAATAATTCCTACTACAAATCCCCGCCAAGTCTTATTTTCTCCAAAAACAGGTTCCCCTTTTACTTTTCTTCCTCCGTCAATAGGCTTGTCTAAAAATTTTAAAATACCCGATTTCTGGGCAAAAATAGGGGCCATATTGGCGAGATACGCCGGCAACATAAAATAAAGGCATTTTATTAAAATCATATTGGCGCCCCCGCTTCTCTTTTCAGAATAACTTTAATAAATTTATAAAAATAAAATGAAAAAGAAAAAGTAAGCGATCCGGCGGTTATAATAAAAAATATTGATGGATAAAAATTCAAAATAACGACGCAAATCATGATACTTTCAATAACCGCGTTTAGTTTTCCCCAAAAAATATGAGGCAGCGTAATTTTTTTATACTTAAAAATATAAAGCCAACCAAGAGCGATTATGATGTGATAGGCAAAAGCAAGAGCAAGGAGCCAAAAAGGTAAGCTGTATTTTAAAAATAAAATTAGAAAAGCCAAAATCATCAAAAGCCTGTCCGCGGCCGGATCCAAAATTCTTCCCAAGACTGTCACTTGTCCGTTTTTTCTTGCCAAATATCCGTCCAAAATATCAGTGATCCCGGCTAATAAAAAAATCCCCAGCGCTAAAAACCTATAATTATAAATTAATAAAATACCAAAGACAAAAGTCAAAATGATTCTAAAAATACTTAAAATGTTTGGAATATTTAGTTGGCTAGACATCTTCTTTAGACCCACTGCATAATAATCTTTCGTTACGAAACGAAGTAATTTTAGGCGAAAATTTAGAAAAGCGACGATGTTTATATGCAATATAAGAGGAGGAGCTTTTGTAAATTTGCAGCCAAAATTACTAGTTGCAGTAGAAAGGATTATTATGCAGTGTGTCTATTATATTTATAACCATTAAACTTCAGATTATCGGGGAGACGCGACCGTCCATAACAAAAACTGCGATACTGCCGCGTCCCCTTCTCCGATAAAATCTTTTTAGTTTAAAATTCTAATTAGAACTTGAAAACATCCGAAAACTTGCCGATAAGAGGTAATGGCGCTTCTTTTCCGCCGACCGCATTACTAATGCCAATAATTAACAATACCAGTATTCCCAAATTTAAAATCCAGCGAATCGTCCACCAAAAATAAAATGGGATAAACCACCCTACCACAGTTATCAATACCGCTAACAAAAACAAAACTAAACCCTGCTTAGTATGATATTTTACGAATGAATCTTTCTTCGCGTCGCCGGTTAAAAGGGGAACAAAGAAAAGAAGATAGGCAATAATTGCCATTGTGGTATTTTTGCCTCCTCCGCCTACTGTATTTTGCGCCATAAAAAATAAATTTTATTAATTAAATTATTCACTGATTACCATAATATTGGCATTTACTGTTTGTTCGCCAATCTCAAAACCAAAAGAGTAAACATTATTATCATTGCCGGACATTACCGTGGCAGTTTTGTCTGCTATGCCACTTTGTATAATCGGCAAACCTTTATCGGTAAGCGCTTTATTGAGCGCACTTAAATCCGCTCCTGTTGCCAGGCGAGAGATCTTGAATTCCATCATACTGGAAACTGAATTCTCAGAACCATACGCGTTACTATAGACAGAAACCAGTTTGGTTTTACCGAATACCTTTTCTATAATTTTTCTCGCTTCGTCCGCCGCGAATTTAGAATTATCATCGTAAGTCGCCATTTCCTCGGTTTCATCGTATCTGTCTTCTGGCGTCTTAGCAGCTTCCTTAGCTTCGTCCTCCGCTTGTTGCAATTCGTTTTTGGCGGCTTCCTTGGCCATTTCTTTGGCTATTTTCTCTTGGACACTGCCACCAAGCAACCCTCCCAGCACACCCGTATTAAGACCATAAGCTTCTTTTAAAATTTGATTGGCGAGCCGTTGTTCGCGCCAACGATTGACGCCATAATATAAACCGCCGATGACACCAACCACCAACACTACGACAATAATTGTTTTTGTTTTTTTATCCATATGCGTTTTATCTGTTAAAATAAATTAAATTTGTTATTTTTGACCTTTGAGCTTCAATTACTCTGTTATAAATAAAGAATTTTGGACCCCACGGTAGAGTTGCGAAGAGATCTATTCTATTCCGGCTGACAACAAGTTCTGGGGGCTGGATCTTTACATTCGGCAATTCCCCAAAAACCACAGCTATGAACCTCCTCATAAGAACCGCAATCGGCCATTCCAGCATTTTTAAATCCCTTGGGACAAGTATTGCCGTTCTGACAAGTTCCCCGCGCGCATTCGGTATTATCTATTGCCATACAACACTTTGTCTGTTTTTGCTTGCAACATTTAAACAGTCCCCAACAGGTCTCGCAATCCTCTGCTTCTCCGCAATTGGCAGGACCAACTTCTTGCGTCCCCTCTGGACAATCATTGTAAGTGCACATCCCCGTGCTACAATCAGTCACTGGCTTTGGATATTCGCAACAAGTAGTGGGCAGATATTCGCAACATTTTTTTAAGCCTAAAAAACCGCACGAATGGCATTTCTTCTGAGACTGACAATCAGTTAAACCTTTATTTATTGCTCCAGCCGAGCAAACATTGCTCATTGAGCAATAACCGTTACATTTTTCTAGAGCAGACGGCTCCGGCTCGACTCCAAATTTACAACCCTTAGCTTTTACGGCTGCCACTAACCCGGGCATCCTTGACGCCCACTTTTCCAAAAATTGGCTTGCTCCTTCGCCACCTTGCAAACGCTGTATATAATATGCCACAAATTCAAGGGAGGTTATGTCGTAAGGCACTTTTAAAACATTGAATTCTTTTTCTGATATAGATGTCCCTTTATGACAGACTGAAATACGCGCCACCATTTCCATATCAATCTCATCTGTCATTTTCCCGGTAGGAGCGGTCATAAAATTTTTAGTTTTGTCCTTCGTGATGTCAAATTGCGTTGGGTCAAATCCCGTTCCGTCGGTGTCAAGTTGGGCAAAAACCGTACCCGTGGCTAGAAATACTATTAGTGCCGCCAAAATTAAAAGTTTGATTTTCATAAAAATCTAATTTATATTTTTCGTTTTTATTCCCTTGTTAATTCAACAAGAATTTGCTGTTCTGCCTCCAGATTTGATGCGATCCACTGAACGCCAACTGAAAGATTCCCCTTCTTGGCAAGGAGTGTCTCGCCCAATACTGTTTCTACCTTGTACCCATTCTCCTCAAAAAGACTTATCAATTTCCCTGCTGTTGGTTTATTTTTCCAAGTATAAAACAACAAATTATTTCCCGAATCTGAAAAACCCCCAGCTATATCCGTTAATTTAACTTCACCGCAAGCTTCGTTTAAAATAGATTTTAATTCGCTTGGCAAGCCGGCCGGCGTCGCTATTTCTTCGACTGAATTATAAAATTTGTCCGGGGACTCTGTCGCAATAGTGTCTGGTATACCTTGATCTTGGTTTACAACCGACGGATCATTATTCGTTTGCTCCCCATCAACAAGGCTTTTACTACCACAACCGGCGCCCGCAAACATCAAAACGCCAACTAAAACAAATATGGCGCTGAAAAATTTTTTAGACATAATTTTTTGTTATTCCGAAAAAACTTATCTCGGATTTTAATTAAAAAATAAAATAAATTAATACGTCACATCTAAAAATGCCTTATCTTTATTGTTCGTAGAAAAAGTCAGGACTAAAAAATAACCCGGTTTATACATCGTTAGCTGGCTCGTCCCTTCGTCATAAGTTTTATAGCCAAGACCCTCAAGATAATTTTTCACCTCTATAACGTCATCTTTGGTAATAATACTGCTAAACATATAGCTGAGCATTGTTCCGCTCATATTGTCCGTCAGCTTGATTCTATTATCAAAGATTTGATTTAAAATCGGCAGAAGATCATTGTGAATAATCAAGCTCTTGTCGGTAATTGGCTCAACCGGGACGGCTCTTTCATAATAAATTTGCGGCCAAGTCCTTCTGGCAGTTGAAGCGAGGGTTGAATTTTGAAGCGGAGCATCGTGCGCGGAAACTGCCGGAGCAAAAGGACAGAGAGTCTCAAGAGAGCTATTAAAGGTGGAATAAGCGGTGGTTTTTGCCTTTTTGTAAAGAGAAAATGTTGGCGCGCGATTTGTTAATTTAACCGAATACAGTTCTTTAACGCCGCTCAAGGTCATTGAAGTGGCATAGGGGGTCATCATCTCCGTGACAATCTCACCATCATAATTTTGAATCCAATCGGCATCATTTTTAACATTGCCACTGGCATCCATTTTTATTAAAAAACCATCTTTATAATAAGTAACACTATCGAGAATAACTGATTGAACCACTGTAGTTTCATATTCACCGGCAATAATGACCCCGCTATCCGAGGTTGGCTTCAAGGAATAGTTAATGGCGCCACGATGCGGATTGATTATCTTTGCCCAACTGGCATTTAATTCCTGATCTGTTTTCATTACAAAAATACCCGGACGAAAAGAGTCCTGAACGATTACGTAGGCCTCATGAACTTTTTCCCAGTCTTGTTTGGTTTGTTCGCTATCCTCAATATTGGTTATTATATTAGCCTTGCACCACTCTTCACTGATTTGATATTTTTCACAATATAAATCACGGTCGGCGTTAGCCTTTTTAATTTTTTCCTGATAGTCATTATCCGCCCACAAGATCGGGCCGGTAATTATCATTTTGTTGTCAGCCGTTGGGGACAAAGAAAAATCCGTTACCGGTGAGGTAAAATCATTAAAACTCAAGGTCATTTTTTTAACCCATTCCATATTCCCCAAAGAATCAAATTTAAACCCGACAAAAGAACCTTTGGGTTTTGAGTTTGAATTTAAACCCTGACTGTCTGTCACTAAAGACAATGCCGCAGGCCCAATTCCCAACACAAGATAGCCTTTATCTTGCGTTTGAATAAGACCATGAATAATACTGGCTCCTTGGCGCACTTCTTTCCAGCCCATCTCCGGAACTCCATTTGGCTTAAAGATAACCGTTGCCATTTCAAGTGGGATTCCCTCAAGGCTTCTTGCCCATTCAAAATCAAAATTTTTGTTAAATTTGGCAAACCCCGGATAAGTATCGTAATTGTAAGGAGGAATTTTCTCCGAATTCGTCTGGGTTATATTACCCGCCAAAGCATAGCCTCCATCTGGCGTTGAAACCAAATAAGAATCATTTTTGCGAGATATGAAATTTTTTATATTTTTTGACCATTGGATAACGCCGTTCTTATCAAATTTAAAAACTTTAAGCGAGGCATAGGGTTGATCCTGATAAACATCGCTGTCCTCCCCTCTTTTGTCGGGAGCAAGATCAACAATGTTGGTATAAAATAAAAAACCGCTATCAGCGGTTTCCAACAAAGAATTTTTCGCGTCTTCCACAAACGCAGTGATGGACTTGCTCCAAATCGTATTGCCGTTTTTGTCCAGTTTGGTAAACATTATCTTGTTCAGCTCCGCACTATCCGAACTCCATTCTTTGGCCGTAATAAAACCCCAAACCTTTGAGGCCATCAGATATCCGCCATTTTTCAGTTCAATGATTGATTGGACATCTTCATCGCCCAAAGGATTCCCCGCGCCACCGGCGTTCGTGGTTTTTAATAACTTTAACCACTGAATATCACCCTTTTTATCAAGCTTAGCCACAAAACCATCCGGCGGAATAAACATTATGTTCGGATCGGTTGTGCCGGAAACGATATAACCGCCATCCTTCGTTGGCCAAACACTGTTGATTTTTGTGAAAACCAAAAGGCGATATGATTTTAAAAAAGTAGTATTGGCGAGAGCCATCGCGCCCGCCTCGCCGGACGGAAGCGAACAAGTTAGTTCAGTCCCGGCAATACTCTTTAGCGCCGGATCCTCCGGTAAAAAAGCTAAACTAAAACAGCTGGCCGATAAAATACATAGGCCTAAAATTTTCCAATTGCTCTGAAGAAAAAAATTAATTTTTTCCATTATTACGGTTATGATGCTTTCTCTTTTACTAGTATATCAAAAAATATTATTATTTTACATAGCCAGATAATCAAGTAGCCTCTCACCTGCTTAAAAAATGTCTCAAGGTATATATCCAATCTTCGTCATTTTTCTCATTTTGCATTTTTGTATTCAAAAGCCATTCCAAGTATCCCCTGTCCGATTTTGCTACGTCTTCAACTTTTTGATCTTTATATTTCCCAAAATTAAAATATGAAAAAATAGACGGGACGCTTGAAACTTCTATCATTTTTTTAATAATTTCGTCATCGCTATTCAAAGACTCTTTCATTTTTAAAAATAACCTGTCAAAAATAGCGACTAAAACTTTTACGTCTGTCTCCGCATTGTGTGGATCACCCGCAACATCAATATCCAAAAGGTATCTAAGATATTGCAAATTATATTCCGGAATGGCGTTTTGGGGATCTAAATATCGAGCCATTCTCAAAGTGCAAATAAATTTATTTGTGGCCAAACCCTCCGCTTCCAGCATGGAAATATCAAATTTGGCATTATGGGCAACCAAAATACCGTCTTCCAGTAAATTTTTTAAATCATCATGCATCTCGCTACCAATAAACGGTTTTTTATCTTGGACCATTTTGTTGGTAATATGGGTAATACTCATCGCTTTCACGGAGATGGGAACCGGCGGTTTAAAATATTCGTTTTTCATTACCGAGCCAACTTTATAGCAAACCTGGCAAAGTCGATCCTTGCCAATTTCATTGCCGGTTGTTTCGGTGTCTAAAAAAATTAGGTTCATATATTAAAGTAAATAACTATTGTTTTTTAAACTTATTTTTTATTTTATCCCAAAGTAAAAAACGAATCCCTAGCAATTCTAATCCCACAAAAATAAGCCAAGAGCCGGGCGTAAAGGGAGTAATAAGTGCAATCAATCCTATCAACAAAAATATCGCTCCGATTATCTTTTTAATTTTGGGATTGTTTTGAAATATTTTTTTAAAAAATGCCACAAGAATATTCTATCAAAAAATCGCCGAAATGGCGATTTCTATTTTTTTCCATCTTGCGGGCTTTATTCTGAAGAGACGATTTGGTCTAGATTTTTCTCTTGTTTATTATACCAACAATACCGCCAACGACTGCGAGGACTCCCAGCAATTGTCCCCCGGGACTGTCGTCATATTCGCCATAGACAAAAATAAATATCCCAAATGATATTGCAAGTACAGACAATGCCATTTTTATCTTTTTATTCATAAAATTTATAGGCAATGCGCGCTTATATAATTTTATTATTTCTTATTTTTAGGGAAAAATAAATATCAACTAAGGCTAAGCACACGCTCATAAAGAGGGGCCCGAGCAAGAATCCCAAGGGACCAAAAAATGCTAAGCCACCAAGTACTGCTAAAAATACGGCCAACGGATGCAATTTCATGCCGCGCCCTACAAGTTTCGGACCTAAAAAATTATCAACGAGACCGACGGCAGTGAACCCCCACACAAGAAGCCCCATCCCATCAAAAGTATTACCAGTAAGAAATAAAAAGATGATTGCGGGGGTAATGACCAGCGCCGTGCCTATTCCGGGTATTAAGGCTGTTATCGCGGCCACACTTCCCCACAAAACAGGATCCGGAACACCAAAAATCGTAAATCCGATGCCGGTGAGTATTCCCTGAATAAGCCCGATAGTAAGGTTGCCCTTTACGGTCGCAGACACCGCGGATTGAAGACTCCTAACGATTAAATCATCATCTTTATCATTAAGAGGGCTCAAATCAACAAGATAATCTTTCAGTTTCCGCCCATCTTTCAATAAAAAATAAAAAGCGGTAAGAAAAACAAACGCACTCAAAAATATTTTAGCAAAACTTGAAAAGATACCACCAAGATGTTGAACCAATATCTCTAACCACTGTTTTACATATTGACCGATATCCAATTCAAATGTCTCCGGAATTGGTAGAATAACGCGCGCTTGATTTAGGATTTCCTCAATGGCTGTTACAAGATCGTTCCTGTCTCCCCCCATAAATGTTTGATAAAGTCCTGTTGATTCTTTTAATATAAGAGTTCCAACAAACGCAATTGGCAAAATAACTAGAATAATGGCAATAATGGTGGTAATAAAAGCTGAAAGACTTGGACGTTCTCGTGTTACAAATAAAAATTTTCCATAGATGGGTTGAAAGAGAAAAGCAAACACGGCCGCTAAAATGAGCGGGGTTAAAAACGGTTGAATAATAAAATATACAATAATAATTGAAGCTACAAGACAAAAAAATAAAAAATAATCTGAGTGTTGATTTTGATTCATATAATTATAATTTTTCAATTTCCTTTAAATCCTTGTCCGGCAAATATAAAATAAGAAGACCAACTATAATACCGCCAAGAGCAGTCCAGATATGGCTACCACCGAAAATCAATTTATCCAATCCGTCCAATACGTACCAAACTCCGCGCCAAATCAATACCAAACCAACAACGATAGAAATATTTGTTGCCAAGTATTTTAATGTCATTTTATGTTTTGACATACTCAAATAAATTTAATAATAAATTATCCTATATTGCATTTTTTAATTTTCCCATATTCAAGCTTAAAAGTAAACTAAAAACACCCTTTGATAGGGTGTTTCAATTCAATAGTTTCCAAACCAAGCTCCGAGGGTGGGATTCGAACCCACGACCAATTGGTTAACAGCCAACTGCTCTGCCACTGAGCTACCTCGGAACTCGACCTGGAAAATATTTAGCTTTCTAATTTTATCAATAATCCCGTAATTTTTCAATACCCTTGAATCCTTGTATCTTTTCCAACGCTTTTTGTTCAATCTGCCTGATTCTTTCTCTTGTAACGCCAAACTCCTCCCCCACTTCTTCAAGAGTATGAGAGACTCCGTCTTCAAGACCAAAACGCATCTCTAAAATTTTCTGTTCGCGAGGCAATAAATCTTTTATAGCGTCTTTCACGTATTCGCGCAAAAGCTGAAGCGCGGCCGCGCGATCCGGAGAAATATTTTTGAAATCTTCTATAAAATCTTCTAAGACGCTGTCTTCATCGTCATCACCAACGGAAGTATCCAAGGAAACGGTATCTTGTGAATATTGAATAAAATCTTTTACTTTTTCCACGTCTTCGCCCATTTCCGCGGCAATCTCTTCCGGTAATGGTTCACGACCCAAGTCTTGAATTAATTGTCTAGCAACCTGTTGATAACGATTAATCGCCTCAACCATATGCACCGGAATTCTGATAGTTCTAGATTGATCGGCCAAAGCTCTCGTCACCGCTTGCCTAATCCACCAAGTCGCGTATGTGGAAAATTTATAACCTTTTCTAGCATCAAATTTTTCCACTGCGCGCATCAAACCGATATTCCCCTCTTGAATCAAGTCAGCCAAAGAAAGATTTTTTCCGACAAATTTTTTAGCAATGGAAACCACCAAACGTAAATTGGCGACCATCAATCTTTGCGAGGCGGCCGCGTCTCCAATATCTTTTCTTCTAGCTAAGGACATTTCTTCTTCGGTCGTCAATAACGGCACTTTTCCGATTTCGCGAAGATACATCTGAATAGAGTCTGTGGAAATATCGCCCAGATCAAGCCTCTTTTTCTCTTTGCTAACGCCAATATCCGACAAAATTTTTCTTCTATCGTCTTCTCTGCCCAGTATCCCCTGTTTAACTTCAGCCACGCACACGCCCGCGTCTTCCAGCATATCAAGAAACTCGTCGTATTTTTTAAGATAATTTTCCAAATTGCAAAAAGTAAAAAGAATTTCCCCATCAGTTAAAAATCCTCTTGTTCTTCCTTTTTCAATCAACTTTTTCATTTCTTCATCGCTTGGAGGAAAAATTTTTGGCAACGGTAAAACAACTCCTTTTTTTATCGGAGCTTTTTTGACGGCCACTATTTTTTTCTTTGCCGTCTTTTTAATTGCGTCTTTTTTTATTCCACTGGACTTTAGAGGAACCTTCTTTTTTGCTTTACCCCCCTTGGTTTCCTTTTTTCCTTTTTTCTCCGGCTTCTTGCTTTTAACCGGAATATTTTTTTTCTTTTTTGCCATTTTAATTTTAAAAAAATATGAAAATTATTTTTACTAAAGACAATAGACAAACTTAATAGAGAGACCGCAAAACCGCCCCTCCTTGTTTTTATACTATAGACCTAAAACATTAGCCTATTCCAAAGCGACCGATTGGTCAAACTCACTCATCAATCTCTTCATTGTTTCTTGGTCGCCCTTTTCTTCCGCTTTCCTCATCTCCTCTTCAAGTCTCTTCCTTTGGCTAAAAATATAGTTTGTTTTAAGAGCTTTAGCGCTTTTTACCACCTCTTCCTTTATCGCCTCTTCCTCAAAACCGTCAAAATCTCTTTCGGCTAAAAAATATAAACTATTAATGTAATTCTTGGTTTTTTCGTCCTTGGAGATGTCATTAACGACTGACTCAAGACTCCCGTTATCCACAGCCTTATTGTAGGACAAAATCAAATTTTTGTAAATTTCTCCAAACATTGGCTCTGGCAACATAAACGGTTCAATGTAGTCAATGGCGTAATTTAAACAACTTGGATATTTCAAAAGTAAGGCTAAAAAAGTTTCAGCCAAAAGAGCCGGTCGGCTTTTATCAGTAACCAAAACGCGCGATTTTTCCTCGAAATAATCCTCATTTTTGTAGAGCTTTTCTCTCGGCATTGATTCTCTCAAAACCTGTTCAGAAACGCCTAAAATATTTCCTAGCTTTTCCAAATAATATGCTTGCTCAACCTTATCGGGAATTTTATTCAGCTCTGTTAACAAAAGTCTGGCCGCTTCTTTTTTATGTTCAATTTTTCTTAAATCAAGAGTACTTAAAACTTTTTTAATATAATAATCCATAAAGGGCATCGCGTTCGCTATCGCCTCTCGCCAAAGATTTACATCTTTTCTGATATAATCATCCGGATCTTTTCCGATATTCGGATCGAGCATTATTACTTTAACCGCTACTCCTTCGCGCAGAGCGACATCAATGCCACGCATGGCCGCCACTCCGCCAGCGAGATCAGCGTCAAACGATATGGCCAGATTCGGCGAAAAACGTTTCAAAAGATTAACTTGTTCCACGGTCATCGCCGTACCGGAAGAAGCAACCACATTTTTTATTCCCGCCTCGTGCGAAGCGATAACATCCATATTTCCCTCAACCATCACCGTTAAATTTTCCTTTTTGATATTTTGTTTGGCATCATTGAGACCATAGATTACCTGACTTTTATTATAAACCAATGTTTGTGGAGTATTGATATATTTTCCACCCGCGTTTTCTTTTTTTTCCGCCTCGGGCAAGAGCCTCGCGGTGAATCCGACCACATGACCATGGACATCTCGGATGGGAAACATTATTCTCCCGCGAAAACGATCGTAAAAACCGGAACCGCGCTCTTTTTTTATAGCGAGCCCGGCGAGAAAAATATCATTTTCATTATATTTTTTTTCACGCAAAAATTTTAAGAGACTGTCCCAAGAATCCAAAGAAAATCCCAGAGAAAAATCTTCCACCGTTTCTTTTTTAAGTCGCCTTTTTTCAAATAAATATTTTCTCGCTGTGCCTGCCTCGGCGGAATTGAGCAAAAGATCGTGGTAAAACTTTGACGCTGTTTCTAAAATATTCAGTATTTTTGTTTTCTGGTCCATGAGTCGGGGCTCTTCGTATTTTAAAGTTACTCCCGCTTTTTTTGCTAAAATTTTTAATGCCTCCGGAAATTCTAAATTTTCAAACTTCATCGCAAAGGTAAAGATATCGCCGCCTTCTCCACATCCAAAACAATGCCAAATTTGTTTTTCTTTGGAAACCATAAAAGAAGGGGTCTTCTCATTGTGAAATGGACAAAGCCCCTTCCAGTTTCCGCCGACCTGCTTCAAACTCGGAAGATATTCCTGAATAACTTCCACGACATCAAGGCGGTTTTTTATTTCATCAACCTGGGAATCAGGCATAAGTAATTTCCTTATTTTTCCTTTATTCTGCTACACTTATAGTAGTCTGAAATAGGTTCAAAGTCAACGGCTTGTTCGATTCGCAAAATTGTGTTAAAACTACTCTATTATGACCGAAATTATAAGAATAAACCCAAAAAAACCGGAAGATGAAAAGATAAAAAAAGCCGCCCAAATTTTAAGAAATGGCGGCTTGGTTGCTTTTCCAACGGAAACTGTTTACGGTCTGGGAGCTGATGCCCTAAACCCCATGGCAATTAAAAAAATTTTTAAAGCGAAAAAAAGACCGCAGGATAATCCTCTGATTTTACATATCGCCGAGAAGGAAGATATTTTTATATATACCGAACCTGATAAAAAAAATCTGGAACTCATTAAAAAACTAATCAATAAATTTTGGCCGGGACCGCTGACTTTAATCATCAAAAAGAAAAAAATAGTCCCCGAGGAAATAACGGCCGGATTGAAAAACACGTCAATAAGATTGCCGGATAATATTGTCGCAAGAGCTTTGATTAAAAAACTGGGGTCGCCAATCGCCGCCCCCTCGGCCAATCTTTCCGGAAGCCCCAGCCCGACCGAAGCTTCTCATGTTTATAACGACCTTGCCGGAAGGATTGAGATGATTTTAGACGGAGGCGAGACAAAAATCGGCGTTGAGTCCACAATTTTAGATTGCACCAAATCACCTTTTGTTCTTTTGCGACCGGGAAAAATCACTGCCGAAGAATTGGAAAAAATCGTGGGAACAATTAAAATACATAAAGCTTCCCAAAAAATAAAAAATCCTCCTTCTCCGGGATTAAAATATGCTCATTATTCTCCAAAGGCAAAATTAATTTTAGTTGAAGGAAATGTTTCAGACGTAAGAAGAAAAATCGATGAACTTATCGGCAAATATGGAGCAAGGAAGGTGGGCGTGCTAAACCTCGGCAATCGTTATAACTATAAAAATGTTGATACTATTATTTACTTGGGGGAAAATAACGAAGCGATTGCCAAAAATCTTTTTAAATCTTTTCGCGATTTTGATAAAAAAAATATTGACATCATTTTAGTCGAAGGTATCCCGGAAAAAAATTTCGGCGCGGCGATAATGAATCGCATGCGCAAAGCGGCGAAAAAAATTATAAAAGTGTAGACTAAAAAATACCGCCACTCCAAAAAAATCCTCCCCCTTGAGGGGGGAGGTTAGGTGGGGGTGTGCAATAAAATCATAAATCCTAAGCACTAAATTCTAAACAATATCTAATGACCAAAATTCCAATGTTCAAAACAATTGTTTGAAATTTTGAAAATTAGTATTTTAAATTTATTTAGAGTTTAGGATTTTGAATTTAGAGTTTTTGCTTTAGCCACCCTCCCCTAGCCCCTCCCATCGAGGGAGGGGAATTCGCCCTTTAGTATTGTTCTGCTTTAATCTGGTAAAAACTTTGTTCGTGATCACAGGATGGACATCTGCTTGGCGCTCCTTCTCCAAAAAAATGATACCCGCATTCTCGGCAATACCACCAAACTTTTTCATTCTTCTTAAAGACTGTTCCATTCTCCAATTGCTCCAAAAGTTTCTTAAATCTTTCTTCGTGATGCTCTTCCGCTTTGGCGATTGATCTCAATCTTCCGGCAATTTCCGGAAAACCTTCTTTTTGGGCAATATCGGCGAATTCCGGATACATAATTGTATACTCATGGTTTTCTCCGGCAACGGCCGATTTTAAATTTTCTATTGTTGTCCCCAAAATTGTCGGCACAACTCCTTCGACTTTAATCTCATCTATTTTTTCTCCGCTTTTACTTTTGAGTTCGTTAATTAAGGTAAAAAGCCACTTGGCGTGTTCTTTTTCATTGTCGGCGGTCATTAAAAATATTTCTGCCATTTGTTCATAGCCTTCTTTCTTGGCAACTTTAGAATAAAAAGTGTACCTATTCCTGGCCTGGCTTTCGCCGATAAAAGCCTTGGCTAAATTTTGAATTGTTTCATTCATATTTTTTCCTTTCTTTTATTTAAAATTAATTATCGTTTTTAAAACCATTTTCTCGACAAATTTCACTATAAGTTTTTACGGCCGACCGAGGAGTTCGTTCGAATGTTTTATAATTTACCTCATATAAACCAAAACGCGGGAAGAATCCGTCAGCCCATTCAAAATTATCCAAAAGCGACCAGTGAAAATAATCGCGCACATCGCTCCCGGAAGCGATCGCCTCGTGGATATTTTTTAAGCTTTCTTTCAAATACCACGCACGATGCTTATCGTCTTTGTCGGCTAAGCCGTGCTCCAAAATATAAATAGGTTTTTTATATTTATCTAATCCTTTTATAACATGCTTGACGCCTTCGGGATATAGCTCCCATCCCATATCCGAGATTAACTTATTTTCATTTTTACCAAATCCGTAGTTTATTAAATTATGAAAATAATAATTTAACCCAACAAAATCTTGCTCCCCGGAAATTTTATTCAAAAAATATTCATTCCAAAAATAATTCGCCAATCCGGCTACAACTTTATTGAAAACTTTTTTGCCTGCGGGATCAAAATTAATATTGTGGCTAGCGATGCCTATTTGATTATTTGTATCTATATTTTTTAAAACTGCGTAAGCGGACTTATGAGCTCTAATTAAATTTTTTATAACTTTCAAAGATAAAAATAAGCTCTTTTTTTGCGGTGGCCATTGCCCTGTCAAATAACTATTGCTTGCATAAACAGTCGGTTCATTCAAAGTCACCCAATAATCTACATTTTTATCTAAAAATTCAGCAACTATTTTTACGTAGCGATCAAAAAACGGCAAAATCTTTTTTGATTGCCAGCCACCCAAGTCTCTTACCCAAATGGGAATCGGCCAATGCCATAAAGTTACAAATGGCTCAATATTATTTGCCTTAAGTTTCAAAATAAAATTTTGGTAATTTTTCAGTGCTTCATAATCAAAACTACCCTGTTCCGGCTCAATTCTCGACCACTCAATAGAAAAACGATAAGCATTGACATTTAGTTCCTTGAGACAAGCAATGTCTTGATTATTCAAAATAAAAGAATTAGCGGCCGAGCCGGAAATATATTCTCTAGGATCTTTATTCTGTCGTTTCAGTTCGCCAACACGCTCTTCTGATTTTTCCCACTCGCTCCAATCATTATAAGTATTGCCTTCAATCTGGTGGGAAGAACTAGCACAACCCCAATAAAAATTTTTTGGAAAAAAATAACTCACACGTTCTTGCATTTAAATTTTATCTTTATATAAATCAAAAAATCTTGGCAGTTGCGAGTGTAGCGGTTTGGGGAGATTGTCTAAATTAAACCAACCCAAATCCTTAAACTTTTGTGGCTCGCCATTTTTAACTTGTTCTGGATTTACTAAAACTTTAAAATCTAAAGAAAGCCAATGCGCGGGATTGCCGTTTTCATTTCTGTGCACGTCACGATATCCAAGAAATTCATAGCTCAACACATCAACACAATATTCCTCTTTTACCTCTCTTTTTAGAGCTTCAACCGCATTCTCTCCAAAATCGATCGCTCCGCCACCACAATCCCATAGACCGTGTTCATCTCGACAATTCTCCGATCTTTTCGCAAATAAATAATTACCTTTACCGTCATGACATAAAAATACAACCGCCACGCCAATATAATCAATCCCTTTTTGCATAAAAATTATTTTAATAATTCCGCCGCATCTTTATCTAAGATGACTAAAACTTTTTTGTGTCTTTGCAGGGCAGACGCCGGACAATCAAGAGAAATGTTGCCATAAATCATATCATAAACTGCTTTTGCCTTTTTTGCGCCACTTGCCAAAAATAAAATATTTTTTGCTTTTAATATCGTGTCTATTCCCATTGTAATTGCTTGTCTTGGTATATTATTTTTATCGTCAAAAAATCGAGAATTTATTTTGATAGTCTCCGGGCTTAAATCCACTAATCTGGTTTTTGAATCTAAAGAACTACCGGGCTCATTAAAACCTATATGTCCATTCTCGCCTATACCTAGAATTTGTAAATCAATGGGATTATTGCTGATTTCTTTTTCATACCAATCACAAAAAGCATCACAATCTTTTACCTCTCCATCCGGAATGAAAATATTTTTCTTATCTACATTGATATGATTAAAAAGAACATCATTCATAAAAAAATGATAGCTGTTTTTATTTTCGGAAGAAATTAAATAATATTCATCCAAATTAAAAGTTTTTACGAAAGAAAAGTCATAGCCACCCTTTTTATATAGCTCAACTACTTTATTGTATAAACCAACCGGAGTTGACCCGGTTGATAACCCAAAAACCGAATTTAATTTAATGTTCAATTGATTCAAGAAAATTTCCGCGGCTTTTTGGGATAGTTCTTTATAATTTTCTACAATAATTATTTCCATAAAAACTTATAAAATCTTCTGCACTCTCCCCACTTCGCCTGATTTTAAACGCACCTTAATACCATGCGGATGCGTTGCCGAACTGGTTAAAATATCTTCCACCACTCCTTCGGTTAATTTTCCCGTCGGTTGATCTTGCTTTTGGACAATAGCTACACGCAATCCCCTTTTTATATCATCCCTATTTTCTCCATTCATATTATTTATTTAAAAATTCCAGCATTTGGTAAACCAAAAAAGCCGGCCAGACTAAAGCTTTTAAAAATCCGACGACTCCTATCCAAAAAGTTGCGGCATGACTTATAAAATAAACCGCCGCGCCGATTAGTCCTAAGCCGTAAAGAGCCCCGCTTTGAGCGCATTTTTTCATAGATTTCTCCTTCTTGTTTTAAAAATTATTTATTTTAATATTTTCCCCGTCAACCGTGATATAAGCGCAAGGTGTATCTGTCCAACAACCGCTGTTGTAATAATTTACATCATTCATTTCCTTATGTATAGCTTTATGAGTATGACCGCAAAAAACGAAATCAGCCCTTCGCTCTTTGCCGTACAAAATAGCTGAGTCGGAAACTTTTTCTGATAATCTCAACCATCCCTTACTGGTCTTTTTTAAAAAATGACTAATTTTTTTATCTTCAAAATCAATTCTTTGAATAAAATTATATAAACTGGTGGCTAGATGACTTATAGTCGCGTTATCAACCAAAAACCGATCAAACTGGTACCCATGAATGGCTAAATATTTCTTTCCTGCGTATTCCCAATCATATTTTTCTTTATAAACTTTAGCACCCATCAATGGTCCAAAAATTCTGGATAATCCCAAATCATGATTACCCTCGATCCATCTGACTTTTTTTTCTTTAGAAATTTTCCCGATAAAATTTATCAAAGCTGTGGCCTCTTGGGATAAATTTCTAAAATCCAGGCTATCAAAAATATCTCCCAGCAAGATTAATTTCCTGAAAGAATACCCCTGAAGCATTTTTAAAACTTGAGCCGGCTGACTGACTGCCGAACCCAAATGAAGGTCGGAAATAATTATAGTATGCGTTGTTTTTAATTTGTTTCCTTTTTGCATAATTCTCTATAGCTTTGAAAAAGTTTTACAAAAAGTTCCGGAACCAGTTTCATTTCTTCTTCTTTTAAAACATAAGCAAGGCGCATCTGCTTTTTTCCCGGATTTTCTTCTCCTTCTTTAATATTATAAAATCCGTCCATTGGTGCGACAAGCAAGGTCATTTCTTGGCCATTAATTTCCACTTTGCCTTTTTGCGCGCAATATAAAACAAAATCTCGCGCGTCAAAATTTTCATCAACAATATTTCTCACGTCAATTACCGAATAAATGGAAGCTTCCGGCTGGGAGACTATTATTCCCGGCAAGATCTCTCTCATCGCGCCGGTGAAGTCAGTCAACATTTTTTTATAATAATTTCTCAATTCCAAAAACCATTTTTGCAAATCTTCTTTTGATTCAAGAGCCAGCGCGCCAAAAATATATTGACCGATAGCGCTTGAACATAAATTCGCCGTATTTTCCGCAACCGACTTTTCGTGAAATTCACCATTATCAGTCACAATAGCTCCAATCCTAAGACCGCACCCGTTCCAAACTTTTGACGCCGATTCAATGCTAATCCTCCGACCAGTTATTCCGGGAACATCTTTTTCCGTAATTCCCCAAACGCTCGAGGGAGGCTTGTCTAAATAATATAATTCCCTATAAGCCTCATCGCTGATTAACCAAATATTATTTTCCACGCAAATTTCTCCGAGCTTTATCATTGTTTCTTGATCGCAAAAATGCCCGGTCGGGTTATCATAGGGAATAACCAAAAGGGCGTTGGGATTATTTTTTTTAATCGCTTCTTTTATTTTCTCAAAATCCGGCAAACTGAATTTTCCATTTTTATCTAGCGTTCTTATTATAGAAACAATTTGGCATCCCAGCCGGTCGGCCATAGCCTTATAATTAGTATAGGCCGCGTCTATCACCATTAACGACCTTATCGCCTCACCTACCCTGCCACAACACCCCAGAATCACCAATTCCATTGCCTGCGACCCGCCGTCAGTTATTTGGACCATTAGCCCTTTCGTATCAAAATTACTGGCTTCAATAATATTTAGAAAAGCCTTTCTAGTCTCTTCTTCGCCAACAGTTTTAGTATATTTTACCGCTCCGTCTCTAAAAGGACTCTCCGGCGTGCCAAGATTAAACATTCTCTTTTGCAAAGCCGGATGAAGCGGTAAGGTAACATTTCCAATAGCAGTATTGATAGCTAAAACCTTATCTTCTCTTTTAGAAAATTCTATCTGCGCTAATCTAATCGCCGACGGCTGTCTTTTTTTAAAATGATTTGAATATTCGGGACGCACGATATTATTAATTAAAATAAAACCATTATGTCTTCCTTCTTAACTGGCGACACTAAAACCTTGATAATCGAATTTTTGTTTATACTATTTAGATTCAACAAATCAACACATTCTTTGTGACTAACTGTGTAATAATTGCCATCATTATCCTTTATTTCAAGTATAAAATCAACAACTGGATTATTGTTTATGAATGTTCCTGTTGAGCTAGCTTCAATTATTTTTGCTTCTCTTAAAATGCCATTCTTTTTAAACCAATCCACTCTCTTTTCATTTTTACTTAATAAGAAATAAATCCCAAATAATACTATCAACACCAATACCTCATAAAAAGATCCTAAACAAATCCAAAACCATCGAAGAGAATAACCATCATCGGTTAAAGCTTTCGGGTCGGTAAAAATTCCGACAATAACCAGAGCAATACCCCCCACAATAAAAAGTGGAAAAACCGGATACTTTAATAATTTTGTAAATTTCATAATGTTAATTGTAAATTATTTTTCAAAACTCCAAACTCCATCATCATCAATAAATTTTAGCGTTTTTACCTCAATCTCTTTGGTATCATAGGCAACCCCTTGTTATACACAACCCGCCCACTCAAGGTTTAAGGTATATCCAGCTTTAATATTAGCGATAATTCGCTTTATCCATTGATTAATAGTATCAAAAATAATCATTTTTAGCAAAAATAAAAAGCATTTAGAAATGCCTTCAATGTTGCTAAAAAATACCATGCCGAGATAACATCTTATGGTTATCAATAGTTCCACTCCACCGGCAAAACACCGGAAAACGGATAAAGGCCGAACAGCACATCTGTAACGCCCTCGCCTTCAGATCCTGGCAACCACGAAGCGACTATACTATCCCAATCTTTAGAATACGGGGAAATATCAAGTGGCCTACCGGAAATTATTAGAGCCACGATTTTTTTACTTTTTGTTTTCGTCTTTGCTATTACCGCCAAATCTTCAGAACTTAGACTTGGATTAGCGTTATCTCCCCAACCTTCAGCATAAGGTTTTTCTCCAACAACAACAATCCCAACATCTGCAAGATCGTTTCCCAAAGAAAAATCTCCTTGTTTATTATATTCAACCTCTGTATTCTTAGAGACGGTATTTTTTATCGCTTCAAGTATTGTAGTGCCCACGATGCCGTTATTGCCATCCATACCTTGCCACTCCGTTGTCCATCCTCCCGCTTGGCGACCCAGATTATCTGCCGATGATCCGGCGACTATGATTTTATCCAACGAGGTAGACAGTGGCAACAAAGATTTTTCATTTTTTAAAATTACTTGAGATTTACGAACTGCCTCCCTGGCCAGCTGACGATGTTGATTGTTACCTATAATAGATAGTCCTTCTGGCGTGGCTCGGGGACGATCAAATAATCCAGCTTTAAATTTTACAGTTAAAATTCGCCTTACTGCATCATTTAGACGTTCTTTGGTTATATCATTATTTGCCAACGCTTTTTGCATATTACCCATAAAATCTTTATATTCAAATGGGGTCATTACCATATCTACGCCGGCGTTAATGGAGTTTACCAGAGAATCATATCTCGTATTAGAAACCTGATATACACCATACCAGTCCGAAACCACAAAACCAGAGAAACCAAGCTCTTTTTTTAATACATCCGTTAGAAGATATTGATTTGAGGTATTCATTTTTCCATTCCAGGTAGCAGTGCTAACCATTACGACTTGCGCTCCGTCTGCCACAGCTTGCTTAAAAGGCGTCAAGTGAACTTGTCGAAAACTTTTTTCATCCATTGTAATATTTCCTTCTTCTATTTTAAAATTTTTATTGCGCGAAGTTCCATATTCCATAGAACCACCGCCAATAAAGTGCTTTAAAGTTGCGACTACATTTAAATAACCATTTGAAGAATATTGAGTCCCCTCTAGATATGCCAGTCCCAGTTGCGCTACATTTTCAGTGTCTGATCCGAATGTTTCGTAGGTTTTTCCCCAACGAATATCTTGAACCACATCAAGGTTGGGAGAAAAACTCCAGTAAATCCCTACAGCGGACATCTCGTCGGCAGTTGCAACAGCGACACGTTTAACCAAATCGGGATCACGACTCGCGCCCAGTCCGATAAAATGGGGAAAAACTGTAGCTCCCAAAATATTGGCATTACCATGAATGGCATCAATTCCGTATAAAATGGGAATTTTAAAACAAGTTTTTTCGGCTACATCTTGAAAATTATTTACCATAGCAAGCCATGCTGATGGATTATCTTCTTTTGGTCCTGCCCCACCACCACTCAATAATGCTCCCAAATTATATCGCTTAATATCATTAAGGTCGTGAATGCTATTTTTTTCAATCAAAACCATTTGACCTATCTTTTCCCAATCACTCATCCTGCTTATTAAATCGTCCACCCTTTCTTCAACCGATAAACCGGGATTAAGGTACGGTAAATCTTTTTGATTACATCTGTCGGATAAACTATTGTCAGATGGCACTACACTTTTATTTTTTAATACAAAAAAACCGACCCCTAAAATTAAAACAACCAAAAAAATAAAGCTTATTTTAAAAATTCGTATTTTATTCATATTTATTTAAACAATCCCCCCAATCCCCTTCCTTTTTGCCCGCCTGCTTTGGCTTCGCCCCCAAAACTTTTCGGCGGGACGGCGGGACTATAATTTTCCTTCCATTAAATTTATAAGTGCTTTCAATTCTAAAATTTTATCTTTCTGACCATCTAAAATTTGTTTTGAAAAAACTTTCTTGTATTCTTCTAATTCTATTCGTTTCTTTTTGTCCATATAATTTAATTCGAATTCATTTTTGCACCATGCTGATTTTTTAGTAGAAAAATTTTGTTCAGTACGAAGAATGGAAAGCAATGTTGATTCCAAACAAGGCGAATTTTCAAGTATCGCCACGCTTTTCTTTTTAGCCTCAACTCGAGCCTGATCCATTTCTTTTTTATCTTTATCATTATCTAAAATTACAATCCGCTTTTCGAAATCACCTGGTTCGTTTGCGGCGTTTATAACAACACTTTTAGGATTCCCCCCTTTTCCATTTCTGATTGTTACAGATACGCCACTATTATGAGCATAAAGCGATCGCAAGTGTCTTAGAAACATTTCTTCGCCCAATCCTTCGCCATACATCAATAGCGTTCGCTTGGCACTTCGACGTTTTTTCTTATATGGATTCGTTCTTGACATATTTTTGACAATTAAATTTTAGGAACGGCTCCATACGCACCGGCGAGATATTTTGAATAATAATTTTCATCAGAGCGCACATCAGACATTTCATCCAATCGCCATGCCTCACTTACGCCATTTTCATTTTTTTCAACCAAAACAATTTGATATTTATCAAGCTTGCTGAGCAAAATATGACTATGAGTACTCATAAACAATTGAGCATTTTTGGGATTTGTCTCGGGCTGAACAAATAAATTATACAAAGCAATCACCATTTCAGGGTGAAGATTGACATCAAATTCATCAACGACCGCAATACCTCCTTTTTCAAGCGCAACAAGAATGCTTTTTAGAAGCACAAACAATTGCTTTGTGCCAGAAGACTCATATTGCACAGGCAAATATTGTTTCTGTCCATTAAACAAGTGCGCTGCTCGCACATTCAGAAAAAAACCATTTTCTTTTTTTTCTTTTTTTATCTCAAATCCACTTAAACCCAGATCGAAACGACACAATAATTTTTCAGCTTCCGCCTTAAGAGCACTGTTTTCACTAAAAAAATCAAATGCTTCGCCTAATTGAGCGATTGAGTTTGGCAACAAATGATCTCCAACCCAGCCAGCTTCAACAACATTGGTTTCAATTTGCCCCCAGTATTTTGCAATAACCCGACTTTCAGCATGATTAAGGCGGGCGGCGGTACCAATTACGCTTGCATTAGTGCGTAAAAGATTTTCAAATCCTTTAGACAATTCAAAATTTTCTCCATCAAAGTCATAACGATTTTCTTTTTCATTCCATACGCGAGAAAAAATTTTTTTGGTTGATTTTTTTTCTTTCGCAAAACTGGTCAATTTCAATTCTTCATTGAGAATCTTTTCTTTAGTAATAATAAAATCATAGGCATAAACTTTTCCGTCAATTTCAAAAACCACCGATAAATTTGTCGGTTCACTTTTTGCTTCGCCAAAGGCAAACGACTGGACAACAATCGGATCTTCTGGCTTTGCATTAAATGAATCAATAATTAGCCATTTCAAAAAAGGCAAAATTTTGAGCAGATTTGTTTTACCCGAAGCATTCTGACCGATGACTGTTTCCACTTTTGAAAGACGATTACCCGAGACGGCAGTAAAATAACCGTTATTTTCAGGCGCATTATTGTTTACCCCAAAATTGAGCGTGGTTTCTTCGCCAAAGGAGTAAAAATTTTTGCAGGTAAATGAGTGAATCATATTTTTATAAACCTTTAAAATAATTATTCGACTACTGCTATTTTAACAGATATTTAATAATATTGCAAGTGTTTATACTAAATTTTGTGGATAAATGACAAAAATAGCGTATTTTAGACTTTTTTGGGCTATATCTCACTTAAAACATCAGAAATTTTTTGCTCGTAGATTTCAATCAATTGCTTGTTTGCGTTGATTATTTGCTGTTCTTTTTCTGCCTCGGCGACAAGTTTTTTCTGAATTTCCAAAGACGGAAGCGGGATTTTTAATTCTTCAATCTGCTTTTTATTTATTGAATCAAACACCGCACCGCCATTGCCTTTAATTTTATTATCAATTGATTTTAGAAAGTTAAATAAGAACATCGGATCTACTTTATTTGCCCGTATTGAAGCAAGACCTCGACCAATACAAACTTTTTCTGTTGCAATATTAACTGGACCAACAGGCGCACGGACAGACATTAAAATATCGTCTCTCTCTGCAATTTTTGTTATTTTTGTTGTCCATACTTTTGGTTTCCCAATATACAATTCTGAAAATTCTGTTTTACCTTGATAAAATGGCATTCCTTCGCCTGTTTCGTTGTAATATTTTCCTTCTGGCGACTGTCCAGCAATGACTTCAGCAACTTCTCCCAACTCCACTATTTTAACGCCTTCTAATTTTCTAAGTGATTGACCAAAATAGCGTCTCTCTCTCTCTAGATTTTGGATGATCGCCTTGGCGTGATCTATGGCACTTTGTTTGACCTCAATTTGCTCAACAATTTCTTTTTGAACTTCAAGGGGTGGAAGTGGGATTTTGATTTTTGAAAATTCTGATATCCAATACCGTTTATGGTCATCGTGTCTAAATTTTATTGTCTTCATTATTTGAAACAAAAATCGCGCATCTGCTTTTGTTTTATCTGCACGTAAAATTTTCATCGCCGATGATTTTACTTTAAATGGAAAATCAACAAATTTGATGGCCGTTGTAAAATCATCAAAAATAATTACTGGTAAATTCTTTGCGGAAAATATACCGTCCTCTTCGTTTGTATATCCTAATATAAAAGTCTTACCTGCGGTTAAAACAGGGGTTTTATAACTATCATCATAATTAACTGATTTAACAATATATTTTGTTGGCTGTTCATATTCTAAAACTTCCCCCAACTCCACCATTTCCCACTTCTGTTTTTTATAAACCTCAACTTCCTGATATCGCTCGCCAGTTAAATTATAATCTCCACTTTCAGATATTTTTTCTTTATCAACCCAAATAGCATTAACTGATTCCTGTTTGCCAACAATTTTTAATTTTTCCTTTTTATCAATATCATTCAAAACATTTTTCCATATTCTTATGCGGTCTATAGCTTTCGGCAAATCATTTTTCTCAATCGGCCGCCTTTGCGCACCGAGATCAAAGCCGTCATTTTCAATTTTTATAAATAAAATATCTTGAGATCTCTTTGCCAGTTGATTATCAAAAAACAAAATACTGGTTTTTACTCCGCTGTATGGCTGAAAAATTCCGGCTGGCAAACTTACTACTGTAAAAAGTCCGTCTTCTACTAATTTTTTACGAAGCGCTTTGCATGCTCCATCAGATTTAAAAATTACACCCTCTGGCACGATGATTCCAGCCCGCCCTTTGATCGTTAAGTGCTCAACAATATAATCAACGAATAAAACTTCCGCGCGATTAGCTTGGATAGAAAATCTTTTGTGAGGAACAATCCCGCCTTTCGGCGACATAAACGGCGGATTAGCGAGAATCACATCAAAGGTTTCATCCCAACGCTTCTCGCTTGAAAGCGTATCGTATTTATGAATTTGCGGATTTTGAAAACCGTGTAAATACATATTTACCAAAGACAACTTCACCATATCTGGCGAAATGTCATAGCCCGCAAGATTATTCATCAGGTGTAATTTTTCATCGGGCGTAAGCAGTGTTTCTTTTTTAGTAGGTTTGCCAGTTTCATTATCCTTGCCATCATTATTTTTAACAATATGTTTATAAGCAGAAATCAAAAATCCAGCCGTTCCGCAAGCAGGGTCAAGAATTGTTTCGTTTTTCTTCGGATCAACGATATCAACTATAAAATCAATAATGTGCCGTGGCGTTCTAAACATTCCCGCATCTCCTTGCGAACCGAGAATGGAGAGTAAGTATTCAAAAGCATTGCCAAGCTCCTCGCTATGACTATAAGAAAATTCGTCTATCTCTTTTAAAAAGAGAGTTAAGACGCGTGGATCATTATACGGCAAGCGAGCATTTTCAAAAATTGTTCTAAAAAGTGATGGGATATGTTTGGCATAAGTTAATTTTTTTGTAGCTTCTTCATAAAGATTGAATCTCTCTTGCCCGGATAATTTTTTATCCATTAATTTACGCCATGAATATTGTTTATATTCATCAACAAAAAATTGAGGCTTTAAATCAACTTCTAAATTTTCCTGATCCATATCATCCATAAACTTATAAATCAAGGCGTTGGTTATTTGATCTACCTGTGAAATTGGATTAGTAACATTTCCAACAAGAATATTGCGAGCAGAGTCAAGTTTTCGTTTTGTAGTTTGATCAAGCACAATTATTCTTTATGATATTTTAAAAACTTCTTTATTTCACGATCAAAGTCAGATTTAAAAAGCTTGTCTTGAATCGGGCGATATTTTTCAAACTCACTTTCGGCAAAAGCTTTCGCCATCTCTGTCGTTATTTTGCCGACATTGTCAAGAATTTTCTCATTATTGAATTTCAAAAAAGCATTTAGTTTTCCCGACCAATCCGCCATTGTCATCGGGATACATTTTTCTGCCTGATTTTCCGCATAGTCAAGATACATAGTTACGATGCGGTTTAAAAATTTTATTTCTTTTTCATTCAAATAATTTTTGGCAATCACAACATCGGATTTTAAAATTTTTCCATTCGGAGATTTTTTCCAAGAGGTCAGCCCCATGTAATATTTTTTATGACTCGCGCGATCTGTTATCAATTCCGCTGCTGTGCGCCCGTGCGTAGCAAAATGTAGCTTATTTTGAACATTGGCAAAAAAACCTTTCGTAGTAGGCGAATTAAGATTATAATCAAGCGCAGTCGCGTAAATATCGGTAATTTGCTGATAAAAATTTCGCTCACTCTCTCTAATATCGCGAATTTCAAGAATCAAATCTTTAAAATATTGCTTGCTCAAATATGCCCCATTTTTAAGCCTGACATCATCCAACACATATCCGTGAATAGCAAAATCTTTCAAAACTTTATTTGCCCATACGCGAAAATTTGTTGCTTTCTCTGAATTAACACGAAAACCGATGGCGATAATTGTCTCTAAGTTATAATGTTTCGCTTGATACTGTTTTCCATCAACAGCAGTTATTCGGAAATTCCGAATAACTGAATTTTCATCCAATTCTCCATTTTCAAAAATATGCTTCAAGTGCTCATTTATATTCGGAATATTTACATCAAAAAGCTTAGCAATCAGTTTTTGGGTTAGCCATATATTTTCATCTTCTACACGAACTTCAATGCCTTCTTCGCCTGCTTGAGAGGTGAAAATAAGAAATTCTGCGGTGGAATTGCGGATAGTTAGTTTTTTATTGTCTTTTTTCATATTCTTTTGGTTACCTCATATAAACATTAACCGAAACATAATCTTTCACATATTCCGGAATAGTTTCGCGAAAACCGTTTAATTCTTTATAGTCCGCCATAGTAAAACCGGCATACGTGCGCGGAAATCGTTTGCTGTTTATCTCATTTCTAAAATACTCACTGGAAACATACGCTTTTAGATAATTTTTGATATGCGGAACATATTTGCTTTCGGGCTTGTAGATTGAAATAAACTTTTCGCATTCTTCTTCCAGTTTCTCATCCTTGGTTTTGAAAACATCAATCAAGCCGAAAGCTCGTTCCAAAAATTCACGCCAAGAAATACGGCGGTCAAGATTTTCGCTCTTGCGGATTTTTTCAAGGTTTAGGAATAATTGCGGTTTATCTTCGTATTTATCCCGCATTATTTGCACCGCCTTGTCCCATTGCTCGTTTAGAACGGCAGTTTTAACTTCGGGATCATTTTGTAATTCCTCGCGGGCTTTTTCAAAAAGTTTGCGATCAACTTTCATTCCCTCAATTCCAACAGGTGTTTCGGTGAGAGTTTTTACTTTGTCAGGATTGAAAGTTTCGAATTCGTCAATGTCAACGCCGACCGGTCCTTCTCCGCCTGTTCCTTTTTGTTTTATTGGCAATTGCAAAACTTCATCATAATCAAATTTTTCTTCAAAGTATTCGCAGTTAGCGAAAAAATCGAAAAATTTGAAGTGATCTTTCGTCGCTTTGTGCTTTTCATCGTATTCATCGGAATATTCAAAAGTGAATTTTCTTGTTCCGCGTCCTTTGATTTGGATAAAGTCAGTCGGTGAAAAGACGGGGCGCATAAGCGCAAGATTCAAAATATCTTGGCAGTCATAGCCCGTTGTCATCATTCCGACAGTTACGCAAATTCTCGTTTTACTTGATTTGTAGTTCTCTAGAAATTTTGTATGTCCGCTTAAATTGTTATTTGCAAAATTGATCGTGAATTGCTGGCTATCGGCAATGTTTGAAGTTATTTGCACGGCAAAATCAGAATTGTATTTGTCGGGCCAAAGTTGGCTCGCCATTTGGTTGAGGGTTTGGGTAATTTTTGAACAATGTTTTTGGCTTACGCAAAATATAATGCTTTTGCCGATTTCACCACTTATCGGGTCTTTGAAAGCATTCTCAATAAATGTTTGGCAAAAGACACGATTTGTTTTTTCGGAAAAGAATTTCTTTTCAAAATCTTTTTGGAAAAATGTTTCTTCGCTTTCTCCGCCTTCTTCGTCCTCAACCATAACCGCATACCCTTTTTCTGAAAGTAATTCAGTAGTAATGTCTGTTCGCGCGTCCGAAACAATAGGATTGATTAAAAATCCTTCTTTTACGCCGTCCAGCAAACTGAAACGAAAAGTCGGCTCGCCATTTTTACAACCAAAAGTTGTGTATGTATCAAGCAATTGCCGTCTTTCCCAAGCTCGCGGATCTTTTTGTGATAGTTTTTGCGGATCAACATTTTTCAAATAGTCCTTCGGTGTTGCAGTTAAGCCCAATTTATAGCCGATAAAATATTCAAAAACTGCACGGGAATTTCCGCCGATTGCTCGGTGTGATTCATCGGCAATAACTAAATCAAAATCAGTCGGTGAAAATAGTTTTTTGTATTTGTCTTGCGATGAAAGACTTTGAACGGTTGTAATGACTACTTCCGCTTTTTTCCAGTCATCACGATTTTGTTTGTAAATAACAGAGGAAAAATCGTTGCTCAAATAGCGGACAAAGTTTTTGTGCGCTTGATCTTCCAATTCCAAACGATCGACCAAAAACAAAATCCTTTTTGCGTTTCCTGTTCTTAAAAATAGTTTAATGATTGCGGCGGAAATAAGCGTTTTTCCTGTTCCCGTTGCCATTTCAAAAAGAAAACGATCATTTCCAGCTTCGGCGGATTTCTGCAAACTATGCACAGCCTTGAGTTGATAGGGGCGCAAAATTCGCAAATTTTCGTCCCAAAGATATTGTTCTCGTGTTTCTTCTTTTTGATAGCGAGGATCATCTTTGAAGTTTGGATTTTGCGTAAATGCAATATAGTCTTCTTCGACTTCTTCATCTGCTAAACGCTGATTGTCGGGTTTGAAATCTTGCCTGTGTTTCAAAGATTCTTGCGTTGGAAATTCCGTGATAATTTCAGGATCGCCCCGTTCCAAATCCCAAAAATAATGAAGATTGCCGTTTGAAAGAATTACAAAACGGGCATTTTCGGTATGAGCATATTTTCTCGCTTGTTCTTTTCCGTCAAGTGGATTTTTATCTTCTTTTTTGGCTTCCAAAATAACGAGAGGGAAACCTTTTTCATCAAGCAATAAAAAATCAATAAATCCGTTTTTTGTAGATTCAAAATCCTCACCAAAAGCGTCAATGTCTTTTTGCGTAAGTTTTACATTCGGCTCAAGCGAAATAGTTGCTTGCCCTTTTTCATTATCAAAAAATCGCCAGCCCGCTTGTTCAAGCAATTTGTTTATTTTTATTCGCGCTTTTGCTTCTTTGGAATTAGACATAATTTTATTTCATTAAATCGTCCCACCTTCGCTAAAGCTACGGACGGACAGGCAAACGAAACGCCGAGAGCGTCCGCATTTTTTTGACTGTGTCAATTGTAGGGTTGGGAGTAAAGCCAGCTTCAATCTTGACGATTGTATGAAAAACCAAATCCGCTTTCTTTAAAAGCACATCTTAAAAAATACCCGCAAGTTTGCGGTATTTTCTTATGTTGTCCCTAATCGTGGATTCTTAGTTTGACATATTCGTATAATTTTATTATACCAAAAATTCACAAAAAATTCCAGCTCAAGAGCTGGAAAAAATGCCTTCAAAATTGCGGAAAAATACCCCCCACCCAGGCCACTGTGCGATATTATAGTTATGGCGGAGAGAGCGAGATTCGAACTCGCGATACCTTGCGGTATGCACGCTTTCCAAGCGTGTGCACTAGGCCACTATGCGATCTCTCCGCCATGATTACAATTCTTTAACACCTACTACACACCAACCGGAATGAAGGATTGCTCCTTCTGGAATATTAACATAAATTCCCTCCTCGTCCGAAATTGTACCAACTCCCGACCTCAAGGGTTGTTGCGAATCTTCTTGCGTTAAAACTTTTTGTCTAAATTCTGGCGTGGTGATTTCAAAAACAAATTTTCCTTGTTGCGGTGATAAATCTGAAACCCTAATAACTTGTTTGTTAGTGTAATCTACTATTTTATTATTAAAGAAAATTTGTTCCATTGTTGGTTGAATGATTTGGATATTTTTCTTTGATTTTATTTCAAAAAGCTTTATGCGCAAAGCCAAACCACTCGGACTAACATAATAAATAGATTGGGAAAATAAATCATCGAGAATACGCAAAACATTCCCTTCATGCTCCCGAATATCTTGTCTCGAGGTATTGATTTTATATGAAAAATTTCCCGAATTCTCTATAAAATCCATGGCTTTCAAAACCGCTTGAAATTGGGCAAAAAATTCTAATAATTCTGTTTTTTTATTTTCAACATATGTGTTTATTTGTTCTTGCGAAATTGAAACACTGCTGTTTATTTTGCCAACCAATGCAAAAAGTGATTTTTTAAAAATATCAATTTTTTGTTCTTCTGGAATTTCTAGTTGCTTAATTTGCATCATTTCTGTTAATCTATGCTCTATTTCTTGGATAGACTTAATTCCAGAAGTTTCAAAAAATTTATAATTGCCTTCGCCATTATTGAATCTGCTTTTTATTGCTTTCTCTTTTTGCTCTATGCGTTCTTTTTCACGTTGTTCGGCTTCTTTTCTTTCTTTTTCCAATTTTTCTTCTTCCGCTCTTTTTTCCTGTTCATTTTTAATTCTGTTTTCAAAATAGGTTTTTAGCGGAATTTTTTGCCTATCAATTTCTAATTGATATTCTTCATTATTTGGGTTGGCAATACAACCAATTAATTTTTCTATGTATTCTTTTTTAAAATTTCTATAATTCGTTAATATTTGATCTATGTCCTTAGAACTTAAATCTTTGACAAGATCGTCGACCAAAACTCTTGACCAGTCCCGAAATTTTTTAATATATTTTCCTGTTGCAATATTACTATCTAAATATTGCTTTACTGCTAAAAATAAATACTCATCATCATTTTTAAGAAGTTTTAAAAATAACTTCTTTTGATTTTCATCAATATCACCATTGAACTCCAATTCTTCTCCTCGATTTCTACGCCAAAATCCAATAACTGTTTCGGACAAAATTTGCGTCGAATTTATTCCCAATTCTTTTTTGATCAAATTAGTTAATTCTTCTTGTATCAATCCTGGGTCAATATTAACTTTGTCTCTGCCATTTTTAGACAAAGCGGATCGTAATTCTTTTTTTCCTTCATCATCTAAGTTTTTAGTTAACAACAGATAAATCATTCTGCTTGTTCTGCCATTCGCGTCCAAATATGGGTGAACCGCATTTAGCGACGACGAGAAAAGTAAAGCAATATCTTCCATTTTTCTGCCTTCTTGGCTCATTGTTTTTGCTGTTTCTAAAATTTCAGTCAATAATTCTAATTTTTCTTCTTGTCTAGGCGCAACATAACCAATCCCCCAAAACATACTTTCAAGTACAACATTTTCTCCGTCCATTTTCCAATCTTCCTTCTTTTTGTCTCGCAAAATGCCGTTCAAACCATTGAGTAATTGTAAAAATTCTTCCGTGCTTAAATTCTCTATAAATTCTCTTTTATGTTCCTCGTCGGAAAATACAGCTTCAAACTTCTTGCCGTGTAGCGGTTCAATATTTTCCGCTACACTTAAAAACCGCAAAAGAACATTCGCTCTTCGCTCCCGATCTTCTGGCAAATATCTATTTTCTAAGGTTGGAAACTCACTCATATCCTTTTATTTCAATATCTAAATTCTATCCTTTTTTACCTTTAAAATCAATACCCCCGAAAAAAATCTTCGGGGGTATTTTAGATATCTCAAAATATCGATTTTATAACTCCGCATCAATCATTGCTTTTAACTGATCATACGGCAATGCGCCGGAAACTAACTCTCCGTTTATGAAAGTCGCCGGGGTGCCTTCAACGCCTGCCGCGGCTCCCGCATCCATAACATCAGCAACTTTTTGGGCATATTTCCCTGAATCAAGACAGTCATCAAACTTTTTTGTATCAAGCTTCAAACCTTTTGCTTCTTCTTTCCATTTTGCCAAACTCATTGTTCCGGCTATATTTGCGTCAAAAATCTTATCGTGCATTTCCCAAAATTTTCCCTGCTCCCCTGCGCATTCCGATGCTTCAGCGGCTTTTTGAGCTTCCGGATGAAAGGATAATGGAAAATGTCTAAATACCACTTTTATCTTATCTCCATATTCAGTATCCAATTGCTTCATCGTCTCATAATGTTTAGAACAATACGGACATTCAAAATCAGAATACTCAATTAGGGTTACTTTGGCATTAGCTCCACCTTTTACGTAATCATTTCCGGAAATTGCCGGCAAATCCGCTAGAGGCACTGCTGGCTCATCAACTACTGGTTGATCAACTACTTGATTATCGGTTGGCTGATTGACCACTGCCCCATTATTTTTATCTGTCCCCTGCCCCGTAAGTAATAGAGCAAAAAGACCGACTAAGGCTAAAACGCTCGCCCCGGCAATTCCGCTCGTTAGACCGAGGAAAAAGGAGGTTTTGCGAGTTCCGTTTACCATATCATCGTTAAATTTTTCTGGCATAGTTTTTTTGGTTATTAGTTAAAATTATGTTTATTAATAATAGATAAATCAAGAATTTGTGTCAATTTTTAGACCAGCTAAACAATAATCTTTCGTTACGAAATGCAGTAATTTTAGGCGAAAATTGTGAAAAGCGAGGAGAGATATTGGTAATACCTCGACAAGCTTTGAATAATTTGGAGCCAAAATTACTAGTTGCAGTAGAAAGGATTATTGTTTAGCTGGTCTATTTCTAAGATAAAATAATAAAATTATCCCGAAAATCAATAATGCCAGAGAAAGATATTGCGCCAGTGTAAGATTAAAATATCTGGCGTCCGCTCCAAAAATATCTTTGGCGCGTAAAAAATCCAACAAGAACCGCGCCGTCCCATACCAGATGGCAAAAAACGCCGCGTAAAAACCGTCAAATCTTTTTTTCCGGCTTAACAATAAAAATACTAAAAATAAAATTAAACCGTTAAGCGAGAGATAAAGCCCTAAATCGTGTCTCACTCCTCCGGCGTATTGCACTCCGAGAAAAAAATCCGTTTCTATCCCCGGATGATCATGAATAAAAAAACATCCCAGTCTTCCGATAAATAATCCCAAGGGCAAGGAAAAAATCAAAGCGTCAATATGCGCCCAAAAATCAAATTCTTTTTTCAACAAATAAATTGTTCCGGCAATTGTTGCTCCGATAAAACCCCCATAAACCGACATTCCTCCGTGCCACATTCTTATTATCTCAAAATAATCTCCGGAAAAAAATCGCCAATATTCCAAAACATACAAAAATCTCGCGCCTATAATTGACCCAATGATTATCCAAAAAATTAAATCAAAGATATTGTCCGGGGAAAGCTTTCTTTTCTTAAATTGCCAATAGGAAACAACCATTCCGGCAATAAATCCGAGCGAGACTAAAATGCCCCAGACTTGGAGCTTAATAAAACCTAAATTAACTACGTCGTATGAAAACCAGGGAATCATTTTTTGTAATTTTTAATTTTATAATTTTTAATTTTATAAATAATTTTCTAATGTTTTAAACTTGGACGGACTGACACGCTTTAGCGTGTTATGCCAGATAACAGCCTAAAGGCTGTCACTCCGCATAATCCAAGTTCAAAAATTACAAAATTTTAATTAAACGTTTAAATCTTTCCCCAAAGCATCAAAATGCCCAAAACCAAAGCGCCTAAACCCAGCAGTAGCCTCAACCATTTTCTCTTTTCCTCTCGCAATTCCTCCATTTTATTAGCGGAAAAACCAAAATAAACAAATCCTAAAATGATAAAAAGCGGTAAAACAAAAATAAAATTGTACAATAATAAATAAGGAATACCCCAAACTTGTGTCTCGCTATTAGCCAAGAGACTCAAAACAGCTAAATATATTCCTCCGGTGCAGGGCAACTCAAAAGCGGAAACTAAGAATCCAAGGATAATCGCCGCAGGAATTGACGCCTTATGAATATATTTTTGAATTAGCGGTTTTTTTGATTCCGGAATCGCTAAAGTAAAACCTTTCCCATACCAAAAAAAATCTTTTATATTAACTAATCCGACAAAAATTAAGATAATAGCTGCGATTGTATAAATTATTGGCGCAATGCCAAAAAAAGTTAAAACTTTCAGTATTCCCAAGCCCGCTAAAAAATAAACCAAAAAAACTGTGCTGATATAGACAAGGCCGACTTTTAAAATAAGTTTTGGCGAACCGATTGCCAGGAGATAACTTAACAAAAATATTAAAACGGCAAAAGCGCACGGATTGACTGAATCAATCAGCGCCCCCCCGATTATCGCCGGTATTGTAAGATCACTAAACATTTTCTTTCTTCTTTTTAATGGCTAAAACCGTAAAAATAACTCCGATAATAATAACTCCGCCCAAAACAATCCACCCGACTGTTTCATAATTTTTATAACTGGGTGCTTGACCATTACTTCCCCCGCTGCCCTTATCAATTTTATTCATTGGTGAAGGACAAGCCACTCCGGAAGAACATTTTTCCACGGCATTTTTCACTTTTTCAAAATCCGCTCCGTCAATATATTCATCGCCAATAAAAATCATGGGTACTGCGGTTGAAGAAGCGCCATAGGCTCCGGCCATTTTGCTATATAAAATTTGATTCTCTTCATTAAAATACACCTCAAATTCGTAGACCTTAAGATTTGGATAATCCACCTTCAGTCCCTCCAGATAACTTTTCATCTTAGCGCAATGAGGGCACCCCTGTCCTTCAAAAAAATACAAATCTACCGGATTCGCGGTCGGCGACTCTTCTGCTAAAGCGCCAAAACCGAAAAAAGCCAAGGCAAAAATAGACAAAAACAAAACTTTTTTGAGTTTAATCATATTGTATTATTTTACAATAAATAGAGACTAAGGTCAAAGATCACTTTTATTTCTTCAATCTCAAAGAATTACTAACCACACTAACACTACTAAAAGCCATCGCCATACTGGCAATAATCGGCGAAAGCAGAACGCCGAAAAATGGATATAAAATCCCGGCGGCTAGAGGAATACCTAAAATATTATAGCCAAACGCCCAACCGAGATTTTGCTTAATAATCTTCATTGTTTCCTTGGAAAGCTTTATTGTCTCCACAACTTTATCCAAAGTCCCCTTAACAATCACAATGTCTCCGGACTCAATGGCAATATCTGTCCCTGTCCCCATCGCTATGCCGATATTTGCTTGAGCCAAGGCCGGCGCGTCGTTTATTCCATCCCCGACCATAGCCACAACATCATATTCTCCGGAATCTTGCAGTTCTTTTATTTTTAACGCCTTTTCACCCGGCAAAACTTCCGCAAAAACTTTATCAATGTTTAATTCTTTGGCAATCGCCTCGGCTGTTCTTTTATTATCACCTGTCATCATCACCACCTTTATTCCCAAATCATGCAACTGCTCGATTGCCTCTCGGCTCGTCTCTTTGATCACATCAGCCACGGCGATTATTCCTTTTATTTTTTTATCTATAGCGATAAGCATTGGCGTTTTTCCTTGGTCGGCAAGTCTGTCTAAATCTTTTTTAAAATTTTCTAAATTAAAATTCTGTTCTTCCATTAATTTTTGATTGCCAATATAAATTTCTTTTTCTTCTACGACTGCAAATAATCCCCTGCCCGTAATCGTTTTAAATTTTGTGTATTTTTGAAATTCTAAATTCAACTCTTTTGCTTTTTTTACTATCGCCTCCCCCAACGGATGTTCTGAATATTTTTCTGCCGAGGTGGCCAAAAGGAGAAGTTCGCTTTCCTTCATCTCCGGAGAAACAATCTCAACTACTTCCGGCGTTCCTTTAGTCAAAGTGCCGGTTTTATCAAAAACAATCGCTTTAATTTTGTGGGCTATTTCTAAGCTCTCCGCGTTTTTTATCAAGATCCCCTTTCTCGCCGCCCTGCCCGTTCCCACCATAACCGCAGTAGGCGTGGCGAGTCCCAAAGCGCACGGACAAGCGATTATAAGCACTGTGGTAGCAATATAGATAGCGAACTGAATCCTATTAATTTCCCCCATCCCCAGACTGGGAGCGATAAAAAACCAAAAAGAAAAAGCGACAATGGCAACAATAATAACTATGGGTACAAAAACAGCGGAAATTTTATCCGCTAATTTTTGAATCGGCGCTTCCGAGCCTTGCGCTTCCTCCACCATTTTAATTATTTGGGCGAGCATGGTATCTTTTCCGACTTTTGTCGCTCTAAATCTAAATGCGCCCGTCTTATTGATGGTTGCGCCGATTACAATATCCCCAACATTTTTTTCAACCGGAATTGATTCTCCGGTCACCATTGATTCATCAATGACCGAATCTCCTTCAATTATCTCTCCATCAAGCGGAATCTTTTCTCCGGGCTTAACAATGATAATATCGCCAACCAACACCTCTTCCACTGATATTTTCATTTCTTTTCCATCTCTTATGACTGTCGCCTCTTTCGCCCCCAACTCTAATAATTTTTTAATTGCGTCATTGGTTTTATCCTTGGCTCTGGCCTCAAGAAGTCGTCCCAAAAGAATAAAAAAAGCTATAAAAACCGCCGCTTCAAAAAAAACCTCTGTTTCGCCAACAACATTCATGAACAAATTCGGTAAAAAGGTAACAACAGAAGAAAAACCCCACGCAGTAAAAGTGCCAATCGCAATCAGAGTGTCCATATTGGCCGCTCTGACTTTTAAAGCCCTAAAAGCCGAAGAAAAAAATCTTTTTCCCGGACCAAATAAAATTAAGCTTGCTACAATAAATTGCAATAAAAACCAGATTGAAATATTCTCCACGTAGCCACCAATTTTAATATCCATTTCTCCAAAAATTTCCATGGGCGAAATAACATTTGGCAAAAACATCCATATCATTGCCACGAGAAAAAAAACCGCGCCAATGCCGGAAAAAATCACATCTCTTTTTATCTTTTGGTATTCTAGTCCTTTTTTATCGGCAAAATGGTCATGCTGACTTTCAGAATGCTTTATCTTTTCGGCTTCCGGAGGCGAGGCTAGAACTGTTTTATGTTCCGAATTATCAATTAACTCATAGCTTCCCGCGCCTTTTACGGCATTTTTTATATCGCGAAGAGATATTTTTTTCTCATCATATAAAACTGTCATCTTCTCGGCGGCGAAATTAACATTAACACTCTCAACTCCGGTGAGCTTACCCACTATTCTTTCCAATAGCGCCTTACAGCTGGCGCAGTGCAAGCCTACGATTGGATATATTTCTTTTCTCATATATACTATTATTTTTATTTTTAAAATACGCTCTCCCTGCTGTCATTCCCGCGCAGGCGGGAATCTACTTTTTTTGTGACGAGTGGATTCCCGCCTGCGCGGGAATGACAAACACACGCTATTCCGTCACAACAAACTTTCCCCAAACCATTTTCATCCAACAAGAAAAAGGAATTTCCCCCGTCTCGGTCGGAGTAAATTCAATAATATTTTCTCCGATTTTAAGATCTTTTTTAATATTAAATTTTTCAAGAAGTATCGCGTTGGTGCACCCGCTCATTTGTTTAACATTTATAACCCAGTGTACCGGCACCCCTCTTTTAATATATAACACATTCGGAACATAACCGCGATAAGTCAAATCCATTTTGACCGTTTGAGTTTCCCTGGATTCGTTATTACTGTCCGTAATTTCAGTTGAAATATTATTTACCCCAGCCAAAGATCTAAACCCCAGACCAAAATTAGCCAATCCCCTATTTAGCATAAATAAACCCAAGACCAAAACAACTATTCCGGAAATAACCATCATCTTTTTAATTTTTTTATTGGAAATGGAAGAAACAAAATAACCAAAACCAAACATTAAAAAAATCGTCCCCAAGGCATAAAAAAACATAGAAAGAGCCCCTTTTGTCGCGCTCCCCGTCCCTAAAGCGTAAAACTGGACTGCCTGCAATGGCCCGCAAGGCATCAGGCCATTCAGAAGACCGATAATAAAAGAACCCTTCGGTTTATCAGTAGATTTTTGCGCAAATAAATATCTGGCAATAGACAAAGGCATTATAGATTTTATTTTTTCTAAAAAATTAATCTTTTTTATTAAAGATATTCCCATTACTAACATAAAAACTGCCACAAAAATAGTTAAAATTCCCGAAAAAATCGGATTGATGCCAAAAAATGATCCGACTCCACCCAAAATCGCCCCAACAATAGTATAAGAAATAAGTCGCCCTAGATTATAAGAGGCATGAGGCCAAAATTTCTGTCCTCTAGTTAAAATATTCTTTGGTTCATCGGCGCACTGCCTGGCCGAATAAGTAACAACCAACCCGCCACACATTCCCACACAGTGGAAACTAGCCAAAAGACCTAAGACAAAAAGCAGGCCATATCCAACATTATTTTCTCCCAATTGAGAAAAAATTTGAAAAGCTCCATTTTTCTGCAATAAAAAATAACCCCCTGCCAAAATTGCCAAACCTACAAAAATCGCTATATATTTGATAACTTTTATTTCAAAATCATGCCTGTCTCCATGATTCAATCTCCTCTTATTGCTATTACCCAAAATCTCAACCGCGTAACCAAGTTTTTTTATTTCTGCTATTACTCTTTTTTGATCAATTTTACTCTCGTCTATTTGAATCACTGCTTTGCCGGAAGGATAATCAATTCTAATTAATATAACCCCCGGGAGATCCCCCAGCCCTGCTTCTATTAAGGCCTTGCAACTCGCGCAATGCATGCCGTCTATTTGTAAATAAAATTCGGACATATGATTATATGCGATTGCTCGTTTTATAAATTCCCATCAATTCGTTTATCATTTCTTTCTGTTTCTTTTTGTCCTTGCCCAAGGACGCTCCGAGGACGCAGGTATTAAAATGACTGTCCAAAATAAGCTCGTTGACTTTATGAAGGGCGTTGATTACCGCTCGGTTTTGTTTAATAACATCAATGCAGTAAACATCATCCTCTAACATTTTTTTTACTCCTTCCAGGTGCCCCCTCAAATAACTCATTCTTTTTAGACATTCTTTTTTAGTTTCCGGTTTCATATTGGATTTTAGTTGTTAGTTGTTTATGGGTAGCGGAATAGTAGATATTTGCCTACTTATTTTTTATCTATACCCACTCCTGCTAGTTTAACTAGTCTGTACCCCCTCCCACTGGGTATGGGTGTAGACAAATTAAATATAAAACACTTCTGAAGAAGTGTCAACCACATCCAAAGCTTAAGTTAATCAATACATTCGGCGGAGCAAAAATCTTAAAAAATTATTTGTTTACTGAGTAATTGATAAACCTGTGCTTTGGACGTGGTCAAATAAAATTATTCGCAACCCTTAAGGGGAGGATGCCCGACATCCAGCCCCACCATTTTATCTCTTTCCTAATTTCTGAAAAACAACCAACAATGGACTGGCAATAAAAATTGAAGAGTATGCGCCGAGACCGATGCCAACAATTAAAGCCAAGGCAAAATATTTTACCGTTTCTCCTCCCCAAAAAAACACAGCGACAAGGGCAAGAAGAGTGGTCAGAGTTGTATTTATTGAACGAGCAAATGTTTCATTGATACTTTTATTGACAATACCTTCAAAATCCCTATAATCACCACCGGATTTGATTAAATTTTCCCTGACTCTGTCAAAAACAACGATCGTGTCATTAACGGAATATCCCAAAATAGTAAGAATCGCCGCGACAAAAGCGCTATTTATCTCAATTCCCATAAATTTTCCCAAGATGGCAAAAAGACCAATCGGAATTAAAACATCATGCAGAAGAGCAATAATGGCAATCACTCCATATTTCCAAGAAGCGACCGGTTTGGAAACTTTTCTGAAAGCCCAAGCAATATATATAATAATAGCAACTAAAACGATGACAACCGAATAAATAGCCTTGGTTCTTAATTCCTTGCCAATGGTCGGACCAATGGACTCAAACCTTTGCTCCTCAAGTCCGCTGAATTTTTCTTTAATAAACTTTAATACTTCTTGATGTTTCACTTCATCAACTGTCTTAAATCTAAGAATCATTCCGTCTTCCCCTACCGGTTGGATATTCGCGCTTTCAATGCCGGTCGAAGCCAAATTTGAAGCCATTTCCGAGACTGGAGGTCTTTCTCCGGTAAAACGCAATTCCAATAAAGATCCGCCGGTAAAATCAATTCCAAATTTCAATCCCCAAATAGCGACAAAAACAATACTGGCAAGAACCAATGTCGCCGCTATCGCAAGCCAGAACTTTTTATAACCGATTATGTTTATCATAAATATTGCTAATTATTAATTCTTTTTACCAGTGACTCCAAACCACCAAGTATTTTTTATCCACGGCGCAACCAGATTTAAGAATGACTTTGTAACTAAAAGCGCGGAAACCATACTGACAATAATACCAACACTTAAAGTCAAAGCAAATCCCTTGATTGTGCTTGTTGAAAACCAGAATAGTATTAAGCAAGAAATCAAGGTAGTCACGTTACCATCGCGAATTGACGGCCAAGCTCTTCTTACGCCTTCATTAACCGAAGAACCGATTGGCTTACCCAACTTCAACTCCTCTTTCATTCTTTCAAAAATAAGAACGTTGGCGTCAACGGCCATACCAACCGATAAAACAAATCCGGCAATTCCGGCTAAGGTTAAAGTGATATGGAACAGCTTGAACAAAATTAAAACAATTGCTGTATAAAAAATGAGAGCCAAAGAAGCGAGTAATCCCGGCAAACGATAATATAAAATCATAAACACAATTACAGCTAAAAATCCGATTAACCCGGCGACTAAACTCTTAGTCACAGATTCTGACCCTAAAGAGGCTCCGACTGTTTCTTGGCTTATCAAATTAATTGGCACCGGAAGCGCGCCGGCATTCAAACGCTGAACCATCAACTTCGCTTCATTAATGTTCATATTCTGACTTGTAATAACCGCCTTCCCATCTTTTATGGAATCTTGAACCGTCGGAGCATACACTTCGGTCGGAGAAATTATTCCATCGCCATCAGTATCGATAATTGCTCCTCCATCCAAAAATATCGCTATCGGTTTTCCCACGTTTCTCGCGGTTATATCTGCAAATAATTGTTTTCCCTCGTCATTAAACTCTAAACCAACTTGCGGAGCGTTTGAGTTTGGATCAAATTCAACTTGCGCTTTTTTTAATTGTTTCCCGGTTAATCCCGTATATTTCCAAGGATCTTGTTTTGGTAAAATTTCCGCTTTTGTTTGTTTATCAATTAAAATTCTGGCTACGCGATATTCTTTTACCCCTCTTTCATCAGCCTTATAGATAAGATGAAAACCAAATTGAGTTTCCACAATATCGGAAATCTCTCCGACTTTCATGGCAAAAGCGGGATCTTCAAAGGCCTGCACCATTGCTCCTTTAATAAACCATCCGAGATCCCCACCACTTTGGGCGGCGTTCGGCTCGGTGGAATTTTCTTTAGCTAGTTGGACAAAATTATCTTTCGTGGCTTTAGTTTTTAATTCTTCTATTTTTTTTCTAGCATCTTCTTTTGAGGTTTCCGTTTCGCATCTCTCGGCTCCCTTGTAACAAATCAAAATATGATTCGCTTTAACTTCCTTAGCAGTTTCTCTTTCTTCGGATAATTTAAGAATATTTATTTCTCCATCGGTTTCAATAAGGCCACTTGTTTTTCCGACTCCCAGTTTCGCCACTTCGCTCCATAGTGATGAATATAGCCCGTCTTTAGTAATAAAACCCAAATCGCCACCAACAGCTTTTGTGGAGGTATCATCTGAATATTCCTTAACTAAAGTGCCAAAATCTGCATTGGGATCCTTTAATTTTTTAATCACTTCATCCGCTCTTTGCTTTGCTTTTTTATTATATTCGTCAATTCCTTTTTGCTCTTCCGCAGTCAACTCTCTCGGCGGTTCATTATTTTCTTCTTTAAATTCCAAAAGCGGTGTTTCTCCAATCATTTTAATCGCTTGGGTAACGTCTTTAACTCCGGCCAATTCTACAATAACTCTTTGGCTATCGCCCGCCTCGGTTGTTTGCACTACCGGCTCAGCCACGCCAAAAGCGTTGATTCTACGCTCAATAACATCTCTTACGCCCTCAAGCGCATCGCCCCTTTCTTTACTGGGAATAGCAGAAGTATCTGCCTCGTAAACTAAATGCGTTCCGCCCTGTAAATCAAGCCCTAGCTTAAAAGGAACATTAATGGCGTGGGGCAAGGAAATACCAGTTTTAGCTCTTATCCAATCGACTCCTTTGTCGTAATAACCGGGATAATCCACAATCCCGGCCAGAAGAACAATTACCAACACTAAAATTACAGACCACCAAATTTTGGCCCGCTTGTTGGTAAAAACCTCCTTGCCTGTTTTAGATAAAAAATTCTTTACTTTATTTATTGTTTTTGACATATTTTAGCAGTTTAGCGTATAGAAAAAATTATGTAAAGGTGGGTTATTTTAACCCCAAAATTTCTTTTTCAAATCTTTCGAAAAATTTAACCATATAGTTATGCCTGTCCTTGGCAATCATTTTTCCAGTTTTAGTCAACATTTTTGATTTAACTTTTTTTAATTTAAAATAATATTCCAACAGAGCCGAGTCCTCTTTTGTATAACTGTAATTTCTGGCATTTTTGACTAATTTCTTTTCATTACCGGTATAAAGACAATTTGAGCCAGAATGTCCGGCAAACAAAAAATCCCTTGCCACTCCGATCGCGCCAATAGAATCAAGCTTGTCGGCATCAAATAAAATTTTAGCCTCAATCGTCTTTGGTTGATGATTATTTCTGAAACGATGCGTTAGAATGCAATGTTTTATATTTTCTATAATTCTCTCATCCAAATTGTAGGGCGCCAAAATATTTTGAGCCAACTCAACCCCTTTTTCGGCATGGCAAATTTTCCCCCTTGTCTCCATTTCTTCCTTGCGACCAACGTCGTGGAGATATGCCGCCAGCCTTATGACACTCAAATCTGCTTTTTCTTTTTTAGCAATATTGATAGCTAAGCTACAAACTCTTTCCACGTGACTCCAGTCGTGGCAGCCCGACGCGCCAATAAAGAATTCCTTGCTCTTTTCTTTAACTTCGTTGATTATTTTATCGTTTATTTTCATGATGAAACTCAAGCCGTAGCTAAGTAATCAAATATATAAACTTACTATGGATTACTTGAATAAAACACTGAAAATAGCTTATTTTTTGATAAAAACTTGCTCTGATTTTGATGAGAACAACTACTTCTCTTCCCATAAAGCATTCCGGATTTCCAGATCTCTGACTAAAAACCCTTTATTTGAGCCAACAAAATCGTAGTCTCATTTTTCTCTTACCTATCAACAAAAACTGATTAATTCAAGTAATTCGTAAATCCTTACTATAAAATAGGGATGACAATGATTGCCATCCCCTCGAGACACTCCCACCCGATTGACCTTTTACGGCATCAGCGGTAAAATAAGCATTGCCTTTATTTTCCATCTCCTTTCTGCCTGGTGATGGATGCCCCTATACTACTGAGTCTCTCTTCGATTCTCTCGTAGCCACGATCAATATGATAAACTCTATCGATAATGGATTGTCCCTCCGCAACTAGAGCGATCAAAATCAAACCAGCTCCTGCTTGCAAATCACTGGCCATAACCGGTGCACCTCGCAAGGAAGCTACCCCCGTAACTACAGCCTCATCTAGATGGGCTCTAATATTAGCCCCAAACCGATTGAATTCCTGAACGTGCATAAAACGATTCTCAAAAACCGTTTCTTTTACGATTCCCGTGCCCTCGGCCACGCTCAACAAGGCCATCATCTGAGGCTGGAGGTCTGTAGGAAAACCCGGGAACGGCCACGTGGTGAAGTTAACTGACCGAAGCCGTTTGCTCGCACGAACCATAACCGCATTATTCCCCAAGTCAATGATTTCCACGCCCATTTGGCGCATCTTGTCAACGACGATTCCTAGATTGGAAAGAATGGCATTTTTGACGACCAACTCTCCTCCTGTGATAGCGGCGGCAACGAAGAAAAAAGCCGTTTCGATGCGAGACGGTATAGCTTCGTGCTCGACTGCCGACAATTGAGAGCAACCTTCAATCATAATAACAGGAGTTCCCGCCCCTACAATATTTGCTCCCATTTTGTTTAGAAAAAATGCGAGATCGACCACTTCTGGTTCGCAAGAAGCGTTGACTAAAGTTGTCGTCCCCTTAGCCAGACAGGCTGCTGTTATAACATTTTCCGTACCAGTATGAGATGGGAAGTCAAAATAAAAAACCGCCCCTCTTAAGCCAGCTGTTTTGGCTTTAATTAAACCCTCATCTTGGTTAATGATCACGCCAAGCCTCTCCAGTGCGTTAATATGCATGTTTACAGGACGAGCGCCAATAGCGCATCCGCCCGGAAGTGAGATGTTCGCCTGTCCGAAACGAGCGAGTAGTGGACCAAGAACTAGAAAAGAAGCTCTCATCTGCTTTACCAGATCGTACGGCGCAGTGAAATTGCTGATCTGTTCACAATCAATTACTATCACCCTACTAGCACGATCATAATTGACGCTGGCCCCCATCTGGCACAAAATCTGAGAAAGCGTAGCGACATCTCGAAAATATGGAACATTAGTTATTGTAGTTTTACCCCTTGAAGCCAAAAGAGAAGCTGCAATTAAAGGCAAAATTCCGTTCTTAACTCCCAAAATTTCGATTTCGCCGGATATCCTTCTAGACCCTTCTATCACAAATTTGTCCATGTTTCTCTCTCCCTCTCCTTCTTTACTTTTGTTAAGGTTCTTCTCAAGACAAAAATGTCTTCAAGATAAATATATCATATAACATAATTTTGTACATATCCTCTTTTTTGGGCTGTAATACTAAAATTTTTTACCTTTACCCTCCCCTACCATTACTTTTACTATTTTTTGTGTTAAAATATAAAAAATAAATGAAGGGGGGTTATACATAATTTTATTCATTAATTTTTTGTTCAAAATTATTTTTACTAAAAGGACTTTTCCCATTGCCAAAAAAAGTAAATTACCACCGACACAGTCGGTGGCTTTGGGTGCCGACTTCGTCGGTTCACTTCCAAAGCGTTTGTTGTTTTGTGAGTTCCTCCTCAATCCTTTCTTGTTCCTCTTGGTTTTCTATGTATTTTTTGATAATTTCATCTGTAATTCCTACTGTACTAACAAAATATCCCTTAGCCCAAAATCTCCTGCCCCAGTACACTTTCATTAATTCGGGATATCTTTTGAATAAGTGGGTGGCACTTTCTCCTTTAAGCCATTTTAAAACTTGCGAGATGGAATATTTGGGAGGTACTGATAGATATAGATGCACGTGATTTGAACGAATCTTTCCATCCAATATTACAATTTCGTTATTATCACAGACCCTAGTGGATATATCATCTGCGTTGCTTTGATTATTTTCTCATCGTCAAGCACCCTGTATCTATATTTTGGAACAAAAACAATGTGATATCTGCAATCATAGGTCGCGTGGGCTAGTTTTCTATACTTATCTTCCATACTCCAATATTCTACCATTACAACATTTATTTTAGAAACAACCCCCACTTTGTGGGCTAAGGAAACCGACTGACTTCGTCAGTGGTTTTCTGAGGTAATAAATAGTAACTCATGTCTACCTAAACGGGTTAAAAAATTCCGTCGCCTTGTACAACCAACTAACTAAACCTACCCATGGTCAAATCATTTTCAATTGGAGTTTTCGGTATAATTTTTGATAAACAAAATAAAATCTTGCTCTGCCATAGACGAGATTATGATTTATGGAATTTGCCAGGTGGCGGTTTGAAACCGGGCGAATCCATTTTGGATGGGGTAAAGAGGGAGATCAAGGAGGAAACTGGTCTAGATGTAAACATTTCCAAACTAATTGGCATATATGATAAACCTGAAGAAAAAGATATTGTTTTTTCTTTTGCATGCAACATAATTAAGGGAAAAATTACTTTGAATAACGAAGCAGACAAAATCGAGTATTTCGAAATTAATAAATTACCTCTTAATACTGTGCCAAAACAAATTGAAAGAATAAAAGATGCTCTTCGAAATTCAAAAAAAATAATTATAAAAAAACAAACAGAAAAAACAGTTAAAATGACAAGTCGCGGAGAACAAAAAAATAAGCAAGATTTTTACTAAAAATGTTAAATTTTTTCTGGCGTGTCTTGACTTTTTTATTTTTAAACCGTAAATTGAAACTAGTTCGCCGAAAACATTTTCGGCTTTGAAAATCTGCTTGTGTGCCTGGCTAACGGAGGTGAGTGATGAGACAAAAACCGCTCTACATTTCCGCCCCCTCAAGGAGTGGCAGTAGCTTGCTAGTCAGAATGCTGAACTGCACTTCCAATATGGTGATCGTCAATGAGCCAATAAATTCGGTGAATATCGTAGATAAAACCAATATTAAGGCCATCTTTAATACGATCAAAAACGATTTAGAAGATGGTTTTATAATGCAGAGAGTTGATGTGAATGGACGGGAAGCAACTGATACATTCCCCCCTTCTAAAATGAGGTGGGGAAGAATAAACCATCCTTTCGACGGGGTGGAAGTTGTCGGTATCAAAAAATCTTTTCCAGCTTTTTCCAACGAAGACTTTTTTAAACCATTTATCCGTGAATGGCCAGTTTTTGTGGAATGGATGAACAAAACGATGAATGGCTGTGTGGTTGCGATCTTAAGAAATCCGAGGTTAACGATTTTGTCATGGAAGACGACGTTCGAGGCGTTAAAAGAGAGCACGGAAAATCAATGCCTTGCATGGAATCTTATTGCCAATACAATTTTGTCCTCTCAGGATTTGGGCGTACGAATTATCCGGTATGAGGATTTGGTCCAAAATCCAACTCCTGCGGTCGAAACCGTCGCAGATCTTCTTGGGGTGGAGGTAAGGTTTAAAGAAAATCTGCCGAATATTAAACAATTTTCTCTAGAAGATTACCTCCGCAATAAAGGTATTTCTGCTGATTCCGCTGAAATAGAGTTTAGATTGATTGAAAGGTTGTGCGGAGAGACGGCTGAAAAACTTGGTTACTCAACAATGTGCGAATTGTCGTCTTTGCAACCGACAAAAGGAGAGCTTTCGTGACTGCAACCAAAAAAAAGCAAGTGGCAGTTATAGGGGTTGGAAATATGGGAAAGAATCACTTGAGGATCTATTCCGAAATTCCAACCGTTCGAATAGTCTCCATCTCTGATTTGAACCCGGTTTTGATTAGGGCTCTTGCTACACAATATCAGCTCAATGCCTATATCGATTTTCGTGAAATGTTGGATAGGGAAAAAATCGATATCGTGTCAATTTGCGTTCCTACTTCCAAGCATTATACAACCGCAAGGGAGTGTATCGAACGAGGTATTAATGTTTTACTTGAAAAACCAATCGCCGATGATCTACGGCAAGCCCTGGATCTTCTAGATTTGTCAAAAAAAATGAGTGTAAAATTCTTGGTTGGCCATGTGGAAAGGTTTAATCCGATGATCGGAAGAATTAAGGAAATTATAGAGCAAGGACAGATAGGAAGAATCATTGCCATAATCGCAAGAAGGGTTGGCAAGTTTCCACCCCAAATTCAAGATGCGGATGTTGCAATGGATTTGGCCATTCATGATATTGATATCTCTAATTATCTGTTAGAAAAATTGCCCATTGAAATACAAAAAAACGGGCAAAGAAATCTAACCAAAAACAGAGAAGATTCGGTAGAGTTTTTTTTAAGATACAACTGCGGAGTTTCGTCATACATCCAGGCAAACTGGATAACTCCAGTGAAAATAAGAAAATTAATCATAACTGGAGAAAGGGGATATCTTGAGGCAGATTATATTAGCCAAGAGATTGAACTTTATCAAGATCGCGGCGCTGAGGGGACGCGTGTAACGAGAGTGGCTTCCGATAAAAAGGAACCCCTAGCAGAGGAGCTGCTTTATTTCATCGATTGCGTTGAAAAAAATTTAATGATCGATTCCAGATTTGCGTTGGATTCCTTAAAAATTGCATTAAACCTATAAACCATTCCTTCTTTATCTGGAGGAAACACTAAACATAGATAACAAAAAAATAACGGGGTTGCAATGTAGGTTGCACCCCTTTTTTTATATTAATCTCCAGAACATAGACTGAAAGGATTTAACAGTCAATGGCCACCTTCTTCGCGGAGAAGAATCTTGATTATTTTTTTTCCTGCATCCGCATAAAGTTACCTTTTTACCAACCCCTCATCAAAAGAAATCCGCCTCAACTCCCCTACCTTAATACCATTTAACGCGTAAACTTGATTTCCGGAAAAAATCTTCTTATCGTTTGGATTTAATTCCAAAAACCGTATTGCCTCGTCAACTTTCCCCCAAGAAGAAGATTCAATTTCCAAATATGGGTTAATGCCCGGATATGTGTCTATATCAAATTCAATCCCATCTTTTTCCCATCTGATTCTTTTATTTTCCGCGTAATGTTTTTCTATAAAACCCAATTTCAGAATTAACTCGGCAGTATTGTCAAAATCATTTACCACAATCTCAACTTCTTCCATTCCGCTATCGTTAACGCCGACGCCAGATGAATCAACCCCTAATCTCTTTTTAAAACTCAAAGTTATTTTTTCCCCTTCATCGCGCAAACGTAGCCAAGAATGATCCTTATCCAGCCGCCAATCGGGATAATCAAAAACTCGTCGGCGATAAAAATATTCACCGACTTTTTTCGCTCCGATCTCCTCTAGTTTCTTTTGGATTTTTTCAGAATCAATGTCTAAAAATTTAGCTTCAATTTCTTGCATAACTTTTTAATATCTTTTTTACTTCCCTCGCGGTCGCAGTCAAATAATACGCTACTTTAAAAACCGGACCAACTCTTCCGGATTTTTTACAACTTTGCTAAATAAAATTTTTCGGCAAGGCTCATCGTCCAATTCTTCATAAACATAAACCGGCTTATTTAAGGCTACGGCATAACCAATTTCGATATTAGTGCTTATGCCGATGTAGCCGTCTTTGTTTAGAATATAAACTATATCGGCCATTCTGATTTTATAAAAATGATCGTGTGCCAGCCCTAAAGCGACAAATTTCTTATCAAAGTCTTTTATCTCATCCCAAACACCGCCAGAGGCGCGATAGAGATGAGGCTCATAAACAACAATACCTAAATCTTGTAATTTTTTAGCAAATTCTCGCATTTCATCAGCAAAGCGAGAACTGCCACAAATAACTACTGATTTCATATTATATTTTCTATTATACTATCTTCGACAAATCGCCATTAATAATAATCGGCTTAACAGCCTCTATTTCGGATTTATAGTAAGGAATATCTGGGATTGGATTATACAAAAATATTTTTTGATCCAAAACATGAGCAAATCCGATTTCCATCAGCGTATTGCCACCGATGTAGTTTTTAACGCTATGTTTATCAAAATTCATAACTAATACCGCATCAGAACCTTGCATCAATTTCCAAAATTCCCTGATTGCGTCTTGATTATTCTTTTGATCAATTTTAATATGTTCTTTTTCCCCATCGGTTTTTCCGACAAAGGGAGACGCTAAATTAGTGACAAAAGCATTATGACCAAGCTTTATCAACTCGTCACGAGCCTCTAACATCTTTTCTGTATATTGCATGCTACCTATGATTCCTATGCGCATATTTTATTTCCCATGACAATGTCTAACATTGAACTTATTCCTGTGTCCGCGGGAATTTATGATTCTTCCAGAATAATTTTTTCCTTGAATGCCCCGCGTTGCTCAACTTTCTTCTTTCTTACCATTTCAATACTTTCCTTTTCAAAATTCTTGTAGTCACATATCGCATCAATCACTTCTTGGATGTCCGCCATTTCTTCAATGACCTCGTTTTCAAAAAATTCTTTTATCTCTTCTAGCAATTTTTCTTTCAGTTTTTCCCAATACTCTTTATTATCAGCGATATGGGTTATCGGAGTTCCTCCTTTATTCTTTATATATTCTGGAATTTTGTCTCTAACAAGTTTATTGTATTCCATAGCCTCTTTCTTATTTATAATCATTCTCACTTTCCACGACACTTCTTGATCTTCTTTTCTACTCCACATGGCTAAACCGTGAAATTTTTTTGCCATCTGCTTCTACCTCTTCTAGAAACATCTTCAATGGTCTGACCCAAATCTGTCTTTCGTCATATAGTGCTCGATAAACAACTAATTCCTCTAACGTTTCGCTGTGTTTTGCTACTCCAATGACTTCGTATTCCTTTCCCTTATAATGTCTGTGTTTTCCTAATTTAAGCATATTATTTTCCATGACAATGTTTATACTTAATCGGCGTACCATCTGACTTTTTCGCTCCGCACGGACACGGATCATTTCTCCCGACTTTATTCCCCTCTGCCGTGCGTGGCGTTAGCTGAAGACTGGAATTTTGTCCGCCGTCGCTGACGCTTTTTGCCGGAGCGGATAATTTCAAGCCTCTTTGTTTCATTAAAGAAGGAGCAATGTCTGTCGCCAACCCGACTTTATAAATACTATAAACCACTTGCCTATCAATAAGGTGCAAAAACTCCTGAAACATTCTATATGATTCTTTTTTGTATTCAACAAGTGGATCATGTTGGCCATAACCGCGCAGGCCAATGCCGGTGCGCAAATAATCAATCGCACTTAAGTGCTCCACCCACAAAGTATCAATCGCTCGCAACATCATTCCTCTCTCAATTTTTCGCATCATTCCCTCACCGGCCTGTTCGTCAATTTTCTTTTCCAATTCATCATAAGTCACCCGAGCTAATTCCATCAAATATTCTATGATACGGGTTCTAACGGCCGCGTCGTGCGCCCTGTCCCCCGCCCAACGTTTTATTCCGTCCAAATGCACTCTTGCTTCCGGCAAGATGGAAAAGATAGTCCCGACAACTTCGTAAATTTCTTCTACGTTCCAATCTCCCTCTTCTTCGGAAGTGGTATGAAACAAAACAACTTGTTCAATCTCGCCCTCAACTATTTCCAAAACTTTATTTTTTAAATTTTCCGCCTTTAAAATTTCTTTTCTTTTTTTATAAACAACGTCTCTGTGTTTATTAAGGACATCGTCATATTCCAATAAATGTTTTCTGATATCAAAATTGTGTCCTTCCACTCTTCTCTGGGCTGATTCAATGGTTTTAGAAACAACTCTGTTTTCTATTGATACATCTTCGGGAAAATTAAAAGATGCCATAATATTTTTCAAACGTTCTCCGCCGAAAATTCTCATCAAGTCGTCTTCCGCCGAAAGATAAAACTGCGATGACCCCGGATCGCCTTGGCGTCCCGCGCGACCGCGCAACTGATTATCAATACGCCTTGAATCGTGCCGTTCCGTGCCGATAATATGCAAACCGCCCGCGACTCGCACTTTTTCCGCATCTTCTTCGTTTTTCGGATTTCCACCCAAAATAATATCTACACCGCGTCCGGCCATATTAGTAGCGACAGTCACCGCCCCCAAACGTCCGGCTTGCGCAATAATTTCAGCTTCTTTTTCGTGATGCTTGGCGTTTAAAATCTGATGCGGGATTCCTTCTCGCTCCAACAGTTCTCCCAGTAATTCATTTTTCTCAATGGAAATCGTGCCGACTAAAACCGGCTGACCGTTTTCGTGCCGTTTTTTTATTTCAGAAACAACCGCTTTAAATTTTCCCATTTCTGTCCTAAAAATTTTATCGCGCATATCTTCGCGCGCCATTTCCTTGTTTGTCGGGACAGACACAACTTCCAAATTATAAATTTTGGAAAATTCTTCTGACTCAGTCAAAGCGGTTCCTGTCATACCGGCTAATTTTTTGTAAAGCCTGAACAAATTTTGAAAAGTGATCGTCGCCATTGTTCTAGATTCTTGGCGAACATTTACTCCCTCTTTTGCTTCTATCGCTTGATGCAATCCTTCGCTATATCGCCTGCCGGCCATTAATCTGCCGGTAAACTCATCAACAATAATTACTTCGCCCTCGCGAACGACATAATCTTTATCGCGGCGGAATAGAGTTTCCGCGCGCAATGCCTGCTCAATGTGATGCACCATAGTGATGCCACCCGAGGTATAAATATTTTCAACTCCTAAAAATTTTTCCATCTTGGAAATTCCCGCTTCGGTAAGCGTCGCCGCCCGCATTTTTTCATCAATATTATAGTCTTCATTTTCTTTTAATCTTCTGACAAGCTCGGCGAATTTAGCATACAAATCAGCTGACTCTTCGGCTGGCGCGGAAATAATAAGCGGTGTCCTCGCTTCATCAATCAAAATACTGTCAACTTCGTCAATGATGGCAAAATTCAATTCACGCTGAACCATCTGTTTCAGCTCCGGAACCATATTGTCGCGCAAATAATCAAACCCGAACTCATTATTGGTACCGTATAAAATATCGGCAGTGTAAGCTTCTTGGCGCGCCACCGGACGCAAAAATTCATTAGCGACTTTAAAACTGCTAACTTCACTATTTTCTTTATTTTCGGCTATTGATTTATATTCTTGGTCGTAAAGAAACGCTGCTTCATGTTGAATGCACCCGACGGATAATCCCAGGGCGTGATAAACCTGCCCCATCCAAACCGCGTCTCTTTTTGCCAAATAATCATTAACAGTAACGACGTGAACACCCTTCTTGGTTAACGCATTAAGATAAATCGGTAAAGTGGATGTTAAGGTTTTTCCTTCTCCGGTTTTCATTTCCGCTATTTGCCCGTTATGCAAAATCATTCCGCCCAAAAGCTGAACGTCAAAATGTCTTTGTCCCAAAACTCGCTTGGCCGTTTCCCGCACGACTGCAAAAGCTTCCGGTAAAATATCATCCAAAGTCTCTTCTTTTTCCAATCTTTCCTGAAATTTTTTCGTCATCCCTTTCAATTCTTCAAAAGAAAACGACTCGAATGTTGATTCGAGTTCGTTAATCCGGGAAACCTTAGCCTGCAACTTATCTATAATTTTTTTATTGGGATCGCCAAATATTGTAGTAAGAAAAGACATAGGACCTCTTGCGAAATAATTTTTCGCGACGAAATTTAAGAATTTTGAGCGAAAATTGTGAAGGGTGAGGAGGCCGTATGCGTAGCGTATACGGCGACGAACTCTGAACAATTTGCAGCCAAAATTATTAAATTGCAGTAGAAAGGATTATTTTGAAAGAGGTCTGAGTTATTTTCTCCTCGTTTCAAAAATATACCCGATTATTTTATAAATTAATTTTGCCACCATAAAATCGGGCGCGGATAAATTTTTTATCGGGGAAAGCTCCACAAAATCAATCCCGATTATTTTTTTCTTTTTAGCCACTTCTTTTATGATATCGAGAGCGTCATACCAGCTTAATCCTCCCGGTTCGGGCGTTCCGGTTGAAGGCATTATTCCCGAATCAAAGGCGTCGACATCAAAAGTCAAATAAACATTTTTATCGCAAGAAGAAACGATCTCCTCTATTTTCCACTCTTTCATTTCTCTTGCCCAAAATGTTTTTATTCTCTTTTTGTTTTTCTCCAAAAAAGAAAATTCACTTCCCTCGCTCGGTTCATTGCTTATATTTCTTATTCCCACTTGGACAAGATTAAAATTTTCTCCCAATTCAAGACTTCGGCGCATTGCTCCGCCGTGCGTATATTTATCGCCTTCGAACGAATCTCTCAAATCGGCATGCGCGTCAAACTGCAAAAGGGTTAAGTCGGAAAATTTTTCTTTGGCCGCCCTAAATGAGCCAATTGTCAAAGTATGCTCCCCGCCGAAAACTATTGGCAATTTTTCAGCTTCATAAACATCTTTTACAACTTGATATAACTGGTTAAGGGCATCTTCGATCTTCTTTTTGGGGATAATTTCTTTGATCGTGGTAATTTTAACTTCACGGTAGATTTCTTTTTTCATTTCGTCGTCAAATAGTTCCACCTCTTGGCTGGCATCAATTATCGCCTTCGGTCCATTTTTTGTTCCATGTCCATAACTTACCGCTTGTTCCAGACCAAAAGGAATTACAATAACATCAGAATCCTCTATTCGAGAAAATTCTTTCTTTAAACCAAGAAAATTTTTCGTCGCCTGTTTCATTATTTTATTTTTGGAAAAGCTTGCTCCAATTTTTAAATTCTCTGTTTTTCCAACTTCCTTTGTGATAAGCGTAGCTAGCAATTAAAGGTAAAACCGAAGTAGCTTCAGCAAAAACCATTTGATCAGAACCTTTTGTTGTTTCCACTTTTCCCCAAGAATTTGCCTCTTTTAGAGTAGAACTAGAACAGGCTCCGTCGCGTGAATCGGCGACTGTAATTTGAATAGCGTATTTATGAAGAGACGCCTCAAAACCCAAAATTTCAGCGCAAACAACCGTATCTTGTGTAAAATTCTTCGGCGTGCCTCCACCAATCATCAAAAGTCCTGTTGTTTTTCCTTCAATTTTTATTTTTGTCAGTTCAAGGAAATCTTTAACCGAATCTATGGAAAGATGTTTTTCCGGTTTTTCCCATTGATGAGCCACCAATCCAAACCCGGCGCTGGAATCGGAAAAAGCCGGACAAAATATTGGCACGTTGTTTTCATAGGCCACCTGGACCAATGAATCTTTTTTCTTTGAATTTTCCACTAAATATTTTCCCATTTCGGCGATAAATTCGCGGGATGAATATGGTCTTGGTTCCAGGGAATCGGCAATTTTTTTAATGGTCTGATCACAAAATTGCAATTCTTCTTCATCAATATAAGTATCATAAATACGATCAACATAAAGACTGCGAAGCAAGGTGTCATCAACACTCACTTCTCCTTTATAATGTTTAAATCCTAGCGCTTCAAAAAAATCCATATCAACAATGCTCGCCCCGGTCGCGACAATACAATCAACCATTTTATTTTTTACCAAGTCAACATAAAGTTGCATACACCCGGCCGCGCTGGTGCTTCCGGCCAAAGTCAAAATCACGGTGCAATCCTTGTCTTTTAACATGGTGTCATAAATTTCCGCAGCACGAGCAGTGTCTCTTGCCGTGAAAGACATGTCTTTCATTGACTCAATAATTTTTGTCGCGTCAAAAGACTTAATGTCAATGTGTTTTATTTCCTCTTTAAGCAAATCTTTTTTTTCTGGCATATGTTTTAGATTAATTATGACTTAAGGAATAAAAACAGCGACAGCAATCACTGTTGTCCATAAACCATTTTTATCAACAATGGCTGATTGAGTAATATTTGTTGTTTTAACGATTTTTCCGCTGACTTTATATATTTGTTCTCTCTCATCCCAAGCTTGGTTAACATCAAATTCAACGCCCAGCGTGGAAGCAAGCATGGAAGCGGCCAGGTCTTCTGCGTACTCACCTGCCTTTTGGTCTGTTTCGCCAAAAGAATGGTGTTCTGACAAATAACCATAGTGGGATGTATCAGCCGGAAGAGCAAGACCGACAGAAGAAGCTAACAACCTATTTGATTCATTGGTCGCGTTTCTAGCCATTACGCAAAAAACTACTTCACCGGGACTTAGTTCCTTTAACCCTTGCGTCCTGCTTACATTTTTGCACCCCGGAGGATGAATACTGGAAACTGAAACAAGATTAAATTTTTCAATACCCGCGTCGCGCAAAGCGGCCTCAAAGGATTGAAGCATTTCTTTGTGTCTTCCAACACCCTTTGTGAAAAAAACTTTTTGTGGAACCATCTTTTCTTTAAAACATATAAACATTAAAACATATCAACATATGTTAGATGCCTACGTGTCTTGTTATTAAAAATTAAACCTTTTTAAGACCTCTGCAAAAGTCGCTTTCGTAGCGAGATTTCAGAATTTTTGGCGAAAAACCGCAGATGCGACGATGTTCATATAAAGTATAAACGAAGAAGCATATGCGATTTTGCAGCCGAAATTATGAAATCGCAGTAGAAATGAACTTTTGTAGATGTCTCATATTATAATAACAAAAAAAATCAATAATACAAGGGCATTTATTGACCTAACACCAATTCTATCTCTTCCTCCAGTTTTACGCCGAATTTTTGGCTAATCTCCGCTTTTACAAGTTCAATCAACTCTGCCACTTCCTTGGCGGTTGCCTTGCCGATATTTACTATAAAATTAGCGTGTTTTTCGGAAATTTTCGCCCCGCCAGTTTGCTTACCCTTCAAATTGCATTGCTCAACAAGCCAGGCTACGGGAATCTTGCCAAGTTCAATAAATTTTGATGGAATTTCACAATTTTTTAATTTTTCCAAAATTTCATCGGTAACCTTAACATTTTTAAACACACTCCCGGCGCTTGGAAAATCCAAAGGCAGCTTTTCATTGCGCGCTTTTAAAATTTTTTTCATTTCATCTTTTATTTTTTCCTTGTCCCCTTCTTCTAAGATCAGTACTACTTCTAAAATTATATCTTTACTTTGTTTAAAAATACTATCCCTATATCTAAACTTGCATTCATTTTTACCAATATTCATGATTCGTAATTCATGATTCATGATTCGTGCTGTCTCCACCGACTCTCCAATATCGTGCCCATACGCTCCGGCATTTCCTCTCACCGCTCCGCCGATTGTTCCCGGGATTCCAGCTGCCCATTCCAGACCGGTGAGCCCCCTATCCGCCACCGCTTCCACTAATCTTCCCAGCGCCACGCCGGCCTCTGTAATAATTTTTGTGTCTTGTATCTCGTAATTGGCATTTTGTATTTTTATCACTAGCCCATTAAATCCTTGATCCGCAAACAAAATATTGCTTCCTCCGCTAAAAATAAAAAATGGCAAATCTAGTTCCTTCGCTACTTCTACCGCTCTTTTTATTTCTTCTCCGCTTTTCGCCACGAAAAAATATTTTGCCGGTCCGCCAATTCTAAAAGTACAATGGTTGGCCAAGAGTTCGTTTTCTAAAATATCACTGCTAATTTTCTCTTTTAAAATTTCTATCATATTTAAAAAGTCTATCAAAAAAATATCCAAAATACAATGGTAAATACAAAAAAAGACCCCCAAACCCGTACCGAAGCACAAAGCCTGAGGATCAAAGGAACCGAGGATCGGAAACACGGCAAAACCGATTGACCAAGGTTCCTTACTTGCGGCGGAGTGTGCGAACATCACCGGTAATCAACATCGCCTGCTTGAGTGCGGTCTACGGGAGCGTAAACCGCGGAATGAGACTCTTGGAGCCAAAGGGATTCTCTTGGTTTCTTCTGTCATCTCGAAACGCAAGGAAGTGCAAATGGTCACGATCAGTCCAGCCGGTCTTGCCGACAGTAGCGATGTGCTGACCTTGTTTGACCTTACTGCCAACTCGCAAACCGAGAGCCGTCACCGAACTTTTCACCAGGTGACAGTATTGCGTCAGTTCGCCAAATCGGTGCTCCAGCGTCATAAAATTGAGGGTGTCTCGATATTGATCGCCGTCACCCCACTTCGTGTTGCCTTCCACCACCTCAATAATTTCTCCTTCAGCTGCGGCCAGAACGGGCGTCCCATCGGGCACCAGGAAGTCAACAGCATTAAGGAACGGCCCCATATGCGACTGCGGACTCTTGGCACACCAGAAAACGTCCCTTTCGTAAAGCTCGTCTTTTGGTACGCCATGGATGAGCGTATACGGTGCCACCAAGGGATCTACGACATGCCGTTCGGCGACGGACTTCCATCCCCTCGCAGAGTCCACCTTCCTGCTTGCCACGGAGTTGCGGGAAGCGGGTAACGAAACTCCCGCCTCGATCGCTCGCCGTCATGCCATATTGGATTATTAGCAGACCGACGAACTTTATCCATGTCCATTGCTCTATACCTCCCACGTGATTTGTTTGATTCCTGATTACTATTTGTCATATTTTTTAAAAAAAGTCAACCCCGTGTACTAGTAAAGAATAAATAATGAGCCTTATTTACACCTTTATCTTAAGCCTGCCACTTCCCTGCCCTCGCCGACTTGAGAATTGGATCACATTGGCCCATGGTCCGTTTTCCAAATCGGCCTCCTTGGCAAAGCTTCTTGCTTCTTTTTCGTATTTGGATAAGCCGTGAATAATCGGTAAACGAGTAAAAAAATGAGCAAATCTGCTCATCCCCCTTTTTCTCTGAGCAAAATGGACTAAATGATGGATAGTGTCACGAGCAATGAGTTCGGCGTCGCCGGCGTCATAAACGGAATCCAAATTATTAGTAAAAATTTCTAAAGTATCACCTTTCAACGATTCTATCCTTGTAAAAATTTCTCTAAATCTTCCGAGCAAGAAAGAAGCGAAAAATCTTGTGGCTTTGTTGCTCCAATGAAGTTTGCTAAATTTAATTTTCAAGTCGGAGGCTTGTTCTTCGGAAAGACCTTGAGCGAGAAGAAAACTTTTTACCGCGTCAGCGTTAACAGATAATTTTATATTTCCCTCGCTTATAGATAGTGGGGATGAATCCACCACTTTGGTTATATCTGTTTTTTCTTTGGATTGAAGTTGTCGTTTAATTTCTTCTATCCGCGCTCGGCAATGCTCCCCCTCACCACTCTCCCCTTTTTCAGGAGTAATCTCAGGGCTAACAGGCAAAATCTCTGATCTTTCTGTCTTTTCTTCTTCAATAAAATTTTTAGGTCTTTCCGAATCCATAGGGCATTATTTTTATTTGAATAAATTGACTACTTTGTATAAATAAATACACGCTTAACTCAATTTGAAAAATTTTACGTAAAAGCGGTAACTAGTATTACTCAATATCGTGTTTTTTCTTCTTTGCATTCAATCAACGGATTGTACATCATCATTGCGTGATTTTCGGTTATAAACTCTTCGCTAACTTCTTCATTGTTATTTTTATCAATTACTTTACGAAAAATTTTGTTATTTCTTGAATATCCGCCAAACCACTCGTTTTTTATTTCGTGATCTTTTTCAAAAATTTTGTACTTAAATTTTATTGGTTTATCGGAAAGCCATTTGCCAATTAAATATTCGTCCGTGACCTCAAGCGATAATTGAAATTTTTGCGAAGTACTATTTTTTATTTGCAGGTCAATATTCGGATAAGCGCAAGTAGCCCCGCTACCAAACGGCTGATCTCTTTTTACGTCAGGAAAAACATCATAACCATGTCGCCAACGTTCAATGATTGTTAGGGGTGTATGGAGCGTAATCCAGTAGAGCAGATTTGACAGTTGGCATAATCCTCCACCAACACCAGCAATAACAGTTCCATTATGTAACACCATGCCTTCAAGATAGCCATTTTTTCTCGTTGGTTTGCCAATTTGTCGCCAATAAGAAAAAGTCTGTCCCGGATCCACAACCAGTCTATCAAGCTTTTTTATGGCAATTTTTAAATTTGCGATCTTGTTTTCTTGCATCCACATATCAACATTTTTCAGTTTTCTTCGCAAAATAGTTTTATGAGAAAAAATTTCAATTGGCAAATAGCTTTCAAAATTTTTGGCAAAACTTACTCCCGAAAAATACCAATAAAGATAACTTTTTAGTGTAAAATACAATCTGCCAATAACAATTCTTATCCTTGATCTACGAATAGGTTTTTTCATTGAAAAAATCGTAATTTTATACACCTCTTTTCTATCTTAATTTTTTAGAGATGTCTTGCAAAAATGAGTTAAAATCTTTTTCTGTATTCAATCTTATTGAGATTATAACAAGATAAACGAAGACTCACAACCATATATGCGTATATTTAATTTGGTTTACATTTTCCCCTTTTTCGGCTAAAATACAGCCATGCTAACCATTGATGACTTAATCCAAAAAATAAAATTTTACTCGCCCGGAGCTGATACTGACCTCATCCGGCTGGCTTATGATTACGCGAAAAAGGCTCATGAGGGACAAAAAAGATTAAGTGGCGAACCATATATCAATCATTGCCTCGCCACAGCCATGAATTTGGCTGAAATGAAATTAAACCAAAATATTGTTATTGCCGGTCTTTTGCATGATGTCCCCGAGGAGACTATGCCGGATAACCCGGAAGTTGCTCTTAAAGAAATAAAACATAATTTTGGCGAAGAAGTGTCCACTTTGGTCTATGGGATCACTAAATTGGGGAAAATAAAATACCGGGGCATGGAACGGTATCTTGAGAATCTACGCAAAATGTTTATCGCCATGGCCGAAGATGTCCGAGTAATTTTTATAAAATTCGCCGATAGAATCCATAACCTGGAAACCCTGGACGCCCAACCACCCGCTAAACAAAAAAGAATTGCTCTTGAAACAATGGAAATCTACGCCCCAATCGCTAATAGGCTGGGCATGGGCGAAATAAAAGGCAAGCTTGAGGATCTTTCTTTTAAATATTTATATCCCAAAGACTACGAAGAACTAAAAACAGATGTTTCAAAAAAATATAAATTAAAGGGTGAATGTTTAAAAAAAATAAGATTAAAACTTTTAAAAGCTGTCGCCGGTTTTTCGGTCGAACAGAATAATGCGAGTGAATCAAAAACAAAAAATGCCGAAAGAATAAAAATATATTCTATCCATGGACGAACAAAACGCCTTTGGAGTATTTTTAATAAGCTGAAAACAAAAAACGCCGAAGATCTTTCCAGAATCTACGATCTTGTGGCTTTAAGAGTTATTGTTAATACTGTTGCCGAATGCTACACAGTCTTGGGAATTATTCACCAGATCTGGAAACCATTAAAAGGAAGAATCAAGGATTATATTGCCCAACCAAAACCGAACGGCTACCAATCTTTGCACACAACCGTTTTTTGCGATGACGGGGAGATTGTTGAATTCCAAATCAGGACAAAAAAAATGCACGACGAGGCTGAATACGGTGTCGCCGCTCATTGGTATTATGATGAAAAAGGATCAGTTGCCCCCGCCAACAACGAACTGAAATGGGTTAAAGAGCTGACAAAATGGAAAAAAGAATTTGAGGAAAACCAAAAATTTTTAGAGACTTTGAAGATTGATGTTTTTCAAAATAGAATTTTTATTTTTACTCCCAAAGGTGATGTTATTGATTTACCGGAAAATTCCACTCCGATTGATTTCGCCTACACTCTTCATACCGATCTGGGCGATAAATGCACCGGAGCAAAAGTTAATGACAAGATAGCCCGCCTTGATACAAAATTGCAAAATGGCGATGTGGTGGAAATTATCACGGACAGAAATAAAAAAAATCCCTCAAGCGATTGGCTTAGGTTTGTAAAAACAGGAACAGCAAAAAATAAAATAAAAAACAGATTGCAAAAAACAAAAAAAGAAAGTATATAAAAACTAAAATCGGCCGCGAATGGCCGATTTATTTTGCACCAAATTAATTACTAAATTAATTATTCCTGGAAATCTTTTTTATAATTCCTCCCAATTCTTCTTCACTGTAAAAATGAATAATGACCTGCCCGCCTCGGCCGGTTTTTTTAATTTCAACTTTTGTGCCCAGAACGCCACGCAGAGTCTCTTCTTTGGCAGTCAAGTTTGGATCCGTACCTGCTATTTTTTTCCCGTGAGCTTTCTTAACGATATTTTCCGTCTCGCGGACGGTCATGTCATTTTTCAGAATCTGCCTAAAATATTTTAATTGATCCGCTTGATTTTCAAAACTAAGCAAAGTTCTCGCGTGGCTTTCTTTTATTTTACCCTCTCTTACCGCTTGTTGTATTTCTTCCGGAAGATTTAAAAGGCGGACAGTATTGGCGACAGCCGGACGACTTTTCCCCACTCTTTTGGCTACGTCTTCTTGCGTCAGATTAAATTCATCCATCAGTTGGCGAAAAGCGCGCGCTTCTTCAATGGAATTTAAATTTTCTCTTTGAATGTTTTCAATTAAAGCCAATTCCAGTTTTTCTTGCTCATTAACCGTTCTTACAATCGCCGGAACAGTTTTTAAATTCAAAAATTTAGCCGAACGAAACCTGCGTTCTCCGGCAATCAGCTCGTAATTTTCATCATCAATTTTTGAAACAACAAGCGGTTGCAAAATTCCATGCTCTCTTATAGATTGCATTAATTCTTCGAGTTCATCCTGACTAAAATCAAGCCGGGGTTGTTTGGGATTTGGTTTAATATTTTCTATCGGAATATCAAGCAACCTATCCCCTCTTTGGGAAATATCATCTTTACTAAAAACTTGAACTATTTTTTTCGCGGGGATAAGAGAATTCAGTCCCCTCCCCAAGCCATAAGACATAAAAGTATTTTTATAGAGACCTTTGCAAAAATCCATTTCGGCTACAATTCCAAAATTTCGGCTGCAAAATCGCATATGCTCCTCCGCTTATACTCCGTATAAACATCGTCGCATCTGCAATTTTTCGCCAGAAATTCTGAAATCTCGCTGCGAAAGCGATTTTGTAAAGGTCTCTTTTAAATTTTTGATTCTAATAATTCTCTAGCCAATCTTTCGTACGCTCTCGCTCCTTTGCTTCGCGCGTCATAATGTAAAATAGATAAACCGTGCGAAGGCGCTTCGGCAAGCCTTATGTTTCTCGGGATTACCGAACGAAATATTTTATTGGGAAAATATTGATATAATTCTTTCAAGACCGCTTCAGATAAACCGACTCGGCTGTCGTACATAGTAATTAAGGCACCCAAAATCTCCAGTTCCGGTTTTAGGCTCTCTTTAACTAAATTAATTGTCTCAAGCAACTGTCCCAAGCCTTCTAAGGCGTAATATTCGGCCTGGACGGGAATAAAGACACTATCGGCAGCAACAAGGCTATTTAGCGTTAAAAGCCCCAAGGATGGCGGACAATCGATAATAATGTAATCATAGTCATTACGCACCTCTAAAAGGGCGTCATGAAGCCTGTGTTCTCTTCTTTCCGCATTTACAAGCTCAACGTTCGCACCGGCCAAAGAAACGGTCGCCGGAGCAACTTTATATCCACGCACCGGGGTATTTACAACAATATCTCCAAATGAATTTAATCCGGCAATTGATTCATAAACTCCTTTTCCCAGAACTCGATGATCAATGCCGAGCCCGGAAGTCGCATTAGCTTGCGGATCCATATCAACTAACAAGACGAACTTTCCAAAATTGGCCAAATACGCGCCCAAATTTACGGCCGTGGTTGTTTTCCCCACTCCGCCTTTTTGATTAACTATGGAAATTATTTGAGCCATAAAAATAAAATCTCAAGCACTAAATTATAAATCCTAAATAATATCAAAATCCAAATTACCAAAATTATAAACAATCTTTTTAAATATTGGTGCTTATTTTTAATATTATACCTTCCTCTTGTTTTTTTGACAAATTAGTTTTAAAATATAATATATTAATAGATGGGCGAGTGGCGGAATAGGCAGACGCGCACGACTCAAAATCGTGTGGGAGTAATCCCATGAGGGTTCGATTCCCTCCTTGCCCACCACGTACAAGGTTTAGGTTGATTCTATAACTCAGCGGAGCAATAATCCTCTAAACATAATTGTTTACTGAGTGCTTGAATAAACCCGTACCTTGTACGTGGCCCACCAAACATGACAACTACCCGCAAACAAAAACTTCAGAGAAATTTAAAACTTTCTTTCTGGATTCAAGCGTTAACCGAGATTAGAGTGATTAATGTTGTAAGCACTCTTTTTTTAGTTCACCGCGGATTAACTTTGGCTCAAGTTTTATACACTGCTGTTGTTTTTTCTATTGTTTGCCTAATCACGGAAATCCCTTCTAGCTATCTAGCTGACAAATGGGGAAGAAAAAAGGTAATAATTTTATCGCTTATTTGTTCTTTTATTTATTGGCTAATTATTTTATTTGCTTCAAGTCTACCTGCGTTTATAGTCGGATTTATTTTTTGCGCTCTATCCTTTTCTTTGATGTCCGGAACTGATGAAGCTTTTACTTATGACACAACATGCGAACTTGGAGAAGAAAAAAATAGCTTAAAGGCTCTGGGGCGCTATTTCTCCGGTCGAAGAATTTTTAAAATATTCTCCCCTCTCTTGGCGGTATTGATCGTGAAGGACTTAACCGAACATCAATTTATTTTTATTTTAATGATTGATCTCTTTGCAAATTTTCTTGGCATTGTCTTAAGCTTCTTTATTGTTGAACCAAATCGTTTTTTATCAGTAGAAAAAATAGAGGCTGGCGTTATAAAAGACGCTTTTAAAATAATACGCTCTAATCCAGGAATTACTAAAGCTATTTTTAATCGCACTCTAATCTTTATTGCTTCTTTTATTATTTGGAGAATTTCTTCAGAGTTTTTTATTAATATTGGCGTTTCCGTAATTTTAATTGGCATAAGCGCGTCTTTCTTCCAACTTGCATCATTTTTCAGCTCCCGATATATTGATAAATTTTTACCAAAAATTACAATAGAGAACCGAATAAACTGGCTGAATTATCTTTTTATAATTTCCCTGGGAGCGACCCTTATCTGTTTATTTTTATTTCCCAATAAATATTTGATTCTTATTCTTTATACTTTGGGAATAATATTTGAAACAATGCGTGGAACTCTTTTTTCCGAATATTACAATAAACAAAGCTGTTCCTATAACCGCGCGACAACCCTATCTCTGGCAAATTTTATGAAAAGCATTTTAGACATTCCCATCCTCCTTCTGGGCGCCTATTTGATAACTTTTAATGTTAACAATATTTTTATTCTTTCTTTTGTTATAAGTTTGTTTGCGATAATTTTCTTCAGTTTATCCAACAAAAAGACTGTTTCCGTCGCCTCTTCTTGACAATCTTTTTATATTATATAAGATAATCTCATCAGCGCACATAGCTCAACGGAAGAGCGCTCTCCCAAGTTGGGAAAGAGGTTGCAGGTTCAATTCCTGTCGTGCGTGTCCCACCCCCCCCAGACCGGCCAGGGACCCCTACCGTGCTTTGAATTACGAAACTCCTAAAATTTGATATACTAAAAAAGACACCGCAAGGTGTCTTTTTAAGAACTGCCGTTCGTATGGAGCCAGAAAGCTTCAAAAAACTTAAGGCGGTTGTCACACAATTATCTCATCAATTTCGGCTGGTGGATGAAACGTCCGCCA
>Ga0208373_1000072_pt1 | contig 182094 bp, 143 predicted proteins | sample RifOxyC2_FD_184036 | JGI IMG/M metagenome (GOLD analysis project Ga0208373, IMG submission 184036) | Soil microbial communities from Rifle, Colorado - Rifle Oxygen_injection C2 (SPAdes) | ecosystem: Environmental > Terrestrial > Deep subsurface > Rock core/Sediment | place: Rifle, Colorado...
AACCGATCTGGCAAGGCCGTTTGTTGCCACATCAGGATATGGCCTACATAGCGTCTGATAGCTTGCCTTAGTCAAGGTGGAGACTTGTACTACCTTGATAAAGGAAAAGCTGACGCTAAAATGGACTACCCTGATGAAGTCAAAAACGCCTCCGCTTCGGCTTATTCCTTGTCTTTTAAATTTCTTTCGTGCGGGCAAATATTTTGGCGGACGAGTCTGCCCGACCGGCCGCCAAAATATTTGCAAACAGGATTTCAAGGCAAAGTAAATCCGCGGGCGGATTGCTTCTCTTAACTTGATTATATTCACACATCTAACGAAAACAATCATCGTTTATGGCTTATACCTACGACTTCAAGGTCGTGGTTTCCGGCAAGCAAGTGGAAGTGTTTAAGTACAAGAAAAATATTTGGCGCGAATATGACAGCCCAAAGGACGAGCAGGTAAAAAAGCCAAAACAATTAAATATATTCGAACAACAAAAATTAAAAGAACAGCAAATTAAGTCTTCTATAAACCGGACAAAAACTGAACTACGCAGGTTGATCAATTCAAATCCGGGTTTAAACAAATTTATGACTCTCACTTTTGCCAAATCCACGACTGACATCGCGCAAGCGAATTACATCTTTAATCAGTTCATCAAACGGATATCTTACCGATATCCGGATTTTCAGTATATTGCCGTTCCGGAATTTCAAAAGGACACGGATTTTTACGGGCGCAAAAAGGAAAATGGCGGATCGGTTCATTATCATCTGCTTTGTAATCTGCCTTATATCGAAATGAGCGCTTTGGAATGGCTCTGGGGGCAAGGCATGGTAAACATCCGGGAAACCGGCCAGGTCAACAACCTGGGGGCGTATATGTGCAAATACCTGGGCAAGGAATTGTTTACCGGCCGGATGTTCGGTAAGAAAAAATATTTCCGATCGCAAAGCCTGTCCGAATCGGTCGAACTGATCGGCTGGTACGCGATGAAATTCGTGGAAAAATTTTTGTCCTTGATTTCGCCGGTGTTCGAAAAAACTTTTTATTCCGAATGGGTCGGCATGGTCGATTACAAGGCTTTTACGCTGGGGTTTGTGCCGTTTAAAAACGGCTATGAGCGGTCGATAATTTTTAATTCAGCCTGATGAAATTCACCAAAGAACAATTAAACGGTTTTATCGCCTTATACCAAAATGAATTCGGCGAAAAACTAAGTCCGGCCGAAGCGGAAAAACAAGCCTCCGCCTTGGTATCTTTGGTTAAAGCGACATATAAGCCGATGAGCAGGGAAGAGTTTAAAAAATACGCTAATTGACAATCCGTAACTTGCAAAAATGAATATTTGTGGTAGGATAATATTGAGACCTAACAGAATTGAATACAGCAAAAGCTTTTATCTATTTGTACCCGAAAGGGGCGGCTCCTGCCGACAAATAGGGCTTTTGCTTTATTCTGTTGGGTCTCCAGGGCCGTCCCTTTTGTTATGGAAAAAGAAAGAATCCAAAAACTTAAATTCCACGTAAAAAGCGAAGACTATTTCGGCACTTTGGCCACGATTTTGGATTTGTTCAGATTGGATGTTCTGGAAAAGAAATTTATTTTTGACAAAGACAAAGTCTTGAAGCAGATAGTAAAGGATTTGAAATATCTGCAAGATAATTTCGTAATCGTTAAGAAAAATGAGCGACACACAGACACAAAATAAATATTTCGCTTATGTCCGCAAGTCTACCGAGGGCGAAGAACGGCAGGCGCTTTCGATTGAGAGCCAAAGGGATAAGGTGATCGAACAATTCCCCCATTTGGAAATCGTCGACACTTTGGAAGAAAGGCACTCCGCCTTTAAGCCGTACAACCGGCCCGCTTTTGAAGATATGATCCGGCGAATCAAGAAAGGCGAAGCCAACGGCATTATCGCCTGGCACCCGGACAGACTATCAAGAAACGAGATCGACGCGTCCACTCTCACCTATCTCGTGCGGACGGACGTTATCAAAGACTTAAAATTCGGATCGTACAATTTCGACAACAGCCCGGAAGGAATCATGATGTTGCAATTGGCACTTTCACAGTCGCAATATTTTTCTTCCAAACTCGGCAAGGATGTAAAAAGAGGTTTGCAGAAAAAAATCCAAATGGGCTGGCGCCCCGGCCTGGCTCCGGAAGGTTATTTGAACATAATCGCGCAACAGCAAGGACTTAAAGAAATAAAGATCGATAAAAAACGCTTTTTCCTTTTGCGCCGGGCAATCGATAAATTTCTGACTGGCGCTTATACGGCTATGGAAGTACTGAATATCCTGAACAATGAATGGGGCTATAAGACGGTTAAACGGCGCAAGCTAGGCGGGAACGAATTATCAAAAAGCACCTGGTACAAGATTTTAACGAATCCTTTTTATGCCGGTGTAGTCGTTTTCAACGGAGTCGAAACCAAAGGCAAGCACAAGCCAATGATCACGATCAGCGAATACAACCGTATCCAGGAACTGCTCGGACTTCATGGGGCCAAAAGACGGCCAAAGGAAAAGAATTTCATCTATTCCGGCATATTCAAGTGCGGAAACTGCGGATGTTCGATCACCGCCGAACACAAGACCAAATTCATCAGAAGCAAGAAAAAAGTCAAAGATTACAGCTATTACCATTGCACCCGCAAAAAGAAAAACAACCCTTGCAAAGAAGGGTCGATCGAAGAAAAAAACCTTGAAAGCCAGATCAAGAAGAACCTTAAAAAGCTGAAAATGCACCCCAAATTCCTGGAATGGGCTTTGGAGTACCTGGACGGCCAAAAAGGCCGGGAAAGGGTCGAGGAAAAGCAAATAAAGGATAACAAGGAAATGGAAGCCAAGGAACTGGAAAAGCAGATTTCCGCCCTGACAATGATGAGGGCGAAAGATTTATTAAGCGACGAGGAGTATTTGAGCGAAAAGAAAAAATTACAGGACAAGGCCAAAAAATTGACGGAAAAAGAAGAAGACAAATTGACCGGCGATGAGCTGATCGAGCTGACAAAGGAAAATTTCGTGTTTTCCGCTTACGCCTTAAAAGAGTTTGAAACCGGCGGAAAAGAGGGCAAAAGAGAGGTGCTTGCCAAGTTAGGTTCGAACCACGAAATAATCGACAGAAACCCTTGTATTTCAATCTATAAATGGCTTTTGCCGATCTACGAGTCCATGGAATCGTATAACGCCGAAATGGCAAGGTTAGAACCAAAGGAAACCCCGATAAACACAACACAAAAAGAGGCTTACGCCTCTCTTCGTCTACGATGGCACGGGTGGTAGGAATCGAACCCACGCAAAGGGTTTTGGAAACCCTTGTACTACCATTATACTACACCCGCCTACGTCCCGAAGCCTCGGGACTTCGGCGCCTGTCCGCCTTTGGAGGAGGCAATGCCCGCAAAAACCCCGTGGCAAACGGCAATATTTAAATTTAAATTTTTTTTAACCTCTTCGCTTTCTCTCCCGGTTCCAGATAATTCTCCCTGTTCACCACCCTCTTCCCTGTCTGTTTTTCAAGTTGTTTTCTCGCCTCGCCGGAAATCCGGCCGCCCTTATGCGCCGCTTTTTCGTTCGGGTCATATCCGACAGCCTTATCTGTTTCCGCGATCTGGCGGGTGGACATCTCGGCTAAAGCCGTGAAGATCAATTCCGCCTCGCTCATGTGATCGCGCAGATTCTCCTGTTTTAAATTTTTTAACCGCTTGTGCGACCCGACCGATAATCCGCTCCATTCCCGATGGATAATATTCGTTAAAGCCGCGTACTCGTCCGGTTTCTCGACGCCGTGGTCAGACCAATAGTCGGTCAGCTTATTCCGCGTTTCAACCCCAAGCATCCTTTGTTCTATCCACTTCTTGCTCCGCCCGAGTATTTGCCAATTCTGGCGGCCCCTATTGACCGCCAACTCAGGATCAACCGTCTCCCGCATCCGCTCATATCCTACTTTGGCCAGCCATAATTTTATCGGCTCCGCCTTGGGTGAAGGCACGGATTGGACTAAACGCAAAATTCCTTCAACATCCGCGACGTCCGTGCTGTATTTTTTACCATCTTTAGCTTTTAATTTCAGTTGGTGACAATTTGTCACCGACTGGTTTCCCTCTCGCCTAAGCCTTTCCTTGAGTTTATTCCAATATTTTCTCGCCTTTTGAAAATCGGGTTGTTCCGTCAAAATAACAATAATATCCACCACGCTAAAATACCATTTTTCTTCCTTTTTGTTCCAGTCGCGGCGCACGGGATGATCTTCAAATATCACTATCAATCTGTTGTTTTTTTCCTCCTTCATAAAATCAGTTATCAATTATCTTGAAAACCTCCGGCCTTTTCTTCAATATATAATCGAACCGATCGATCGCTTCTCCGGTCATTTCGTTGAATAGGGGCGTGCCGCCGGCGTAATAAGTTCCGATCGGATCGCCGTAACGGTTGAGATCATTGGCGATAAGCCAGGCGTCGATCGCGTCCTTGGCCTCCCGCGTCAGGTCTTTCGCGTCTATGACCGCCGCTTCCAGTTTTTCCCTGTCAAAAGTGGAAGTGGCTGCGGATTCAGTTGAAGTACTGCTCTCCGGAAAAAACCTGTTCTTTAGATCGATTACCGACTGCCCGATCTTTACGAGATCGATATCCGGAAGCTTTATCCCGGTCGACGTTCCCGTTTCGGTTTCGATCCCGAATTCAGCGAACAGCTCCCCCGCTTTATCATCCGCCTTCTTAAGTCCGTCCGTAACCGCGCAGCCGGAAAGCAAAAAAAGCAGCACCGCCGCCAGCACCAATCTATACTGTTTCACCGCCTTACCCATAAAAACAATATAGTTAAAAAAACAAAACACCAAACGCAAAATTTCCCCGAAACAGGATATTCCCACCCGTCGACTTCAATCGACAATCGAAAATCGTCAATCGAAAATCACTTCGTTTCTTTGTGCTTGACGTGCTTCTTGCAGTACTTGCAGTACTTGTTCATCTCCAGGCGGCCCTTCAGGGTCTTTTTGTTCTTGCGCGAAAAATAATTGACGCGCTTGCACTCCGTACACTCTAATTTTATCATGTTATCCTGCGACATACAATTCGATAACAGAAAACAGACTTACGGTGTCTGCCTTATGTTAATTTAATATTTACTTAATTATAGTAATATAAAGAGGAAAAAAAGTCAATAACCGCGAATATAAAAAAACATCCCCCCGGGATGCTTCCGCCATGCATATATTATTCACTTTCCCTTAACCTTTAAAAATAGCCTCTAATAAGATCTCGCGGTCATAACCTACATGAAAATCCTTTTTGCCGTTTTTTACGATGACAATTACCGGGATGCCTGATTGGCCGGATACGCTGATCATTTCCTTGGCCCGTCCGTAATCCGAGAGCACGTTATATTCGGTAAAAACAATATTATGTTCAATTAAAAAATCCTTTGCCATTCGGGAATACCTGCACGCAGGGCTCGAATACAGAATTACCTCGATTATATTCTTCTTTCCGTTAATACTGACCTCGTTCATAAGCGATACGGCAGATTAATTTTATATTTTCATAATTAATCCGTTTTTCCCAAAATTAAACAGAGAATCCCTAAAGGCGGCGGATTCCCCGCGGCTTTTAAAAACTCTCCGGGTATTTAAATCAAACAAATCAAATATGGTCTTACAATATAATAGTAATATTAAAATAGTGTTAAAACCTGATAATCTAAAGATTAAATTTTTGAATAAATCATCCAGTAAACAAAAAAACGGGAATTTCTCCCGTTTTTTGCCGTTATTAGGTAAAAAATGATTGTTCAGACCTTCCATAATCCGTGCAAATTGCAATATTCCCTGGCCTCCGCGCTCTCCGCCTTGATCAAAAATTCCGCCACTGCCGGTTCCCCGGGTTTAAGCGTCTGCCGGTAAGACCGGCCGTCGGCTATTAATTCTATCCATTCTATGTAATGGGACGCTTCCATCGGATGCGGCACCGACCCGATCTTTACCCGGAAACCGCCCTCGATTCTCTCGATTACCGGCACGTGCTTTTCTTCGGCCGCGTCTTCGGTATTCTCCTGCCGGAGTTTCATCGGCTGTCCGCAGCAAACAAGTTCGCCGGCTCCCGTATGGAGCACCTCAACGATATTGCCGCAAATCTCGCATTTATAGATTTGTTTTAATTGAGTCATATTTTAGGCGTTAGGCTCTAGGATGTTAGGCGTTAGGATGTTAGGCCTTAGGGTGTTAGGCGTTAGGATATTAGGCGTTAGGGTGTTAGGCGTTAGGATGTTATAAATTCTAAAAGCCTAGAGCCAAGAGCTTATATGTTATTATAGATTAACTTATTTAATATTCTCATAACTTCATTCAATAAACCATCAACCGAACCGTAATCATTGATAGTGCGGTAATGCAATCTTTTCGCGATTTCTATTTGCGTTTCCAATTCGGATCCGGACGCATATGCGATCAATAAAAAACGTCTAAACTCCCCTTTTGCGCCCCTCATTTTACCTTCAGCGATGTTTGATGGCAGAGACACAGCCGCTCTTCTTATTTGCGAACTTAATCCGTATTTCTCGCATTCGGGAAATTTTCCGGTCAACGCATACACGGCCACAACTAAATCCATCGATTTTTGCCATACAACCAAATCTTTGTATGTAGTACTCATAGATATCTAAAGCCTAAGGCCTAGAGCCTAATAAACTTCCGCCTTCACCTGATAATATCCCTGAGGGTGGCCGCAGGCCGGACAGGCCGCGGGCGCGGATTTGCCACGGTGCTCGTAACCACACTGACGGCAGACCCAGACCGTTTCCTCATCCTTCTGAAAAAGCGTTCCGCTTTCGAATTCGGCTAAAAGCTTTTTATAACGCTCTTCGTGGTGGGCCTCCGCCCGGGCGATCGAGCGCAGGCGGCCGGCGATCTCCGGCAGATTCTCCTTATTCGCTTCGTCAGCGAAATCCGGGTACATTTTCGTGTATTCGTGGTTTTCTCCCGCAATCGCCGCTCTGAGATTTTCCGCTGTCGTTCCGATCACGGTCGGCACTTCGGCCTCAACCTTGATATCGGCTTTTTTCCCATTTTGCTCTTCGAGTCCGTTGATCAGGCGCATGAGCCATTTGGCGTGCTCCCGCTCCTGCTCGGCGGTTTCCAATAAAACAGCCGAAATCTGCTCATAACCTTCCTTTTTGGCGATCTTAGCATAGATCGTGTAACGATTCCTGGCCATCGATTCGCCGATAAAAGCCTTCGCCAGATTGTTGATGGTATTTTGCATATTTTTTGATACGCTTAATATTAATATAAAAACAAAAATTAAAATTAATTTAAAATCGGACCAATCCCGGACATCTTCAAATCACCCTCCTTAAAACTTGAAGATGACCCCTGTTTATATCTGTCATTATAACAGACTGAATAAATTTTATCAAAAAATAAAAAATCCCCGTTTATAAAACGAGGGGATTGTTTTTTATATCTTTACTTCTTCTACCCATCCGAACAGGTCCGGATATTTGCCGTATTGCATGCTGACCAGGATGTCGTAGAGCTGTTCCGTTACCGGTCCGGCTTTTTTATTGTCCAGGACGTACTTCTTCCTTTGATAATAGAGTTCGCCCACCGGCGCGATCACCGCGGCCGTGCCGCTGCCGAAAATTTCCGTTATCTCCCCGCCTTTTATCTGGCCGATGATATCGTTGATGTCGAAATAGGCCTCAATTACGGCCAGGCCCAGGCTGTCCGCCAGCTTTAATACCGAATCCCGGGTGATTCCCGGCAGAATATTGCCGTTCAGGCGCGGGGTAAACAGGGCTTTTTCCCGGCACGCGAAAAAAATATTCATGGCCCCCACTTCTTCGACAAAACGGTGTTCTTTGGCGTCAAGCCACAAAACCTGGTCATAACCGGCATTCTTGGCCTTTTGGAGGGCGGGCAGGCTGCCGGCGTAATTGGCGGACGCCTTGATGTCGCCCAGGCCGCCCGCGGGCACCCTGGACATTTTTTCCTCCACGTATATCCGGGAAGGTTTGAAACCGGAAGCGAAATACGCCCCCACCGGACTTAGGATAATCCCGAAAAGATATTCTTTGGCGACCCTGACCCCCAGCCCCGGTTCTGTCGCTATCATGAAAGGACGGATATAAAGGGAAGAGCCCGGAGATCGCGGGATCCAGCGGATATCAGTTTTAATAAGCTCGAGCATCGCCTGCTGAAAAACGGCCGGATGTACCGTTGGCATCTCCAGACGCCGGGCGCTCGCGTTAAAACGGCCGATATTGTCCTTGTGCCGAAACAAGGCGAATTTATCCGGTCCCCGGTAATAGGCCTTAAGCCCCTCGAATATTCCCTGGGCGTAATGGAGCATCATGCCGGCCGGACTGATCGCCAGGTCGCGGCAAGGGGTAATCGCGGCCCCGTGCCATTTATCCGGCTCGTTCCATTTCATGGTGAACATATGGTCCGTAAAATACCGCCCGAAACCCAAGCTGTTTTCATCCGGCAACGGACGCAGATCTTTCTCTGGAATTCTTTCGATCGTGATATCCATTTTATCCTCCAAATTTAAAATGTGCAAAATTTAATTTTATTAACCTAAAACGATAATTATAAATTTGTAAAAGATATCTCTCGCTCTTTATTTTTAAGAAAGCGGGATCCCGCCGTGGCGGTGATAAATTCGTGGGTTTTTATTAATTATGGCGCATTTAAATCTGGCAAACCGGGCAATAACTCGTTCCCCGCCCCGCCACTTTCTTTTTCCGGATCGCCCCGCCGCAACGCCGGCATTTTTCCCCGGCCCGGCCGTAAACTTTAAGGCGACGCACGAAATCGCCCTTATGCCCGTCCGCGTCCACGTAACTATTGAACGTGGTGCCGCGGTATTTTATCCCGGCCCGCAGCACCGCTTTGGCCGCTTTAACGATTTTCGCCGTTTCCTTATCGGTCAAAGTATCGGCCGCGCGGGCAGGGTCAACGCCGGCGATAAACAAGGTTTCATCGGCATAAATATTGCCCAATCCGGCAACCAGGGCCTGGTTCAAGAGCAGAGCCTTGATATTCATCTTTCTTTTATTTAATAAATTTTTCAAAAAAACGCCGTCAAACCTCCTGTCCAGCGGCTCCGGACCGAATTTTTCTTTGATAGCCGCCAATTCTTCCGCGTTAACTATTTTCATATAGCCGAAAGTCCGCATATCGTTAAAAAACAATCTGCCGCCGTCCGAAAACTCCAAAAAGACCCGCGTGTGCTTATCGGGCAGCTCCCGGATCGCCTTCCGGTCGCTATGCCCCCCGGCTATCACGAGGCCGCTATTCCGGTAGATAAGCTGTCCGGTCATTTTTAAATGCACCAGCAAAAACCCGCCGCCCCGCGCCAATTTTAATATCAAAAGCTTTCCCACCCTCCCGATATCCGTAAATTTATTTTTCAGTAAAATTTTCTTAAAATCCGACCGCTTATTCTTGACCGTTCTGGCCAATAAAATACCGATATCCGCTATTCCGATATAGAGTATCCGTTTTTTCAGATCATTTCTAATTGTCTCCACTTCGGGTAATTCCGGCATAATTTTTGCGATTCTAATTAAACGCCTAAAGCCTAAAAACAGCATATCACTTTTCCCAAAAATAAAAAACCCCGTTTTTCAAACAGGGCTGTTTTTGTTTTTTCAATGGAAATCAGAGAGAAAAATATTTTTTTTGTCCAAGGCGTTAACCAGGCTTTGGCCGGAAATGATCCGGGTTTCAATTTCCGCTCCGGTAAAATGCGTCTTTAAAAAATCGTCCAGTCCGTCCGGAACGTTGATAATTTCATTCCCCAGCCAGGGATAAAAATGGAAACCGTGTTTTTCGCCAAAAACAGTGCCGACGATCCGGCGCGATATTTCGTCCAGATGATCGGCGGTATTGTGTTCCGCGCAAACCGTAAAATGGCCGTTAACGACGAGCCTTGATCCGCCTCTTTTAAGAAAATCGAAACAGGCCAGCTCCGACTCGTAATATTTCGATCTCTCCCGGATATTGCGCGGAGCGTTATTCTCTATGCTTTCAAAAACCCTTCTTTCTTTGTCCTTGTCCCAGGGGACCCGGAACTCGAAATAACGGATAAAATAATCCGCGGTCGGCAGGATCAGGACGGATTCCCGCGTCAGATAACGCGTATACTCCTCGAAACGCTCGACCTGGAAACTTAAGACCCCGAAACGCCTTTCTTCACATAAAAGGCAAAGCCGCGCCCAAGCGAGCTCTTCCTCGATTTTAGGTTCGGCTATCCCCGCCATTATCGGCGGCAGATTCTCCTCTAAAACAAACCAACGGCCGTTATGGAAATGCTCCTTCGCTTTTTTGTGCGGACATTCCAGACTGTTAATGAGCAGCCGGCTCATCTTATGATCCCGCTTTGCCGCCGACTTCCTGCTGATAGCCATTTTCTCCTCCTCGGTTTCAGCCTAAAAAAACGAATCTGCGCGTTTTAATCCTGTTTATCTCGACCTCTACCAGGAACATATTAAGGGGCCCGGCCTGTGTATGCCCGCTCTAAGCATCCGTCCTCCCGTCAATCCCTTCTTCCGGCCGTTATTTTAATCCGATAGTGGCGACGACCGGTTTGTGGTCCGAAACCTTGATTTCCGATAATATGCGGTAAGACAGGAATTCAAGTTCCGGGGACACGAGGATCCAGTCGACCCGGCGCCCGATCTTGGGGCAGGTCGGTATTCTCATTTCCGGAGCGTAGGTTTTAAGGTCCAGCCGGTCGCACAAGCGGCGCAAGGACGATTTTTTATGGTGCCATTCACAGTTAAAATCCCCCATGACGACCATGGGCCGCCGCCGCGGATAAAAAAAGTCCATGATCTCGTCGGCTTGCCGGGAACGGATCCGGCTCCGGTAGCAATCGAGGTGAAGGGAAACGATATCCACTTCGGTTTCCGGCCGTCCGGGCCAGACGATCGTGCCGGTTACGAACCCTTTGCGGAACATGGGCGGGGACGGATCGAAGCTTACCGATCGCGAATCGCTCATGGGCAACCGGGAGAGCAGGGCCGTGCCGTAAAGCAGGTTCAAGCTCAGTTTCGGCGCGAGCTTCGGCCGGTTCACGTGCTCCCCCTGGATAGCTTCGCGGTAACCGGCTTTAGCGGCCAGATACGCGATATGGTTGAATTTTCCGCTCCAGAGAGCGCATCGGTCCGCCTCCTGCAGGGCCACGATATCGGCTTCCTCCGTCCGGTGGAGGAATGCGATCTCGTCAAGATTCTTCTCTATCCTTGTCCGGCCTTGAAAGACATTCCTCCGAAAAGGGTTTTTTTGCCCGATCTTCCACCCATGGCGGATATTCAACGTCATGAGCTTTAATGCTTGTTTATCCATAAAAAAATGCCACCTCCGGCGCATATAGCTTTAATAATATTTTTATCATACCTCGCCGCCGCTGTCAACCTGGAAAAAGGTTAAAATAACATAAAAAAACGGTTAAATGAATAACCGTTTATTTTCGCGTTTTACATATTGGTCTGGCTTTTTAACGCTCTGCGCAGCCGGTCAATCGACCAAACCCTCTGCCCGCAGGATGTCTCGCGACAAGCCGGGAGCGGGTTCGACCTTATGGCGGGTTTTTTCTTCGATCAGGCGCAGAAAGGCGATCAGTTCCGCCTGTTCCCGGTCAAACCCGAGTTCGGCCATCATGCGCTCACGGGGCCAATCCTTTTTCTTGCCCGTGATAACGCCCTCGGCAAGATTAGCTTTAAGCGCCCAGGCGATATTACCTTCGGTCGAAGCCGTACCATAGGATAAGGCTATATTAAAGCCTTCCCTCTGCGCCCAACCGGTAAGTTCATTCTCGTCGTTATGAGCATCGCCGCGCGCTAAAAGATCGGCGGAAGGAAGTTTATTGGCGATACGTTCCAGAATCGGAGCAGACATCTCTCCGGCCAGATAAACGGCGATTTGGCGCACTTCCGACTTAGTCAGGCCGTTTAAGATATTATTATCGACGGCTCCGTCGCCGAACTTATCGAAATACCGCAGCAGATCGTCTTCTTCCATGTTGCCGGTCCCGAAAATCCTTCCCCCGCCGTTATCGATCGCCTTGGCGATAAAACCGGCCATAGGCGTTGTTAGACGTGATTTCAGGGAGGCGTATGCGTTGTCCCAGCCGGCCGCGGCCGCATCGGGCGTATTCTCGTCGTGCCATGGTAATCCGGCGGCCGCGAATTGACTGAAGCATTGCCGGAGAAATTCGTCATAAATCGGGTTGCCGTCGATCTCGATCAGCTTAAAGCCGAGAGCGTCGCGCAAGGCGCGGATATCGTTCCGGTGTTTCGGATCGGAACGGACATCGCGGTAAAGGACTGCGGTATTGTCCGGACCGAACGCACGGACGAGGATCGCCGCTATAACCGAAGAGTCGACCCCTCCGGAGCCGGCCACGAAAACCTTTGAACAGCAGCTACCCAGTTCCAACGCCCGACTTTCGAGTTTTTGCACGATTTTAGAGATTGGTGCTTTGAACATAATTTTTCTCCTTGGGTTATTTTCTATATGAACCTGGTTATCGACAAAAGACGGCGGGATAAATTCCTGCCGCGGGTTGTTTACGACAGCAAGGGCCTGATGGCGTTCGCGTAAAGGCCGCTTATATCCGCTCCGATGAACTTATCCATATTAGCGACCAGCGGGTTCCGGCTCATCGGGTGCGAATTCGTATGCACTACCCATTTTAAAGGCGAAGCGATGATCTTTTTTATCACCTCATCGCTATTCGGGGCCAGATGGCTCAAAACGGCCGAAACGCTTCGCGCGCCTTTGCTCAGGTAGGCATTGGCGGCATCGATCAAAGTCTTGAAGCTGCGGCTCATGTCGTCGTAAATGATGACGTTTTTTCCGTCCACGTCTCCGATCACGAGGTCAACTTCCGTTTCTTCCCCCCGCCTGGTTTTATGGACGAAAGCCATGTCCGGAACCTTGAACCGTTCGGCGAAATACTTGACCCAGAGCGGTCGCCCGAGATCGGCGGAGGCGAACATGAAATCATTGAACCGTATCTTTTCGAGGGCGCCGACCAGAAGGTCGCCGCCGTAAAGCTCAAAGCGCAGGCAATCCCCCTCGTAATAATGCACCAGGCCGCCGACATGCAGATCAAAGTGGAAAAAAGCGTTGCCTAATCCGGTGTTGGGAATACTGGACAATATCCTGATATTCGCTTTAGCTGTGACGATCTCGCCGGGAAGCACCGCCCGCTCCATGGTCGAATAACCCATGAACGGGATCAAGAATATCCGCCTGGCGGTACCGTAACCGGCCAAAGCGCAACCCACCCGGTAAAGCTCGTGAAAATCCTCGTCGGTATTGGTACTGCCGACAAAGATCGCGGTCCGGCCGAATAATTCGGCGCGGTCATCGATGCTTAAGCGGTAATACCTCTCGCCGCCGCCGAAGATCTTTCTTTCAACGCGTCCCACCGTCGGAATGCCGAGTCTAGCGGCTACCAATTCGGCGAAATACAAAGAAGCTTCGGTGGAAAATATCGCTATCTTCTTCCTGTCGGACTTTTTCATGCCGCACCTCCGATAAAATATTAATTTACAAAGAACGCTCCCTTATTATAAACGCCCGGATGAGCGGTTATAATAAGGGGGCGGCGGGACGCAGGGACGATCATCCGTCTCTGCGTTCCCGCCGCCGTTTAATATTACTCCGGCAAATTTAACAATTTCTCCCGCCGGTCCTTTATCTTTTTCCTGAGTTTTCGGGCCTCGTCCCTGGTAAGCGCGGCCGCGCGGGCCATATCCGCTTCCAGCTGATAGATTTTCTTCCAACCGTTACCGCGGCGGCCTTGCGTAATACGGGCCTCTTTAATGCTGGCTTTGGCCCGCTCTAATTCAGCTTGGGCGGAAGTGAATTCGCCCTCTGCCCGCCAGTGGACCGCCTGTTTGATCCGGACGGAAGCTTCGATCAGATAAGGTTCGGCATTCGCTTCCCGCCGATAAGACGGCCAGAAAAAAATCCCGACCAGCATAAAGATCGCCAAAAGCGCCAGAACCATGCACTTTAAATCTTTCCGCCAGTCAAACCACGCTTCGCCGTTGTAGTCTGATCCTTCCGGACCGTGATTGCAATCGTTTTCGTCGTACATATGATCACCTCCCGAAAATTCTCGTTTCTATCTTCCCCTGGACTAATTCCAGGTCCTTCTCCTTCAGGCCGGCGTTTATTTCCCGGCGATAAAAAGATGAACTGCGCCAATATTTTCTTTCGTCGTATTTAAGCGGCGCCGGCCGAAACGGGCGCCAATAACGGCTGACCCTGAAAGCGGCGCGTATTCCGAATTCATCCAGCAAAAAACCGTAATAAGTCGTGCGGTTTCCGACCGGATGCCCTCCGCCCTGGATAAAAAGCCTGTCGCCGGAAGATCTTATTCCGTCCGCTTCTTCCCGGAAAATATGCCAAATCTCATCCCGGGCCTCTTTTTTCAGAAAAAAATATTTTTGCCTTTCGCTTAAGAATCTCCCGCCGCGCCTGGATAGGCGGTGGCAGGCGGATAAAATCTCGCGACCCGCCGTCAAACACGGCAAAATAATTTTCGCTTCCATGATAACTCCTTGAAATTTTACTTGTTTTTGGTTTAAAGAACGTCTCCTCGCTGCAAACGCTTAAATATTTTAAGTGTTTATAGTAAGGGGCGGAAAAAGTTTTCTCCGCCTTTTTTTATTTTTTAATACTTGCAATCTTCCTTAAAAGTTACGTTATAGCCGATCTCGGCTTTTACTTCTTCAATATCGGCCGGCGCGCCGATGGCTTTGGCGATATTATCGGAAGTTTTGACCGTGCCGCGTCCGTTGGACCAAACCGCTTTCGAAACGATCGACGGCGTCGGAATCCCGACGTCGTTAGTAAGGTCCGTCCCCCAGCCGTAGCCGTAATTCATAAGGCTTGTCACGTACTGGGCGTACTCGGCCATAGCTTCAACCGTCAGACCATCGGAAAAGATCACGCCCGTCTTCATCGGATCCAGGCCTGTTTCCCGGCATTTACGGAGAACCTTCCAGACGTATTCGTCGGCCGGACCGGAATCATGCCGGAAAAAATTCCACCAGGCGAACATCTCCGCGTTCATATTCTGAAATGCGAAATCCGTGGAATAGGTATCGGTCAGGGCGGTCATAAGAGCGGGCGCGAAAAGTTCGTGCCACTGTTCATAGACCTTATTCTGGGAAAAGGCCACCCGGTTATCCCGATCATGATAGACCCCGAAAAGAACCTGGAAAAGCGAGTGTGCCATCGTGCCTTGCGGAACCTCCCCTCTCTCCAGGGCCAGCGCCACGTTAGAGGTGCCGATGACCTGATCGGGCAAGATCCTGCGCAGGCGGTAATACACTTCCCTTTGCCACCAGAGGCCATGGAAGCGCCGCCGGGTGCCGAACTCAACGATATTTTTGATCTCCGGATGCTTCTTTAAAAAAACTATCTTGGCATCCAGATTATCCAAGCCCTCGAAGGCCACATCCGCGACATCAAGCTTGTATTTCGCCATATATCCCCGGCCGAAAAGGCTGGAAACGATGGATAGCTTCAGGGTTTCCCAAAGCTCCACTTCCGTCCATTTTCCCTGAGCTTCGATCTTCGGGTTGTCGCCGTCAGCACTGATAGCGAGTTGTCCGAAGTCCAGCTTGAGATCTCCCAGAAATTCCATGAAATCAGGAAAACGCCCGAAGATATTGACGCCCTTGATATTGATCTGCGCGAGCTTCGTCAAATCGGCCTTGTCGATCCGGAGCGTGGAAACGTGATGCAGTTCCTCGGCCAACTGATCCGGATCAATATATTCAAGCAGAGGCAGGCTCTTGGTCCGGTTCTTGAAAGCATACCTGACCGGCACGTCCGGATAGTACCGAAAGGCGAAAAGAAGCATGAAAAGCTTATAAGCGTCCAAATCTAAAAGCGAATTAATGATCCATTTCTTTTTCATGAATCACCCCCTACGAGTATAATTCACGGCTGAATTCATCAGCCAGGGTAAATACCTCGTCCCGGTTACTAAGTCCGTCCGCGAGGCGCGCCGGGAATAACCTATCTCCGTTAAGCGCGCCGAGCATGGAGGCCAGGATCGATCCGTTCGTGTCCGTATCGCCGCCGGCCGACACTACGTCGTAAAGCGATTTAATGGAATACGGGTTCCGCAGGAAAAAGGCGTAAATAAAAGGCAGGCAGTCGTAAATATAGGCTTGACCGCCACCGAAACCGTTTATAATCTCTTCGTCGGTCAAACGGTTGTTGTCAAGTCTGATGCGTGACGCCAAATCCTCCAGCCGGGAGAACAGACTATCTTTGATCTTAGGTACTCCGTATAAGCCGGCACAATAATATCCGTCATCACAGCCGTCCAAAATAGCGGCCAGAAATTCCAGATGGCTGAAGTCCGCGGCCCTCTCCAGATTCAAAAGATAAACCAGAGCATAAAGCTGAGTAAAAGTAGCCGCTACCGCCATATCGGAGTTATGCGTCATGACCGTGAACCTGATCAGGTTATCCCGATCTTTTTCTTCCAGTCGGCCGAAAACGGACAGAGCCGGATAGTGGCGCGCGAAATAAGCCGCCACCGGACCGGTTTTCATAAGCACGCCGTTCCCGCCGCTCCCCTTAACTCCGGCTTCGCGCCAGAGCGAGCCTTTGACCATGTTTTTCATCGCCTGCCTGGTAGTGCGGCCCCAGCCGAAAGTTTTACCGTCCCAATAAGCTTCCAAAAGCCGGCTGGCGATATGTTCCGGATCAAAGCATCCGCAACCGATGATCGACCGGGCGACAATAGCGCTTTGCTGCCAATCGTCCGTTATGCCGGACTTAAGACCCTTGAACCATTTGTGATCCGCGTCCGGATCGATATAGCCGGTTATCCGGCCGTGTCGACCGCGGATCTTGGCCGCGTCGTAGGTTTCGACCGCCATCCCGAGCTGGTCGCCGATGGCGACGCCCTTAATAAGGCCTCGAATCTTATCCTCTCTCATGATTCCTCCAGGTTAACCGTTCGTTTATTGGTTCATAAGTTCGTAACCGCGCGCGAAATCATCGTTATTCATGCCCATGGCCCGTTTGATCAGGATATCGCGGTCGAATGGATTCTTCGTGTCCCGGAATTCTTCCAGAAGCCCGGCAGCCTTAAGTTCGGTCAGAAATGGCCTGGAGCTTACCCGGATCGGATAATCCGAACCATAAACGATCCGGGAATGGATAATTTCATCGGCCAAAGACGCTTTAAGGCGCGCTTTCCGGTGCACAGAAGACATGCCGGCCGTATCAAAATAAAGATTGGCCCGCGCTTTTACCATAATTTTCATCAAATTAAATTGCCCGGATCGATTAACGTAAGGCGTTCCGCCGGCTAAGTGAGCCGCGCAAAGACTTACGTTTTTGGAAAGCGGCAACCCGAGTCTTTCTAAACGGGCGTATAACCTCTTTAAAACCGGCAAGGCAAACTCAAACCCGACGTGGGTCAAAATCGTAATACCGGCATCCCGGGTCAGATCATAAAACTCGTTGATATGCGAAGAATATTCTTCAACGCGCCGGACCGGGAAATAAGCGCCTCCGTCCGGGCTGAAGCTCATGACAGAAGGCAGCCATTTCATAATCTTAATTCCGCGCTCAATGCATTTAGCGAGCTCTTCCCGCCAATCGGCGCGGACCGGGTTGATCGAGGCCGCCGGGATGATCTTGTCCGGACTTAAACGGTGTAATTCCCAGACCGCGTCATTACTTACGTATAGTGATGTATGTGTTTTATCCAGCTTTCCGTCGAGATCATAAACGCCGTCAAAGGGCAGCACCACGACATGGGACAAGGCGGATTCTTCGATATGGCGAAGCATCGCGTTGCGGTATTCCTCGTGCAGCCTTTCAATGTTATAAAAATAGGGGTCGTTCAAGTCGTACGGATCAACGCCGATCCCTTTAAGATAAGAATTCATCCGAAGACTTCTGATAAACTGGGTGTTTACAAAGCCGTCTTTGAGATCAAATGCAAAAAGGTGGCAGTGCACATCTATGATATTTCCGGCCATTTATTCTCCCTTCGCTTTTTAGTTGTTTCTATTTAAAGAGCTATCCATAATGTCCGAAGATCTGATTTACCTCCAAACCACATCTCTGAACACTAAAAAGTTACGAGCCTGCCCCGTGATCCCGACGCTTCGGGATTTTACGGTGCCTGCCCCGTGATCCCGACGCTTCGGGATTTTACGGGGTTATGAGATAAGATACGGCAGATTGAGCCTGGTGTGCTTAGCCACAATATCCGATTCCCGCAAAAACGCCAATTCGACCGCGGCGACACGACTCTGACTTACGCGCATGCTCTCTATGTCTCCTAAAGGCACGCCGTCCACGAATCCGCGCACCGGGCGCTTTTTACCGCCGATGGTTTTAAATTCTACTGCCGCGTCCCGGGAAATAACCGAATTCTTCCAGTTGGCCGGCTCGGCTATGTTCATGCCGGCAAGGATCAGATGCGAGGCGTAAGGCGGCAGGGAAAAACCGGCGATATGGCGCGCATAGCCGGTCGAACCGGCCGCGGTCGCGACCAAAAGGCCGTCTCCGGCCACCTTCGGAATAAAGCAGCCGTCAAGCTTTACCTCGAACCAGGCCGACTGCCCCCCGCGGCGCTCCGCCCAGGCATCGGCGAAACCGACCGTTTGGATCCGTTCGCCCTTCGAATTTTTTATAAGAACGGACAAAAGCGGCAGTTGATAAACGACGAAAGGCTTATTTAAAATATCCGGATCCCCCTCGTTCAATAAAAATCCCTGGTGCCCGGCGTTAACCCCGATAAAGGGCAGGCGAAGAGCCCAGTATTTCCGGATCGCCCGGAGCATTGTCCCGTCGCCGCCGATAACGACGATCGCGTTCGCCTCCTTAAGGCCGGCGCTCTCGCCCGATCTATTTTTAATTTCGACGGCCTTGCCGTTTTTTTCGTCCGCCACGAAAAAAGGCTTTAAGCGGTTTAGTTCAAGGATCGCTTTCTGCTGGGGGAAAATACCCCGGTAAAGGTTATACCGCTTGATGTACGCGGCCACTTCCGGGGCAACCAGATCATCGACCGGCTTATGGTTAAAGACCCGGTTCCTGATCTCCGTGCTCGACCCCGAGTGATCGGGACTTATTACTGTATGGCGCGGCGGCAGATCGGCTTCGTTCCATTCGTAGCCGGAACGTTTCACGACGACAAAATTACTTTCTTTCCAGAGCTCTTCTCCGCGCTCCCATTCCCTCTGGATCGCCGCACGGCCCTCCGATCCTCCCTGGACAAGGTCGAAGCCGATAACGTGCCAGACCTCTCCCCTGATCCCGTATCTTTTTTCGAGTTCGTGCGTCCGCGTAAAGACATTATTGCTAAGATCGGCGTGATCCACTCTCACTTTTTCAGGCAATCCCCTGAGGGCCAGATCGGCCATGGCCGCCCGGTGCACCGGCTCGATATCGTTGGTCGTGGCCTTGTCCGGCCGCGGGCCGCAGAGCACGACAATAATCTCGTCGAATTCCGGCAAGAGTTTCTTGATAATATTTATGTGATGCGTCCCCAGGGGATTGAAACTTCCCCCGAAAAGCGCGACTTTTCTTTTCATGACCTTTTGATCGTCCGGTAGAGACGTGGCATTGCCACGTCTCTGCTAAGCGCGACGGTTATAAAAAATTTTCCTAAAAAACTTAATCCCAATCGCTTCGGATAAAATTTTTTAGAAGCGAGGAGAATGGCTTTCTCCTCGCTTGTTTTTCTCAAACTCTTTAAACGATCTTCGCTCCGTAGAGTTTTTCCATGCGCTTCAGAGAGAATTCATGCGCATGGTTGTCAAAGTCAGCTACCCCCAAGCGCGGCACGACGATCCCGTAGTCCCGATTGGCGAGTCCGCCGACCGTATCCATAACGCAGATAGAGGTACAAACTCCGACCACCTCCACCTCTGTCGCTCCCCCCGGGACGCTCAAATGCTTCATGAGAATATGCAGCGAAGTGTTAAAAAATCCGCTGTAACGCTGTTTATTTATAATGTACTCAAAACTGCCGCCGGATCTCCAGGCCTGAGTGTCCGGCCACAGCTCGCCAACAATATTCGCGCCCCATGTGCCAGTCACGCAATGCTCAGGAAAACGCCGGAATTCCAAATCGTTTTTTTTGTGATTGTCGCAGAGAAAAACGATCAGGTCTTTTTGCACCCTGGCTTTTTCCAGCTCGCTTTTGACAAACGGAATTATGTGGCGGCCACTTTCAAAATACAGCGCCCCACCCGGAGTTATAAAATCATTGAGCATATCCACTATGATCAAAGCTCTGTGTTCCATCTTTTCCCCCTTTCTTATCCGTGATCAATAGGATTAAACCCGGCGGCGCTGATACGCGCGCCGTGTTCTGATCAAGCTTTCCATGCCGGCCTTGAATTTATCCCTGATCTTTTTCGGCCGGGTTTCCGCCTCCTTGGCTGGTACGCGCAGATGAGCGTCAAATTCGTCGCCGGGATAATTTTGAATGGCGATTTGCAATTCCCGAATTATCTCAACCGGTATTTCCGGTCCGGCGGACAATGCCCCGCTATTACGGCGCGTGTCGTCATCCAGAAAAATCATCGGCCACTCTCTGGCTCCAGCGCCTGACCCGACAAACAGAATTTTGGATCTTTCATCTTTTTCATCAGCACCCATGCTCTCCGCGATCACCGGGCACTGAAAAATATTCAGGACATCCTGCAATTCGCCCAAAGACAAACCGCTGATGTCCAGGATCGGCAACCCGTCCTCGAAATAAATGATCAGGCACATATTTTTCTTCTCGCGCATAGAATCACCCCCCTTTTCAATCTTTTAAAGAGTTATTCGGCTAAAAAGAACCATTAAAATAAAAAATTTTATCTCAAAAAAATTTTTCAGGTAAAATTTTCTGTTTTATAATTTTACTTATATTAAGTAAAAATTAAAATCTGGGTTTTTTCTTCGAAATTCATTAAACTTTAACACAAAAATTTTAATTTGTCAAGTGCAAAACACCCCACCACTCTCTCTTCCGGTCCGATCATCTTATTATTGTATTTTATACACTAACTAAAGACAAAAAAATATCAGAGTATCTCGATATTTTCCGGACGGTGGGAAAGGAAGCGGTAAAGGGCGGCCGGACGGTTGGCCTCGCCGATCGTCTTTTTTTCGGTCGCCTTAAGAATCTTAAGGGCCAGGATCTTTTTCCGGAAATTGCGCTTGTCGAGTTCCCTGTCCAGTATTATTTCGTAGGTTTTCTGCATATCGCCCAAGGTGAACTCTTCCGGGAGAAGGCTATAAACGACATTCGTGTACTCCAGTTTCACGCGCAAGCGCTTGACGGCGCAGCCGATTATTTCCTGGTGGTCGTAAGCGAGCTCGGGCAGTTTATCGACCGGATGCCACTCCACTCCACCGTATTCCGCGCTCGTCTTTAATTTAAGGCCGGCGTTGGGGATAAGCGCGTAATAAGCGACGGACACCACCCGGCCGAAAGGGTCCCGATCCACCCGGCCGAAAGTATAGAGCTGTTCCAGGAAAACGTCCGTGACGCCGGTTTTCTCCTTAAGTATCCGGCGAGCGGCATTATCCACTGATTCAAGCGGCCGGACAAGACCGCCGGGAGCGGCCCACATATCCAAAAACGGCTTTTTCTTCATCTTAATGAGTAAAACCTGAAGTTTTCCGTCCTTAACGGTAAAGATAACGATATCGGCGGCGATCACGGCGAACTTGTATTTCGGCTGTATTTTGGGCATACTCGTGTCTTAGAATTAAAAACGTCAAATGTCTGGTGCTGGGTGTTTGTGTATATCTAACACTATTATAGCATTGCGGAAAACCCTGTCAAGACCCCGCAAAAAAAGACGGTACTAAGTACCGCCCCATGATTTTAAAAATATTTTTCCTATTCCCTCGATAGCTGTTGTTTCGCCATTCCGTAATAAAGGCCTTTTTGCGATAGCAATCCGCTATGCGTGCCCTTTTCGGCTACTTTTCCCCCGGAAAGTATATAGATCGTGTCCGCGTCCCTGATGGTAGCCAGCCGGTGCGCCACGACGATCTTGGTGAAAAAGTACCTTTCCCTGAGTATTTTAAGGTTGATCTGGATCGCCTCTTCCGTTTTCGGATCCAATTGCGACGTCGGTTCGTCCAAAACAAGCACCTTGGCGCCTTTCATTATTACAAGTATCGCCCGGGCCAGTTCAAGTCTTTGTCTTTGTCCGCCGGAAAGACGAGCTCCCCGCTCCCCTACTATCGTGTCTATCCCGTCGGGAAAATGCTTCGCCTCTTCGATGTTGGCGATCCTTAAGGCCATATCCCTTTCCCCTTTGGTGGCCGAACAGATTATTTTGCGGCTCCAGCCGTCGATATAACGGCAGGCGAAAGTGATATTGTCATCGATGCTGCGGTCGAAAATGAAAGGATTCTGGAGAACAACCGCGAAATGGCTCAAATACCACGGGCGGTCGATACGGCCGATATCGGTTCCGTCAAGCCTGACCAGGCCTCCATCCGGTTCGTACATGCGAAAGAGAAGATTTAAAAGCGTGGTCTTTCCGACGCCGGTGGCGCCGGCGATAGCCGTCGTCTTTCCCGCCTCGATCGTCATGTCCAGGCCGCGGAGTATCGCGGCGGATTTGCCGGTTTCCTTGTTGTAGTAAGAAAAATCCACTTTTTCCAGATCAAAACGGCCGTGGAACTCTTTCGGAACAGTTACGTCCGGTCCGATCAAATTCTCTTCCGGTTCGTCCAGAAGATCCTTCATCCGGTTGACGGCCACCAGGTTTTTTAATACCCGCGCGTATATATAGATGAACATCGACAAAGTGTTGAAAGTGGTCGCGCCGGTCGAATAGATATAAACGACCGTGCCCAGATCGACCTTGCTCTTAAGCACGAAGTCGAAACAAAACCAGAGGGTCACGTAAAAAAACAAATACAGGATGCCGGAAACGGCGGATTGGTAATACTGGAGCCTTTTGATCGTCTTGATGTCGATATCCTTGATCTCGCCGCGCATCCGGGCGTACTCGAGGTTCGAAACCTCTTCCTGTCCGTAGATCTTAACCGTAAAGACGCCGATGATCGACTGGCAGAAAATATCGCTGGCCTGCTCCTTTTTCGATTGGATCTTGTCCCAGATCGGACCGAATTTCACGTAACTAAGGTAATTTATGTAACCGGCCGGAATGAAGGGCAGGAGAAAAATAAGGCCGAGCCGCCAATCCATGAAAAGGATGAGGCCGATATTAAGTACCAGAAACATGAACTGCCCGACCAGTGCGGACATAGTATCGCCGACGACGTTTACCAGGGTTTTGGAGCCGTTGTCTATCCGGGCGATCTTGGCTCCCGTATTGTTGTGGTTATGATAATCAAGGGAAAGCGCCAGAAGCTTGGCGTGAGCGATGACCGGAAAGTGGTTTTCCAAAAATATAAGTATCTTCTGGGCTCTGACCTCTTTAAAGAACCGGAACAGGATATTGACTACCGTTAAGCCGGCCATGACCCAAAAAAGACAGATAACCGCATTGCTCCAATAAGTTACTTCGGTGCCGGGCTTTAAATTCACGAATAATTTAAAAAGAAACGGGAACGACAAATCGATCGATCTGATCACGACTATCCAGAAAACCACGGTTAAAACCGCTTTCCGCTGGCCCTTCAGAAGAGACCAAAGATTCCGCATGCTTTTCGCGAAATAACCGGCGCCGCTCTCGGCGATGCCGCCTAACTTGCTCATAGCCCTCATAGCGATCATCCTCAGTTGGCTGTTTATATTTTAAACGAACGAATCAATATACCTTAACACGTTTTCCGTGAAACGGCAAGCCTTATCCGCAAGTGCGTTCGAATTGACTTTAACCGGCATTTTTGCTAAGGTGCAAATAGATTCTATCGAATAAAATATAGCGTTCTTTAATATTCTCTGGCGGCTAACAAGGGGGTTATCATGGGAAAACCGCAAATTATCGAAAAATTCGATCGTGAAAAGATTTTAGGAATAATGAGGGAAAATGTCCGACCCGGCATGACGATTGCCATCCCGACTTTTTTTTCTGTCGGAGTGGCTCTTGATCTGGTCCATCTACTCTCGGAGACCGGCACAAACGGCCTCAAGGTCATAAGCAACGACACCGGCCTTCCCGGCCTGAGCGTCGGACGGCTCATAGCGAACGGGCAGATCGAGAAACTGCTGATTTCCTATATCGCCACCAACCCGGAGGCCATGAAAATGTTCCAGGCGGGCAAGATCAATATCGACCTGTACCCGCAGGGCACGCTCATAGAGATGCTCGATTGCGGCGGAAAGGGATTGGGGGGTTTCTACACGCCGACCGGCGTCGGTACGGCCGTGGAAGAGGGCCGGGAAACAAAGATGATCAGCGGAAGAAAGCAGATATTTTTCGAGGCTCTCCGCGCCCGGGTCGGGCTTATCAAGGCCCACAAAGCCGACCGCTACGGAAACGTCGTATTCCATAAAACCGCCCGCAACTTCAACGAAGCCGCGGCCCAGGCTTCCGACTTTACGATCATAGAGGTCGACAAAATTGTCGATCGCCTGGATCCCAACCGAATCCATCTGCAATGCGCTTACACCGATGTCATCGTAAAAAGTTCCGGGGCCTGGAAAAAGCTTCTAACCGTAAAACGGAAGGAGCTCTCCGGTCTTGGTCCGGCCCGCCAAATGGTCGTTAAACAGGCCGCGCGCCTCATAAAAAGGCTTTTTCCGGACGGGGCGATCGTCAATCTCGGCATCGGAACGCCCCTGGAAATAGCGTCCCTGCTCAAGAGAGAGGACAATATCATGCTCATGTCGGAAAACGGCCTTCTGGGCATGGGTCCCCCGCCCGATATGATCGATAATGAGATAGTGAACGCGGGACGCGGTCCGGCTTCCGTCTCCCCCGGCGGATCATTCTTCGACAGTGTCCGCGCCTTCGGCATGATCCGCGGGGGCCGGGTCGACGCGACCGTCCTCGGAGGCTACGAAGTGAGCGCCACCGGCGATCTCGCCAATTACACGATCCCGGGAAAAAGCTTTCCGGGTATCGGCGGAGGAATGGATCTCGTGACCGGAGCGAAAACGGTCATTATCGCCACGGAGCATACGGCCGGAGGCAAACCTAAAATACTCGAAAAATGCACCCTGCCTCTGACCGGCCAAGGGGTCGTTAAATGGATCGTAACCGATCTGGCCCTGATCGAGATCACCCCCGAAGGGCTCGTACTTCACGAAGTGGCGCCCATTGCGGACGATCTGGCCGCGTCCATCGAAAAGATCAGATCCTTAACAGGCGCCGACCTGCGCCTCTCCCCCAGCGTAAGATTTTTTTCAAACTAAAAACGGATAAACCGATCATCGCTTATTAAATAAACCCCCTAACCGCGGAAAAGTTAGGGGTCTTTTTTTGCCGCCATGCATTTCCCGCTCCGCTCTCTGGCAAGTTCCGGACAAACGCGCCGATAGAAATTCCCGGGCAATAAAAAAAGAACTCATGGTTCTTTTGATTTGGCGCGTCTGTTTTCGTTTAACTTTCTTTCGTATTAGAAGCAGAGGCCAGCTTTCTCTGTACGTCTCTTATCAGAAAACCGAAAGAAAATAAGCTATACGAAAAAAATAAATAAGCCAACCCCCAAAAAAAATCAAGTCCCCGATACGGCCAGATGCCTTCCATATATAGAGAATAATTGGCGGCGTACGCGATATCCGCGACCACGAATAATGTCATGCCTATAAGCATATGGAGCCAGGGAAAAAATATTTTTCCGCCCCTGTATTCTCTGATGATCAATATTATCAATACCGTCATTATCGCCAGTATGATATCGCCGACACCGTAAAAAATATTGATCGCATTATTGAGCCAGGGCAGCCCCTTGTCATAACCGGCGATCACGCCGTAATGCGCGGCCAGATAAACCGACAAAACCGAAAAAACAGCGGTTATGATTATCCTTTTAAAGGTCCAGGCTATCTTCCCTTTTTTTATTTCAAACAAAAATCCCGCGGCCAAAAAAGGATACCCGAGCAAATAGAAAAAATCCCATAAAAACGTCTGGCGATCCTCAAAAAAACCCGACACGACCCACATGGCCTCTGCTATAAACCAGCCGGTTAAACCCAGGACGATCAGGAATATGGAAAAATTCCTTACGCCGCTGAACTTAACTGCGTAAAAACCGCCGATAACGCACATTAAGGGGGGTAATAAATAAGCGATACCGCTTACTCTGCTCCCCAGGGCCTCTTCTTTTATAAATAAATACGAAGCCAGCAGAATTACATAGATAATCGATAATAAAATGATCAGATGTCCCTTCTTCATAAATTTAAAAATGGTTCGATTTGCTTTTTAGCATTATCAGGACCTACGATTTCTGATAATAATTCCTCCAGAGTCTGCATGATCATGGGCTCCGGAATAACCATAAAATGCTTTTCATACATCTTCGCGGTCGTATCTCCTAAATAATTCGAAATCAGTCCGGTTGCCTTTGATATAATCGCATCTTTTTTCGTCATAGTGTTGTACTGAATTCATTATAGCATTATCGGCATAACATGGAAATTAACCAAGGAGCTTATCGACAACAGTAACGGTTTTGTCCAAAATAACATCGCCTTCGCCAAACCGAAAAACCGCCTTCACTAATTTACCATTCATTACCGCCGGCACCCAAAATTCATCATCCGGCCACATCTCGCTAAAAGGAAGTTCGGATACTTCGAACCATTCCGGCCTCATCTCCTCCGACTCAGAGGGTTCCCCCTCCCACTTTTCGGCGAAAAACACGTGCACCGCCTGGTCCCAGTCCGGATTATGCGGAAAACAAAATTCCAGGATCGCCCTTTTATCGAGATCGCGCACGCGCACGCCGATCTCTTCTTCCGTTTCCCGGACCGCGGCTTCTTCAATGCTTTCTCCCGGATTAAGCTTGCCGCCGACGCCGTTCCACCGGTTTACCCCGAAGCCGCGCTTTTTCATGGCCAAACAGACCCGGTCTATTTTATCCCCGGATCTCTTTATCAGGAATACGAGAGTGGCATTTCTTAGTTGAGGCATATTTTTCAGGGCGGAGGGAGTGGGATTTGAACCCACGGTAGGCGTTAACCCACAACAGTTTTCAAGACTGTCGCCTTAAACCGCTCAGCCATCCCTCCATTCTAAATATCGAGTGTCAAATCACCGTTCAACACTCGACATTTGATTGCGGAGAGGGAGGGATTCGAACCCTCGAGAGGCTTTTAAGACCCCTAGCACGTTAGCACCGTGTCGCTTTCGACCACTCAGCCACCTCTCCGAAGTATCATTATTTTTTATTTTTCGCGATGGATTCGCCCAGTCATCCGACTGGACGCCGGGTCGGATGACCCGGCGAACCCTCGAGAGGCTTTTAAGACCCCTAGCACGTTAGCACCGTGTCGCTTTCGACCACTCCCCGCCCGAGGCGGGTCCGCCTTGGGCGGAAGCCACCTCTTTATAAAATATTATTATTTAATCGTATCACGCAAAAGATATTTTATCCTTTCTCTGCCCTGACCAGACTTTAAAAATTTCTCTTCCGTTCTAGCATCTTTTTCTGATTTGAAAACTTCATAATAGACCAAAACCCAGGGTCCATTATTGTTTGTAAAATCTGATTTTCGAAAATTATGTTCTTTTATCCGTCTTTTTAAATCAGAAGTAAATCATTTATATAACTTATTGTTTTTTTCGCTTTTTAGTATGTAAACATAGAACATAACGAATTCAGCCCACTCCCCGCCCGAGGCGGGTCCGCCTTGGGCGGAAGCCACCTCTCCATGCCTATATTTTATTATTTCCCTGATTTATGCTATAATTACTATATAAAAATAATCAAAAAAAGTCAAATATATGGAGGATAATATTAAAACCATAGATTCCGGCCGGGAATTATTCGGCTGGAGAGTGGATGAATTCATTAAACACGACCGCTCCCGCTCCTGGTATGCGAAAGCGATCATCATCGCTTTTTTAATGCTCCTTTTCGCCTTTTTGACATCTAACTTTCTTTTTGCTATTATTATAATAATTTTTGCGTTGATAATTATTCTGCACCATGACCGCGAACCGGAAAGAATCAGGGTCGGCGTAACCGACCAGGGAATTATTATCGGCCAAAGGTTTTATGATTATGATGAAATGAGGAATTTCGCCATTGTCTATAAACCCGGGCAGGGCATCAAAAACCTGTATTTCGAATTTAAAAGCGTTGTAAGGCAAAGGCTGTCGATTCCTCTGGAAGGCGAGAACCCCTTGCCAATCCGGGAAAATCTGCTAAAATATTTACCGGAAGACAAAGAGCGGACCGATATACCGTTATCCGAACTGCTGTCAAAAATATTTAAATTATAATCTTTGATTCTTAAATAGAGGCAGGTGTCTTCTACCTGCTTTTTATTTAACTCGCACCCGTCGTTCAACGGATAGGACACAAGATTGCGGATCTTGTAATCGAAGTTCGATTCTTCGCGGGTGCACATCTAAAAACAGGAACCTTTTGGTTTCTGTTTTTGTTTTAACTTGACACAATACAAAAAATATGCTAAATTTAAATATTAAAATTAAGCTTAAAATTGCTCTTAAAAAAGGAGGGGGCCATGATAATTAAATTGCCCGGACAGTATTCCGGCGAAAAGATCATCGCGGCTTTCGACGAAGCCGCAACGTTTCAAGAAAATCCCGAAAAAAAATGGGAAACGGAAAAATTCGTCAAAGAATATCAATACGAACCCGGCTCCGTCAGGCAAACTGTCAGAAGCCTGGGCGTACGTGCCCAGCCCTACTTTTTAAAAAAGAAATGGGGGCTTTGGGGCAAAAAAATCTGGAAGCTGTTTTACGACCTAAAGTTCACCTTAAAACCGGTAACTATTTCCGAACTCTACGATGAGATTGATTTGTCTGTTCGCTACGTTTATGATGGCGATCAATACTTTGAATACGTGGCTACCGACCCCAGTAGTCCGGCGTTTGAGGATATCCGTCCGCAACTGGAAATGATTCTACAAAGATTCTACGACTTTCTCAAAACGCAAACCTCCTAAAATCGTAAAAAAATACCAAAAAAATACGGACACACCCTGTCCGTTTTTTAATTCATAGAAATATCATTTATTTTATGCTAAAATATAATTATGCTAACTTTAGATACTGACATAACTAAAATAAACCGTATCGGAGCGACTACCGCCAAACGCCTCTATTCACTCGGCATAAAAACGGCCCGGGACCTGCTTTTATATTTCCCTTATCGGTATGAGGATTTCCGGGCTCCGGCTCCGATCGGGGGGCTCTCAGCCGGACAATCCGCCAATGTGGTCGGGCAAATCGAGCATATTCACGGCCGGAGAAGTTTTCGCCGCCGCCTGTCCGTAACCGAAGCGATAGTTAACGACGGGACGGACAGCCTCAGGGTTATCTGGTTTAATCAGCCGTTTATCGCCCGTTCGCTCGCGGTCGGCGACCGGGTCTCTTTGGCCGGAAAGATCGAGGGCGATTACGGCGGCTTTATGATGAAATCGCCGGTTTACGAGAAAATAACCGCCGGGGGAGGCCTCCATACCCAGGGGCTTGTCCCGGATTACCATCTGACCTTTGGGCTTACGCAAAAGCAGATCCGGTTCCTCGTCAAAGAGGTAATCGATCTGGCTGATAAATTTCCGGACTATTTGCCCCCGGAAATCGTCCGCGGCCAGAACCTGCTTACCCTTGATAAAACCATAAAAAAAATCCACTTTCCCGATGACCTTAACGATATCGAACTCGCCAAAAAACGTTTAGCCTGGGATGAGCTTTTTTTGGTTCAGGCGCGGTCGCAGCTGACGCGCCGGGAGCTAATGCTTACCCGGGCGAAAGCGGTAAAATTCAGGGAAAAAGACACAAAAACCTTCGTGGATTCCCTGCCTTTCCGCCTGACCGACGACCAGAAGAAAGCCGCCTGGGCGATACTTAATGATATGGAAAAAACCGAACCGATGGCGCGCCTTTTGGAAGGAGACGTAGGCAGCGGCAAAACCCTGGTCGCCGTTATCGCCATGCTTAATGCCGCCCTGAACAAAAAACAATCAGTTCTTATGGTACCGACCGAGATCCTCGCGCATCAGCATTTTGCGGTTATTTCCAGGCTGCTTTCCGCCATGAAAATATCCGTCGGACTGATCACTAGAAGTAAAAAAGCCATTTTCCCGGAACAAACGGATAAAAAAATAAATTCTTCATTCATCATTCAAAATTCAAAAATCATCATCGGCACCCATTCCCTGATCCAGGAAAAAATCGAATTCAATGATCTATCTCTGGTAATAATAGACGAACAGCATCGCTTCGGCGTCGATCAACGCCGAATGCTGATGCAAAAAACATCTTCCCGATCGGCAACCGAAAACCGACAATCAAAAATCGAAAATCTCCCCCATTTATTATCCATGACCGCCACCCCGATCCCCCGGTCTCTGGCCCTGGCCTTATTCGGCGACCTTAACCTGTCCGTCATCCGGGAAATGCCCAAAGGCAGGAAGCCGATTACGACCAAGGTCGTACCGGAGGAAAAACGCGAAGCTGCCTATAAATTCATCCGCGATCAGGTTAAAGAGGGCAGACAGGTATTCGTGATCTGCCCCTTGATCGATCCTTCGGACAAGCTCGGAGTTAAATCCGTCAAAGAAGAATTCGAAAAACTCGACAAAACGATATTTCCCGATCTACCTGTCGGACTGCTACATGGCCGCCTCAAACCGAAAGAAAAAGAAAAAATCATGGCGGATTTTCTCGATAAAAAAACAAAGATCCTCGTGTCCACTTCGGTCGTCGAAGTCGGCGTGGATGTGCCCAACGCCACAATCATGATGATCGAGGGCGCCGACCGTTTTGGGTTGGCGCAACTGCACCAATTCCGCGGGCGGGTCGGCCGGGGAGAGAACCAGTCTTATTGTTTCCTCTTTGCCGAAAGCCGGGCTTTGAGAACCGCGCAAAGGCTTAGCGCGATGGAGAAATATTCGAGCGGCTTCGATCTGGCCAAGGTCGACCTTAAATTCCGCGGTCCGGGAGAGATTTACGGCACGGTCCAGAAAGGCTTTCCGGAATTCAGGATCGCGTCCCTCTTTGATCACGAGCTCATCGAAAAAACCAGCCAAGCCGCCGCCGCTCTCATAAAAAAAGATCCGGAGCTTAAGGAGTATCCGGAGCTTAAGGAAAAATTAGGGGAGTATGAGAAACGAGTGCATTTGGAGTAAGGCTTAATGGCATTCCACTGATTCGTGATTCGTGTAAATTCGTCGGTTATTCGTATTATTCGTCGCATAAACGAATTTCACGAATTTATAACGAATCTACACGAATCGATTGGTCGCAACTGCCATATCTATTTCTTAGAAACAAACCCGTCCCCCTTAACATAGAACCGCCACAATTTTTCCTTATACTCGCCGGCATAGTCCACGCCTATCCTTGCGGCCCGCGCGACAAGCGGTTTTATCCCTCCCTCCCGGTCTTCGATCCAAAGGCCGTGTTTTTTTACGAAAACCGGCAAACCGTTGAATGACTTATCTATCCGCAAGGCTTTGGTCAAGCGTGCCGGCCCGTCGAAACGACATTTGATATTTGACCGTTGATATTTAACATACGGTTCAACCGCCCTAATAAGCACGGCCGCCGGGTAACCCTCTTCTCCGGTAACAATATTAAGCATGTAGTGCATCCCATAAGTGAAATAAACGTATATCATTCCGGGAGCGCCGAACATGACGGCATTGCGCGGAGTGCATCCCCGACTGGCGTGGCTGGCCAGGTCGCGGGGACCGTGATAAGCTTCGGTTTCCACTATCTTAAACCGTCCTATCGTTCCATCGGGAAGCGACCGCGCTAAAAAACAACCCAGAAGGTCCCGGGCGATTTTTAATGTATCTCGATTGTAAAATGATTGAGGCAGTATTTTCATTGCTACGACGGGCAGAGACGCGATTAATCGCGTCTCTACCGGGTTATCTTCTTAACGATCTCTTCCAGTTTTTTCACTTTCGTCAATTCAATTCCATCGACTTTGGCGTTAAAGTCAGGAATTATCGCTTTAGTAAAACCGAGCTTCCGGGCTTCATCAAGCCTGGCCTTAAGCTTACCTATGTTGCGAACCTCCCCGCCCAGGCCGACCTCGCCCAAAACGATCGTCTTGCGGTCAATCGTCTGGTTTAAAAGAGAAGAGCTGATCGCTAAACAGACGGCAAGGTCCAGGGCGGGGTCGCTTACCTTAAGCCCGCCGACAATATTTAAAATAATATCCTGGTTGCTTAAATTTATCTTGGCGCGTTTAGTAAGGACGGCCGACAAAACCTGCAGCCGGTTAAGATCGAAGCCGGAGGCTTTCCTCTGAGGGTAGCCGAAAACGGTCTTAGTAACCAAGGCCTGAATCTCGACTAAAAACGGCCGCGTACCTTCCATTACGGAGCTTATGACCGTACCGGATATCGATTCCCCTTCCCCTAAAAAAATTCCGGCCGGATTCTTTATTTCCTTGAATCCTTCTCCGGTCATTTCGAATATCCCGAGCTCATTGACCGAGCCGAACCGGTTCTTAGTCGCCCGCAATATCCGGAAATCCCTGGCCGGATCGCTTTCCAGGTAGATTACCGTATCCACCACGTGCTCCAGCTGCTTAGGACCGGCGACGCCGCCGTCCTTGGTAATGTGGCCGACCAGTATCACGGCGATATTTCTCCGCTTGGCTATCTCGAGGAATTTTACGGCCGCCGCCCTGATCTGGTTTATGCCCCCGGCCTCTCCCGGCAGTTCGGAGGAATAGACCGTTTGCACGGAATCTATCACCGCTACCGACGGTTTAAGATCGATCAGGCCGGCGACTACTTTATCGACGTCGGTTTCGCCGATGAATTTGATGTTGCCGAGGCGACATCCGAGACGCTCCATCCGGTCCTTGACCTGTCCGGCCGATTCTTCGCCGCTAACGTAAACCGCTCCGCCCTGGCCGCTTGATCCGGCGATCGCGTCGGCTATCTGAGCGAGTATCGTCGACTTTCCTATGCCCGGTTCGCCGGAAATAAGCGTCAGCGACCCCCTGACCAAGCCTCCGCCCAAACAGCGGTCAACCTCTCCTATCCCGGTAGGGATCCGAATGAGCCCGCCCTCTTTTATCTTATCCAAATCGATCGCTGGCGCCGGTTCCGCCCGTATTTCTCCGTTTTCTCCGGTGTTTCCGGCCGAAAGCGTTCCCCAGCCGCCGCATTCCAAACAACGCCCATTCCACTTAGAGAATTGGGCGCCGCATTTATTGCAGGAATAAATTGTTTGGGTGTTGTTGGACATGACTATTTAGATATCTATCACTTGCGAATTGTAACCGCGATATTGAATATTATAATTTTAGTTAATACGGATCTTCACGTTTAGCGAAGGTTATATGTTTTTCTTTTCTATATTCTCCGTTGATAATGGATATTGGGATATTATTAGCGGCCTGAGCATTTAATATAAAACGATACAACTTAAAATTGTAGCATAATATCCAATATCTAATATCCAATATCCGACATCAATAACGCTCAAGATAACGATTATTCCGCCGGGACATTCTTGTCCGCCTTCTCCAATTCTATTTTAACCATCTTCTCCAGATCTTCATAGCTTATCTCTCCCATCACCTCCTGATCGTTGACATACATGAACGGAATGCCGTTGATCCCGAGCGCGTCGGCTTCTTCTATGTTGTCGTATATCGCTTTTTTCGGCCGGGACGCGTCCAGGCATTCGTCGAAATTACCCCGGTCAATGGATATCGTGTCGGCTATCTTATCGAAAGTTTCCCGGCTGAAATCGGCGTTATATTCATAAAGGAAATCGTGATAGGGCCAGAACGCTCCCTGCTCGAAGGCGCATCTGGCGGCCAGGGCGGCCCGGAAAGAAGCGGAGCCCTGGTCATTCTCGGGATAGTCTTTCCAGACCAACTTTGTCTTGTATTTATAATTCTGGAGTATTCGCTTTAAAATCTGCTCCTGTTTCCGGCAAAAATCGCATTCAAAATCGGCAAAATAGACGATCACGACCGGGGCGTATTTGTCTCCCGTGCTGGGGTCCAGGTCGGTTATTATCGGCCCGGCAAGCATGTCTTTAAGCGACGGATTTTTAGTGATGTAGGGATCGTCTTCGGTGTAATCCGTGTTGATATAGATTTTTTCCGATGACGGCTGGCTCATCGCGATGTTCGCCTCCATATTACGGTAGCCCCACTCGAGCTTCCAGAACAGCAGCAAGACACCGATCACCAAAAACGTTCCTAATGACGCGGACACGAAAAGCGGAACTGTATATTTATTACCTTTAGATGATTTTAACATAAAATATAATTTAACCTTAATTATCCGCTTATAATGGATTAAATCCGATCAAGGCTACTTAGCCTGCCAATTGGCGCTGTCCACTTTCCAGGCGCCCATTTCTTTCGTGAAATTTATTATTATATCCTGGTCGAAGGACCGGGAAACGTTACTGGTCGAACTGGCGGCCTCCCGCCGGATAGTTCTAACGAGGACGCTCGCTTCCCCGGTGTAATCATCAAGATCCATGATCTCCTGGGTAACCGCCTTAGTGACGATGCCGTAATACAGGCTGTTATCGATCCCCTTTTTTTGTTCGCCGGCGACAAAGGTATCGGCCCAATTCTTCATGCGCTGACTCATGAATATTTTAAGATCGGTAACATTGCTGAAATTCGACTGGTTGGAGTAACTGCCGAATCGTTCGGAAAAAGAAGCCGCCATCCGCAGAAGATCATATTTACCGGCGTAATCGTCCCCCGGTTCTTTCGTTATCACCACTTCTTTTTCCCCGGTCTTCTCGACCGGATTTTCGGTAACGACTATCTTTTTGGGCTCTTTTACGACCTGGACGGTATTTTCCACCGGGATGACGGTATTCGTTACGCTTGCCGGCTGCTTCCTCCACCTGCCTAAAAAATCATAGAAAGAAAACCCGTCGAAAAAAATAACGTAAACCACTCCGCCAAGAAGCAGGATACCTAATAATATTATGATAACGCCTATTAACCGTCTTTTCATATTAGTGAGCTTTAAACAGGATCGTATTTACGCTTCCCGGCCTATATTTCCGCGCCGCCCGCTTTGCCGGATTTATCGCTTTCATTTCCCATCTCCGCGGCAAATTCTTTTTTTGCTTCCTCGATCTCGAGAAGCTGCCTGGGGTCGGAAGTGATAAGCTGATCTTCAGTATATGAAGCCACGACTTTAATGGCCGCGTGTTTGCTGCCGGCGAAAAATATGCCTTCTCCCACGCCGCATTCCAAAAGCAGGTATTTTTCCCCTTCGGTCAAAACGAACACTTTCTGTATCAAGTCGATCGCGGCGGTCGATTGCTTAAGAAGGAGCTGCAGGGACGAATTGGTCACGATCGCCTGCCCGTAAGGCGAAACCAGAAAGTCGTTCACGTCCTGCGTGATCGTGGTTACTCCCAGATAATATTTACGGCAGCGTTTTACCAGGGCATAAATGAATTTCGCGCTGTCTTCGTGCTGCATGAGCCACCAGGCTTCGTCTATTACCAGTATTCTTTGCTTGGTTTCGCTCCTGACAACGTTCCAGATATAATTTATGACCATATAGATAGCGATCGGCCGAAGCTCGTCTTCAAGGTCCCGGACCGAAAAGCATACCAGCTGGTTATCCATTTTGACGTTCGTGGGATTATTGAAAAGCCCGGAAAATGTGCCCTGGGTATATTTACGGAGACGAAGAGCCAGGTCGTTGCCGCCCTCCATGCCCTCAAGAATGTCCTGAAAATCCTGCATGATCGGGGGTTCCACTTTGGATAGATCGCAGTCGGGGGTTACATCCTTCTTGGCATAGGTTTCCAATAGCGCCCGATCAACCACGGAATCTTCTTCATGGGTAAGATCACCGAGCATGAGCCGGATAAGCCCCTTAACCGTTATTACGGCGCTTCTGATGATATCGCCCGGTTTGGCGTCGCCTTCGATGGCGCGCGGCAGATCGAAGGGGTTGATCTTATTTTCGCTGGACAGGGAAACATTTATATAAGTGCCGCCGACGGCGTCCGACAAATGCTTATACTCGTATTCCGGATCAATAATGATAACTTCCGTACCAAGCATCAAGGAACGCAGGACCTCCAGCTTTATGGCATAGCTTTTGCCGGCGCCGGAAGTGGCGAATACGACCGTATTGGCGTTTTGCAGGCTGAAACGATCGAAGAGGATCAGGCTGTTGTTGTGGCGGTTTATGCCGTACAATATACCGTTATCGGTGGTAAGCTCGCTGGAAATAAAAGGAAAGGACGAAGCGATGGGAGAAGAATTCATGTTGAATGTTATGTAAAGCTCGTCGTTGCCTAAAGGCAAGGTCGAATTAAATCCCTGCTCCGACTGATAAAAGACTTTTTTCGAATAAACCAGGCGGGAGCCGAAAATATTCTCTATTTCCCCGGTCATTTTTTCCAGTTCTTCCCTGGAATCGGAATAGATCGTGACATAAAGCGCGAATTGGAAGAATTTTTCTATTCCCTGGGTTAAAGCGTCGCGCAAGGCCTCTATATCCCTTAAGGCCGTTTCCCTTAGGGGGTCGCGCGCGGCGCCTTTCTCGGCGTCGGATATGATCTGCGCCTCCAGGGCGCCGACTTTCTTTTTTAACTGTTTTAGAATTATCGAGCTTTCAACCGGATAGAAAAACATGGCGACGTCAAAAGTAGAATTCAGATTGATGATCGGCGCGAACCAGCCGACGCTTATGTAGCGGGGATAAGTGATGACAAAGAGGGTTCGGACGAATTTACCCCCCAATATCACGTGATTGGGGTTGATCTTCATGCTGGCCGGGGCGATCAGATCCTTGATGGATACGATGCCGCGGCGGTATGTTTTTTCCTCTTCGATATATTCTTCGGTGATCTCTATCGAACGGCTTTCTTCCCTGATCCTGCGCTTTTCGGTTTCTTCTTTTTCCCGAACCAATTTTTCTTCATTTTTTTGTGCTTGTTGGGGTTGGAACATGCTTGTTGGATCGCTCTTAAAGATTTTAATAAGGTTTATACGGACTTATCGCCCAGACGCTAGTTATTGAACCTTAGCTGGTTCACGTCCGCGAGGTTCTGATTGGCCGAGGTGGTCGGATTATACGAATTATAATATAGCTCAATAAGACCTTGGGTGTCCAGCTGGATCGCGTTTAAGCCGACGGAGTTCAAGCCTCCGATTATGTGCTCGACCCGGTGCGTCAGGTCTATACGGCGGCGAAGAAATTTTTCCTCTTTCATCTTGATAAGGGTTGTCGGCTTGAAAACATCGATGAAACGGGAAAAAAATCCCTTTTGCGTATCGGAAAAAAGATTATAAGGCACAACGATATAAAAACGCTTATTCATGATCTTGCTCATGGATATGAGCTCGCTTATGTACTGGATATACTCCGCCGTTTGCATCTTTAAAAGCTCATTGGTCTGTTCTTTCTCTTTCTGTTTTAAAGTTTCCATATAGTTTTCGATGTTGAGCTCGCGGGACTGAATGACTATCTGCAGGGGGAAGCTTATATTGTTCAGAAAGCTTACGTAAGCCGAAATTATAGCGTTCTGCTCTTCTTCGCTTTTTAGGGCGAAATTAATGCTGGAAACCAGGATAACCGCCCGGAGGCTCCCGTCGCGTAAGATCACCGTGTCTTCCTTGATCTCGGCTATATCAAGATATTTCTGGGTGGAGATGCTTATTTTGTGCCTGGCTAAATTTGGCGCCTTTTTTTGGGGCATATCTGAATAGGATTACGAATTACTTATAAAATTTAAATTTTGATGTCCAGCTCCGATTTTATCTTAGACATCTTGTTTTGGGGTCCGTTTTCGCCGCGATAAGCTCCCTGAGTATCCACGATCAATGACAATTCCGTCAAACGCGAACTGCTCCACATCTTACTCTGCGTCTTGGGAGCCTCTTCCACGATCTTTATCTCTTTTTCCGGCGACAGCGTTTCCTGCCCGGTAGCGTTGTTCCAAACCCTCAAAAACGGCCGTTTGGAGGTCTGTAGGAAATTCAGGACGAAAAAATGGAACGGCATGCCGTTGATCTTCAGAAAAGCGACTACGCCGCCCATAAAAAATATCACGATGGCCATGGTTAAAAACAGCGAAAAATCGAAAAGCTTATAACAAGCGCCGATTATGACAAAACTCGTGAGCATTATAACGAATTGCCGGCTGGTTATGGGGCCGAAGATCTTATCCTCGACATCGATAAATTGCGGGACGGTGAACTGTTGCATATTATAAGCGACGCGTTTTCGTTTGTTTCGTAATTTTTCGTTATATTCGTGTTTGGTGTTATTATAACAAAAACACGAAAATAACGAATATCCGCGAAACAAAACGAACAATTAAAATCCTTTGTTTAAAACCTCAAATCCTTATTTAAATCCATAATAGCGTTGAATTCTTCCTGGGTCAAATATTCCGCGTTCGCTTTTAAGCGGTCGATAATAACGGCTTCTATGCTTTTATGCTCTCCGATACTCTCCTGTCCGATGGAAAGATAAAGTTTGTAGAGCGGGCTTTCGCGCCAGGCTTTTATTCCTAATAACCTCTGGCTGTAATTATCTTCTTCCAATAATTTTATCTTTCCCTTGATACTGGTAGCGGCAACGGCCGGATCGTCGCTTAAACGTCGAAAATCAATAAGGCTCATTTCCCCTAATTCGTCTACCGGCCCGGTCAATTTGGTTTTAGGGACATACTTGATGTCATCCATCCTGGTTTTTCCGGGGAGCGAGGCCTCGCTTCTGGCCTGAGCCATACTTACCCGTCCCGGAACGGCCGTTTCTTTCGGTTTTTCGATGATCGGTGCCGGTGCCATAGGGCGGATAATCGGCGGGGACGGCGGCGGCAAATCCGGGATCGGCTTATAAATGCCGGCGGTTTTCGGCGCGGATACACCGCTCGCCAAGGGCAATACGGATTCTTCTTTTTTCTTAAGGTCGATCACGGCGGCTTTTTCCGGCGACATCTGTCTGACAGCGGAATCGGTTTTTAAATCGATGGCCGGAGGCAATATTACGGGAGCCGTTCCTTTATCCTTCTGCTGGTCGTTTTTCGGTTTCACCGCCAATTTGCTGAAATCATAAGCCGGATCGGCGGATCCGCCGAGATCCTTGGCGATTTCGGCTTTCTTCGCGGGCGCGTCTTCGGGTAATTTCATCTTAACCGGCGGTTTTATCTTTTCCGCCTGTTTGAGCTTCTGTTTTTCATTTTCCGCCGCGGCCATAATGCCGTCGACCGACTTTTCGTCGAGCTCCAATCCGCCTGAATTTACCGGCCGCATCAAGGCCAGCTTCGCGTCTATCTTGTTCCGCGTGCCGCGCAGATACGTTTTTAATACCGACCGCAAGCGATTGACGAGGTCCTCCGAACTTAAATTTATCTTCGCGGCCGTTATGACGCCGTTAATAGCCTCTTCGACGCGTTCAGCCGTCACTTCGACCTGTTCGCCTGCCCGCTCCAATGTCTTGGTAAGCATCTTCACCTCTTCCTCGTCCTCCGGCGAAAAGAAAAAATTAGAACTGCGCACGGCCGCTTCGCTGGCCCGTTCTTTCGCCCATTTATCAAGCTCATCCCCAGCCGCGGCGACCGCTTCGCCGGCTTTAAACCCCAAATAATCAGCTACACCTGCAAACACCCTTGTTTTTAGTTCTTGCACCAGCTGTTCCGCGTGGCGTCCGTCCAGATTGTATTCAAAGACGAAATATTTATTCAGGTCCAAAAGTGCGATATCCCTGACCATAACCCTCATTACGACGCTTGCCAGATTGACGCTGTGCTTCTTTTCCATTTCCGCGACCGCCCGCAGCGTTTCCGGGGAAGATATTTTCGCCCGAAGTTCCCGGGGAAGCTGATTGTATTTTTGTAAGTATGTGATCATGGGTTGGATATTATTTTTTCGTGTTAGTGCGGATTTTGATATTTATTGAATATCCCATATCTTTCTTTATTTATATTGTTCTTTGATATTGGATATTAGATATTGTGATACAGGAAAAAATTGTTTCTATGATATAAAAATATCATGGCCGCTAAATTCGGAAATCAGATACGGAATATTAGATATCTATTTTATTAGAGTGCGTAATTTAAAACTGCAGCATAATATCCAATATCTAATATCCAATATTCCGGTTTCGATTATTTAACCCCTGACAATTCTCTTTTCCATCTTCCTTATCTCCTCATCCAGTGCTTTGCGCTCAAGGCTGCCGGCCGGATATTTATTCGCTTCAATGCGCAGATCTTCTATTTTTGCTTCCTCACTGATCTCTTCTTCGATGGCCATGCGCTCAAGTCCGCCGGCCTCGTAATTCTCCTCTTCTTTCTTTAATTCGTCTATTTCCTTTTCTTCCTCCGTTCTGGGGGCGCCGGCGACGGAACGCGCCTTGCTTAGATCCTCCTCGCGTTCGATCGGGATTATCTCCCACTTTTCTACCGGCACGCCATTAAGGCTCTCCGGAAAGAACTTAAGATTCCGGTAAAGGGATAAAAGCTTCCTGACCATCTCTTTCTCAAAGTCGTCAAGGCGCTGGCAGTTCGGCGAGTAAGTAACGTACTTCGTCAAAGCGACATTATCGAAGATCCCGCTGCCATTCGTCCTGATAAAATCCCGAAGCCAGTTCCGGACGCTCGGGGCATGCGGAGATCCGTCCAGTATAAAAGTCTTATGCGTCAGTTTTTCCGGGTTCTTATAAAGCGCGTATTCCAGTTCGTTTTTGAACTTAACATCTACGGCTATAAAATCTATGATATCGTCGTTTAATTCTTCCAGTAACGTATAATCATCCAACTCGAACACATCGCCCAAATTTCCTTCAAAAAGTTCCAATGTATCCTGTTTCGCCCCTTGGTTGGTATTGTTGTTAATATTCTCCATAAAGATTTTACGCCCTGCCCTCGTGGATGGATTTTAATGTATTATTCTTGTTCAAAGCTTCCATGAATTTAGAGTGATCGCTGCGAGTTGTAGCATTTGCGGCAGCATCCACCATCTGTTTCAGGACCAAGGGATCTACCTTGCCCATCTTCTGCATGGAATCAAGTTTTTGTATGCTGATATTATTGGCGAACGCCCGCGCGAAATCGGCATTCAAGAAATTGTCAGACTTGATCTTGGACAAATGCTCCGGTTTGGCCTCGCTTATCAATCTCTCCATTTGAGCCGGAACGCCGTCCATGGCCTTAACCACATTGCCGGTCATGCCGGCATAGAATTTACGGTGTACCCGGGCGTTATCGGTAAAATCGCCGCTGGCATTCAAAGCCGCCAACCTGCTATCGGCCGCGGCCTCTACCTTGTTGCGGTCATCCTGCGTCCGTATCATGCCCTCCACCGAATCCGCGAATTTAAGATTGCCGACCGTATCCCTGATAAGCTCCAGCGTCTCTCCCGTAATCTGGGAAGTATCGAGGTTATCGACCCTGATAGTGCCGTCCTTGACCTTGGCCTGGAAAGCGGCGCTGGAATTGTTCCATAAACCGAAACGCCTATCGGCCGTATCATTGAATTCTTTCATCAGGGTGGGCAATCCTTCAATATTGGATTTGGCCTGTTCGAGCTGTTCTTTATTCTTGAATTCGCTCATGGCGTTAAGCATCATGGAGGCGGTCTGCTTTTCATTCTTCGAGGCGCTCTTGTTGTCCAATATCCTTCTTAACTCGGCCGCGGACAAGTTCCCGAAATCCTGCTTCAGGCTGTTGATCTTCTTGGCGGCGGTCTCGTCAAGCGCGCGCCGGGCCGGACTATAAGCTTTCCGGAATTCCGCCTTGGTTTCGAGAGCCCGATGTTTGGCGACCACTTTGCCGCTAAGATCTTTAACGGTAATACCCGCCATATTGTTCCTTTCATACACTAAATCGCCGTGTCTTTGCGTAGCGCCCGTATTAAGGTCTTTCAGATCTTCCCATGCCTCGAATATCTTTTCCTTGGCTTCGCTCTTCTGCCGTCTCTTTTCACGGTATGTTTTGCGATCAGCTTCCGACCGGAACAGGTCCATGCTAACCTTACTGGTAAGCTTGCCGACTGTTTGGTTTTTAACCGCCTGCAGCGCAGCCCCGGCGGTCGCGGTCGTGGCCTTATACCGTCCGAACCACTTATCCCCGCTTTCCTCGACTTTGCGCTTCCGCTCGCTTTCGCGGCGCGCCGCGAAGGCGCCGTAGCGCTCGCGCACCCGGCGCACGCCCGTGTATTTCTGGGCCCAGCCGAGCCCCTTACCGGCCATACTGCCGGCGAGTCCTCCGGCCTGCTGGGTAATGATAAGCCCGCCGACTAAAAGGGCCAAGGTAACGGAGTAAGTCTGGAAAGAGGCGACGCTCCAGAAATCCGAGGGTATGTTGCTGATAAATTCCCCCTCAAGCATGTCCGCCCTGAGCGTGCTCATCGAAGATTGAGCGGTCGATAGGGCCAGCCAGTAGAAAAACGCCAATATCGGCCCCGTTACCACCTGCTTAGTGAACTCGCTCCACCATTGTCCCGCATATTTCTGCCCGCCGGGAAACGCCGAGCATAAATAAGCGATCGGCGAAAGAATAATATAGATCCAAAGCATTACTATGCGAAAAAGCAGGATTAAAAATAAAACGACTACAACCACGAACGCAACGATGGCGGCCGCCAATCCGGCCAAAAGAGCCCCGAACATCGACGAAAGATCGATTGGTAAGTTCGGATTTCTCGCGGCCGCTCTGGCCATCGTAAGCATATCTTCCATGCCCAATAGATCGACAAGCCTATTTGATCCAGTGCCCAATCCTTGCACGAAGGTGAGCATGATAAGCTGGGAAAAATCTATGATCAATCCGCAGATCATCTTGGAAAAATTTATGAGTACGGCCATGATGATAAGTTTCCCTAAAAGCCTTTTAGCGCTGTAGCTCTCCTGCCTTAAGATCGTGGCGAAGGCGATCACTAAAAGGATCAGGACGAAGAACATATTGCACAGGTCCCGGACTATTACCCAGCCCCGGTTAACGGTCTCCACGTTGATGAAATGATTCCATTCGAACACGTCCTGCATTACGCTGGTCACTAAAATAAATAAAAGACCGATGCCCCTCACTATCTCATACACGATCCTGGTCATGGCTAGCATCAATTTTTCCGTTATGGAATTGCCCTCTATATTAATTCCGTTATTCCTTAAGCACTCCTGGTAAGCGGCTATTTGCTCGTCGGTAGCGTTTAGGCCGGGATTGTTGCATATAGGGGTCTCGGCGTTACTTACGGAAGGAAACAACAAAAAAACCAAAAAACAGCCCGATAGGACCAGGGTAACAGACTTCCAATCCTTAATTTTCTTGAATTTTTTTTCCATTGGAATTGATCACTGATCAAATTATAATCCCGCGTATAACTTGGCGAACCACCCGAATATCCCCGTGGTAAAATCTATTATAATAATGACTGCCGCTATGATCGCGATGATACATACGAATAAAACTACATCGAAAACTACCAAGGCTATCTTCTCTACTAAATTTATCCCCTTGCTTTCTGATTGGCCGAAAGCGTTAGCGACGCCGCCGAAAGCCGATTGCCATTCGCTCCCGAGTTTTCCGAAAAATTTTTCTCCCAGGGTCATACCTCCTAAAACATGCAGGTTTATGTAAGGCAGACCCAGGAAAACGAATCCCCAGACCGTCGAGATCGATTCCCAAGCGGACCGGAGAAGCCAATCGGTCCCCTTCCGGGCCGGCGCGGTTATCGCTGTAGCCGCTTTATCCATAAAGCCGCCCTCTTCTTTTCCGGGGGCGCTCCGCAAGCGTTTAAGCTCACCGGCAATCGCCTCTTCGTCTCCGGATCCATCTTCGTCTTCTTGGTTTGTATCGAAATCTTCGTTCATATGCAATGGTCGCTTTCCCCTTTATTATCGTTCAGTTACCACTATCCAGGCGTTCGAAAATCCGTCCGTGTCCCAATCGCCGTAGAGCTGGTAACCTTGCGCCGTTCCTCCCGGACAGGGAAAGCCGTCAGTGCCGTTATTGCACCATCCCCAATTATCCTTAACTTTTAAGCTCGGCCGAACCACGCAGCAATCGCTTTGCGAAGGACAGATAAAGCCGCTCGAAACGTTTTCGTAATTGCGGGCCAGGGCGTTGGCCGCGCCGCAATAGACCGTATTCTGCCCCGCGCCGTAATTCATGACCCGCTTAGCCCTAAGATCCCAATAGCTGTACAAATGGAACAAGGAATGGGGATTTTCCCAGTTTTTCCGGTCGCGCATCTCGACGCCGGACACGACCGTACCTTCGTTATCTCCCCAATCGACCGCGTACATGACGAGCGGCAGCTGATCGGCGTCCACGATGCTGTTGAACGTCAGATTAACGAAGCCGTTGCCGTGTATCGCCGGAAAAGGCGGATTGCCCGGATTATTATCGACCGTGATATTCTCTATTCTCGGTTTTACGCCGCAAAAATCGCAGTGCTCGGAACCCAGGGTCGTGCCCGGACACTGGAAGCAGTCCCCGTCATTGCACTCCCCTTCCTGCGTACTGGGGTTGAGATCCCAGACCGGCCGTGCCCAGTCGTTTCCACCCGCGCTCTTGCAGGTATTTATCGGCGGATCCCAGAAGGTAACTTCTCCGGTCCCCATCGGTACCGCTGAATAGCGCCCGGCCCGGGTAGAGGCCAGGACGCAATAATCGTTAAGGCAGATCTGCCGGTCGTTGCATTGCCCGCCGACATTATCGCCCCCGACGCAGGTGTCCCACTCGCAAGTCGTATAATAAGCGCAATCCGCGTTAGAATTGCAGGTATCATGGGTTTCGTTGCATAACGCTTGCCCGGCAACGCCGTTCGGAGAGGGCAAGGTCCAATAATTGACGCAGGTCTGCCGTTCCAGGGCCGTACAGCAATCGGCGCCGCAATCATCCGTACCGTCGGCATTGCCGTCGCCGCAACAAACCTCGCAGCAATCGCTCGCGATACAATTCACTCCGCCGGCTCCGCAGACGGTGTTAAAGGCGCTGCAGGCGTTAGCTGTGCTTAATTGCGCCGCTGTCTGTCCTTCGAATAATATATCATTGCATGGATCAGTCGTGGCTATCTGGCCGTTGACGCAATTCCGATAATTAACGGATACACCACTGGCATTAACGTTATACATCGGGGTGTCGTAAGTTCCGCTTTCCCTGTACATAACGCAGCGCGCCTGGCAGGCTCCGTTCGGACACTGGTTCATATCGTAAGAGCAGTCCGTGGCCGAGTTAGCGGCGCAATGCCCTTCCGTCCCCTGCCATTCCCAAACCCCATAGCTTTGGGCGAATATCCGCCTTAGCTTCTGGTGCGGATCGATCGTGGCTAATTCCACGTTAAAAAGATCCTGGTTACAGCGCTCGCCCGCCGGACAAGTCAAAAAAGTCTGCTGCCAATTTTCGTAACACGGATTGGTGTCGTCATTCGGACAATAATTTATTACGCCAGTGGGCCGATTGACCGGTACGTTATAACAGACATCCCCGCTTATATCGCAGAGTCCCAGATGCCCGCACTGGCTGCCGACGCAGTCATACGGCGCTCCGGCCCGGGCCGCATCCGTCGATTCTCCGAGCATATAGAGGGGCTGAAGACCGCCCTGATCGCCGTCGCTGTCCCATTCATAAGGATTATTGACCGGAGCCGGCGGTACGGCGGAACCGTAAGGCGTGTCATCGGTGTCATAACGGTAACGGAGCTCCGCTATCTCGTAGGGACTGCCGGTGTTGACGCGGGCGGTCCAGGCTTTATTTTGTCCGGTCGCATTGACCGTTTGCCAGATCTTCTGGCAGGTCAGATTATAGTTTCGCGGATCGAACGGCGCCGAGTCTACGCCGGTGTCGTATATCCTGACTCCATCCCTGGTCTCATCCCAGCCGCCGTTATCCAACCCGTTGAATTTTACTAGGTTGCCGTTATAACGATACCACATGCCGGTAACGAGGTGATCTTCGATCGGCGTGCAATAATAACGGATCGTTACCCGGCGTCTAAAAGCGTTGCCGCCGCTATGTCTGGTTATCCTTATACGATATCCGCCGTTCTGGATCCCCTCGTCTTCGGCCGGACAGACATTAGCCGCGCCCTCCATCTCTTCTTCGTCGGGGAAAAATACCTCTCCCGGTATTCCTACAAGTAAAATTCCGGCTATATTGCCTAAAAGGGTCAGACCTGATTGCCTGATAGTCCTTAAAAGCCTCTCTTCGCGATGTTCGACCAAGATAAAATCGGCCCGGACATTATCGCAGTAATAAACCGGGAATTTTCCGGAATAACCGCTATAAATATCCTCGTCCGAAACGCCGTCGCCCTTGACCCGGTCGACCGGCCACCAGGTTACGCAATTCTCGGCCGACCCGGGATAACGGTCGTATTCAAGGCAATACCCCCAAAATCCTTTTTTTCGTATACCGGTGTCCTCTATATAATCGCAGCTTAAGGATTCATTTTCCGGATAAAGACGGCAAGTTTGCGGTACCCATTTTCCGGTTTGCGCGAACAGGGCCGGGCTTAATTTTATGTCATCCATATAATAATTGCCGTCCCCGGTCGTGGATAAAACAAGTCTTATTCTTTGAGCGGTGGACTGGACCTGGAATCTCTGATTTAAGAACGTCCAGGGATGGCCGTATTCCAGGGATAGGCCTACCGCCGATTCGAGCAGGACGCCCTCGGCGTTGTACTGCTCGATCGTGATGTCGGCGGATTGAGTGCTTAAGTTCTGGGTGTCTATCATGGCCGAAATAATATAATGCAAACCGCTCATCGCTTCGATAAGATCGGATTCGATAGCGTAACCCTTGCCCGCTTTAAGGAAAGAACTGCCTTCGGGAGAGAACCCGACGCCTTCGTTTTGTGCCGCCACCGGATTATCGATCACTCGGAAAAAATCCGCGCTCCAGACGAGATCGCTCCGCGACAGATTCCAGCCGATCGGATAACCGTTGTTTCCCGATATTTCAAAGTTGCCGTTATTAAGATAGATCACTTCGCCCTCCTGTGCCATGGCGCCGAAGGGGAAATAATCGGCTTCCTCCGAGCCGCCTATATAGCCCACCTTGCTGTAACCGGTCGTATTGGCATACAGATCCGCGTCCGCCGAGCCGGTATAGGTTTGATTCTCCTGCCTCGATATGATGAAATTATCGCAATCGCCGTTATCGTCAAGGCTGTCGCACAGGCCTGTGCCGAAACATACATTCGCCCCTTTTCTGTCTTTGATATAACTCCGGCAGGACAACCATTCATTGCAAACCCTGTCCGGTTTTACCTTAAGAATGGCGTTGGCGTCGCAACTGTCCAGGCCGCAATTGCGAGGATTTCCGTTTTCCGGCACCGGACTGTTATCAGCATCAAAAACGAGGGCGGCATAATTTACGTCGATATTATCGCCGCCGGTAATGGCGCGTTCGTTGAACAAAACGCATCCTTCCTCGTAATTAATGACACCGTTGCAATCCGTTCTGTTAAGATCCCTTTTCAGCTGGTAGCTGACAACCGCCTTATTGATAATAACTTTAGTGCCGTTATTGACCGCCGCGTTACCGGCGTCCGCTATTATATCCGTATCGGTCCTCGATACGCCGTATTCGGTAAAAAATCTCAAACTGGCCCTTTCTCCGGCCGTAGACCCCAGGCTAAGAGTGGAAACCGGCGTCTGAAAACGATTATTATCCGCTAAGACGTAAAAAACCGTGATCGGATTGCCGTCCCCGTCCCGGGCCGTAACCGTTACGGAATTAGCGCCTTCGACCGTCAATATGTAAAGCGTATTCGGATCCAGGTCGATTTCCTGGTTGCCGGTCGATATTTGCCAGCCATCGGCAGTGCCGTCCAGATCAACATCCTGGGAAAAATCGCCGTTATAGATCTCGTTAGTATTGAAATCAGACCGGGGATCGACGTATTCGCTGCAACCCGCCTGATCAGCGGAACAGAGCCCGGCCCAAAATCCGTAAGTATCGATCGTGGGCTGGTTTACGATATTGCCGTTGCCGCCGTAACCGATCGTTTTTATCGGACTGGCCGCGGATGTGCAAAGATAATCGTTCCTGTCCTGAATACAGCTATAGCGGCATTGGCCGGCCTCGCAGGTCATAAAAGATCCGCAGTCGGCGTTTTCCGAACAGGCCAGTCCGTTCGAACCGCAATCGGCGGCTTTAAGGCATAATCGGTTTTCCAAGGGCTGGAAGAAGCCTGCCGTCGAGGTGGCGTCGATTTCGCCATTAACCGCTGACAGCGGATCCGAACCGTCGTCGCAGCGGCTTACCTGTTTCTGGTACCATCCCCAGCTCAATTCGCTTGCTCCTAAACCGGCGCCCTGCTTCCATTCGCAGGTCTGGTCGCCGGGATCCTTAAAATATTCAACGCCGTCTTTAGCCGCCCAGGCTTCGCAACCGGCTGTATTTTCGTCGCACAATATGCGGTCATACTCATCCGGATCGTTTTTCCGGAATATTTCGTCATAAACCGCCTGGCCGCTGAATTCATGAGGGAGACCCAGGCGGCTGCAGCCTTTGCCGGCCGGACCGCATTCCTTTTCCGGATCGGCCACGAGATAAACGAAACTATCCGCCAAAATCGATTCGCAATCCTCTCCGTCCGCCGGATCGCAAACCCCGTCGCCGCCGTCATTCCAGAAGGTCGCCCCGAAGTCGGTCGAATTGTGCGTATCGATCGCCAGCTCGCAATTAACGGCCGATTGGTCGCAAAGTTGGGTGAATCGGCGCAAATAATAAGTCAACCCCTCTTTGTCGCTCCAGGTGCCGCAACCCAGGTTATGGAGTTCGCCGGCCGGATTGCCGTTTATATCGTTAAAGCATGAATCCGGGATATTCCGGGAATTCTTCAGAAGATAATAGCGATCGACGATCTCCGTCAGCCGGATATCATCGATAAAAAAATTGCCGTTTGCCGTTATGACCAGGCTCTCGTCGGCCGCTACCGCGTGATCGACGGCTGTAAGATCGAGTTCATAAAGCCGCCACTCGGGAGTCAGGGTAAGCGACAGCAAAGGATCGGATGTAAAAGAAGACGCGTTGGAACTGTTGGAAATAACGATCGAATTGAATTGCGTGGCCGGAGAACCGCCGCCGGCGTTCTGTTTGGCGATAAAGCGGATATTATATGATTTTCCTTCGTTAATAAGGTTGCCTAAATTAAGGCTTGTCCCCACGGGAGCGGGACCGGAAACGGAAAGGGATTCCCCTCCCACAAAAAGAGATTCGCTGTCCGTCACGACCGTAGCGCCTCCCGTCCCGCGCCAGCCCTGCGCGCTGCCTTCGAAATCGCTGGCGGCTATTACGCGGATATTGCTGCCGGTTGATCCGGTGTATTCACGGCAAGAGGCCTGGGAAGCCGAGCATTTCCTTCCTTCGCCCGGTATGGCCATATATATGCAGGCGCCATGGTCGTTGCGCCAGGTTCCTCCGTTCTTGCAGTAAACGCATTCCTGCTGAACCGCGTCGTAATGCATGCTGTTCGGATCGGGATCAAGGGCGGCACAAGCGGCCGCGCCGATATCAGCGCCCGTTACCGGGTCTCTGACTATATTCTGCTCGGTGCGGCGATACGGATGGCAATCTTCGCCACAGGTTATCGTCCGGCTGAAAAGATGGTAGGAAAGCTGTCCGCTCTGGTTATAGTATTCCCGGCAATCGGGGTTATAACCCGGATCGGTCGGCGGCAGATTATAGATCGTAAGATTGCATTCGGTTCCGTCGGGAGAGGTTACGTCCGGCTCCGCGCCGGCGGCCTGGAAAAGATGCGCCTTTAACTGATAGCCTGTCTCCGATGATCCCTCCCATGTATAGAAATTGGCGCAATTCGCGCCCGGATCGTTGGGCCGGACGCATTGCTTTAGATAAGTATAGTATTCCTTGCTTTCGCCGCCTTGTCCGATCGTATCGAGATTGGTAAATTCGTCGCAACCGACCGAAGCCGCGCCGCAGCGTTTAGCGGTTTGCGGTATCAGGAAGGAAGGCTTTAGATCGTCAAAAGAAGTGGCTGACTGAAGGTAATCATCGTAACCGACGCATTCCGCCGGGCAATAATCGGCGGCTGATATCCTGGCCGGTATGGTTAATCCTCCTTTGGCGCTCGTGAACAGCTTGCACCCGACCTCGCTTTGGTTGCAAAGCCTGGTAAACTCGCCGCAAAGAGCGGGAGCGTCGCTCCTTAAGCTGTGATCGACTCCGGGATTAACGTAGCATTCCTGGGCCATATACTCCGGGATCAATTTAAAATAGCTGACCCCGTTCGCGCGATAATCGCTATAGGCGGTGGCGGCCGGCCCTCTCTCGACTTTGATCGCGTCTATCCGGCAACTGTCGCCTCCGACATCGGTAGTGCCTTCAATACTTATAAGCACTTGGTCGCCTCCGGTAAAAACATGACTGACCGAAAATGACCGCCAATTGCCGGAAGTTGCCAACGGAGCGGAGCTATGGTTGACGGCCCAATTGTTATTGCTGCCGATATTGATAGTGCCGCCCTCCCCGCAGCCTTTGGCATAAATCGAAAAGGTTAAAACTTCGTTTGCCAGAGACATGGGCGAAGACAGGAATATCGGTACCGCGGCCGGACCGTAGTTAGCGGGCAAATGGACGCTGCAGCTACCGAAGGCCGCGTCCTGGTCGCATCTCTGGTCGAATCCCGCGGCTGGATCCTCAAAACTTGAATTATTGAAAAAATTAGTGCCCTGGCCGGGTAAAGCGCGGATAAATTCATGGCATCCCTCGGTATCCGCGTCGCACTCTTCGGAATCGCCGTCAAGGAATAACTTCGACCCGGCGCTTGGGGTGCAGGTAAAGATCCCGGCGTTAGCGTCGTAATCCTGGCAATACTCTTTGCAGCCGGCGTTATCGGCGTTGCAATTGCCGTAATTAAGGGTATTTTTAAGGTAAGATGCGGTTATACCTCCCTCGCCCCGGAAAGTTTCGCAACTGTTGTATACCGGATTACAGGTTTTAGAGCCGAAACTCCACCGCCTTCTTTCTTCCGTGCAGTAACCGTAGCTTTGGCAGGAGCCGTCGTAATCTTCGTTTATACAGGTCTGTTCGTCGGCGCAATATTTATCGTTGCGGTTGACGGTCAGTTCGCTGTCATCACCCGAACCGACCACGGTTTCGATGAGTAATTCCGGTCCCGGCCCCTCCCGTTTGCAGTAATTAAGGGGGGCTTTAAGGACCCAGTTGGGATCAACCAGGCCGGCGCACCACGATCTCGTATCGGCCGCGGAACCGTAATCATCATCGGCCTCGTAGCAGTTGACCAGGTCCTCTAGATTCCTGGCTCCGTTGGTTCCGCCCAAACTCGGATCTCCGGGATGATCTTTTATGTATTGGGCGGCTAATTCCCAGCCCACCGGCAAGATCCGGAATTTACGCAATATGATCATAGACCGATAAGGATAACCTTCGTTATAATTCGGCTCCAATCCGTCGGACGTGAAGCCGAATATTCCTCCGGGATTAAGAAAACCCTGATTCATCGCTTCCCCGACCGTTAACCGGTCCTCGACCGCCTTCCGGAATTTATTGGTAATAACGCAGTTGGTCGGGCCGGCCTTGGTAGGCTTCGGACAAGTAGTGAGTTCTCCCAGGATATTATAATCCCCTCTGATATTAAAATCCGGCTCAACCAACTTCCGGAATTTTTCCTTGGCGGCCGCGATCCCGCCGACATTCGAACCGGAATAATAATCGGTCAGGCCGGAACCGGAAAGCCCATAGTCGCCCGAATAGGGACTGGTGGTTTTCTTTCCCTGCCCGAGCTTCTCCATCATGCGGTTAAAGAGGGTTACCGCCAGTTGATTCAAAAAAACGTTGATCGCGTCTTCAAAAGGATTTTCGGTGGTTTGCGCGAATTGTATCCCCTGGACATTGCTCGCGAAATTCCGCCGGCGCTCCGCTTCTCCAGGGGGGGCGGTTCGGTCTCCACTGATCAAACCGGTTACGTCAAGCCAGCCTCCGGTCTCGTTCCGGTCCCTTAATCCGGCTTCCGCGGCCGCGTCCTTGTCGGCCATAAAACCGGTATGAAGCGTCAAAACCTGGATAAAATCATTCCCGTACGGATCGAACATGGTCTGAAATTTATTCAAAAAATCCCCCTGGGACAATTCCGCTTCCCAATTCTCTTTCATCTGAGTGAATGAGCAGCGGGGTTTTTCCGGCCTTTCAACGCGAACCAGGCCCAGTCCGATCCTAAGGCGAAGCTGTAGGTCGGGGTTGCACAAATTAAAATTCCGGCCGGCCATCTGTTCTATAAAAGTGCCGGCCGCGTTATCGGCGACATTAGTGAGATATTCCCCCCAGCCTTCCGTGATAAAAAGCGGTTTTTGCCCTTTGCCGCCGGATCCGAGCCAGGTGGCCGTATCGTAAGCTACCGTATTCATGGCGGTGCGGAGAGCCGACCAAAAAGCGGCCGACCCCGCCTTTTTCCAGGCGAAATCCTCGGCCTGTTTATACCATTCCTTTACCCAGCTGGCGAGATTCTTCGCTGTTTGCGTCACGGTAGCTTTTAGTCCAAGCTTATCCGATGTTTTAATGGAATTCGGGTCAATCCCGCCCATCCCCGTAAGATCAATTGATTCCGCCCGCGCCCGGTAGATTCCCAAAACAGGCATTAATAAAAAAATATTAACAATCAGTAAAATAAAAAATAATTTGAAACTAAATTTTAATTTCATTTATTTATATAAATATTTAAAAATCATTCCGCTAAAATCTCCTTGTAAATATTCACAATCTCCTCGTCGCTGAATTGCCCGATCATGGCTTCATCGGCTCCGGAGCTTATGAGGAGCGTGCGCAGATCGGCCGCACTCATCTCTCCGCCGAAAACCTTGGCCGCGTCCGGTGTTTCGCCGCCGGAGCTTTCCGCGGCCGGAATCGCAGTATTGGCCCGGTTCAGTTGTTCAAGGATATCCGCCATGGAATCGGCCGGAGCGGGGGTCTTGCCCGCTTCATCAGCATCGGCTGACGCCTCAGTACCGTAACATTCCCGGTCTTCAGGGCAATTCGGATCATGCTCGGAATCTATTTCGTTTTTATCCAAAAACCCGTCGCTGTCGCTATCTTCGAGATACGGAGAGGTTTTATAAAGATAAAGTTCGTCGCCATCGGACAAGCCGTCGCCGTCGGTATCTTTAGAGTATAGATCATCTTGTTCAGAGTTTGTATCAAGGGGGATTACACTATTAATTGCGCCGCTATTATTAATCCCGGACAGGTTATTTTTAAATTGCGCCGACCAGAGGAATATGATAAAAATAGTAAAAAAACCCAAAACCACCAGGGATATCTTCTGGTTCTTATTAAGGCCGGGCTGGATAGGCGCATATTCCGGCTCCCTGTTTTCCTGCTTGCTCTCAAAACCTTGTTCGTTGTTTAACATTAATATATAAAAATAATTATATTTTATTCAGGTTGAACTTTTTACCAGTTATACACAATACGGCAATTAAATTATAACATAATTTACCTCAAAACACCAAATAATTTTAACCAACCATCAAGACTTAGTTCCTGGGCCCTGATCATTTCGTCGAAACCGGCATCGCGAATCTTTTGCCCCGCTTCTTCATGTGTAATATGATACCCTGAGGCCAAATTATTCTTAAGCATCTTTCGTCGGGAGCTGAATCCGATCCTGACTAACTGAAAAAACTTTTTTTCGTTAATTTTCGTTCCGGTCCAGGGCTGGCCGCCCTCTCGGATGGATAATTTTATGATCGCGCTATCCACTTCCGGCACCGGCCAAAATTTATCTTTCGTAACATAACCGATTATTTGCGGTTCGGCAAAGAATTGCACGGATACCGATAGTAGGCTCATTTTCCCCGGCTTGGCCGCGACCCGTTCCGCTACCTCTTTTTGCAGCATCAAAACCATCATCTCCGGCTTATTTTTTAATTCGTAAACCTTGCGCAAAAAAATTGAAGTGATGTTGTAAGGCAGATTAGCGACTATTTTAAAGTTTCCAATTTCCAATTTCCAATATCCAATTTCCGGTATGAAATCCAGAATATTGGTATTAATTATTCTCACATTCTTCGCTTTACACTCTTTTAATCTATCGCCTAAAACCATAGCCAGTTTATCGTCCAGCTCCACGGCTATCACCTTTCCGGCCTTTTTAGCTAATCTTTCAGTTAAATATCCTAATCCCGGCCCTACTTCCAGAACCGTATCATCCTTGGATAACCCGGCTGCTTCAACGATCTTTTCATACGTCTCTTTATCCACTAAAAAATTCTGCCCGCGCGAACGGGCAGGGATAATAGCGTGCGATTGGCACAGACTCTTGGTTTGCCGCAATAAATCCATAATTATTCAACTAAATTTCGAAATCCGGCGATCACGAAATCAGCGGCCTCGACTAATCTCTGGATCCGAGAGGCGCCGGGCCCGGGAACGCCGATCACTTTCGGCAGGGTGTCTGATATTCCGCCAACGATAGTGTCCAGCCCCACAGTGGGCATGACCCCGCCGCCTTTATACACAAATCCCTGCATGGGGCAAATTTTCGTACCACCCCTCTGGCCGGTAAACTGGATTTCGGAATAGTCCGCGCAAACATAATTTCCCGTCACTGGTCCGCATTGAGGACAATTCTTGCAGACACCGTCCGGAGGCGTTGAAACGCAAACCGGCTGATACATCGTTACTCGTCCGCCATCCTGCCAGGGCAGAGCGGACAGGGCCTCGGCCGTGTTCCGGAATTCCAGATAATTTCTTATATCCAGACCCAGAAAGGCCGCGCCACAAAACAAAATAATTCCGCCAATCATTAAAATTTTCTTTTTTTTATTCAACATACTAAAAAATCCTAAAACCTAAAGCCTAATAACATTATAGCAAAAACCGAACAAAATTGGTATAATAAAAACATGAATAAATATCAATACATTATTATCACGATCATCGGATTTACATCAGCGGCTTTATTTATGGCTAACTGCGGCTCAGCCTCGGAAAATCTGGCGCAAAAATTATCCGGCCGGATTCTTTTGCAGGTCGAACAGCATGGCGAAGCCTGGTACATAAGTCCCAAAGACCGAAAACGCTATTTTCTTTCCCGGCCGCTCGACTGCTTTAATATGATGCGCGGCGCCGGTACCGGCATCACCAACACTGATCTGAATAAAATTCCAGTGGGCTTTATTGAAGAAGTATGCGCCGCGGAGATGCATTGCCAAATCTCTGCCGATGCTGATCAGGATGGCATTGAAGATAACCTGGAGATCGCCCTGGGAACGGATCCGAATAATACCGATACCGACGGCGATGGCTATAGCGATAAAGAAGAGGTTAAAAACGGCTTCAATCCCTTCTCCACTGGTCCGTGGGCGATCGAACAAAGCTTTACCGAACAAAACAAGGGCAAAATCTTTCTGCAAATAGAGGGCGTGGGCGAAGCCTGGTATGTAAACCCGTCCGATCTTAAGCGTTATTATCTTGGGCGTCCGGCTGACGCGTTTAGAGTTATGCGGAATCTCGGGTTAGGTATAAGCGACCGCGATCTTAATACTATCGCGATCGGCGATAAGCTGGGGGCGCCCGAACCGGTTATCGTCCCGCCGCCAGCGCCGGAATTTTGTTCCGCTAAATTTTCCGCCAGCGCTGTTATGACGGACGCGGCGGCCGCTATCAGGGCGAATTCAGACCGGGCTGCAAAATGCTTCACTCCGGAAATGAAAACCGCCGTGGAATATACTCTGGATTTTCTGGATGCCGATGGCCGGCTAACCCTCGGCAATATCCTGAGTAAAACAACGCTCACGGAATCGGCCGACACCGAAAAAACCTATTCGACTGAAGTGTATTTCTCTTTGGGCGGATACGACGTACCCCTGAAATTCGTCGTGAAAAAACAGGATGATAATACATGGCTCCTGGCTAATTTATAATATTATTCAAAAAATTAGGTATACAAACGAAAGACGCCCCAGCGGGGCGTCTCTACTTTTTATTTTTATATATAATTTTATTGACTGTCTTTTACCACGATATTAACCAATCTTCCTTTGATATAGATCACTTTCAAAATCTCTTTGCCTTCCGTCCATTTTTTTAATTTTTCGCTTTTAAGCGCCGTTTCTTTGGCCGCCTCTTCGGAAATATCGGCCGGCACCATTATCTTGTCGCGCAAACGGCTGTTTACCTGCACGACCAGCTCGATCGTTTCCTCCCGGGCCAGGTCTTCATCATATTCCGGCCAAACCCCGTTTAAAAATATTGATTCTTTATGCCCGGCCTCGCTCCATAATTCCTCGGCCAGAGCCGGCAGGAAAGGCGCCGTTAAAATAATAAATTTATTCCAGGTGTCTTGGCTGATACCCGCGGCCGCGGTCAGAACATTGGTCATCTCCATCAGGCGGGCGATGGCCGTATTATATTTTTGCTCTTCGAAATCCGCCTCTACCGCCCGGATCGTCTTGTGCAGTTTCCTTGTGACAGCATCATCGTCCTTCGCGTCTTTGTTAACCTTAATAGAGAGGCGCGCGACCTTATCCGCCCATCTTTTCGCGCCCAGGACGCCCGCGTCGGTAAAAGAGCGGTCTTCACTCAAGGGCCCCAAAAACAAGAGATAGGTCTTTAGGGCGTCGTAGCCGACTTTTTCCCCGTATTCTTCCGGATTTATGACGTTCCCTTTCGACTTCGACATCTTCTTACCGTCTTTTAAGATCATGCCGTTCGCCCGGAAGCGCTTAAAAGGATTATCGAAATCTATCAGGCCCAAATCTTTTAAGGCCATAGTGATAAAACGCGTGTACATAAGATGGAGCACCGCGTGCTCGTTCCCGCCCACGTATAAGTCTACCGGCAGCCATTTTTTCCCGAGCTCCGGTTCAAAAATATGCTTATCATCAGCGGGCGACAGATACCGGAAAAAATACCAGGCCGAGTCCAGAAAATTATCCATAACATCCGCTTCCCGCGTCCCAGGGCCGCCGCATTTCGGGCAAACGGTTTTCATGAAACTCTCTACTTTCGCCAGAGGCCCGCGCCCGTCTCCGGCCGGTTCCCAGCCTTTTTTCATCTCCGGCAAAACGACCGGCAGGTCTTTCTCCGGCACAGCCACCGTTCCGCATTTGGCGCAATAAACGACCGGCACCGGCGGCCCCCAATACCTCTGCCGCGAAATGCACCAGTCCCTAAGGCGGTAATTAACTTTGCGCTCGCCCAGTCCCTTTTTAAAAAGCCAGGCGATCATTTTTTCTTTAGCTTCCGCGGTAGTCAAGCCGTCCAAAAATCCAGAATTTATGCTTATACCTTCTCCGGCAAAACAATTATCCGCATCGTTTTTAATAATATTTTTAAATTTTAAATTGTCATTTTGCATTTTGAGATTTGCATTTTGATTTTCTTCATTCATGTGCCTTACCACCTCTTTAATTGACAGGTTATATTTTACTGCAAAATCGTAATCGCGAGCATCATGCGCCGGTACCGCCATGATCGCCCCGGTCCCATAGCCGGTTAAAACGTAATCGGCGATAAAAACCGGGATTTTTTCGTCATTGACCGGATTAACGGCATATACGCCTTCAAGTTTCACACCAGTCTTTTCTTTATTTTCCGTGCGCTCCAGATCAGACTTGGCGCCAGCCTCTTTTATGTATTTCTCCGCCTCGTCCCAATTTTTGATATGCGGTTTTAATTCCCGGATTATGCCGTGTTCGGGCGCTAAAACGAAGTAAGTCGCTCCAAACAGCGTATCCGGCCGGGTCGTAAAGACCTTAATCGGCAATCGGCAATCGGCAATCGTAAATTTCACAATCGCTCCTTCCGACCTCCCGATCCAATTCCTCTGCGCGTACTTCGTGATATCCGACCAGTCCATAGAATCAAGCCCGTCTAAAAGCCTTTGGGCGTAGGCCGTGATCTTAAAGAACCACTGTTTCATGGTTTTCTTGACCGGTTGGGTCTTGCAACGCTCGCAGACGCCGCCCTCTATCTGTTCGTCCGCCAAAACGGTTTTGCAGGAAGGGCACCAGTTAAGCAAAGCTTCTTTCTGATAAGCTAATCCCTTTTCAAATAATTTCGTAAATATCCACTCCGTCCATTTATAATATTCGGGCGTAGTGGTATCAACGACGCGCGTCCAGTCGCAGCCTAAACCCGCCGAGCTTAATTGCCGGCGAAAATTAGCGATCGTGCGCGCAAGCATAGCCGCAGGCGTTTCCCCTATTTTCAAAGCGTAATTTTCGGAATGGATCCCGAAAGCGTCGAAGCCGATCGGCTCGAACACGTCATAGCCTTTAAGTTTCTTGTATTTCGCCATCACGTCCACGGACGTAAATGCGTAGAAATTTCCGATATGGAGCCCTTCAGCGCTCGGATAGGGAAACATAAAAAGCGCGTAAAAAGGGTTTTTCGCGCTCTTAAGATCCGGGGTGAATATTTTTTCTCCGACCCATCTATCCGCCCATTTTATTTCGATTTGCCTGAAATTATAATTTTCCATAGATTTTATTACAAATTATTTTTTACCGATAAAATCACCTTCCTTTAACCCTGATAAAAATAAAATGGAGCGGAAAGTGCCGAATGGAATTTCTTTTTTGCTCATTTTAACTATCACCACCCGGGTCGGCTTGCCGTCTTTCTTGAATTTCGCGTGCGAACCCTTTTGCGAAACAAAAAAGAAGCCCTTTTCTTGAAGGACCCGGATAACGATCTGCAATTTAATCGGTTTAGGCATGTTTAAAAACGAGCGGCACTAAATCGGGCTTCTCCACCTTATTGATCCTGGAAACAGGCACGTCTTCAAAATATAACTCCAAGGCCTCCCTTAGACATTCCAGCGACTCTTTTCTGGTATTTCCAAAACTGGCTACGCCGGTATTTATATTCCAGGAAACATAGCTTCGCCCCTCTTTCCAGACTACATTTTTTAAGTCGATTTTGCGCATATTAATATTTTAATATGTTTATATTATAACAACATTAAACCAAACCGGTCAACCAATCTTATAATCCGCTTCTTAAACAACATGCGCCCCTTTGGCCTTAAAATTATTTTTCGCCACTTCCTGCAGATTCACGTGCCGGTCGAACTCGTCCACGATCTCTTCGCCGATGATCTCTTCCATGACGTCTTCGATGGTAACGAGCCCCTGGACATCCCCGTATTTATTTATTACCACGAAAAGATGATGGCGCGTTTTCTTGAAATCATTCAGAAGTTCGTCTAGTTTCTTGTCTTGGTTGACGAATATTATGTCCGTCCGGGCTATTTCCCCGACGGTTTTCCCTGACCAGTCGCTGCGGATAATATCTTTGACGTAAAGCAATCCGACCATATCGTCCCTGGTTTTCCTGTAAACGGGGATCCGGGAATGTCCCCGGCTGCTTATTTCGATTATAGCGCCTTTATCGAGGATCCGGTTGGAAGGAAGCGCGTACATGCCGCTTCGCGGCGTCATGATATCATCGACCTTCTTATCGGAAAAGCTCAAAGCGCCCTTGATTATCCTTTCCTCGTCCGCGTCGATCTCGCTATTCATATTGTCCTCATGATCTTCGATCAGTTTTATAAGTTCCCGCTTGGAATAAACCGTCGGAATCTCGCTCCCTAAAAATTTATCAAGCATCCTGCTTAACGGGTAGCAGATAGGATAGAATAAAAAGATAAAAAAATCGGCCAGCCAGGCGAATCTTGATCCCACGATAAGGGCATAACGGGAAAAAACCGCTTGCGGCAGAATTTCGCCGAAAATAACGATCAAAAGCGTAGAGGCCAGGGCGGCTAAAACGCCGGTCGTAACCGATCCCAAAAAGACGGATAAAATCGAATTGATCGCCACGTTGCCGATGAGCAAGGTACATAGAAGCAAATTGCCTTTTTTGCGGATGCGGTAAGCTTTTTGAGCGTTTTTATCGCCCAATTTAGCTTTCCTCCCCAAATCGTCCTTATTAAGACTGAAATATCCCAAAGTCAATCCTGAAAATAAAGCCGACATTGTCACTAAAATCAATATAATTAAATATTCCATAGTAACAACTAAACAAAAATAAAAAGTATTAATATTAAAATATATGCTTAGTTGCGTCTTTATTCTAACTCAAACCTTAGCTAAAGTCAAACTCGTAATAATTCAGAAGTTAAAAATTGTTTAATATTAAATAAAAAAAAGCCGGCTTCTTCGAGCCGGCGGGTCTCTTTATTTTTTAGGCGTGCCCTGTATGACATTCATGGTCCCAATCATCTTCTTCGGATTTCCACGAATTTTGACACTTAACGTGGACTTTGCCGCATTTTTTGCATTGAAATCGATCGAAATGGGATAACATAACCTTAAGCGCCATACAGGTGGCACAATCCGTCTTTTCCATTTTTCCTCCCTCCTTTTGGGTTTGCCGAAAAAAGAACAAAAAAATCGGCCCTTATACGGGGCCGGCTTTGATCTTACTCCTATCTATAAATAATCAAAAACGCCGGTCCCTGGGGCCAGATGATGAACAAGATGATAAGGATTTTCGTAATATATTCGATTTCATACAGTATCTTTTTAAATTATAGCGGATATAAAAATTATGTCAACCGGTATTCAGACGATTTCGATTCCTACGGGGCAATGATCCGATCCCATGACTTGATCCATTATAAAGGCCCGCTTGACCCGCTTTATCGCCTTTCCGGAAACACAAAAATAATCTATACGCCAACCGATATTCCTGGCGCGCGCGCCGGCGCGGTAGCTCCACCAGGAATACTCTTGCTTGCCTGGATAAGAATACCGGAAAGTATCCACAAAACCATTATTCAAAAATTTCGACATCCAGGCGCGTTCTTCGTCCGTAAAACCGGCGTTGCCGATATTGTCTTTAGGCCGGGCCAGATCGATCTCCTCGTGGGCGACGTTATAGTCGCCGCAGATTATCAAGGGCTTTTTCTTTTCTAATTTTTTAAAATAAGACAAAAGCCGGTCGTTAAAATCAATCTTAAATCTAAGACGGGAGAGTTCGTGATTGGCGTTCGGGAAATAAATATTAGCTAAATAAAATTTACCCGCGTCAATAACCTGTACCCGGCCCTCGTCGTCCCAGTCCGGCTTCGGCAAAACCGCTGCCCTAAACCCCGCCCGCGCTAAAATCGCCGTGCCGCTATAGCCCTTGCGCTCGGCCGGATTATAAAATTCCACATAGCCAGGGAAATCAAACTCGGCCAAATTAATAGCCGCCTCGTCTATCTTGATTTCCTGCAGGCACAAAATATCCGGTTTTTCTTTCTTTAAAAAGCCGATAAAGCCTTTTTTGATAACTGCCCTTAAACCGTTGACGTTCCAGGATATTATTTTCATAATATTAATGGTTTGGTTTACGCGATACTAATTAAGGCAAAACAGCCCTATCGCCTTTTTTTTGCTATATACCGCGATATTGAATTCCTGGGTAATCAGATTGGTTTTATTGGCGATCAATTCGATATTCTTTTCCTTTAGTCCATCCGCAACCCCCTCGTTTATCCTGACCGTTCCGTCGTAACCCGTGCCCAGGTAAATAACTTCCGGCGACTGCCCCAGGGCCGGTTCCAGATCGGACAAAGAGATGGAGTGCGGGTCTTTTCTTTTCCATTTTAAAACATCGCCGTTCCAACGCGCTTCCACGTCATTATTGAAAGTGTCCCCATTAATGGAGATCGTACCGAATACATAACCGTCGATCATAAATTTTAACTCCCGCTAATTTATTATTTAACGGATTATTCTGATGATTAAAAATGATGAATTTACGCTATAAAACACAATATTCGATCAATGATCACCATGATCGTCCGCCGCCGCCGCCGAATCCGCCACCGGAAAACCCGCCGGAAAAACCGCTGCCTCCGCCGGACGCCGAAGACGGCCGCGAAGACAGATCCGCGTTGACCCTGTCTTTAAAGCTCCGAAGGCTTGTTGTCAGGGCCAAAGAAGAAAAATTAGCGCCGGCCGGTTCGTTATACCAGTCCGGCTGCCGATCATAAATATCCTTGAATTGCCTTGCCCATTCTTTTTCCACCCCTAAAACCATGGCAAAGGGCAGTAATGCTTCGAAATGACCGGGATTTTTCTCGGGAGCGTTGTGGAATTTCAGGCGGTCCTTTTCCGCAACCGCCAAATATTCCTTAAGCCCCAAAATACGGTCTTTGACCAAAGCTCCACCGGGCGTTTTAACGGGCATATAATATCCGAAGGACATGATGATCAGGCCGGAAATACCGAAGCCCGCCAGACTTAAGATCCCCGACAAGAAGGCGGCTAAAACGCCCAAGGCAAAAAAAACGATCCCGATCGCCGTATAGAGCTTTCTGACACGGCCCGGATCATCAACGAAGTAATTCTTTCGCGCCAAATCTTTATACAGGATATTCTTTATCTCTTTCCAGTCGGCATAAAAATCATTTTTAAGAACGGATAACGCCACCTGGCCGCGCTTGCCCGGAAAAAGAGCGGAAAATAATTTTTGTTCGTGCGGATTGCCGAGGTCATTGCCGTCTTTCAATTTTTCCAGGTCATAATCGACCTTTTTGAAAATATCCGTCCTCTCTACCCGTTCGATCCTTAAATATCCCCTGACCGCCAAATTGATGATATCGGCCGAAATATCCGCGTGATCGACCGAATCGTCGATGATCGTCCCGACTTCGGCCGGAGTCAGGGAGTCGGGAGGAGCGTATAAGGCGATGATCGTTTTGCGGCCCTTAGGATCGCGGCCGCGTTTATACCAGATATAATAAAGCGAGATAAACACTAAAAGCGGCAAAAACAAAGCCGGATTATCCTTAAAAATTTCCCATACGCGGGAAAACCATGACGGTTTTTCGACCACTCCCCGGGCAAAGCCGGCGACTATCGTCAAACCTTCTCCAGGTTCAAGATAATCATCGGTAAAAACAAGACCTTCGACCGACTTATCGCCGCTGTATTTATACCGATAAGAAACGCACTTATTGGCGCTGCCGAAAGATCCCGCGAAACATTCGGCCCGGGTCAAGTCCTCCGCCGACTCCCCGGGAAAGACAACCGTTACCCGCGACTGGCGAATCGGCACCTCCCATAGATTTCCGGTAGCGTTCCAATAAAGCTCGTCATGATCGGAAAAATAATTTATCGCCCTTTTAATCTTATAGGATATGACATAGGTTATCTGTCCGGTCACGTAACTTTGGGCGTCGCCGATCTTTATATTTTTATGCCCGTCCCGATCTTCAATAACGAAGATAAACGGATCTCCGGCGCCGTCAGTTACCGCCGGATCGGATATCTTTAAATTATAATTCCCGCCGCGCGCCTTGTACTTATAAGGAACTTCGCGATAAATGCCGTGCTTCCGCTCCGTTCCGTAATTATAGGTTATACGTTCGGTAACATCAATGCTCGTGTCCTTATTAATATTAAGAGTTATGTCAAAATCATCGATCGCTTCCTGGGCATTGACCGTCGCGCACAAGGACATGCCTATGCCTATGAACAATAAATAAAAATATTTTTTCATATTATAAGTTACTCATCACGAATTACGAATGATGATTTTCTGCAGGTCTTTAACCCGGCTGCCGCTTACTTTCATATTCGGCCTTTTCTTTTTATCTTTCTTTTTATATTTTTTATGGACCTCTTTCTCTATCGGCTCCAAATTTTGTTTATTCATAAAATAATGTTATAATCTTATCATGGCTGGCTTTATTTCGAGTCCACATGTTTATTATAATTTAATTCTAATATTTACTCAATGGATAGGTGGTATAAAAAATGGCAGGGAATAGGATTGTTAATTTTAGCCACGATTTTTTTGGCCCTGGTATTTACGGCCCTTTTTTATGTTTCGGATATTGTTAAAGCCTCTTTAAAAAACAATCACCAGGAAAACCAGAATAAAATTAATCGGCTTATATCGGGCGAAGAAGATGCCAACTATTGGATGGGATCAGCCGACCCCAAAGTAACCATAGTGGAGTTCGGTGATTATTCATGCCCTTATTGCCAGGATTTTTTCCCTAAAATCAGGGAAATAGGCCTGAAATACAAAAAGGACGTAAAAATAATATTCCGGGACTACCCGGTCGTCAATGATTATGCCGCTAATTTGGCCCTGGGAGCTCGTTGCGCCGGCGAACAGGGCCTGTTCTGGCTCATGCATGATAAGTTGTTCCTGAATCAAGGAATAACCGGGAAAGAAGAAATATTGGAGTTGGCCAAACAGGCGGGGGCAAACGAAGATAAATTCGTACACTGTTTCGACAATAAAACCTATTTACGGGAAATAGAAAGAGATCTGTCCGACGGCAATGCCCTGGATATCCCGGGAACGCCTACTATATTCGTGAATGGCGAGAGATTTTCAGGAAATGTGCCCTATGATTATTTAATTCAGGTTATTAACCAAAAAATATCCGAATAACGTTAAAAAATCGTTAATTCATTAATTAATTTATCTAAATAAATATGCATCAAATACGCATTCATGGCCGGGGCGGACAAGGGGTCGTAACCGCGGCCGAACTTATCGCCATAGCCGCTTTTAACGACGGGCGCAAATCCCAGGCATTTCCCTCTTTCGGCGTCGAACGGACAGGGGCGCCGATCGAGGCATTCGCCCGTATTGACGACAAACCGATCCGAAGGCGGGAACACATTTATGAACCGGATGTTCTTATTATCCAGGATTCTTCCCTCCTCTCTTCCGTGCCGGTAGATAAAGGCTGTAATAAAAAAACCATGGTAATAATAAATACAGCCAAACAAAAAACAGAAATAAAAATCAACCTGCCGCCAAAAAATATTTACGTGATCGATGCCACCAAGATAGCGCTGGAAGAGATCGGCCGGAATATCGTCAACACGGTGATCCTCGGGGCCTTCGCTCGCGTCACGGGCCTCGTCAGCCTGGAATCCCTTAAAAAAGCCGTTCTCCAGAAATTCGCGGATAAACCGGATCTGGCCGATAAGAATATAAAAGCCGTTGAAAAAGCTTATAATCTATAATTATTTAACGTTTTCAGTATTAAAAAAGCAGTATATACTGAAACCCATCCATATGAAAATAAAAATAACGGCCGCTCCCGGCTCGACCATAAAAAACAAAACCGGCGGCTGGCGGACATTCATCCCTAAAACCGACTATAATACCTGCATCGGCTGCGGAACCTGCGCCCGGGTATGCCCTGAAACGGCGGTAACGATGGATAAGATGATGGCCAAGCCGAAACCGGTGACTGATTACGACTTTTGCAAGGGCTGCGGTATTTGCGCCGCCGAATGCCCGGTCAAAGCGATCAAGATGGAACTCGAGGAAAAATAAAAGCAATCAAGGATTATTATTAATAATAACGAATTTACGTTATATTAAAATTATGAAACAGATACTTGAAGGCTCCCAAGCTATATCCCAGACAATAAATAACATAAAGCCGGCCGTCATATCCGCTTACCCGATCACTCCCCAGACCCACATCGTCGAAGACCTGGCCCGCCTTAAATCCGACGGACAGGCCGATTATGAATACGTGCGCGCGGAAAGCGAATTTGCGGCGGCGTCGATAGTTTTGGGCGCGAGCGCGGCCGGAGCGCGCGTTTATACGGCTACGAGCTCCCAGGGCCTCCTTTTAATGACGGAAGTGATCTTTAATATTGCCGGCATGCGGTTGCCGGTGGTCCTGACTTGCGCTAACCGGGGAGTATCAGCGCCGATCACGATCTGGAACGACCACCAGGACGTAATGACCGTTCGGGACGCCGGCTGGGTTCTCCTGTTCGCCGAAGACCATCAGGAGGCCGTGGCGCAGCATATTTTAGCGTACAAGATCGCGGAACAGGCGAAATTACCCGTTATGGTCAACGTGGACGGTTTCGTCCTTACGCACACTTACGAGGACGTGGCCATACCGACGGCCGCGGAAATAAAGAAATATCTTCCCGATATATCTCCGGCAAAAGGCGAATTCCTGGACGTGGATAATCCCGCCTCTTTCGGCACTTTTGCCGCTCCCGCTTATTACATGGAGATCCGCCAGGAGTTACACAATGACTTGTCCGATTCAAAAAAACTTATCAATTCCGAATACGAAAAACTTAAAAAGACCATTCCCGAGGCCGTAAAAAAGAACGAAGCAAATACGAAGATAAATAATGGCCTCATCGAATATTACGGGCCGAAGAATCCTAAAACCGTCCTGATAGCCTTAGGATCGTTGGTCGGCACGATCAAGGACGCGGTAGACGAAACCGGAGATACCGGGGTTATTAAAATAAAATGCCTGCGGCCTTTTCCAGAGAAGGATATCTTGTCTGTCCTGAAAAAGGCCAAATACGCGGCTGTAATAGAAAAGGCGGTTTCTTTAGGAGCCTCCGTCGGACCGATAGCCATGGAGATAAAGGCCGCCGCCCAGGGAAATATAAAAACCAAAATCCGGTCTTTCGCAGTCGGTTTAGGCGGCCGGGATATTACCCGGTCAATGATCAAGGGCATAATAGCCGATGCCAAAAAAAACGGCGATAAAATTAAATTTGTCGGCAAATTAAAATAACGGATCGCAAAAGATATGAAAAAATCCTTTATTTCCGCCGTAATACTGGCCGCCGCGGCCGCCTTTGTCCTTATGGGCGCACCGATGGCCTTGGCGATAACTTTCACGCCCGAAGTTCCGATTCCCGGATCGGGCGAAACGGTTGAAATCCAGGACAATCTAAGACCGATCGGAGGCTACGTGGCGAATATCTATCGTTACGCCATCGGCGGCGTCGGCATATTGGCGGCGGTCGTCATGATGTTCGGGGGCGTTATCTGGATCACGGCGGGCGGCAACGCTTCCCGCGTCGGCGAAGCCAAGGCCTGGATCGGAGCGGCTTTAAGCGGACTTGTCCTGGCCCTGCTTTCATACATGGTGCTTAACGCCATTAATCCGGCTTTAGTTGAATTCAAAACTTATCAAACCATAACCCCGATATCCTCCGGAGGGTGCTGCATATACAGGGACGGCGGCAGAACGCTTTGTGCCAGCGTTGCTCTCGATGAATGTTTAAAACTGGACAACGGCAGTTTTACGAACAACAGTACGTGCCAATCGGGAACATGCGTTCCTATGGATCAATAAGGCGCCGGCGGCGAGCAGTGAAAGGCCGTCGCGCTTATCCGCAACTTATGAACATGCTAATCGATCACATCAAAAAAATAATTCACGCCTGCCGGAGTCATAAACGCTCTAAATCATCAAGAAACAGCGGCAATAGAATATTCGTCTTTTTGACTATTTTGGCGTTAACCCTTTTTATGTCCATAGTCATTCTGGAGCCGGCCCTGGCGATCAGCTTTACTCCCGAAGTTCCCGTTCCGGGACAGGGAGAGACCGTACAATTGCAGAATAACACCAGTCCGATCGGCAATTACATAAAAACCGTATATCGTTACGCCATCGGCGGCGTCGGCATATTGGCGGCGGTCGTCATGATGTTCGGGGGCGTTATCTGGATCACGGCGGGCGGCAACGCTTCCCGCGTCGGCGAAGCCAAGGCCTGGATCGGAGCGGCTTTAAGCGGCCTTGTCCTGGCCCTGCTTTCATACATGGTGCTTAACGCCATTAATCCGGCTTTGATCAATTTCAGGATATCGACAATCGAGCCCATAGAAAGCGACGGGCTTACGGAAACCGCCCCCGGCGCCGAAGGATGGATATTCGACAGCGGGATCGGGAGGCAAATGTCCGATGCTTCGCCGGAATTGGCCGAAATGCTGAACTGTTTAAGAGCTAATCTTCCGGAAGGCGTGGGGCGCATAAGTTCCATATCCGACAGTTACGGTCTTAATCAGTGCCGCCTGCATTACGATCCTCGGTCCTGCGCCCATATGGAAAACTCCTGTCATTACGGGGGCGGTACCGGAAACAGATCATACGCGGTCGATCTGGGCGACGAGGAAAATATTTCCGCTATTACCGAAGCGGCCAGCCAATGTTCCCAATACGTGGGGTTTATCCTGGACGAAGGCAACCATATCCATATCAGTTCCGTGGCCTGCCCCAGGAATTAACGCTTTACTCCGCGCCATAACCACAAAATCATATGATCCATTTCACCAAATACGCCGAAGAAAAGTTCGATCTGCTTAATAAATACAAAGTTTATTTTACCCGCGAACAGGTTGAAGACGCCGTTAAACTCCCGGAAAAAACCGGAAAAAAGAACGGTTATCTGACGGCGCGCAAAGACGGGATAAAGGTTATTTATAAACGAGAAGGTAATGTTATAAAAATAATTACTTTTTTTCCGATTAAATAATATTCGCTCTATACTATTATGTTATACGACCCTGAAGCAAACATTTTAAGCTGGGAAGTCTCCAAAGGCGAGATCAGCCATGCCCACGAATTCGGTAATTTCATTATCCATCTTTCTAAAGCCGGCAAACCCATCCTGATCGAAATGCTTGATGCCTCGAAATTCATCGGACAATTCGAAAAAGTAAAAAATCTTAAAGATATAAAAAGCATCGAAGAAGCGCTACCCGTTAATTAATATTTAATTTCAGTATTTAGCATACACTAAATACTTTAATACTTATATATGCCCCAAGCAAAAACAATAATCAATAAAACCAAAACAACACAACCCCTGCTTTCCCCCGGCCATCGGGCCTGCGCGGGTTGCGGCCAGCTCCTAGCGGCGCGCATGGTAGCCGAAAGCCTGGGCCCCAATACCGTTATCGCCAATGCCACCGGCTGCCTCGAGGTTACGACGTCTCCTTATCCGGAAACCTCCTGGGGGATTCCCTGGATCCACTCCTTGTTCGAAAACGCGCCGGCCGTAGCCTCCGGCATCTTGGCGGCCTTGAAGCAAAGAGGTGAAGACAAAAAAATCAAAGTAGTGGCTCAAGGCGGCGACGGTTCGACCTTCGATATCGGTTTCGGCCTCCTCTCCGGCATGTGGGAACGCGGCGAAAATATCCTCTATGTCTGTTATGACAACGAGGCTTACTCGAATACCGGCATGCAAGCCTCCGGAGCGACTCCCTGGGGGTCGAATACGACGACCACGCCAGCCGGAACCGGTGGAACGATCGACGCGATCGGATCGCACCAGCGAAAAAAAGACATGATCGCCATCGCTTTGGCGCACGGCCTTAAATACGTGGCGGAGACCACGACCGGTTATCTTATGGACATCAAGGCGAAAGTAAAAAAAGCGCTGGAAACAGAAGGACCGGCATATATCCAGATACTCTCTCCCTGCGTTCCCGGCTGGCGCATTAAACCCGACCAGGCGGTCTTAATCGGTAAATTAGCCGCCCAGACCGGACTTTATCCCCAACTTGAATACGTTAACGGGGAACTCGCGAGCAAAACCAAGGTCGCCGACCCGGCGCCGAAAGTCGATGAGTATCTGAAGGCCCAGGGGAGATTCGCGCATCTTTTTAAAGGACCGCGCGGAGCGGAACAATTACGATACATTCAGGATATCGCCGATGAGAATATCCGAAAATACTCCTTAAGATAACGACAATCGAAATAATATACATAAAAACGCCTCCGTTTCCGGAGGCGTTTTTATGTATATAAAATAATCCAAACTAATAAACCGCTCTTTCCTGCTTGCCCTTATAGCCGGTACCGGCCGGTATCAGGCGCCCGATGATGACGTTTTCTTTAAGGCCCTCAAGATAATCGATCTTGCCGTTAACCGCGGCTTCGATAAGAACCCGGGCGGTCTCCTGGAACGAGGCGGCCGAAAGGAAGCTGTCGGTGGTCAGGGAGGCCTTAGTGATCCCCAGGAGTAAACGCTCTATCGCGGCTTCTTTGTCCCCGTTCTTCTGGTCTATTTTTTCGTTAGCCCGGGCTACAACCGCGCTTTCCACTATTTCTCCCGGCAGAAGATCGGTAGAACCGGCGTCGTGTATGAAATAGCGGGAGAACATCTGTTTGGCGATGATTTCGATGTGCTTGTCGTTCAAAGGCTGGCCCTGGGAAGAATAAACGCTTTGGATTTCCTTGATTATATACTTCTGGGTGTCGGATTTTCCCCTGAGCTTAAAAAGCTGCTGTAGGTCTAAGCTGCCGTCCGTGAGCTGTTCGCCTTTTTCGATCGCGCCCCCTTCCTTAACGATTATAGCCATACCCTTCGGTACAATGAACTCTTTGGTTTTCTTGGCGTTTACTTTTACTTTGACGTATTTATTTTCTATCTTGACGACGCCGCCTTTCTCCGCTTTCACGACCTTATTATTGATCTTGAATAATTTGCCGCCGTCCTCGATCGCTTCGCCGTCTTTCACGTAAAGTTTTATCTCCGGCTTTGGGGCTTTGGCTTCCTTTTTCTTCTTGCCGCCGTCATCTTCTTTGCCGGTATCGGAAAAATAATATTTATCCGTGGTAGTCCCGTCGTAAACTATCTTAAGTATCTTGGCCTGCGGATTGGTCATAAGCACTTTACCCGAAGAATCTTCGATGGTTCGCTGAGTGGTCTCAATCCTGGCTATGCCGGCTACATCCGATATAAAAGCCTTTCTCTTGGGCGGTCTGGCTTCGAAAATTTCCTCTACCCGGGGAAGACCCTGGGTAATATCTTCGACGCCGGCGATACCGCCGGTATGAAAAGTTCTCATGGTAAGCTGCGTGCCGGGCTCTCCTATCGATTGAGCCGCGATAATACCGACAGCCGTGCCCATTTTTACGGGTTTATTGAATCCGAGGTCCCAACCGTAGCATTTAACGCATACTCCGCGATGGAGCTTGCAGCTTAGAACCGAACGGATCCGGGCTTCTTCGATATCTTCATTTCTTATCTCATCCGCAATATCTTCGGTAATGAGTTCTCCGGCCTTGACCAATATCTTGCCTTTCGCGTTCTTAAGATCGGCCGCGAGATAACGGCCGAGAATCCTGTTGGCCATGCTAACGCCGATGGCGTCGCCTTCTTTTTTCGTCACGACCAGACCATCTTCATCGGCGCAATCGTCCTGAGTGATGATAACGTCCTGAGATACGTCCACCAAGCGCCTGGTCAGATAACCGGCGTTAGCGGTACGGAGAGCCGTATCGGAAAGCCCCTTCCTGACGCCATGAGTGGAAATAAAGTATTCCAGCACTTCGAAACCGCGCTTGAAATTTCCCTTTACCGGCAGTTCGATGATGTCGCCGGACGGGGAAGTTACGAGACCTTTCATGCCCAAAATCTGCGTTAACTGGGCCCAGCTGCCGCGGGCGCCCGATTCTATCATTGAATAAAGCGGTCCTTCCGTGGGTAACTTCTTTTTACAGATATCGGTCACTTTTTCCTTCGCGCTTGTCCATAGCTCAATCACCTTCGCGTATCTTTCCGTATCGGTTAAAAGGCCCTCTTCGTATTGTTCCTGTATTTCTTCGACCTTGGTTTGAGTTTCGCTAATGAGCACGTCCTTTTCCTTGAAGTCGGGAAGATCGCCCATACCCCAGGACAGACCGCTCTTGGTGATATACGAGAAACTCCTTTCCTTTATCTCGTCTAAAAACGTAACCGTCAATTCCCGGCCATAATGCCGGAAGCAGGCCTTTACCAGGCCGACTAATTTGCTTTTACCTACCACTGAGTTAACGAAGCGGAGTTTTTCGGGTAAAATATCGTTAAAAATGACCCGACCCACCGTAGTGGTCGTAAGGCCCCGCTTGTCCAGAAGAACCCTGATAGGATCGTGAAGTTTTATCAAGCCGCTTTCATAGGCTAGTTTAGCGTCAGCTTCCGAAGAAAAAGATTTAAGGCTTTTATGGTCTATTTTTTCAAGCACTTCTTCCTTTGTCATATCCGGACCGCTGGTTATGTAAAACGCTCCCCAAACGATATCCTGGCTGGGCGCGACCACCGGGTCCCCGGTGGCTGGTTTCAGCAGATTACGGGATGACAGCATGATATCTCTCGCTTCCGTTACCGCCTCTTTCGTCAGGGGGACATGCACGGCCATTTGATCGCCGTCAAAATCGGCGTTAAAAGCGGTACAAACCATCGGGTGGATCTGGATAGCCTTGCCTTCGATAAGTATCGGCTTAAAGGCCTGGATGCCTAAACGGTGGAGGGTGGGCGCGCGATTCAAAAGAACGTACGCCTCTTTAATGATATCTTCCAGTATATCCCAAACCTCATCCGCGCCGGCTTCGATGAACCGGGAAGCGCTTCTGACGTTGTGAACTACCTCATTTTTTATCAATCGGCTGATTATGAAAGGTTTGAATAATTCGAGAGCCATAACCTTCGGAAGTCCGCACTCGTTAAGCCTTAACCGGGGATTTACCACGATAACGCTCCGGCCGGAATAATCGATCCTTTTGCCCAAAAGGTTCTGACGGAAACGCCCTTGTTTACCTTTAAGCGAGTCTGCTAAAGATTTAAGCATCCTTTTCTGACCCGTGGAAGCGATCACCGTTTTGCCATGACGGGCGGAATTATCGATCAGAGCGTCTACGGCTTCCTGCAACATCCTCTTCTCGTTGCGGCAGATGACTTCCGGAGCGGACAGATCGATCAATTGCTTCAAACGGTTATTGCGGTTAATTACCCGGCGATAAAGATCATTCAGGTCGGAGGTGGCAAACCGGCCGCCGTCCAAGGCCACCATGGGGCGAAGATCCGGAGGAATAACCGGAATAACGGCCAAGATCATCCATTCCGGACGGATACTATTGGCTCTAAGGCTCTTGAACAGCTTAAGCCGGCGCACGATCTTGTCCCTTTTCGAATCTAAACAATCTTTGAGTTTACCCTCTAATCTCTTGATGGTTTTCTCGATATCGATCTCTTCTAAAAGCTTGCGTATGGCTTCGGCGCCGATACCGGCTTCGAATATATGTCCGTACTTCAAACTTAAATTCTGGTAAGTGCTTTCCGAAATTATCAAGAGCGGCTTTAATTCTTTTAACTCCCTTTGAGCCTGGTCAAAGGCGTTGTTAAGATTGGCTAACTTCTCCTGTTTAACTTTATCAAGCGAAGCTGTCTCGCTCTCTATTTCCCCCTCCACTTCGCCCTCGCCTTTTCCTTCGGCCAGTAACTTACCCCTCCTGCTCTTGATCTCGCCCGTAAGCCGGCTGAATTCGCTTTCGATCGCTTTCTTCTTTTGCTTGTACTCGGTATTGATCTGCTCGATAGTCGCCTCTTTCAATTCCTCATTCACAGCCGTAACGATAAAACTGGCGAAATACACGACTTTTTCCAAAGCTTGCATCGATAACCCCAAAAGCAATCCGACTTTCGAGGAGAGACCGCGCAGGAACCAAATATGAGTGCAGGGGGTTTCAAGCTTAATATGGCCCATGCGTTCCCGCCTGACGATCGAACGGGTTACCTCGACTCCGCATTTATCGCAAACAATGCCTTTATAGCGGATCTTCTTGTATTTTCCGCAATAACACTCCCAGTCCTTGGAGGGACCGAAGATTTTCTCGCAGAACAATCCGTCTTTTTCCGGTTTTTGCGTGCGGTAATTTATCGTTTCCGGCCGGGTCACTTCTCCCTTTGACCAGCTCATGATCTCCTCGGGGGAAGCCAATTTCAGCTTAATGGCGTCGAAATCGGTTGTTTTTATGGGATTAAGCATATATTATTTATAATTCCGTGTAATCTCCGTCCATTCCGACAGTATCGCCGGCATGGACGTGATCCCCGCGGATGCTTATGCCGATTGGCGCGGGTTTTACGCGGAAAAAATATTATGAACTAATAATTATTCTTCGTTATTTTGCTGTTCCTCCCGGGCGAATCTGACCTCTTGCGTTTCAGGAGACCCTTCCATCGGCCGGCTCTCCGGCTGATCCTGCTCTTCCTCAGACCGAGAATCCATGCGCCCCCCCAATAGTTCTACGTCCAGACAAAGCCCTTTAAGCTCCCTTACAAGAACGTTGAACGACTCGGGCACGTTAAGTTTTCTGATGGGTTCGCCTTTAATGATCGACTCATAGGCCTTGGAACGTCCGGGCACGTCATCCGATTTGATCGTCAGGATCTCCTGCAGGGAATGGGCCGCGCCGTAAGCTTCAAGCGCCCACACCTCCATCTCACCGAATCTTTGTCCGCCGAATTGGGCCTTGCCTCCCAAGGGCTGCTGAGTGATCAGCGAATAAGGTCCGATCGACCGCTGATGGATCTTGTCATCCACCATATGATTCAATTTCATCATGTATTTATAACCGACCGTTACTTTATTGTCAAAGGCTTCGCCTGTTTTGCCGTCATACAAATATACCTTGCCGTCCACCGAAAAACCGGCCTTCTCAAGCTCTTCTTTTATCTGGTCTTCATGAAGACCGTTAAGTACCGGCGTATTTACCTTATAACCAAGCTTCTGGGCGGCCAAACCTAAATGAGTTTCCAGGAGCTGGCCCAGGTTCATGCGGGAGATGATGCCCAAGGGGGATAGAATAATATCGATCGGAGTGCCGTCCGCCATATAAGGCATATCTTCCAGCGGCACGATCTTGGAAATAACGCCTTTATTTCCGTGCCGGCCGGCCATTTTATCTCCCGCCTGTATCTTGCGCAGGTTGGCGACCGTTACCTGGATGGACTGGAGCACTCCGGCCGCCAGCTTATCGCCGACTTCCCGGGAAAAGATCTTTACGTCTACCACCTTCCCGTGCTCGCCATGCTCGAGATAGAGCGAGGAGTCGCGCACATCTTTGGCCTTTTCGCCGAATATCGCGCGCAAAAGCTTTTCTTCGGCCGAAAGTTCGGTTTCCCCTTTCGGAGTTATCTTTCCGACCAGAATATCGCCCGAAGATACCTCAGCGCCTATCCTGACTATCCCCTGGTCGTCAAGATCCTTTAATTTTTCTTCGCCGATATTCGGGATATCGCTCGTGACCACTTCCGGTCCGAGTTTAGTATCCCTGATATCGATCGTATAATCCTCTATGTGAATCGAAGAAAAAACATCTTCCCTGACCATGTTTTCGGAAACAATGATAGCATCCTCGTAATTAAAACCTTCCCAGGTCATAAAGGCGACAAGAACATTGCGCCCCAAAGCTAACTGCCCCTTGTCGATCGCCGGACCATCGGATAGAACCTGATCGGCCTTTACCTGGTCGCCCAGGTTTACGATCGGCCGCTGGTTGATGCAGGTCGAAGCGTTGGAACGCAAGAACTTCGTCAGCCGGTATTCTTTAACGGCGCCCTTCCTGTTTTTAACCTTAATGGTCGAAGCGTCCACGCCCGTGATCTCACCGTCTTCTTCCGAAATAACGATATGGCCGGAATCACGCGCCGCCCTTTCCTCGATCCCGGTGCCGACTATCGGCGATTCGGCGTTGATCAGAGGTACCGCTTGGCGCTGCATGTTCGTTCCCATAAGCGTCCGCTGGCCGTCATCGTGCTCGGCGAAAGGAATAAGGGAAGAGGCCACGGAAAATATCTGGTTGGCGGCCACGCCGATAAAATCGATCCGTTGCACCTCCGCCTTCGTGGGTTTGCCGAAAGCCCTGACCTCGTATTTATCCACCAAAAAATGATTATCGGCGTCGATCGGGATCGTGGCGGCCGTAGTGATGTATTTTTCCTCTTCAAAAGCATCCAGATAAACGATCTCGTCGGTAACGACCGGTTTTATCGGTATCAATACCTCTCCGGCTTCTTTCTTTATTTTTTCCGCCTCTTTTTCGTTGATTCTCTCCCCGGCTTTCAAAAGTACCTTGCTTTTATTTTCGCTCATTATGTCTTCCCGGGCGATCTTGCCGGCCGTGATGGCCGGATCGTTCGGAACATCGTGCAGCACCTTCTTGTAGGGAGCTTCGAGAAAACCGTATTTATTTAATTTGGCGTAACTGGCTAAGTGTCCCACCAGACCGATATTCGGGCCTTCGGGCGTGGCGATCGGACAAATCCGGCTATAGTGGGTAGTATGTACGTCGCGAACGTCGAATCCGGCCCTCTCCCGGGTGAGTCCTCCGGGACCCATGGCGGATAACCGGCGTTTATGCTCCAGTTCGGCCAAAGGATTGGTTTGGTCCATGAATTGGGACAACTGGCTGGACATGAAAAACTCCTTGACCACGCTGATGACCGGACGGGCGTTGATCAATTTATTGGGGGTAAGCGAACCGATCTCGGCAGTACTCATCCGATCTTTAATGATCCTCTCCATGCGCGCCAAACCGACCCGGAATTTATTTTGAATAAGTTCGCCGATGGCCCGAACGCGCCTGTTGCCCAAATGATCGATATCATCTTCCCTGCCCTGGGTAATATTAAGCCTGATAACTTCTTTTATTATCTCGACCAGATCCTCTTTGCGCAAAATACGGGTTTCCTTATTATTAGGAATGTCGAATTTGAATTTTCGATTGAGCTTATACCGTCCGACGCGATCAAAATCATAACGATCGAACCTGAAGAACATCGAATAGATCAGTTGGCGGGCATTATCGGTGGTGGCCAGATCCCCCGGTCTGATCCTTTTATATACTTCCTTCAAGCCCTCGGCTTCATTCTTGGCCAGATCCTTGGCGATAGTAGCGTTAATATATCCCGCGTCCTCTTTATTTTCCATAGCGCCGGATTCGTTGCGGCTATAAACAATATCGGCGTCCTTGAATAAGGCTTTTATTTCCTCATCGCTTTCGATACCGAAGGCCCGCAAAAGGGACGTTACCGCCACCTTCCTTTTCCGGTCGATGCGTACCCACAAAACCTTATTGGCATCCGTTTCTATTTCCAGCCAGGCGCCGCGGTTGGGGATGATCTTGGCGCCGTAAAATTTCCTGCCTTTTATATATTCAGCGGTAAATATTACGCCGGCGCTCCTGATAAGCTGGGATACCACGACCCTTTCTATGCCGTTCACTATAAAAGTGCCGTTCTTGGTCATGATCGGAAAATCGCCCAAAAATACTTCTTGCGTGACCGTCTGTCCGGTCCGCTTATTATCAAGCCTGACATTGACCCTTAAGGGCGCTTCATATGTAATATTTTTTTCTTTACTTTCAACTTCATTGAATTTGGGTTCATCCAGATAGTATTTCTCAAAATATAATTTAAGATCCCGGCCGATAAAATCGGTAACAGGCGAAATTTCATCGAATAGATCAACGATTCCTTCTTCCAAAAACCATTTATAGGAATTTTTCTGAACCTCAATAAGATCGGGCATGGGCATGAATTCATGGAAGGTGGCAAAACCCTTCCTCGCGAAGCCCTGAACGCTTTTTAAGTCATCGGTCATATGATTTATTGTTAAGCTATGATTAATTTCTAAATTTATATTAATAAATTACGCTCTCAACGCTCCTTTATAAATTTTATACCACAAAAAACCCAATACCGTCCGGTTTTGAGTTACTAATGACATTAAATTTAGTTAGAGAAGATTGCTACCACCTAAAGTCTTTTAATGTTAAGATCGCATGGAGATCTTATATTTATTCGCTAAATATCAATAAAATAAAAAAACGGCCCTTTTCGTATATTAACCATACGAAATTCATCCGTCTCTTGTATTTACAGACATTTTTATCGCTAAACTGCCCTTGAAAATCTATATTAAGTTTTGCCGATATGACCTTATATTAACAACTATTACTTAAATTGTCAACTTAAAAATTTTAGCAAAGAAAATTTTTTCTGTCAATAGAAATATTTTTATTTAATATTAAAGATAAAAAATAATTCTTAGTGACATTGTTTTTATAATACTTTCTGTCTATTCAAATAATCAGGAAATTTCGCTTAATAATTCCCTGGCCACTATCCGGTCATCCCATTTTATCTTTTTACCGTTAGCGACACAAATCGCTTGCTCGCTACCCTTGCCTGTTATTAGCACTATATCCTTTTCTTTGGCTAAAGAAAATGCTTTTTTAATTGCTTCGCGGCGGTCAGTGATCAAAAAAAGGTTAAAACCCGCTTTTTTTCCGGCCCGTTCCGCGCCTAAGGCTACCTGCTTAATGATTATTTCCGGGTCTTCATCATACGGGTCTTCGTTCGTTACGATCACGGTACTGGCGCCCCGGCCGGCGAGCTCTCCTAAACGCGGGCGCCTCGCCGCATCCCGGCCGCCGCCGGTCGATCCCAACACGTGAATGATACTATCATGCGGGATTACAGCAACCGTTTCGTAAATTTTAGACAAAGCTTTCGGCTCATAGGCATAATCAACGATAACCGTAAACGGCTGCCCTTCGTCGATCTTTTCCAGTCGTCCCGCTATTCCGCCTACGGATTCCAGGCCTTTCTTAACGTCTTCCGGACGGCCGCCCAGAGCCGTTCCCACCCCGATGGCGTTCATGGCGTTTTGAACATTAAACGCGCCCAGCAGGCGCAACTTGATCTTTTGTCCCGCCGCCGCAAAACCCGTGCCGCCGAGGTCGGAAACAATATCTCCGTATGGCAGGACTTCAATGCTGCCGTCGGAAAAGGCCTCGGCTTTTTTCGTGTAACCGATCTTCCGGTCAGCGCCGAACGACAAAAAATAAGAAGCATGATCATCGTCCAGATTGACTACCACCGTTTTTTTTACGGCTTTAAGCTCGATCTTCCGCAAGCCGTTCTTAACCGCTTCGACCGCAAGATTTCCGTCGATGTATTTTTTCCGGCACATCCGCAAGTGCTCGAATAATTTTCCTTTGGCCTTTTTATAATTTTCAAAACTGCCGTGCGATTCGATATGTTCGGGGTAAAGACCGGTAAAAACCAGGATATCGTAATTTATGAAACGATGCCGGAATTGTCTTACTCCTTCCGACGTAGTTTCTATGATAGCGCAACGGCAACCGTTTTTAACCATCTGCCGCAGGATCTTTTGGGTAAAAAACCGCCCCACCATGGTCATTTTTTTATCGTTAAGCCATTCATTCCGGCCGTCATTGAATATAGCCGTTGAGGTAAAGCCGGTTTTATATCCGGCCGATTCGAGCGCTTTCGCGATCATATAAACGCTCGTGGTCTTGCCGGTCGTGCCGGTAATGCCGATAACGATCAATTCCTCGCTCGGGTAACCGTAAACCGCCGCCGAAAACCAGGATAAAAAAAAGTGATAGCCCGGCTGAAAGGTTTTAAATATTTTCGTCGGTATGAAGCGTTTTATTATTTGTAATATTTTTTCCATTGAGTTAACGAAATATTAAATTGTCGGATCAAGACCGAATATGATCATTTTATATCTTTAACTCGTCTGTTCTTATATTCCCCTTCTTATTTTGCGCGCCAGCTTATAAACAGCGTACCAGCCACGATTGAAAACCAAATCGAATGTCCCGGGATATCGAACTTCATTTCCGCCGAACCCTCCTTTAAACCGCGTCACTCCCGGCCATCTATTCTCATCAATGCCGTAAAAATCGTAATATTTATATCCTGAGTTTTTAGCTAGCCGGATAACGTACCACTGCAACAGGTACGGCGCCATCGCGTTGCGATATTCGTTGGCTGAAGCGCCGTGCACATAGGTAACCGTATCGCCAAAAAAGGCGATGATATTACCGGCTATTATCCGGCCGTCATATTCGGCTAAAAATAATTTAATGGACAGATCGTGATTTGGAATTTGTCCACCCGAGGCGGATACGCCCCGGACGGAGATATCGAGCATCTTTTCGTAATACTCCTTGTTGTGCGTCCTAAAACCGTCTCTCTCCCTGGTTTCGCCCATCAGCTTCCAAAATTTTTCAAAATCATTTTCGCGAGCCTCCCGAATTACCACCCCTTTTTTTTCGGCCAATCTGATATTATACCGGGTCTTCTGGCGCATAGCGTTCAATAATTCATCTTCCGTTTTCTCTAAGTCCAAAATTATGGTTTTACTTGGTTGCGCGTCGATCGTTCTCGTAACACGCGGCTCATGGCCGGCGATTATTCTTTCTTTCGGTTCAAAGCGCAAGAAGACGGCTTTTTCTGTTTTTACGTTTTCCGCGATCGAATCGAAAACAAATTTCAGCTGTTCGGCGTTCAGGCCCTCAAAATCGATCCGCGGAGCGTAAAAATAACTCCTGCCCAACGGTAAAGATCTTTTCACAAAACAAATCGCAAAAAATAACCGGCCGCTGTCTTCAAAACCGATCCTGACCGCTTTATTGCCCGCCCTTTCCTGAAATTCTCCCCACCCCCAAGACTGGAGAAAGGAATAGCGCCGGCCTTTCGCCAATTCGTTGAATTGTTCTTTGCTCGCTTGAACTGTTTTCACAAATCTTAGTAAACCATGAATAATGATTTGAATAACGATAATCGCCTTATTTTCCGATCTTTTTAAGAGCTTCCCTGATCCGCTCGCCGCTGCTTTTGATCTTCTGGTCCACTCCCTTAAGCGCTTCACGCGCCTGGGTCGTGCTATAGCCTAAAGCCATAAGGGCGTCGATCTCTTCGCCGGCGATTCCGTACGCCGCGGTTCCGGTTCCGCTCGAAGAGAGAGAACCGATCTTACTCCTAAGCTCCAGAACTATCCGTTCGGCCGTTTTCTTGCCGACGCCGGATACCTTGGTAAGGAGCGAATAATCCCCCGCGGCAATAGCCGATCTTATTTCCTCGCTCCCGGCGGTTGACGTGATACCCAGGGCCGATTTCGGTCCGACGCCCGTTACGGTCAAGAGTAGTTCGAACATCTCGAGATCGGATAAGGTCTCGAAACCAAAAAGATTGATTGCGTCCTCGCGCACGTGTTCGTGTATATACATCTCTAATTCCTGTCCGATCGCCAGATCGGCGTAAAAGACGGCGTTTACGAATACGCCGTAACCGACTTGTCCGGTATCGACGATCACGTATCCGCGGCCTTTATTTTTTATTTTTCCCCGCAGGAATGAAATCATATTGTTTAAATAAACAGACAACAGACGACAGCGACCGATGAATATTGCTTAATATATTCGCTTCCGTCGTCTGTTATCTGTTGTCTGTTTTCTAAAAATTATATTAAAGCGGATAAATCCCGTAAAAAAGACGCGATTTTCTTGCTTGATTCTTTATTTCCCCAGGATCTTCTTCATTTTAGCGACGATTTCCTCGGTCGTGAAATGCGCCTTGACCAGATAATCGTTCGCTCCCATATCCATGGCTTTTTTTATATCGTCGTCCTGGCCCAGATTCGACAGCATGATGATCGGTGTTTCGGATATTTTCTTGTCCTTGTCGCTTCTGATCTGATGGAGTATCTGGAAACCGTCGATAGCCGGCAAAATTATGTCCAAAAGCATGATATCCGGATTGATCTGCTTAACGCCGTTCAAGGCCTGTTCGCCGTCGATCGATTCGTAAACCGTATAACCTTCCTTGGTTAATTTCCGACCGCAAATTTCCCTCAAGAAAGAATCGTCTTCCACCAATAGAACCTTGATGCCTAATTTTTTTACCTTTGGATCTTCCAGGGGCAAAATTTCCGGGATATCCGATTTTTCGCCAGCCGCCCCGGAGCCGTCTAAATGCTTTTTTACCTTATTCAGTACGTCCAGGGGACTAAACTCCGTCTTTATCAGATGGTCGATGGCGCCTAATTTCTTCGTTTTCTCTATTTCCACCGGTTGCCCCGAATTCGATATGATTATTACCGGTATTTTCTTGTTGTCCTCCACCAATTTTTCCAGCACATCATATCCGTTCATTTTGGGCATGACGATATCCAGAAGAACAAGATCCGGGTTCCATTCTAATATTTTTTTATACCCCTCTTCTCCGTCATAGGCGAAATTAACGCTATAGCCGGCTTTTTCCAGTTTTGCGACCAATAAATCGACTAAAGAGTGTTCATCCTCTATTATAAGCACCTTTTTTTGTTCGTCCATATGTTTAAGTGGGTTATTTATAAAAATTATTTAACGCTTCGCTAAATTTAAACTATCACTTTTTGACGGTAAACTATCAATATTATACATTTTTTTATCCGCCTTGGCAATGTGCAAAATCAAACCTTAAGAGATCGGCAGGGTAAAAACGAATTTCGTGCCCTTGCCTTCATGGCTCGCAAAAGTAATCTCGCCGCCATGTTTTTTTATGATGTTTTTTACGATGAATAAGCCCAGCCCTGAACCTTCGGTTTGCATGCGGATGACATTTTCGGCGCGAAAGAACTTCGTGAATAATTTCTCCTGGTCCTTGTCCGGGATGCCGACTCCGTTATCTTCTATCCTTACCCGAAGGAACCGATCTCCAGCCTCAACATCAAGTTCGATCCTTCCGTACTCGGGCGTATATTTTATGGCGTTCTCCAATAAATTCTCAATAACCAATCCGATCTTCTGCTTGTCCATATGGATCGGGGGTATTTTTTTCGGCCTTTCCAGGATAAAATTAATTTTTTTTCTTTCCATGATGCCGGAAAAACCGTCGATAACGGTATTTAAAGTTTCGTTAAAATCGTCGTAATTAAAAGCATAGCCGAAGCGGCCGTCTTCTATCCGGGAAACGTTCAGCATATCGTTCACCAGGCCTATGATCCTTTCATTGCTCTCATACCCTTTGAACAAAAGCTTTTTCTGCTCCTCGTTAAGCTTTCCGGCATCGCCGTCCAGGACCATCTTGATCACCCACTTGATCGCCGAAAGCGGGGTGCGCAACTGGTGGGCGGCGATAGAGATGAATTCGGATTTAAGCTTATCGATGATCTTTTCCCGGGTCAGATTATAGAAAATCTTCATAACCCCTAAATACTGGCTTTTATTGTCGACTACCCGGGCAGTGATCACCTTAAAGGTCAATTCCTGTGCACCGGAATTTATTACCACCTCTTCTTCGTTGGGGTTGTTGGCCCGAAGCGCTTTGCTGGATTTTACTTCGAATTTTCGGTTAATTATGCTCCGAAAATTATTCATGGAATAATTATTGGTAATAAGCACTTCCCGCCCCAGGTCGCTGTCGATAAAGCCGAATATTTCCCGGGCGGACGGATTAAGAAAATTTATTTTATTGTCCTTGTCGATTACTATTATCGGATCCACGAAGTTGGCGATGATCGCCGCGGTTTTATTACGCTCTTCTTCCGTCTTGTTTCTGGCGTCGGAAAGATCGGCAAAAGCCCTGATCATGGATCTTTCCGACTTTTCCAATTCCTCGACCTTCCCCTTAAGCTTCCTGTTTATCTCCTTAAGCTCCGCGTCCTGCCGCGATAAAAGTTTGGCCGCTTTATCCATTTCCGCCGCTTCTCTAGCCTTAAGATTCTTCTCCTTGCCTAATTTTTCGGTTTGGGCGATCAATCGCTGTTCCCTTAAGGCTAAAAGTTTCGATCCGTATCCCAGAAAAATAGCCAAAACCAAGTAGAAGTTGGAAGTGGTGATCACTTTAATAAGCGCTATGGTCCGATATTTAAGTTCGGTCGTTTCGATCAGGCCGAACGGCTGGCCGGAAAAAACATTGTCGTTCAAAAAACCGAAATAATCGAATACCATGGACAGATTGACCAGGGCGGCCGCTAAAATCGCCGTGATCACCGAACCCCTAAGTCCGAAGATCATGGAAGCGGAAATTATGGGCAGCAAATAAAAAATACTGCCGATATCCTTGTCTCCGCCCAAATGCATGATAACGGTGAACAGGAATAGTTCTATGGCGATCTGCGCCAAACCTAAAAATTTCAATTTAAATTCGGAAGCGTTTTTCTTTATTTGCCCCAAAATATAATCGAAATAAAAATTCACGAAAACGAAAATCACTAAAAGGATGCCTACCGAGAGGAAGGAGAACCGCACCGAAAACAGGCTGATCAGGGAATTGCCCAGTATGCCGATCAAAAAAACCGCCACCATGTAAAACCAACGGGTAGTGATCAGCCATTCGTTTATTTCTATTTTTCTTTCGTAAAGATTCATATGTGAAGCACCTGGGTCGTAAGCGGCAGGTAAACCGTGAAGGCGGATCCTTTGCCCTCGCTTGAATCCACGTAAATCTTCCCCTTATGTCCGTCGATTATCTTTTTAGCGATATAAAGGCCGAGTCCGTTGCCCTCCGTTTCCACCCGTATGGCGTTAGGCGAACGGTAAAATTTGGAAAAAAGACGTCCGCGATCTTTTTCCGGAATGCCGATACCTTCGTCCCTGACCGTAATTTTCAGATATTCCGATTCCCGGCCTACCGATATTTCAACCTTCCTTCCCGGAGGGGTATACTTGACGGCATTATCCAGCAAGTTCTCCATAACGAGCGTTATCTGCGAAGGGTCGATTACGATATCCGGCCAAAGCTCCGGTTCATTTAAAACCAAAACGACATCCTTATTCTTCGCGATCCTGCCCATATCCTCCACAACCTCGTCGATTATCTTCTTTAAATTTACCCGGGTTAGTTTTAAATCGAATTTCCCGTCTTCCATTCTCGATACTTTCAGAAGATTGTCTATTAGTTCTATCATCCGTTCATTGCTTATGTAGCCTTTATTCAATAATTCTTTTTGTTCATCGTTGATCTTACCGGATTCCCCGTCCATGAGCGACTTGGTTATCCATTTAATGACGGTTAACGGCGTTCTTAGCTGATGCGCGGCTATGGATATGAATTCTGATTTCAGCTTATCTATTATTTTTTCCCGGGTAACGTTGTTGAAAATCTTCATATTGCCGTAACGCCTCCCGTCCTTTCCCTTGACCTCCGCGGTTATTACCCGATAATTCATCTCTTTTCCCTGGTAATAAAGGCTCACTTCCTCGAAAGGAAGCTCGTAAGATTCGTATTTTGGTTGAATCACTTTAAAATCTGTTTTTGCCGCCTTCCTGAAGTTATCCATATTCAGATTGCCCCCTATCTTAAGCCCCCTGTCCGCAATCTTCATTCCCAGGATCTGTTCCGCGGCCGGATTGAATATTTCGATGTTGTTCCCGTCGTCCAAAAAAATGATCGGATCTTCAAAGCTGGCGATCATGGAGCTGACGATATTCTTTTCTTTGGTTAACGATAAGGTTTTGTTTTGCAGCGCGTTTTCCCGCGCCAGCAGTAATTTCGCCCCATAACCGGTAAAAATCCCGACAATCCCGTAAAAAATCGAGATGGTAAAGGTTTTTATGAGGGATATAGAGAGATACTGGTATTCTATACTTAAGACGCCGTAACGATATATATGGGGAATTACGCCGTAATATTCAAAAATTACCAAGAGATTTACCAAGAGCCCTGATATGAGCGCCGAAATCAATCCGCCCCTGAATCCGAACAATGTCGCGGCGGAAACGATCGGCAAAAAATAAAAGACCAGCGCGATGCTTTCGACTCCGCCGGCCTGGTGCATTACGAAGGTAAAAGCAATAAGCTCCGCCGCTATCTGCATGAATCCGAGGATATTTAGCCGGGTTATCGAATTTTCCTTAAGCGAACGTCTAAGATATGCGTAAAAAAAGGTATTAAGAGCCAGTACGGACAAAGCGATCGAAATCATCGACAGGTAGGAAAAATCGACGTTTGTCCTCCCTCCCTGTTTAGTGATCATGCCGATGCATAATATGCCCAAAACATAAAACCACCTGGCGTTCATTATCCACCTGTTGACTATATATTTTCTTTCTATCTGTAGATCCATAACAATATTATACCATATTTTTATTTTTTTTTCATTTTCGGCTCCGTTTCGGAAAAACCGCGTTTTTAAACGGTTTACGGCCCCACTTTAAAAGTACCGAAAATAAAAAAGACGACAGTCGGCAATCGTCTTTTTGTTGGTAATTTAAAAATCAATTAACCAATAATTTTGAACAGCAGAAAATAAAAAATACTAAATAACAAAATGATAATAATTTGTAAGACAATTTGAGTTTTTTTATTTTTTGCTTTAATCGCGCTGGCAATAAGGGCCGGGACAAAGGCCGGGACAAAACACAAAATTATCAATGTTTTAAACATTTCATATCGAAATACTATAAGGGGGTGCTTCGCGGAAGAGATGAATAAAATTAAATTAATAATGAAAGAAGAAACAAGAAATATAAATAATTTTATTTTTAGTGGTGTTTTTTGTGACGACAAATTATTAGTTTCTATTTTAAATGTATTTTGCATTATAGATACTGCTGATAATTACGTATTGAAATATAACCGCTATAGTATATAAAATGATAATAGCTATTTTTACTATTAATTTATTTTCTAAAAATCTGTATGTAACGCCGGAAAAAAAAAGGATTGGCAAGAAAGAAGTTATTAAATAAATTTCAAAAAAAGTTTTATTTATAAATGAAAACGGGCTGAATTGCGGATGCCACATAAAAACAGAGAAAAAATAAAAGACCAGAAATGAAGCTGTGTTAGCAGTACCTACCAATAAAAAATTTTTGAAGAATCTCATAATACTAAATGAATTAAAACTTAATAATAAATCTAATAATATTATAACAACAAAATAATTTTTTAACAATAAAAAGACCCTTGACAAATTCTGAATATTTGCTACCATTTAACATTCCGTCAATAAAGCGAAATATTTTTAGAAAGGGGGTAAGCCGCTCTTTAAAAACTAAGATCAAGCATTAATTACCAAAAGGAGCGCAAGTATGAAACCAAGAAAGTTTTTTGTAGGCCTAGTCGCTTTGTTGTTTTTGATTCCTATTACCGTCACCGTCGGATTGGCCGCCGTTGATGTCGCCTGCTTTGCGGGCGATTTTTTACGTAGTACGGGTAAACCGGTAACGAAAACAGAATATTTTTTCGGCATTGCCGGTCCGGCAGTCATTAGCCTAGTTAATAACGGAGTAAGCAGTGCTATCGTGTCCGTAAATAATACGACGGTTTTTAGTCCGTCAGATTTTAATTCGCGCGTCAGCCAACGAAGCGCCGTTGTTAATCTGAACGAAGGTCAAAATGTTTTGGCGGTGACGCTCAAAAGCAAACCGGGAAGCAGTATCAAGATTAATATTACCCGAAGTGTCCCCGCCGAGGCCGCGGCCTGGGTAGGGCAGACAGGTGGGTTAATTACGGTTGAAGATACGTCCAGCCCGCTTCACAATCTGGAAATAAAAATTCCGGCTGGCAGTGTCGCGGACAATACTTTCTTTTCAGCTACACTGTCCAAATCCGCCCCGACCCCGCCCGACGCGGACTTAAATGCCACCCCGGTCATAAATATCACAGCTAGCAATTCTCTCGCGGGACCGGTGTTCGTTACTTATCCAATTATAACCCCTATCACGGAAACCGATTCTTTTTCCGCGCTCTCGTATAACGAAGACACCGCGGAATGGGAATATATGGATATCATCGGCGTCGACCCGGACAACAATACTGTTACGGCCGTGGCCACGCATTTTTCGCCTTCGGTCGTCCAGCGAAACCGCGACTTAAGCGAATATATCCGAAATCCACAAACGAATTTCCGTTATAACCGCGACCGCTTCCATCCGAACGCGCTGAACAACGATCCGGATAACGCCATCTGCAAAGGCTTTACCCAATATGCTTTGTGGTATTATTACCGCAAGCTTGCTGATCCGGTCAATGATAACTTCGGTTTGAGCTGCCGCTGGGGAGAAGAGACTGCCCGGACGGTGGCGGATGAAGCATATAATATTCTTCAAAAATCAATAAGCGCAATTAATGCTGAAAGAGCGCGACATAGAGACGCAGCATTCTCTCTTGATGGAACGACAATAAAAAGATTGCTTGACGGAATTAATAGCGGGTATCCGCAAAGCTTAGCGCTTGGACTTTGGACTGATGATGGAATCGGAACCGTCTGGCACAACATCTTGGTTTACGATTACCGAAAAATTTCCGACACTAAGACAGAGTTCATCTGCTATGACCCTAACCGCCGCGTGCCGCAAATACTGATCGCCGAAAAACAGACTTTTTTCTGGAAACTGTCCTACGAATCATATACGATGTTCGCCACTATGAATCTGACGCCTTTCGTAGACGCTGAATTCGAGGATATTTATAACGCGCATCCGGACGAGCATTGGTGCGAAGACGCCGATAATGACGGCGTTTACGAAAACGGCGATGGCAACGACCTTGAATCGGCCTTCTGCCAGGACGGCAATCTTTATTCCTGCGACGACAACTGCGAAGAATATAACCCGGACCAGGCCGACGCTGACGGGGACGGATACGGTAATGTTTGCGATGAACCGGGAGAAACTTATACCGTCTGGATTTCGGTTGATCAACAGGGGGATTGCTCTCCCTGCCTTGGTTCAGTAACGCCATCGGGTGCCGTTACAATCAACCGGGGAGAAAATCTTACTATCGCCATTGACCAGGGAACATGCCCTGGCGGCGTATCAAGCGGCATTGATGAATTAAATTATTGGCCGGTAATAGACAGTTGGTCATACGGCACGGTATTTTACCAGGTTCTTTCTGTTCCTTATGATCTTCACATCAATATTTTCCTGCATAATTGCCCTATCGTATACCCGAATACGAAAAACTGATTAAAACACAAAGCCCGGATAAAAAAACCGGGTTTTTAGATAGGTTAAAGATCGAAACCTGATAAAAATCTGCTTATCCACGGTCGCAAGACCGATATTTAAAAAGTCGCGGATCGTCGTAAAACAATAAAAGCCTCTTTTCGCGTTTCAATTAATAAAATTCTTTGAATAAAAACATTCCGCAGTAATCGCGGAATTTTTTATTAACCAAAGAGTGTGAGTCGAACCTAATATGTTCCGTATAAAGCCCTGATAAATTTAAATAGAAAATAAGAAAAAATAAGAATAACGGTTATTTGCAGAGCGATTTGGATTTTTTTATTATTTATTTTAATCAAACTGGCTATCGTAGCGGGGATAAGAGCTGAAATCAAACATATGTCTATATTCCTTAATATTGTTTGAAAGAATAACCATAATATTTCCCGAATAGAAAAATTAGAATACCCAGTAACCAGTTCAATGAAATATACGATTACACTAGCAACAAATGCCCCCCCCCATAGCACAAAAAATTTAGCTTTACGGGACATCTCTTTCTTTAGCGGCCAGTTATTGGTTTCCATAATGATGAAAATTAAAAATTAATTATAATCATATTATAACAAAAAAATCACGCTTTGAGTATGAGCAGGATTTTTATTGCAAAAATTTATAAAATTTTAAATGTTTATCCCTCTTGGAGGTTGCTGCCCCCGCCCACGCTAAACTTCGGCCGGCGGGTATAAAAACTTAAATATCCATGCCTCTTAACGCGGCTATCCTCTCCTCTATCGGCGGGTGGGTCATGAACATCTTCATAAAGAATCCGGTCCGGCGGCCGCGAACGTCGGCTTTGAAAGGCGAGGCGATATAGAGATGCGCGGTCGCCCGATTGGCGGCTTCAAGGGGTTCGGTATCCGACGATATTTTCTCGAGCGCGCGGGCGAGTCCTTCCGGGTAACGGGTCAAAAGAGCGCCGTCGGCGTCCGCCATGAATTCCCGCTTGCGCGAGATCGCGAACTGCATGAGATAAGCGAAAATCGGCGCCAGGATCGAAAAAATTATCGCGACGATCATGATAATAAGCTGCAACTGTCCGCCCCGCTCGCTATCGCGTCTTCTTCCGCCGCCCCAGAAGGTCCAGCGCCGGAACCAGTCGGCCAAGAGCACGACCACTCCGACTAAAACGGTCACTAAAGTCGCCAGGAGAATATCGCGGTTGCCGATATGGGAAAGTTCGTGGGCAATAACGCCTTCAAGCTCGGAGCGATCGAGTTTTTGCAGGATGCCGGAGGTTACCGCCACGACCGCGTGCTTAGGGTCGCGGCCGGTAGCGAAAGCGTTCGGCGCCGTATCGTCGATAATATAAATTTTAGGCAGGGGGAGACCGGCGGTAATGCATAAATTCTCCACCAACCGGTATAATTCCTTATTGTCCTCGAATTTCACTTCGCGGGCGGAAGACATCGCCAGAACGATCTTGTCGCTCCACCAATAGCTAACGAAAGACATGACCGTGCTTAAAATAACCGCGCCATAAAGCACCTCCGGACTCTCCATGGCCGCGCCGAATATATAACCGGCCAAAATAATGAACACGAAAAAACCGGATAATAAGAGCCAGCTTTTGAGTTTGTTCGAATCAGAATGAGTATAAAGAGTAGGCATATGTTATACACTATAATTATAAATATTATATCTGTTTTCTTAAAAAATTATAAAAACAAAAAATAAAGATAGGCCGCGCCGGCAATCGGGAAAAGGGCGTTAAGATGATCGACAAATAAAAGCGCGGCCGATAAAAGAACGACTCTTCCGATCGCTACCGGGATTTCACGAAAAACGAAAAATTCATCAATCGATTTTTTATCAGCCAGACTATAAACGCGGGAAGTGTAAGGCAAAAGGAATAAAACCGTGAGCATTCCCGCCAAAATCGACAAAACGTAAAAAACCGCTTCGCTCTCCGCGAAATATCTGGCCGTCCAAAGCAGGGTCAGAAAAACAGCGCCGATCCTCATGATCTTTTTCCAGCCGTGCTTATCGGTCATCCGTCCAGCCAGAATCGTGACCAGAATCGAACCCAGGCCGAGGAAAGTCCCGAGAAAACCGACGGCGGCGACGTTAAGAAGATTGAGATACACGAAAACAGGCCAGATGATCGCTTCGGTCTCTTCGCCGATATTGTCGAAAATCTCCGCAAAAAAATACTTAGGATGTTTCTTGAAAAGTTTCCAGCCCCGGGAAAACTCGAACCGGAAATCAGGCTTATAGGGAAGGACTTCGACCAAAGTATGGTGCGCCGCGTGAGCGGCTCCGCCCAGCTGGGGCAAGGCCAGCATACGGCCCATAAAGCCAAAATGGGATTTCCGGGGACCGCCGGTCAAAAGCGGCAGGATCGACAGAAGGAGAAAAGCGCAAACCGTACCGATCAGGGCCTTAAATCCGAAAGCGGCCGCGATAAAACCTCCAAGAAGCGGTCCGGCCAGAGAGGCGATCTGCGGCAGGGCGAATAATTTCCCGGTAGCGGATCCGGCCTCTTTTTTATCGGTATTGCGGGCGAACAGGATATGGAGCGGTATCCAGTAAAGAGCCGAGTTAAGGGACATCAATACGGCAATAAGGCTTAGGGGGATGTCTTCGGTTTTTAGCATAAACAAGAGGATCAGATAAGCGAACAAGAACGGAAATCTTGTCATAATGGTTTTCTGAAGCCCGATCCTGCCCGCGATCCGGATCGCTAAAAATCCGAATACGGGCAAAAGCGCGTAATGAACCATGAAAAACACGAAAAGATCTGAAATCGCGTAACCCAGCGTCAGAATATAGATCGGAATAAAAATACCGATGAGGGACATCGCGAACCCCTCGATCGAATGCATCGTATAGATCGGTTTTAAGTTGTTTTTCTCCGGCGACATAACAACAACTACCAAAAAACGCCGTAAACGGCGTTTTTCGATAAATATTAGATTAGAATTTTACGTTCACGTTTTCCCGCTCTTTCGCTTCCGCGATCTCGAAGAATTCACGGGCTTTAAAACCGAGTTTAGCGCCGATCAGGTTGGTCGGAAAAACCTGCAGTTTCGTGTTAAAGTCGCGCACGTTGCCGTTATAAAAACGCCGGGAAGCCTGGATCTTATTTTCCGTGTCAGAGAGTTCGCGCTGGAGTTCCAAAAAATTAGTATTCGCTTTAAGGTCCGGATAATTCTCGGACAGGGCAAAAATCGATTTCAGAGTCGATGAAAGCATGTTCTCGGCTTCGGCCTGCTTCGCCGCATCCCCGCCCTGTTGCGCCGCCATAGCCGCGGTCCGGGCCGCCGTTACCTTCTCTAAAGTTTCTTTCTCGTGGGCGGCATAACCCTTGACCGTTTCCACTAAATTCGGGATAAGGTCATAACGGCGCTTAAGCTGCACGTCGATATCCGACCAGGCTTCGTCGACGCGGTTCTTAAGCCGAATCAGGGAATTATACATGCCGATCACCGCCAGGATGATCGCGGCGATAACGCCGAGTACGATCCAGATTGCTGTTGTCATAAAAATTTGCGTATCTCCCGCGCTCATTATCGTTAAAGATAAACACGGGAATAAATAATAAATACTCTTAAATTTTTAAAATTATTGGATATAAAAAACTGTTCGTATCTTATCTAAATTCCCGCAGAATAAAAATTTTTACTGTTCAGTCAATCTTAACGCTTCTTCTATGCTTATTACCCCCTGATAAACTTTTTGCATGGCCGCCTGCCTTAAGTTAATCATGCCATCCTTGATTGCGACGTCATTGATCTGCTCATCGGAAGGCTTTTTAAGGATCAATTCCTGGATCTCCCGGTTAACCGTCAGGATCTCGTGTATGCCCTGCCGGCCCTTGGCGCCACGCTGGTTGCAGGCATCGCAGCCTAAGGAATGATAAAATCTCGTTTCTTCCGGCGCTCCCAGCATAGTTTTAAGTTCCGACGGCGGATTATATTCCTGCTTGCAGGACGGGCAATTCATGCGCGCCAGCCGCTGCGCCGTGACCAGTTTCAGGGCGCTCGACAAAAGGAACGGTTCTATGCCCATGTTTATGAGTCTTACGATCGCGCCAGCCGCGTTATTGGTATGTATGGTGGCCAGCACTAAATGGCCGGTTATGGCCGACTGGATCGAGATCCGGGCGGTTTCCTTGTCGCGGATCTCGCCGACCATCATTATATCCGGATCCTGCCGGAGCAAATAGCGCAACCCGTCCGCGAAAGTCAGTCCGATATTAGGGTCGACATTGGTCTGCCTGACCATCTCTATCTTCCTTTCCACCGGATCTTCCAGTGTTACGAGATTCTTTTCCGGGGTGTTGAGTTTATTCAAGATCGTAAAAAGGGTCGTGGATTTGCCGCTGCCATTGGGTCCGGTCACGAGAATAAGGCCGTAAGGTTTTTTGACGATATTATCGAGGATACCGACCTGCTCCGGAGAAAAACCTAACTCGGCATAATCCCCGAAGAATTTCTTTCTCTCGAGCACCCTGACGACGATGCATTCGCCCATGCTCGTAGGGAAAACCGAAACCCGCATGTCGATAAAATCGTCATCGCCTTCCTGGAACTTGAATTTTATATTGCCTTCCTGGGGCCGCGGCTGTCCCGTGGTTTCGAGGCCGGCCAGGATCTTTATTCGGGCCAGAATGAACTCGTATAGCGACAGATCGCCCTCGAACACTATCCTTAAAATTCCGTCTATCCTGAAACGTACGATCATCTTTTCCCGGATCGGCTCGAAGTGGACGTCGCTGGCCCCCTCATTATTGGCCTGCACGAATATATCGTCAACTAACTTCACTACGTCTACCTGAGGAATATTAGGCTTATTCCTATTATAAAAAACCATATAATTATTAAATTAAGATTACTTTTTTATTGTACCATAAAATAACGGTTTTGGCCAATAAAAAAACCAGCTTAAATAACAGGTTTATTAAATATTTATTATACACTTCTTTTTATCCCAAGTATTCATTAACCGCTTCTACGGCAGCCGGTATTTCCAGGTTATCAAAACTCTTATCTTTGTAACAAGCTTTTATCCCGCCGGAGAGATTAAAAGCTTCCCGGCCCTGACGCGCGAAAAAATTCGCTGCCAGGCGGCTTCGAACACCGCTGCGGCAATAAAAAACTACCGGCTTTTGCCAATCTATTTCCTCTTGGCGCGCGGCCAGTTCGCTTCCCGGGATGAGTTTCGCGCCCTTGATTCTGATAAGCTTATATTCGTCCGGCTCGCGTACGTCAATTATTTCCGCCTGGCCGGATTTTATCAGATCGCTTAGTTCGGTAATGAAAATATCTTTTGGCATATTTTAATTTGTCATTCCCGCGAAAGCGGGAATCCAGCCTGCCTGCCGGTAGACAGGGGGTAACCCGAACGGACGTGGGTTTTTAAATAAACGATTAAATATTCACGTAATTACGGACTTACCCTGGATTCCCGACAGGCTTCGCCTTCGGGAATGACAAAAAAACGTTTTTGTTTGTCCGCATAATTTTTTAAAACACCACGACAAAATATTAAAAAAATTACCTCAAGCTCTTACCAGCGTCAACTTTATAATTTCTGAATCCCAATTTTAACCTCATCTCCATTAATCTTTATCTCTTTCCCGCCGTCTATTCCATCCCCTGCGGTTATTTCATCTGCCAAAGTATCTTTCCTTAATTCATCTTTATATTTTTCAATTACCGCAGCTATTTCGGTTCCGGATTTCCATTTTATCGTTACACGATCAGAAATGGTAAGCCCCATGTCTCTGCGCATATTGTTGATCGCCCGTACCAGTTCGCGCTTGATGCCCTTCTGTTTTAAATCTTCATTTATTTCTGTATCAAGAACCACTTCCAAGTCTCCTTCTCCACTTACGTAGCTCACGCTCTCAACGTTAATCTCTGACTTAAGAAGTAATTCAAGATATTGATCCCAATTCTCTTTCCCTAATTTCCAATTTCTAATTTCCAAATTCCGCAATGGTTGTCGAATTTTTATCCCCGCTTCATCTCTTTTCGCTAAGGCCATCTCAACAATTTTTCTTACCATTGCCATATTGTCTAAAATCTTTCTGTCGTCTATTTTCTGTTTTCTATTTTCTGCTATCGGCCAGCTCTCCAGATGCACGCTCTTATTCTCATCTTTGAAGTCATGTCCCGTGACCGCCTGCCAGACCTGTTCGGCTAAAAACGGCATGAACGGCGCAATAACCTTAGAGAGCTCGGTCAGCACAAAGCCGGTCGTGGCTAAAGCGGCTTTTTTGTCTGTTTCGTCTTCGCCCTTGAAACGGTCCCGACTGCGCCTTAAGTACCAGGTGGACAGGTCGTCTATAAATTCCACGATCGGCCGGGTGGCTTTGGGTAAATTATATTTATCCATGTTCTCCGTCACTTCTTCAATTAATTGATTAAGCCGCGCTAAAATCCACTTATCCAGAATATTATCACTTTCTAGTTTCTGACTTCTAAGCTCTGACTTCTCTCCTTGATACATCCCATAAAACTTTACCACGTTCCAAAGTAGCATATTAACTTTCTGTAAAGCTTCTTTCACTCCCTTTTCCGAAAAACAAAGCGTATCGGCGAGCATCACCGGCGAGGTTAAAAGATAATACCGCAGCGCATCGGCGCCGTATTTATTGAATATTTCCATCGGATCCGGATAGTTCTTGAGCTTTTTAGACATCTTCTTGCCGTCTTCGGCAAGTACGATCCCGTTTACGATAACGTTCTTGAAAGCTTCGGTGTCTTTAACTCCGGCCGCCAGAACGTGCAGATAATAGAACCAGGCCCGGGTCTGGTCCGCGCCTTCAGCGATGAATTCGGCCGGAAAATTATTCTCGAATTTTTCCTTGTTCTCGAATGGATAATGCATTTGCGCGTACGGCATAGACCCGGACTCGAACCAGCAGTCAAAGACGTCGGGAATGCGCTTCATTGTACTTTGGCATTTAGCGCATTTGAACGTGATCTCGTCCACGATATGCTTATGCAGGTCGCTCACCTTTTCTCCGCTTAATTTTTCCAGCTCGGCGATAGAGCCGATCACGATCCGCTCGCCGCACCCGCATTCCCAGATCGGAATGACGGAAGCCCAGTATCTCTGCCTAGAAATTGACCAATCGCGCGCGCCTAGGAGCCATTTGCCGAAACGCCCGGCTTTGATATGCTCCGGCGACCAATTGATCTTTTCCGCGTTTTTAAGAAGCCGCTCTTTCATCTCCGCGACTTTTACGAACCAGGACGAGGTCGCGTAATTAAGAAGCGGCGTATCGCAGCGCCAGCAATGCGGATAACTATGCTCGTATTTAGCTTTGGAAAAAAGCAGATCGTTATGCGCCAAGTATTTTATGATCTCCACATCCGTCGCCATGACATCGTCTTTCGGTTTGACGTTAAGTCCCGGAAAATCTTTTACTTCTTCCTTAAAATATCCGTCCATATCCACGTGCTGGACAAAGGGCAGCTTATTTTCACGCCCAAGCTTCATATCATCCTCGCCGAAAGCGGGCGCGATATGGACGACCCCCGTCCCCTCCTCTGTGGTCACGAAATCCCCGGCATATATTTTCCAGCCGTTCTCGCGGTATTCCATCTCTTCATCGGAAGAATAATAATCAAATAGCGGTTCATATTCTAATCCGACTAAATCGTTACCCTTAAAACGTTTTAAAAGCTTATATTCTTCTTGAGGGGATTCTGGTTTGGGTGATCCGATAATTACATGACCGACAATCAAATTATCAACCACTAACTCTTTTTTAAAAACTCTATTTATTAAATCAGTGGCCAAAATATAGCGCTCAATTTTTCCGTCTTTTTTTTCTTCTATTAACGAATAATCTATATTCTTGCCCACCGCCAATGCCACATTTCCAATTAAAGTCCAGGGGGTTGTTGTCCAAGCTAAGATATACGCCTGATCGTCATTTGTGAATTTGTGTCCGATTTGTGAATTTGTAATATCTTTTATTTTGAATTTCACCACCGCCGACAAATCCTTCACGTCCTTATAGCCTTCGGCCACTTCGGACTGCGACAGCGTAGTTTCGCAGCGCGGACAGATATGCATGGAGCGGTAATCTTTATAAACCAGGCCTTTTCCCCACAATTCCTTAAATACCCACCAGACCGATTCCATGAAAGTCGTATCCATGGTCCGGTAGCCGTTCTCCATATCCACCCAGCGCCCCAGTTTCTTTATATATTTTTTCCAGTCTTCGGCGTATTCTAAAACCTTGGAGCGGCAGAGTTCGTTGAATTTGGCCACCCCGGTCGCCTCGATATCTTTTTTGGATTTAGAACCTAATTCTTTTTCGACGATATTCTCTATCGGCAATCCGTGGCAGTCCCAGCCCCAGCGGCGCTCAACCCGAAAACCCTTCATCGTCCAATATCGCGGCACCGCGTCTTTGATGATTGACGCGACGATATGGCCGTAATGCGGGAGTCCGGTCGCGAAGGGCGGACCGTCGTAAAAAACGTAATCCCCGCGCGGCGCCTCGCGCTCCACGCTTTTTTCGAATATTTTCGCTTTCTCCCAAAAACCCAAAACCGACTCCTCTAAGACAGGGAAAACATTAACCGGCTGCTTATTTATTTCCTTATTATTTTTAGCCATATTATATTTTTCTAATTTTATTTATGTATCTTATTTTAACCCAAACAAACGTAAAAGTCAAAAAAAGCCAGGTTATGAAACCTGGCGTGATATTTGCTTTTCTTTTTAGCCTATCTTGGCGCGCGCGTCATTCAATTCCCGGCGCCGATCACTCAGTACGTTCGGGTAATCCCGGTATTTTTCCAGCGTCGCCGGAGCGTTGAGCCAAGTCTCCGCTTCGTCCAGTCTACCCTCTAACAAGGCCTGTCTGAAAGTGGCGGAATCAATTACCGGCACTTCGCTTTTTTCTTTTGAGCCATATCGCATCTCCAGCCTCTGGAGAGAATACTCGCCGAAAAACTTTTCGTATTTTTTTATCCGGCCCTGTTGAGATAATGACTGGCGGGTCGCCGCGACGATTCTCGCGGCGCTTTCTTTATCGCCCGTCTCGCAATAAACGCCAAGCAAAGTTCTTTGCCTGTCTTCGAGCCAGCGCTCATTATCCTTGTAGCGGGGGTCGCTCGCAAAAACCCGGTTCATCCATTCTTCCGCCCCGACCGGATTCTGCCGGCAATTTTTTTCGAAATCCGCCGCATCTTTGAATTCCATTCTTTCTTCCTCCCTTTTATTATCGGTTATCAAATGATCGAATTTGCCCTCAATCATAATATAATATGACAATAATTAAAAATACGTTAATATATAATATTTATCTTAGTCCAAATCAGCTTAAAAGTCAAAGGAGCTTTACTGTTCCGGCTACAAAAAACTCCCGGGATACGGGAGCGTAAATTAATCGGATTTTAGCTTGCCTGCTTTAACCCTGTTTCTCAGGAGAAAGAATAGCCTGGGCCAATCACCGCTTATAAAAGTCAGGACGGTTACTTTTTTGGGATCCCAGTTGCGGCCGCTCGCGTTTCCGACGGGATCTTTGGCCTCAAATACCGTCGTTCCGTTCAAGATTATGAGATAGAGGGTATCGGCCGCGGTTTTACCGGTAGAATCGCTTTTAGAAACTTCCCATTTGTCGCTGCCGAATAAAGGTTCGCCGGAAAAACTTTTCTTAAATGTCTTCCAGGCGTATTTATGCCCCGGCTCACTTTTCCATGATATGGTCAAAATAGAATTGATTATGGGCACGATTTTATTCGCAAATATGTTTCCGTTCGTCGGCTGCTGGCTTGTATTCTGGCTCAAAATCGCACCTCCCTGCCTGATTTTTTTATAAAGAACCGAATTTTTAATCATTTTTATATGAAATAATTATATCTTTTTTATATATGGTTGTCAAAACAACCGTTGTCAAATAATATCTTTTCTGCTATAATTTAGGACGTTAATCGCATTGTAATATTTATGGATAAATTCATTTTAAAAAGCAAATTCAAGCCGACAGGAGACCAGCCGGCGGCGATCGAAAAACTGGTGAGCGGCCTCGAGAAAAAATATCGCGGGCAAACTCTTTTAGGCGTAACCGGTTCAGGCAAAACCTTTACCATGGCCAAAGTGATCGAAGCGGTAAACCGCCCCACCCTGATAATGTCCCATAATAAAACTTTGGCGGCCCAGCTTTACGGGGAGTTCAGGCAATTCTTTCCGGATAACGCCGTGCATTATTTCGTTTCCTATTACGATTATTACCAGCCGGAAGCCTATATTCCGCAGACCGACACTTATATCGAAAAAGAATCGACGATCAACGAAGAGATCGACCGCCTGCGGCACGCTTCCACCCAGTCCCTCATCAACCGCCGGGACGTTTTGATCGTAGCCAGCGTTTCCTGCATCTACGGCATCGGCGAAAAGGAGGATTATATGAGCCTGGGAATAGAATTCCGGAAAGGACAAAAGATAAAAAGGAACGAACTCTTGCGCCAACTGGTTGGAATACAATTCGAAAGGAACGATATCGGTTTCTACCGCGGAGAATTCCGGGTAAAAGGATCGACGGTCGATATTCACCTGGCTACCGGCGAAGCGATGGTTCGCCTGCTGCTTTCGGGCGACCGGATAGACAATATCCATTATTTCAAAATAAAACCCTCAAGTTCGAATCCCGTCTGGATCGCCGATCTAAAAAGCAAAGACGCGGAGGAAACCGAAAAGATATTCATCCTGCCCGCCAAGCATTTCATGACCCCGGAAGAACGGATGAAAAGGGCGCTCGTTAGTATCCGATCGGAGCTCGACGCGCGCCTGAAAGAGCTCAGGAAGGCGCGCAAAGACGTCGAAGCTTATCGCCTGGAACGGAAAACCAACTATGACCTGGAAATGATCGAACAGGTCGGCTATTGCAACGGCATCGAGAACTACTCCCGGCATCTGTCCGATCGCGCCCCCGGTTCTCCTCCCTCCACGCTGATCGATTTCTTCCCGAAAGACTATCTTCTCTTTATCGACGAATCGCACGCTACTATCCCGCAGATCAGGGGAATGTACGCCGGTGATCAATCCCGGAAAGAAACGCTTATCGAATTCGGTTTTCGTTTGCCCAGCGCCAAAGATAACCGTCCCCTTAATTTTAAGGAATTCGACAAAAAGATCAACCAGATAATCTACGTAAGCGCCACGCCTAAAGAATTCGAAATAAAGGAGTCAGAGCAAGTGGCGGAGCAGATCATCCGCCCGACCGGGCTTCTGGATCCCGAAGTTGAAATACGGAAGTCTTCTTCCCGATCGTCGAATTCAGCGGAAAAAGAGATAGGGGGGATTTCCTGCCCGCTTCCGGGAGAGAAAACGTATCAATCGGAAATCAGGATCCATCCCTCGAAAAACGACAGCCAGATCGATGATCTTTTCGATGAAATAGAGAAAAATACCGCCCGGGGCCAGCGCACCCTGGTTACCACCTTGACCAAACGCATGGCCGAAGAGCTCTCCGCATATCTCCAGGAAAAAAATATCAAAGTCCAATACCTGCACTCGGACATAGAAACCCTTGAGCGGGTCGACATTTTACGTGATCTGCGCAAGGGCGAATATGACGTTCTGGTCGGCATAAATCTTCTGCGCGAAGGCCTTGACCTGCCGGAGGTATCGCTGGTCGCGATCCTTGACGCCGATATGGCCGGGTTCCTGAGGAACGAAATTTCCCTTATCCAGACAATGGGCCGCGCCGCCCGGCATGTCGAAGGCCGGGTGATCATGTACGCCAATAAGATCACGCCCGCTATCCGCTACGCCGTCAATGAGACAAGAAGGCGCCGAAAAAAGCAGATGGCTTATAACAAGAAACACGGCATTACGCCCAGAACCATCAAAACGGAATTCCACGATAGCATCATATAAATTTTACCGTATTATAAAACTCCGTTATTTACGGAGTTTTTTCTTTGTTACGGCTATAGGACCGAAAGAGCGTTCACGCGATATCAATCGGCTCGATTTTTTCCAATATGTCCGAAGGCAGGACAACCAGGACCTTTTTACCGACCGTCCAGGATTTATTTTCCTTTATAAGCCGGACCAGAGCATACTTAAAATCGCCCCGGCCGTCGCGGTGGTCATAGTGGACTATCAATAAGACCTTATCAGCCCAAGGGGATATTTTTTTTAGATCCGCGAACTGGATATCATCAACCGCTCCCAGAAGTCTGGCCCACGTTTCCTGGTCGCCCTGTTTAAGTTTTACCGCGCCCGCTGAAAAATCACGGTAGAGCCAGGCGAATCTGCCGAAATCCCATCGGTAGCAGTCGCTTCCGGACCGATTATTGGCTACGGACTTGAGCCATAAAAGCAAAGACTCGGCTTCACTCTCGCTGCAATCGGGCCGCAAATATGCGGTCAAGTTCTGGATGAATAAAGCTTCCATCTGTTCGCGGTCATAAGCCCTGCTGGCATCGCTATAGGCGTCGCCCATGGATTCCTCCTGTATTTTAAATGTACAATAAAATAACCGAAACTGAAATAATATTATCTGATTTACGCCCTTGCGTCAATCGTTTTGACAAAAAAGACCCTGGTCGGGGTCTTGGTATTTTTCAAGAAAGAACTCTTACGCGCTCAACACTTGATCTGTTCCAGTTAAAGGGCTGGTCCAGATAGGTCAGCCTCATGTAATTTTTCCGCCAGATTTTTTTGTATCGGCAACGCCCCAAACACATGTTAGTTACGAAAACATCTCCGTTTTTTTCTTCACTTACGATCGGGTGCGGACCGGTCTGGCTATAAACAACGAGGTCCTCTCTTCCAGAATAAGACTCCAGGTATTTTCCGTCCGGTATCTGATTTTTAATAAGGGAAATTCGGGGACTACTGTCCGCTTGTTGATACCAAAAAGGCGCGCTAAAAAACCAACTGTTGATCATTAATCCGTATTCCGTATCAGCCAACTTATAGGGCTCTCTTCTGGATAAACAGCCTAAATAGTCAATACAATCTTCTTCTTTATTATCCTTAAAATACACGCTTACGGAAAAATCGTGTTTAAATTTTATCCGACGATTATCATCAAAGAGCGCGAGATGAAATCCCGTTATAACAGATTCCTTTGTTTTCCGAATACCTCCCTCTGTCCAGGAAAAAGAGATCGCATTGCCGATCAGATTGCGGCCGACGGGAATCCCCAGTTTTTCCAAAAGACCGTTTATAATGAGAACGTCTTTTTCTCCGATCCTTTTGTTGGTCCCAAGGCCCCTGAAACGTCGGAATAAAATCTTTTTTTCCTTGCCTTCAATCGTAACGTTTTCCGCCGTAAGCGTAATATTCTCCATGGCTTCGCTCCCCTCTTTTTTACTTGTAACGAACGATTTAAAACGATATTAACATGCAAATATATGTCGAAAATTATAGCGTAATATGCGGATTCTGTCAATTCCAAAAAAATTTATTTTTTAAGCCAGGTCTTCCGCCTTAGCTCCCGATGGTACTTTATCGCGAAGCGGTGCGCTTCGTCGCGCACCCTTTTTATAATATGGAGAGCCGGCGAGGCCAAGGGCAGAACCAACGGCTTGGCTTCTCCCGGCCAGAATATCTTATCCGGGGCCAAAGCGCTTCGAAGTCCTTCGCCCTTGGAGACCGACATGATCGGTATATCTAAACCGCATTTTTTAAGCACCCGCGTTCCGGCGTTAAGCTGTCCTTTGCCTCCATCGAGTATTATGAGATCCGGATCAAGCCAAACATTAGAAGCTAAACTTCCAATTGGAAGTTTAGCTTCTTTGGAATGTTTAAATCTACGTTCTAAAACTTCTTTTAACATACCCACGTCATTGGCCTCGTCTTCGCTGATCCTGATCTTGAATTTCCGGTATTCGTTCTTATCCGGTTCTCCGCCGGAAAAAACAACCATCGAACCGACCGCTTCGCGGCCGAAGATATTCGAAATATCGTAACCCTCTATCCGCCTCGGAACTTTCGGCAAGTTTAAAAGTTTCGCCAATTCCACTACGTCTGCGGCGTATTTCTCCCCGACTCCCAGAATATTGGCATGATCCAATACGCTATGCATGTTCATCAGCTGAAATTTTATCCCAGCCAGTTCTTCAGCCGCATCGCCGCTCCCGGACGCGTGATCATTAGCCCCTACGATTTTTTCCAGTTCTTTTTTCCTGCTTTCCAGTTTTTTTATTATATCTTTCTTACCCCCCTCCAGAAACAGGACTATCGGCTTTATCACTTTCTCGCGGTAATCCTTAAGATCGAATCGACCGCCGCAAACTCCGGTGCAACGGTTGATCTGGGCGTAAAAACAAGGTTTCGGTTTGATCCGGCGTTCCGTGCAATAAGGCCATATCTTCCGGATCGTTTTAAGCGTTTCCCGGACCGATCCGGCGCTCGTAAAAGGTCCGAAATACTTGCCGGATCGGTCGATCTTACGGGTGGCGAAAACACCCGGTATTTCATCGTCCAGGGAGATCTTTATATAAACGAACCTTTTATCATCCCGCAAAACCACGTTATACGGAGGCTGGTATTTTTTTATGAAATTGGACTCAAGAAGCAGCGCTTCAATCTCGCTCTCGGTTTCTACCCAGGATATCGACGCGATTTCTTTAAGCATCGCCCGTTTGGCCGGAGTATGGTCTGCGCTCGCTCGCCAATAAGAAGACACCCGGCTTCGCAGATCAGCCGCTTTTCCTATATAAATGATCTTCCCGTCTTTATCGCAGAAACGGTAACAACCCGGACCTTTCGGGATATTCAATTGTTTGATATCCGGCAACTGCATAATATTTCGAGATAATATACGGCCATATTATCATATCAGCAGACGATCGACCGTCGATAGCTATATGATCATATTATTATATAACAATCTAAGCATACAATAAATTAAAAAACAACCCCGGGAATTTCCGGGATTGTTATTTTTATAAGCTATAAAAGCTATGCTAAGCGACCGTAATCGCCTGCACCGGGCAGCCTTCCGCCGCTTTCTTGGCGCATTCGGTGTCATTTTGGCTGACCACCTCTGATTTGCCGTCGTCTCCTAATTTAAAAACATCGGGGCAGGTCGCCACGCAGGCGCCGCAGCCGATGCAAGCATCTTTGTTGACCGAAATAGACATAAGAATAAGTTAATCGTTATATTATGTATTATATAAATTAAAAAATAAAACGTAAAGAGGCTCTTTGATCATTTTTTAATCTTCTTGGCAGGAACGTCTTTTGTCTCCCGGAGCAGCTCTTTAACCTTATGGGCTAGTTGCCCCGGCGTCATGTTGGTTTTTACGAAATAACCGTCAGCCCCGGCAAGAAGGCCCTTTTTTATTTCGGACGCCTGGCTCAGATTGGACCAGATATAAACCTTCGAATCCTTTAGCTCCGCGTCTTGCCGGAATTCCCTTAAAACCTCGTAGCCGTTCATGACCGGCATGATCAGGTCAAGAAGTATCAGATCCGGCTTATTTTTCCGGGCGGCTTCAAGCCCCTCCTGGCCGTTACCGGCTGTCATCACCTTAAAACCGCAGTGCTCGAATTTCAACCGGTACATATCCGAAAGATATTTCTCGTCTTCGATTATAAGGATTGTTTTAGGCATATTTTTTCAGCTTTTATGTTTTAAGACCGGAAGAGTAAAATAAAATCGGCTGCCCTTGCCCTCTCCGTCGCTTTCCGCCCAGATCCGGCCCTGGTGCGCCTTGATCATTTTTTTAGCCACGTATAATCCTAATCCAGTGCCTTCGGTGTGCACCAGGGAAACGTCGTTTCCGCGGGAAAATTTATCGAACAGGTTTACCTGATCCTGCCTGCTCATGCCTAAGCCCTGATCGGCAACCGTGGTAACGATATTTTTCTCCTTGCATTCGACGGAAATCGTGATCTTGCCTTTTTCGCTGTATTTAACGGCGTTATCGACTAAATTCATTATCGCCTGTCTAATCTTCTCCCGGTCGACGTTCACGAAGGGTAAAACCTTTTTCGGCGCTTTAAAAACAAGTTTTAATCCTTTATTTTCCGCCGGACCGGCAAGTTCGTCCAAAACACCCGAAATCAATTTCTCCAGACGGGTCGCTTCAAAGTTGAATTTCAAGCGGCCGGACTCTATCCGGGAAATATTAAGCAGGTTCTCCACTAAATGGATCAGACGCTCATTGGACTCGTAAACGTTATTCAGTGACTCTTTGGCGGAAGCGGAAAATGAGCCGAAATTACCTTCGAGCATAAGCGATATATATCCCTTGATTATCGTCAGGGGCGTCCGCAGCTGATGGGAAGCGACGGAAACAAATTCACTTTTCGCTTCATCAAGCTGTTTAAGTTTATCGTTGGCGCGTTTAAGGTCCCAGGTGGCCCGCCAAACTTCTTTTTCCAGCTTGACATTAAAATTCTTGATCTCTTCGTAGTGCAGGGCGTTATCGATCGCGACCGCCGATTGGGAGCCGATGATATCCAGGAATGAGAGATCTTCGTTGTTGTATGTTTCCCTTGTTTCTTTGGGACCCAAAAGAATAAGTCCGGTCATCTCTTCTTTGACGGAAAGCGGAACGACTATTTCCACGCCCATTTTCCTTAACTGCGAGACCACCTCTTCCAGGCCGGCCTTATCGGCTTTTGCCGCATAATTAATAAAAATCGTCCGTTTTTTTCCGATCAGTTTCTGTTCGGCTTCGGCGTCTATTTTTAACGTTTCGGGCCGTAAACGGTCGAAGCCGGTTCGAAATCCGATCATATACTCCTTCCTGTCCTTATCCAATATTAAAAAGCAGACATCCTCGCAATGGAAAGCGCTCGACAGGGTGGAGGCGATATACTCATACAGCTGGCCGGCAATTAACGTCGAGCTTAATTTATCGGACAAGCTGGCGATAAGCGCGCGAGCGTCATAAAGGGAAGAGAAAAAATACTTATTGGCTAACGCGTAATAACGTTTTTTTATGCCGGAAAAAAGCGCGATAGCTAAAATCAAATAAATATAATCGAGCCAGGGCGCCTGCGCGCCGCCTATCCGCCCGGAAAAATATTTTATGATGATAAGCGGGACAATAATGGAAATAAGGGACGCGAAATAAACCGAACCGCTGCGCAAATAAAGCCGCATGTCCATAAGCCGGTGCACCACAATGGCGTAAACCGTAAAGCCGATCATTACTACGGTCATGACTTGCCCTAGCCAATTAAAACGGAAATCGCCCCACCAGACCAAAAGCAGATTTGTGGTCATGGCAAAAAAAGAACCAAGGAAGTATCCCCAAAAAACATAACGCAGCTGCCCCAGATATTCCCCCTTTTCGGATAAATATTTCCTGAAAAGATTCATTAATCCGGCGGAAAATAAACCGGCGATATATAAAAAGTAAATAAAATAACCCCGTCCCCAGATAATGCACTTTTCGCTTCCGGGGATTATTTCCACTCCTTTAATGATGATATCGGGCGTAATGACCAGGATAATCGCCGCCATATTCAATAAAACCGCCCAGACCAAATCGGTTTTTTTAGGAGCGTTTCCGCGGGGAAAGACGCGGGAGAAAACAAAAAAACTGCTGGCGGTAAAAGTGGCCGAAAAATAAAGCACTTTAACCCAGAACAAGGTATTCTCCGGACTGGCCGCCCGGTAAACGATCATGCTGACCGTCCAGAGGATTACGCTCAATATTACCACGAGGTATAACCGGGAAATCGTTTTATTCTTTCCTTTAAGAAGTATCAAATAAGCGAAAAGAAGATAAATCACGACAACGACGGTCAAAATGATATTTATCGCATCCATACCAATTTAAAAAATTAATGTCTTTATATTATAACATTTTTTCGCAAAAACAAAAAAGAGGATATTTCTATCCCCTGATTTTTTCACTTATAATTTTTCGACTACGGCTTCGAATTTATAGCCGTTATTTTTTGGAATATGGGAGGCGCAAAGCGGAATTACGTTTTCGTAAGCCCCCGGAAACCGGCGCCAGGCCCAGCCCGGAGCGCCTTTGACGTGGTAGCAAATCGCTTCCCGTTCTTTGATCGCCGCCAATTCTTTCGCCCTGGGCTCGGGATAAACTTCGTTGATTATGACGGTGCCGGGACGTAAAGCCGGTATATAATCGGCGATAGCGCCGCCTTTGGAAACATTTACCACTATGACCGGCTGGCTTACTGCCTCCGGCCAATCGTCTTTAAGGTCTACGGAATACGTTTCATTCCCCAGGGAACGCAATTCATCAACCAATCGGCGGCCGATAAAACCTTTTCCTCCCAGGATCACCAATTTTACGTCGTCCGGAAGGTTTTCTGATCTTTTTACTTTTTCGATGGCTTGGATGACTCCGGCTACTGTCGTGTCGCATTCGATAGAACTTTTTATCAGACCCAATTTAAGGGAAACGCCGGGAATGATGCCGGCATAAGTCGCGTATTCGGCGCGCAAAAGCCGTCTGATAGAATCCATCCGCCCAAGTACGACGGCCAGATTATGCCCGCCCGCTGCCGCGTCAGCCCAGATATCCTCGTCAGAAGCCGATATACCGAAATACGGTTTGAATTTTCCGTATTGGACTATGATCCCGACTAAGCGGGGTTTCCATTTCATCTGCCGGCGGTACCAGTCGTAAACATAAGCGGCGGCATATTTAGGGTTAGCCGGATACAGAAGAAAAACGCTTTGCACACTATTTCCCAATATATTCTTAAAGAACCAACCCGCGAACCAGTAAGCCAGCCTGTTTCCGAAAAGCAGATTCAGAGCCATAATTCCGATCTTAACGAAATGGATCCGGAGAAACCTGAGCTTCAAATCCATATTGCACCGCCCTTTTAATTATATTAAAGACCCGTTAATATAATATAATAACCTATTCGCGTGTTTTGTCAATAAAAAACCGACCCTGCTTGGGGGTCGATTTTTGTTTTCCCTAATGGTGTTAACTTCACGTGTGCAGTTAAAACACCACGATCAATTGTTTTTGCGAAAAAAAGCAATCTATCCTGATGTTTTATTATATACCTCTCTGTGGATAATTATACCATTTCCATGCAAAAAATCAAGGAAAAAACTTAATTTGGCTAAAATTAAACAAATAATAATTAATGGCTAAAAATAATCTTTGACCGTAAGGGCAGGAAAGAAGACTATCTTAAAGAATCTTCGACTCTCTTATAAGAACAGATTTCATCCACTCCGAACCAATGTTCTATTTCGTGAGCGGCTTCTTGGGGCGTTTCTGAAGCATGCACTATATTATGAACCGCCCTTTTGTCCCGATTGGCGGCCGCGGCGCTGTCCGCACTGAAATCACCCCTGATAGTACCCATTTCCGCTACGGCCGGCATAGTATTACCGACCATCTTCCTGACAAGATCAACCGCGTGGTTACCCTGGACAATTACTTTGACCAGAGGCGCGGAAACCATATAGTCTATCAGCCATTTACGAACCTCTTTGCCGATCTTCAGGGTATCCTCCGTTCCCATCTCCCCCTTAAGGTCAAAGCCGTATTTCTCATACGTGCTCTTGGTTTTTTCTCCGAGTCTGTTAATCCATTTCTCGTCTTTCGGATAATGATCGTCGATCTGCTGGTGGGTCGGCTGGAACATTGATAAAGCGATTATCTTCAGGTCGGCTCTTTCGATCCTTTTTAAGATTTCACCGGTCAAACCCCTTCTGACTCCGTCAGGCTTGACCATTAAATAAGTTTTTTCTTCTTGCGGATGATTACTCATAGGTTTTAAAATATTAAACCCCGAACGTATTCTCGCGAAAAACTACTCGCATACATTCGCGGATCAGCATTATATTTATTATTTAAGATATTTTTTTACTTTCTCGTAGATCTGGTCCGGGGTAAGGCTTACTTTAACCATATAGTCGGTAGCTCCGAGCGCCTTGCCTTTCTCAATATCCTCCGGCGTGCCCAGATTAGTGAACATAAAAACCGGGGTTTTTTTCATTTCCTTCATTTTTCTTATTTCTTCAAGGACCGAAAATCCGTCGAGCTTCGGCAAAATTATGTCCAGAAGCACCACATCCGGCTTTTCCCTTCTTGCCATCTCTAATCCCTCGGCGCCGTCGGCGGCGATAAAAACTTTCAGTTCTTTATCTTGCACGAATTTTCTTTCATACATCGCACGCAGTATCTCCTCATCCTCCACTATCAATACTTTTTTCTGTTTATTATTGGCCATATAATTATAGATTATTATTATAATCATTATAGCGCAACTATATCGATTTACGCAAGAGAGCCTTTTAAAGCCAAAATTTCAGTCTTTTTTTATCTTGCCGCCGTCGCTTAAAAAACGTATCGTACCATGAAGATCGGTCCGATAGACCGTGGTCCCGATACGCTCCAGGCGCTTAAGGATCCGGCGGCTGGGATGTCCGAAATCGTTATCCGCGCCGACTTGGATCACGGCTGTCTCCGGACTAACGGCCGCCAGAAATTCTTCGCTCGATGATGTATCCGAACCGTGATGGCCGGTTTTCAGGATATCGGCGCTTAAATCGACATCCTTATCCAAAAGCTCTTTCTCAACTTCTGTTTCCGCGTCGCCCATGAATAAAAATACGGTATTAGCGTAAACCAGCCTGAATACGATCGAGCTGTTGTTTAGGTTGTCCACGGTCTCGCCCAGAACGCTTTCACGGGGATATAGGAATTCTATATAACAATCCCCTCCTAGCCGCACTTTTTGCGGCCGGTCAATGATCAATAAAGGCACTTTATCGTCACGCGCGAATTCAAGCCAGTTTAGATAACCCGGAGAATCGTGCATTACTCCGGTATAGATTATTTTTTTAACATCATACCTTTTAAGGATGTCGTTAAAGCCGTTGACATGGTCATCGTGCGGATGGGTCAGGATCATAAGATCGATCGTCCGGTCCCACCACGGTAGATTTTCAGAGAGCCTTTTTATGACCGCATTATCCGGTCCACCGTCAAGAAGGATATTCTGTCCGGCAGGCGTCTTTATTAACGTGGAATCTCCTTGGCCGACGTCCAAAAAATCCACTTCCAGATAAACGCCGGCTTCGGCGGCAAAAAGCCAAAAACCGAAAAGAACGGCCAAAACGGCCGCAATCCCAGAAGTCAGCGCGATTTTATATAGCTTTCCGGACATATACCTATTATAGCAAAAGAGTGATGAAATTTTTATAAAAAAAATATAAAGAAAGGATAAAATCCCGCCAAAAACAAAAGACGAGGCGGATACCTCGTCTTTTGAATATATATTTTGTTTTTGTTACCAATTGATCTGAGAAACGGTAACCGTTTCTTTCCAAGGGCCCGCCGGCACATCTTCGGCGTTTACGAACTGCCAATCAATCTTATTGTCGGCGTTATTGAGACCTTGGAAGACCAAGCAGTCACGCAGAGCCGGGGATACGTCCATTCCCGCGTTATTCGCCCGGGTATTTATCGGCCGGGCATTGCCGAACACGTAATTATGATCGTCGTACTGGTAGGGACCGGAATCTTCGACCTGAGCGTAGCAGGTTTTTTCGCCCTTAATCACCCTTACCCAACGATTCTTCATCATCGATTCGTTATCTTTCCAGGTTTTTTCGTCCGCCCAAGGCACGACTGTTTGCGCGTTCGCTTTCCGGTTGCCATTATCGTTAAAGTCATTATATGGCACCGTGACATAGAACGGATTTTCCTTCGGCATAAAGCCGCAGGGATAAAAACCGTTCCGGCAAAAAGGGTCGTCAAAGCCGCCAAAGCTTTTCTGCCACTCGTCATCCCAGGCGGACAGGGCGTTATCCTCGCTTGAGCCGTTACCGACCGGTTCGCCTACCCAGAAAACCGTGGCGGTAATATTAGAGTGAAGCGGGTATGCGCTCTCCGCGGGAGCGGGCGGAAGAGTCGGAGCGGGAGTCGGGGCCGGAGTCGGAGCGGGAGTCGGGGCCGGAGTCGGACTTGGAGCGGGAGTCGGAGCCGGAGTCGGACTTGGAGCGGGAGTCGGAGCCGGAGTCGGACTTGGAGCGGGAGTCGGAGCCGGGACGGGAATATTATTCCTCTTCTTTTTCCGCCGCCAAAAATCAGATGCCCAGCTCCGTTTTTCATGCTTCTCTACCGTCTGGCGCTGGGACCTTCTTGAATTCCCGTTATCCGAATTTTGCGCTAAAACTATTTGCGACGAAGCGAGCAGTAAAATAAAAATTACCGCCGCTGCCATGATAAACTTCTTTTTTTTGTTCATACGATGCTTTGCTTCCGCGCTTAAAAGCGAAAAAGCAATAATTAATTATTATCAGGAGAAATAAAAATTTTATTTCGGATTAATTATGACTTAAAACCGAATTATAATTTAATAAAATTTTTGTCTTTCTCCCTATAAAAAGCCAAAAGTTGGCCATTTCACGCCAACTTCTTAACTCTCTATTTATTTTGTTGTATTCGCCTAATCGATCTTTCCGCCGCTTCGGCTCTTACCCGGCCGACACGCTGATTAATTGCATTTTACCATAGGACAAAAATAAAGCAAGGCTTTTTTCCTGTCCGGACTATTTATGATTCTCTAATCCGATTCAATTTAAATTATAATGATTATAATACGCAAACGAATATGTCGCCGACGTTCGTGCCGGTCGGCCCGGTTACAACGAGGGAGTTTCCTATCCGCTTGAACAGATTGTCCGTGTCGAATTTTTTTATGTAAGAAACTATATCCGTCTTTTTAGACCTGACGATCCCTAGCGTGCCGTCATCGACGATCGCTCCGGCCGCGTTCGATAAATAATCGATTCCGTCGGTTGAAACAAAAGCCGCCGCCCAAAGGCCGCGATATTCTTCCATAGCCACTGAGAAAACCGCGGCCAAGTGCCTGTTTCGTCCTCCCCGGCCGTGCTTATCCGGAAGTTTAAGCGTAGTTTCGCCGCCGGCCAGGAGAACGTCGTAGCCGGTATATTTGCCGCTCATGATCTCCCGCGCCAAGCGGATCGCGGTTGCTTCCGGATCGCCGGAAAATTCCGGCGTGATTATTTTCGGGGTAAAACCGGATGATTTGGCGGCTCGGGCCATAGCTTCTAAAATAATCGCGTTATCTCCGATGACGTGATAAGTACAATTTCCGAGTTCTTTGGGCGTTTCATCCGCCCGTCCTTCAAGGCCCCGTAGAAGATATGTTGATACTCTCCGTGGTATTTTATCGTAAAGCCCGTATTTACGCATAACGCCGTAGGCATCCTTGAAGGTCGTGGGGTCGGGAACGGTCGGACCGGAAGCGATCACGGCCGGATCGTTGCCGGCTACGTCCGAAATAACGATCGAAACGACCGGCGCGGGATAAAAAAATCTTCCCAATCCTCCGCCCTTGATTTGCGACAGATGTTTTCTGACCGTATTAATCTCCCCTATGTCCGCTCCGGACCGAAGGAGTAGATCGGTCGTTTTTTGCTTGTCTTTAAGCCTGATGGAGTCGACCGGGCAAGGCAGAAGCGCGGAAGCGCCGCCGGACAAAAGGCAAATCACCAGATCTTCTTCTCCGATATCGTATTTTTTCTTGAGTGACATTATCCTCCTGACAGCCGAGATTCCTCCTTCGTTAGGAATCGGATGCCCGCCTTTAAAAATTTTTATTTTTTCGGTTTTATAGCCGGTATCGATCCCGACCACGCCTCCGGCCGTTATATTTTCCGGACCGATTATTTCTTCCAGGGCCATAGCCATGCGACCGGCCGCCTTGCCGCCGCCAATCACGAAAATCCGCCCCTTAATAAGGTCGTAAGTGCTGTTTTGCGCTTTCAGAGAATTGAATTCCCGGCTATACCCGACCGCCGCCTTCATTAATCCTCCCGCGTCCGCCCGTTCAAAGCCAGCGGATATTAACTTTAAAACGGCTTTTCTCCGGGTTGAAGTCGCGAGCTTGTCGGTATTTTTAAGGCCAGTTTTATTTGTGTCTTTAAATATTCTCATATCCGTATTTTATCACTTTCCGGGACTTAAAGCAAAATGTTGACCAACAAAAATAATCGTGATAAAATTTTAATAATCATTATTTAAAAAAAGACAGGGAGGAATAATGCAGAAATTCAGAGCCAGAAAATCCAAGGATTTGCATTGGACTTTGGGTTATTGGGAACATGAGGAATTGTACGAAGTGTACTATCCGGACAGAAGCGAAAATTTCAAAAATTTGCCGGCATTCATGCGCTTCGACATAAACGAAGACGGTTTGCGCCAACTCAAATCCGAGGGCAAGAAAATCCAAAAAAGCAGAATTATTTGGCTGGTTCTTGAATCCGGGCGGATTAAAAAAGAAATTTCATCCGATAACTTGTTCCGAGTTATCGAACTCGAGGGAAAAAAACTTTTAGACTCACTGTTGTCGATCATATATCTTCATAAGCATTATCATTCCGCTTCCTTTACGCGTGTCAACGCGCCCTCAAAAACGGAAAAAAACATGGTCGTTTTCGAAACCGAAGATCCGGAATTAATAAAAAAAATCTTTGAAAATAATTTCAAAATCCAAAAAGCTAAAACCGTCTGGGAAGACGCGTAAAACAAAAAAACAGCCCCGAATATACAGGGCTGTTATTTTTTATTTACGCTTTTATCTGTCTAATCTATCCTGAAAATATCCGTTCAATCCTTCGATTCGGATCCTGGTCTGCTCCATGGTATCGCGATCCCGGACCGTAACGTCGTCTTTTTCCAAGCTGTCAAAATCAACGGTTACGCAAAAGGGTGTACCGATCTCGTCCTGCCTGCGGTAGCGTTTGCCGATATTGCCGTTGTCGTCAAACTCGCACATGTACCGCGATTTGAGTGAATCAAAAACTTCCCTGGCTTTATTCACGAGCTCCGGCTTGTTTTTAAGAAGGGGGAAAACCGCGATTTTTATCGGCGCGACGCCGTAAGGAAATTTCATTACCACCCTGGTTTCGTCTTCGATCTTTTCCTCCGTGTAAGCCGCGCAAATAGCGGTCAATATAAGCCGATCGACGCCGACGGTCGGTTCCAAAACGTGCGGGGTATATCTTTTATTATTGGCGGCGTCAAAATACTCAAGTTTAACGCCGGAAAGTTTCGAATGCTGGGTAAGATCGAAGTCGCCGCGATGCGCCAAGCCGAACAATTCGCCGAATCCGAACGGAAAATTATACTCGGTATCGATGGTTTTTTTTGAATAGTGGGAAAGTTTTTCTTTGGGGTGTTCATAACGGCGAAGGTCTTCGGGTTTAGCGCCGATAGACAGGGCGAATTCTGTTTGCTTATCAAGCCAATCCTCGAACAAAGGCTCCCACTTCGTTTCCGGTTCTATGAAATATTCGATCTCCATCTGTTCGAACTCCCTGATCCGGAAAATAAAATTCCTGGCCACGATCTCGTTACGGAACGCTTTGCCTATCTGCGCGATCCCGAACGGAACTTTGACACGCATTGAATCCGTAATATTCTTGAAATCAACGAAAATGGCGCCGGCGGTTTCCGGCCTTAAGTATATCGGCCCTTCCACGGCGTTCATTTCCGTTTTGAACATCTGGCTCATATTTTTGACCTCGGTCCAATCGCTCCCTCCGCACTCCGGGCACTTTAGGCCGCCCTGCAGAGTATTGGTCATGCCGGCAAGATCGCCTTCCATGTCTTTTCCGGTCAGCTCTTTGACCACATGATCGGCCCGGTATCTTTTCTTACATTTCTTGCAATCAACCATAGCGTCGTTAAAGCCCTCGGTGTGTCCGGATGCTTCCCATAATTTAGTGGCCAGGAGGATCGGCCCGTCCATCCCGACGATATCGGAGCGTTCCTGCACGAACTTTTTCCACCACATTTTCTTAATATTGCTTTTAAGTTCCGCTCCGTAAGGGCCGTAACTATACGAATTGGCCAGCCCGCCGTATATTTCGCAGGCCGGGAATATAAAGCCTTTTCTTTTGCAGAAAGCCACGATCTTCTGCATCTTGTCATCTTGTTGTTTTTGTTCTGTGGTCATATTTTTTATTTCTATTAAAATGATATTAAAAAACCCCATTCTCGTATCACAATAATCTTTTTGCGATACTAGAACGAGGTTGTTTCCCCGCGGTTCCATCTAGCTTTCCCCGCCATGGGCGGGGACACCTTGCTTTGCCGATTTCCGTTATTAAACGGACAGGGTGCCAATCTCCCTGGAATCGACCTACTTGATTGTCAATGATTATATTATACATGATTTTTAAAAATTGTCAATCAAAAAAATAAAAAGACCCTTTAAAATTCCAGAGGAACACAAAGGGTCAAAGAATCCGAGAGATCAAGGTTTAAAGGTTTAAATAGCTAAGAGGCATGCTGCGGGACGACCAACCGATGACGGCCCGCGGCGCCCCAATCGTACGAGTTTCCAAACCTGTCCACGAAGGCGCTGACGCCGTTGTGATTTACGAGTACGCTGGCGACAAAAAACTCCCCCCAGAGGTCTTTTTTAAACTTCGTTTTTTTGGACCGGAATAGAAAAAATGTTCCCATTCCGTCGGTCAGAAGCCACTCACGATGCGTCTCCACGAAACATATAATCTGGTCCTGCGTGAAGCAGAGCTCTTCAATATCGCCGATTGAACCGAAAAATTGCCGATGTTTACCGTCTCTTATCACCTCATAAACGACGACTGGCGTTTCACTCTTCGCCGACCCGGCTTCGTCCGCTCCATAACGCCTGAAATCGCTGTCGGTTCCACCGGGAAATATATCCTTCGCTTCCGCGATGATTCTCTTGCCTTCTGTAGCTTTGATGTTAAGCGGTTTATCGGAAATGCGCCGGAGAAATGGATTGCTTCTGAACAATCTGTGATCCAGAAAATCCTGGAAATAATCCCGGCCGATCTGGCGGATATTTACCTGCCTCCAAAATTCAGACATCTGACCGGGAGTAATAACCAAGTTGTTCTCTTTCATTACATCCTCCTTATAGATGTTGTATAGCGGGCTGACCGCCCGCCTTACCAATGAAAGTTCATAAAACGCCTCAAGGCTAAACCCCGACGGCTTGGCCACAGCGGAAAAAAGTCAGAAAAAAACCTCTTTCCGCTGTGGCAAACCTTTAATATTAGATATAAAAAGAACTATTTTGTGCTGATTTTATACTATATACTAAAACAAGCCATTTGTCAAGCTAAAAAACGAACAAAAAACATAGTAAAAAATACTATGTCATTAAAAAATCTTTAAACAGAAAGAAGAAACGTCCTTATTTGATTTCGCTTTTAAACTCTAACTTGTCCTCTGTTTCCACGATCTGAAAATTGATACGCCCGAGGGCCCGGTCCGTATCGGTTAAAACGTCGATCCGCCACCGGCCCGGTTCTACACCGTATTTGAGAGAATAGCCGCGGTAACCGCCGGCGCGACCGCCGGTAAGCGGAAAACTAAGCTCATCTTTGACTGTCCAGACTTTAACGTTTTCATCGTAATGCGACCAACGGTGCTTTATCCCCAGGGAAAAATCCGCTGGCGCAAAAATTGTGCTCAAGCAATAAACAGGCGCTCCGGGCCGCCAATGGAATATCGGGCTCGTGTCCGCCCAAAACCTGTACCAAGGAGCCGGCTCGTAGCTTACCGTATATTTTCCGCCGGCAGAGCGGAGCGAATGGTAAATTCCGATTTCGTTAAGCGACAAGGGAAGGGGGGGAATGAGATTGAAAAAATAGAAAAAATTAAAAATCAGATAAATGCTCGTGATGGAAAAAACCAGGGGGAGGCGGCTCTTCCGGAAACGCTCCGGAATCAGGCGGAAAGCCAGGATGGCGGCCGCCGCGAATATCGCCAGACTCGCCAATCCGCTCAGTACGAACATATCCGGGCCGATCTTTTTAAAAAGCAATGGTATGGCAAAAATAGAATAAGAGAATAAAGCCGTAAAGAATATGCTTAGCTGGAACACTAACCGAGAATATCGTTCGCGGAAAGTTTCATTGCCGATAAGAAGCGCCAAAAGCATAAGGAGAAAGGGCCAGCTTAAAGCGAGTGAAGCGCCGCGGAAATAAAAAATAAAAAAAGCGCTCCAAAGGCCGCCGAAAACGAATTGCAAAAGCAATGACAGCCAGATGGTGGTTTTGGCGAAAAATCTGTGCCGAAGCCGGCCGGAAGCGTGGATGTTTATGAGGATAATGCTTATGAGCGCCAAACCGAGATAAATAATGATCACTAGATTTTCAGCCCAAAAATCTACCCGCCTTAAGGTCAGGTTATCGAAAACAAAACCGAATAAAAGCATGAGCGGAGAAAAATAACGTTCATATCTAGTAAAAAATTTTCTGATCTTCTGGTACATATAATAAATCTTACACTGGAATCATACCATATTTTATATATTTTTTAAATTAAAAAAATGTTTCAAGACCTCCCTCTCCCTCGCCGCCGCCAGGCGAGGGAGAAAGGTCGGGGTAAGGGCAATAAAAAATCCCGAAGTTTCGGGATTGTTTTTTTATTTTTTTCTATGATTTTTGGTTCATCTTTTTTAAAATTTCCCAGTCCGCGTTCACTTCCGCCTGGATGGCAGCCAAAAGTTCAGCGCTTTTTAAAAGGTCCTTATAGCGCCCCTGGCCTTTGATATAATCTTCGATCGGCAGAAGTTCTTTACCCGGACTCGGCTTATTGATACTTAGTACCCCGTTCTCGATCTCAAAAAGCGGATAAAAACCGGTTTGGACCGCCAGACGCGACAGCTCTACCGTCATATCGGAAGGAAACTTCCAGCCGGCCGTACAAGGCACCAGGATCTCAATGTAAGAAAAACCTTTCGTTTCCCGGGCTTTTTTCACTTTGCGCTGCAAGTCCTTAAAATAGAACAAAGAAGCGGTGGCCACGTAGGGAACCTTGTGTTCCACCATAACAAAGGGCATCCGTTTGGCCGGACCGGTCTTAAGCGCGCCCGCGGGAGTGGTGGTCGTAACCACGCCCTTGGGCGTGGCCGAACTTCTTTGAATGCCGGTATTCATGTAGGCTTGATTATTGTAACAGATATAGACGATATTATCGTTCCGTTCCGCAGCGCCCGATATTCCGCCCAGGCCGATATCGTAAGTCGAGCCGTCTCCGCCCCAGACCGCTACCGCCGTATCCTTCCCCTCTTCCTCCAGCCCGGATTTGAGGCCACAGGCCGTAGCGGCCGCGGAACCGAAGGCGGTATGGAGGACGGGTATGTGCGGCATACTGGACCCGCCGCCCGCTCCCTGAAGGATCGTCCAGCAGCAGGCCGGGATGACCATGGCTGTATCGCCCCCCAGGCCCTTAAGCGCCTGCTTCATGGCAATGGCCGCGCCGCAACCGGCGCAAGCGGTATGCCCCGGCCCCAAGCCGATATCGGACGGCAGGCCCGTGCGGTTGGATCCGACCTGAACCGGGGTTTTTTCCCGCCGCCGTCTGACGCTGATCTTTTCTTCGCCCCACAAAACAGGCTTATTGTCGTTTTTTCTCTTGCCGGCATCCCTGATAATGCTTTCGATCGCGTCCGGGGTAAAATCCTGACCGTTCAAGCCGTAAACATAACCCAGGACATCCGGGGGGATATGACCGCGTCGGCCGAAAAGGGAAGCGCGCAGTTCGCGCCAGATATGACCTCCCTGTCCGCAGGAAATATTATCGTCGATCACTATGATCCGATCGGCCAGTTCCAGGGATTCAAGCAGCTCTTCTTCCGGCCAGGGCCTGAACATCTTAAGTTTTACGAGCCCGACGTCCGTCCGTTCCCCGATCACGTTTCTGATCACGCTGGCCTTGGAGCCGGCCGCCAGCACGACTGTATTGGCGTAACTGGCTCCGCCTTCCTCCAGGATCATCTTCCGGCTGCGCCCGACAATCCGGCCGAATTCCCCGGAAAATTTGCGGACCAGGGCCGGCGCGCGTAAGATCGCGCGATGCTGGCGGTAGCGCAACTTGGCGTAATGGTCCGGCTGGGCTAAATTCCCGAAAGAATAAGGCGTGGCAGGATCCATCTTAAAGCGAGGCTTAAAGGGCGGCAAGAAAGCATCCACCTCTGACTGCGTCGGCACATAAACGCCTTCATAGGCGTGCGAACACCGGAAGCCGTCATAGGAGATCATGACCGGCAGAAGCAGTTCTTCGGCCAGCCGGTAGGCGATGATCGTCGTGTCCATGATATCCTGGGCGTCTTCGCAATAGAACATAAGCCAGCCGTAATCCTTTAAAGCCATACTGGCACAGGTGTCGCTCCAGAGCCCCCAGGGATGACAAAGAGCCCGATCCACGTTGACCATAATGATCGGACAGCGGGAACTCGCGGCCCAATAAACGTTTTCGGCCATAAAAAGAAGGCCCTGCGAAGAAGTGGCGGTCGCCGTCCGGGATCCGGCCAGGCTCGCGCCGAAGCAGCTCGCCATAGCCGAAGATTCGGAATCAACCGTTAAAAACTTACCGGGCAATTTTCCCTGGGCATGCATTTCCGCCAATGCTTCAACGACGGTCGTCTGGGGCGTGATCGGATAAGCGGAAACCACTTTCGGCCGGCAAAGCCTAATCGCTTCCGCCGCCGCCTGGTTGCCGGAGAGTAAACGTAGATTATTATTTTTCATCGCCAGCCTCCTGGTTCGTAATTTCACTACCCTCCGCCTGCATGGAGATTGCTTTCTTCGGGCACATCCGGGCGCAGATCCCGCAACCCTTGCAATAATCATAATTGATCAGGAGCTTGCCGCCGGCCTCATCGCCGATAGCGCTGTCCGGACAAAATTCACGGCATAAACCGCAGTGGTTGCACAATTCCTGATCAAACGCGGGTTTAAAACCCATTCGCCAATCTCCAGTCTTGTTGCCGGTCATATCATGCGTAGTGACGGACACGATATAGTCCTCATGATCAGGGTTTTCAGGCCCGAAACTTTTTTTAACGGCGCTTATCTCGCGGCTGATAAAAGGTATTATTTCCAAAGCCTCGAAAGCCTGCCGCGCCGCTCTGGCGTTAGCTTCCGGATTGGGTACCGACTTATTGATGACCTCTACGATTATCTCCAGGGAAAAATCAAGCATCCGGGCAAGCGCGCCGACAATGGCCGTATTGGTGATCGGGTTCATCCGGCTGCCGATGCCGCAATCAAGCGCGATTTTAGTGGCATCAACCGTAACGGCCCTGAATGACTTCAGGTGTTTTACGCGTTCGCGCAGCCAAGCGAAGTCTTTCGGCGGCCGGGCTGAATTTATAACAATAACGCCGCCCTCGCTTAATCCATCCAGACGGCGATTATCCGATCTTAGGATCATATCGTCCGAAAAAACAATAAGATCCGGACGTTGGATGGCGAAACGATCGCCGATCTTCTTATCGTTAAAACGGAAAAACGCCTCAATGATAGCGCCCCTTCTTTCCACGCCGAATTTCGGAAAAGCCAATACGTGCCGGTTAGCCGCTAAATAAGCCTGGGCTAAAATAGAGGCGGCCGATACTAACCCTTGTCCGCCCCGGCCGATAAACAGGATCTCTTTCATTGCTAGCTCCTTTTTATTGTTATATTAAATACAATTTTCAATGAACAAATTTTTTATAAGATATTAATTTAACATTAACCGCGATAAAAGTCAATAAAGTTGTCAATAAAAAAACCGCTCGTTATGAGCGGCTTTTCGCATATATCGAATGATTAATTTATTCCAACCCTTCTATAGCCGGCGTTTCCATGTCGAATTGGCCGTTTCCCATAGCTTTCTCCAGCTCCTTGCTTATATTGGCTAGTCCTTCCATAAATTCGTTCAGATCCTGGAAAACAACATCGGCCGGCGGGGTAAACAGGCCGTCAGACAGATCGGCTTCCCGGCAGTTATAACCTAAACCGGCGCTTTCCCATTCCGACGCCGTATCCTCCCATGATCTTTGCTCCTGGATCCCGTCCAGTTCTCCGGACAGTTCTTGCATTTTTTTCAAACTGAACTTGGTGCCTTTGCCGCCGCCCCACATATACGTCATGTCGCCATCCGTAAGAGATACTCCGTTTTTAACCGGCTCGTTGGGCGCGTCCATCGGGGCGTACGTGATGCCATCTATCCTGATTTTGTCGTTCTTGGCGCTGATCTTTATCTCTCCCTCAGGGGAAGAGAGGGAACACTCTACGCTTCGGCCGCGCTTGAGCCAGCCGGTCAAGGTGTCATCCGCGATAACGGTCAAACCGCTCTGATTTTTATTTTCCGGCAACGCCGCTTCCGGCTGCTTTTTCTTGGCGCAACCCGTACCGGCCAGGCAAAAAGAAAGAGCCAATGTTAAAATAATGATTTTTTTCATACGCGTATATTATTAGTATTTAAGCCCTAAGCAATAAAAATCACATTTCCTCAACCACTCCGATCCCCAATAAACCTAAACCGTTTTTTATGACCGAACTTACGGCCTCGCAGAGTTTCAACCTCGCTTTTCTCGTGGCCTTGTCGGTTTTAAGCACTGGCACGGCGTGATAATAATCATTGAATATCTGCGCCAGCCCGAAAAGATATTTGGCGATCTCCGACGGGTCATATTCTTCTCCCGCCATTTTTACCGCTTCCGTATATTTAGAAAGCGTCATGATCAATTCATGCTCCTTGTCGTTTTCCGTATCGGCTTTATCGTTGCCGGTATTAACCGACGGTTCCGCGGAATCATCATTCGCTTTCCGGATGATACTTCTGATCCGCGCGTAAGCGTATTGCAGATAAGCCGCGGTAAAACCTTCGAATTTCAAGGCTTTATCGATGTCGTATGTAATTACTTGGTCCGCGCCCACCTTGATCATCTCGAATTTCAAAGCGCCCATGGTGATTGCCGCCGCGACGGTTTCTATCTTAACGGCACTCCAGTCATCGTGTCTTTGCCCGGTTTCGCGAATGGCTTTTTTCATGAGCTCCCCGCGCAGATCTTCGTAGGTAATGACGTTGCCGGAACGCGACGACATCATGCCGCCGGGTAATTTCACGAACTCGTATCCCAGGTTGATCATCTCGGCTTTAAGCCCGGAAAGTTCAAGCACTTTGAACAGCTGCTTAAAGTGAAGACTTTGCCGCGTATCAGTAACGTAAACAGACCTGTCTAGATCATAATTATTGACCTTTGTTCTGGCTAAGGCCAGGTCCGCCACCGGATATAAAGCCGTGCCGTCCGACCGGAGAAACATAAGTACTCCCAGCTTGTATTTTTCAAGATCGGCGATTACCGCTCCCTGACTGACGCTAAGAAGCCCGCTTTTTATCATGGCATTTACTTCCGCTCGTCCCTGGTCGATATATTCACTTTCATAAAAAATATGAACGAATTTTATCCCTAATTCCTTGTATATGCGGTCGAACTGCTCTATCGTCCACTCTCTGGTTTTTTTCCACAACTCATATTCTTCTCCCTGGCGGCTCTCGATCTTTTTCATGACCAGCTCGATCATCTGCTTGGCCAGTTTATCTTCTTTTTCCCTCTGACAGGAAGCCGCATACATCTCGCCTAAAAATGCTCCCCGTTTTTCCGGCTCAAGGTCAGCCAAAACCGCTTTGGCGTATTTATTATCCGGGTGGAATGTCCACCAGATCGTTTTGGCCGCGTGGATTCCGAAATCGTTAATATAAGAAACCGGCAGGCTTTTATAGCCGTTCGCGGCCAGTATCCGCTGAACCGCATCACCAAAGCAAAGGTTGCGCAAATGTCCGATATGATATTCCTTGTGGGTATTGGCGTTGGAATATTCGATCATCACCCGTCTGCCTTTTCCGGTGTCGTTATTGCCGTACTTGTCCTTTAGCTTATTTATCTCCGTTACGATTATTTTGGAAAAATAGATTTTATCGAGTTTGAAATTAAGATACGGACCGGCGACGCTTACGGTGGCCACGGAATCTATTTTCGGAAATTCCGACCCTAGTTTCTTGGCGGTTTCGACCGGACTTTTTTTAAGCTCCCTGGCCGGATTAAAGCAAGGCAGGCTCAAGTCCCCCATGCCGGCATCGGGCGGATAAACCAGGTCGGATGCCTGAACCAGGTCTTTCCCGATCATCCGATTTATCTCCCCGGCGATTTCAATTTTTATTTTTTCCAGCGAGTACATGTATTTTTTTATTTCAAAACAACTTTAATAAACTGCCGCTTGCCCCTCTGTAATAATATTCCCCTTTTAGTGATTTTTATCTCCGCGTTAATATCGCTAATAGCCGCTCCATCCGCCTTGATTCCGTTCTGCTCAATCAATCTCCTCGCCTCTCCCTTGCTAGCAACCAATTTAACCTCGCATAACAAATCCGCCAATTTCCAATTTCCAATTTCCAATTTCACTTCCGGGATTTCCTCCGGCGCTTCTTTTTTCTGTATCGTTTTCACAAAATATTCCTCGGCCAGAGCGGCAGCCTTAACGCCATGAACGATGCCGGTGATCTCGCGCGCCAGTTTCATTTTGAGATCACGCGGATTAACGCCGGATTCAAGCTGTTTTTTTATTTCTATCACTTCACTTATCGGCAGTTTCGTCGCCAGCTCAAAGGCGGGAGCGATAAAACCGTCGGGCCAGCTCATGATTATGCCGTACATATTTTTCGGATCAGTGTCCAAAAATACGGCGTTGCCTTCGCTCTTGCCCATCTTATTGCCTTTTTCATCCGCAAGAATCTTAAGCGTCATCACGAATTTATCTTTCATATTCAAGGCTTTCATCAGGTCTCGGCCGCACATCATATTGAACATCTGGTCGTTGCCGCCGATCTCCAGATCGACGTCCATTTTTACGCTGTCGTATGCCTGAGCCAGGGGATATAAAAATTCATGAAAATAAATCGGCTTTTCTTCTTTCATCCGCTTCTGAAACATATCGCGCTGGATCAGCTGCTGAACCGTAAAATGTGAAGATAATTCTATCAGGTCCTTAAAAGACAATTTATCGTGCCAATCGCTGTTTTTCTTTATCTCGGCCGCGTTGCCGCCGTTAAATGCCAGATAAGCCGAAGCCTGTTTTTTATAAGACCTGGCGTTATTTTTAACTTCTTCCCGGGTCATCTTCTTGCGTACCGACAGCTTATCGGTCGGATCGCCGATCATAGCCGTAAACGAACCGACTAAAAAAACAACTTCATGGCCCAAGGCCTGGAATTGGGCGAGCTTATTGATCGTGATGGCGTTGCCGATATGGAGCGATGGGGCGGTCGGATCATAGCCGCAATACAACCGAATGCGTTTACCGGACAATAACAATTTTCTGAATTCCGTGGCGTCCGGATAAATTTTCTCCACTCCCCGCGACAATACTTCTTCGATTTTATCTTTATCAGTAATGATTTTTGCCATATTTAATTATTTAATGATTTATTATTTTAATGCTTTTATTTTAACCTATTTTACCTATTTTTGCAACATACAAACATAGGGGCGGATGATCATCCGCCCCTACGATTTTTTATTTTTTCCGTATCCTATTTCAATATATCCTCCACGTCTTTCATCTCCTTCAGGATCTTTTTCTCTATCTGCGCTATCCTGTCTTCGATCTTTTTCTCGGTTTTTATCTCCTCTTCCTTGAATCCGGCCTTGCCTTTGTGTTTTTCCAGAGCCGTCAATTCTTCTTCGATCATCTTTCGCAGATCCTTAAGGTTATTATGCAGAACTACTTCCGCTTCCACGGTTTCTTTCTTTAACTTCCGCCTGACGAAGAATACGATCAGGAATATCAGCGCGATGATGACAACGATCATGAAGACAAGGCTGACGAATACCACGAAATAGTTCAGTACGAAATTACCGATGGTCGTGAATACGGGCGGCGAAACGAGGAAGCTCGCTTTAGAGCTCGGTTCGCTCCGGAGTCCGTTCTTATTGATCGCTTCCGCCCAAGCCATGTGCCGTCCTTTTCCCAGGCCTTTGTCATAAGCGTAGAACCAGGAGCCGTTCGGATCGGATTGCGCGGTTCCCTTTATTATATCGTTATCTTTCTGGATAAAAACTTCGACGGAAGTATTTTCGATGGCCGTACCGCTGATAAAGAATTCTCCCGAAGGCCTTATTTCTTCCGTGTAGTTGGTTATGATCGGCGCGGGAATCGGAGCAATCATAAAATCGATCGCGGCTACCTGGTAATTGCCTGCCTTATCGAGCGCCCTGACCATAGCCAGGTGCTCGCCGACGCTTAGATTTTCCAATCTGACGGATTTTTTATCCGGAGCGGTTTCAAAAGCCTGCTTTTCAAGGCTGCCGATAAAAATCTCGTATTTTTCCAAACCCGAATCTTCATCGGTGGTTTCGAATAGTATCTCCGGCCATTCGCCCACTCCGATTTCCTTGATCACGGCCTCAAAAGGCTTGGGAGGTTTCGTGTCGACCATTATCCGATAATGCGCAATCGTGCCCCATTTTTTATTATCAAAGAATTTTACATGCAGATACGACACCCCATGTGCGATATCGGAAATTTCCTTATTCGCCAAGCGGCCGTCGAGCTTATTACCCGGATCGCTTACGGGTAAATTATTCAAGCTGACGCTGACCTGGGTTATGTTATCGGGTAAAGGCCATTCGAATTTGGCGGTCGTTACGTTATACCATCGGTTCTGGTCCGCATGCGTCGGAGAAGTGATATCCGGCTTGTTGTAATCGGTTTCTTTGGGGGTTTCCGGAACGGTTTCCGTCGGTTTGGGTCTTTCCGTTTCCGGCTTCGAAGTTTCCGGAGGAGTTACCTGGGGAGAAACGGTATAAGAGCCGCTTCCCATGCTGGCAAGGATATTCGTACCCTTGCCGTCATTGGCTAAAACCGCCCCGGCCGTAAACCTGACCTGGGCCGCTCCGGCCTTTTTGGCTTTAAAGGTGATCGTACAAACTCCGCCGGCCGCCCCGTTATATCCCGGCCGCGGCACGCCCCCGCCGAAACTTATTGTGCCGGCGGTATTAGAAAAAGTCGGCTCCGTTGTCCAAAGGCTGAATACCGATCCGCCTTTTGAAACCCCCGCCACCTCCAGAAGATTCTTGTCAAAACTGATCGTACCCTCGGCCGCGTTGATTACCGCTCCGCCGGTATTGACCTTTACGGCTACGGAGAATTTTCCGCCGATCACGTAAGTGCCGCTCCCGGGCGCTAAATACAGGGAAGCTCCGGCCGCTCTGACCGGCTGGATAGGCAAAAGGCCCGATAAGAAAATTATCGGAATCAGAATAAGGCTAAGGCTTATTTTTCTCATAATTTTTGGATTTTTTTATCTTTTTTATGATCTTGATAACGAGGATGATCACGATGAATATAACCGTTAAAGCGGCGATCGCAAGCGATACCCAGAACACGATCTCCCCAGGGCTTCGCCTTGATACCGATACCCGCATTGATTCCGGCGGAACGTATTCCTCTATTCTTTCATTGCCGGCTTTATCGACCGCTTTTACCCTGATCACGGAAAGGAGGCTCTGATCCTCTAACAAATATGGAGTTTTAGCTCTTTTCCAGGCGGACGGCGTTTTCGGCTCCATGAACAATCTCTCATAAAGACCGGGCTTATCCGTGATGCCGGAGAGTTCTTCCGGAGTAATTTCTAAAACTTCAAAGTGATCCATGCCGGTTTCCTTGTCGGTCGTCGAAAATATTATATAATACCGTCCGTCAAAAATACCCGGGTCGCTCCTTAGTTCGATCACGAAAGGCAAGGGCGATATCGTGTCGCTTTTTATATCCTCTCTCCAGCTTTCGTCGGGATCAGTGGACGCGCCGGAAAATTTATAAACCGCCCCCCTGGTCGTGAGAACATCGGCAGTCCCGAGCCCGTCATGAAGGAGTACGCGGGAAGCGGCGGAAAAATCGACGCTAAGGGAATCCCGATCGATGTCGCTTATGATCATGCCTGGCACCTGGAATACTATCCGGCCGAGAATATTGCTTTCTCCCGGATCGCCAGGGATCTTGCCGCAGTATCCGCCCGGGATCCCGCCGGAAAAATGCAATTCGCCTTTTTGATTGACTTCTTTCAAACCGGCTCTATCCGGCTTTTCCACCCACAGATTAAGGATCGATTCCCCGATCAGGAAATCGATGATATTAAGATAATCGCTCGGAAAACCTATAAAAGCCTCGACTGTATTCACGCATTCGCCGTCCACGTCGATCTTTATGTCGGCGGTAAAACTGTCTCCCGGACCGTATTCGCCTTGGGCAGGATCTAAATAAAGCACGGCGGCGTTAGCGCAAACGGGCAGAAGTAACAAGATCGAAAGTATTGTGATTTTTTTGAACATAAATTTAGTTTTTTAGGCTTTAGGCGTTAGGCTTTAGGATTGAGGTTGTTAGACGTGAATGCTAAAGCCTAGTGCCTAAAAGCTAAAGCCTAACCGGTCCAATAATACATCATGATACTGAAATCCACCAGATCGACAACGCCGTTCTGGTTTTGGTCGGCGCAAGCGTTATCGGTTCCCCACCAATATAAAAGAATGGAAAAGTCGGTCAGATTCACCCGGCCGTCATGATTTAGATCGGCTTCCGGACAAGGTACTTCGCCGCCGGTCTTACCGACATAGAAGCTGACCGACCGGGAAAAACCGCTGTTCACGATATTCCCTTCCGTCGCTACCTGGAATAAGGCTTTGGCGGTATGCAGATCCTCTTCCAGGGGCGCCGTATCGAAAGATAATTCCCAGCTGCCGGTTTCCGCGCTGCTTATTTTTTCTATGAATTCCTTTTCCGAATTGATATGAACATGCACTTCGGTCGAGGGAACTGTCTGGCCGAATATTTTTATGGGCTCGCCCTGTCTTACCGACTGTTTGTCGATATCGATGGTCGGAGCGATATAAACGCCGGAAATAGTGGTTACGGCCCCGGAGATGACGCGGAAGGTCAAGGTAAGAAGCGTCGACTTAAGGCCGTTTAAGTCGGTCGACCAGAATCCGAAACCGGCGACTCCGGGCTTTATGTCAACGGTTTCAAAATAAAAATTAGCCAAAGCGTCGGTCTTTACGATTCCGGTAACCACTCCGTCGACCAGTATGTGCACGTCGGCATGCGGATATGATTTGCCCTGCGCTATGACCTTAGTGACCGACTCCGTATTAGAACCGGGGAGAAAACCCGAAGCACTGCCGGAACCGCCGCCGTGGCTGCCGCCGCCGGGGGTTCCGGGCTGCGTTTCCATTGGCACGCAGCCGGCGGTGCTTACCCGGCAATCAAGACTGCAAACCAGAGCTCCGCTCTGATATCCCAGGGTAATGCAGGTTTTTCCCGCGAAATCAGAGCCATCGCATTCTTCCGCCACCTCCTTCGCTCCGTTGCCGCAAGAATAGCACATGTCGGAATCGAAAGCGGTACAATCCGACAGGCAATCAAGATTTCCGCTTACGAACGGATTTCCGAAAACGTCGTTAAAACTGGCGCAGGTAGTCGTTCCCAGGTCTTCCGGAATATCGGGCGGCGTGCCCGGATCGCAGGCTTCCCCGCTCATGATCTCGGCGTAACCATCGCCGCAAGACAGCTGCACTTCAATATAGGTGGGCAAAGAACCGGCAGCGGACACTTTTTCAGGCAACAAAAAACCCGGCGAGAAAATCGCCATGGCAAAAAATATAAAAATAACTGATTTGAACAAGCATGGGGACATTTAGATTTGAGCTTATAGCTGTTAGCTTATAGCTGTTAGTTGAGCCTAAAAGCTATAAGCTAAAACCTAAAAGCTATTTGTCATCTTTTAAATTAACGACATCCTGCCGTCGTTTTGACCTGGGAGCGACAGCGGTGGTTTTTGGGTTTTCTGCCGGTGTTTGGATATCGACACCCTGGTACTGGGCCGACTTTTTATGCATCCACTGCCAGAATTTAAGCTTCAGGGCGGCGGCGGCTTGTTTTATTTTCAGCCAGACGAATCGCGCCGGCCAGGATAAAATAAACAATATCCTGAATAAATTTCGCCAAATTTTAATTTTTATCAACACGAAAACAATGATCAGCAATATTAAAACGATCGTTCCCAGCGTTACCCAGGCCCAGGCGCCGGGACCGGTATCCCAGCCCTCGCCCGCGTAAGGAGCGATCTGGAATAAAAGCTTGTCCTTGCGGATGATCTCGTTGTCCTTATATATCTTTACCTGCCCCCAGTAGCCGCCGGGAGGCAGCTTCGTGGCAAAGGACGCGCTAACGGTTTCGGTAGAAAAGGGCGGGACCTTTTTTATGGACTCGTCCGTATAGGTTTCGATCATCTCTTTCTCTAGCCGGTCATAAACGTCCAAGACAACCTTGGTCGGCGCCACTTTGATATTGCCCGTATTTTCGATCTTCATCGGCACGTTTATGTGATAAAATAGCCGATCGAAAAGTCGCGCGAATATTTTCCAACTCCAGGGTTTTCCCAATGTTTTGAAATCCGGGATCTCCACCTTACGGACCAGAAATTCCAGAAACGGTTCATCGGTCACGGTAATATCGATCTCGATCCGCGCGCCCAAAGCGATAGCTACGCCGCCGCCGCCGGTACTTTCCTTAGGTACAACCTTAACGTTCATATAGCCTTTATATTCGCCGATCTCGGCGTCTTTGGGTATGTCCACGATAACGATCATGGGCACGCGGGTATTGCCCTTGGGAAGGTCGAATTCGAACCCCTGGTCGATCTTGATCCAATCCTCGATCTCCGGCGCGTTAACCGCGATCTTTGCGGTTAAAACCTCTTCCGCGGAGGAACGCAGGAGAGTGATCTTCTGTTCGAAATGAGAACCGGCGAATACCGGTTTGCTGGTACGGACATTAGGAGGGGAAATACCAAAACCAGCCAGGACAGGGGTTGTCCAGGCCATAAACAAGAATAAAATAAGGCTGACTATACCGGCTCTTCTCACAATTTTGCCTTGTTTTTATACTAAAAACACTAAAATTAATGATTTTAGTTTTTCTTTAAAAGCAATAATTTAATTAATTTATCCTTTATTTAACAATTATCTTAATATTACTCTTTTTTAACACAAAAAATATCTGTGATTGTTTTGTGGATAGATTACCAGATATACTTTAAGTATACAATATTTTCAAGTAAATTTCAAGTCAAGACAGCAAATCTAATTTTGTATCATCCGAATAAAAAAAGCACCCCTTCTAAACTTTTGGGATGCTTTTAGATAAATATTTTTATTTTTTACCACTGAGTCGGATCAACTACCACGGAAAAATAGTTTCTACCTTCGTAATTACCTGAAGTGGTACCGCCCGGTATACCGATTCCCCAGTATATCTCGTCCATAATATCCAGATTGCCAGTAGTAGGCTTTATTATATCCACAAATACATCCTGATCGCTGGTCGATGCAATAGAATAAGTGCCGGCTCCGTAAGCGAAGGTGGTGGTACCGAATTCCTGGTTAATAGCCTCAATATAATCTAATAAATCCGTCTTAACCATATCATCTAAAACTAAATTCGTATCCATCGGCACGTTGCCGAAATTCTCGACCGTGGTCGTGGCATTATCCCAGCCCGTATTCTGTCCACCCCGAATCTGACCGTATTGGATTTCCGGTTCCTGTACGTCCAAACCTTCCGACTGATCGACGTCCGGCGCAGAACCGGCATCGTTCGTATTATAACCGAAAGCGCTCTCATCGAAACCAGCCAGTCCGGCCATCCAGACGGTCCAGCCGTAAGGGTTAGAATTGTCCGAAGTAGAGGGAATGGCGTGGAAGGCTAAAGTAGTGGTGCATACATACCAACTGGTATCATCCATGCCGCTGCAGCCGCCGTTATAAGTGCAGGCTGTCGTACCTATGGGGTAGCAGTTATCGTCATCGGCCGCGCAACCGATCGATGTCGTGCCGATACCCGACCAATAGATCGTAGCGGTCGCAGAAGTAATATCCCAGCAGCCGTTCAAGTCCGCAATAGTGCCGGAGGCGGTTACCTCCACTTCCGCGGCATCTTTTAATGAAAGTGTAATAAGAGCATCATCGTTCAATGATACGCTGGAGACCGTCGGCGCTACATTATTAACCGTATAACTGCTGGTCAGAGGGGTCGAAGTCGCTTCAAAATAATGGCTATCCATGACAAATCCCCAATAATTAAAGGTTCCGTCCGGCGTTACCCAGTTAAGGGGGGCTGTACTCGAAGCGAACGAACATTCGATGTAAGTCGAAGAGGTAGCCGCGCCAGTGCACCATGTCTCGGCTCCGCAACCGGTAGTGGTGGAGAAGCTGTTGGAAGAACAGACATAAAGATAAGCGCCGTCAGCTCCGCCTAAAGCGTCAAGATCGGTAGTAGTGGCGCGGACCGTGAAAGTTCCGCCCGGATCTTTATAGTTATCCGAAGTTATTAACCCGGTAAAAAACGGCGCATGGTTTATGTAAAACGGAGAGGAAGACGCGTAATTACCCGGTGCCGCGCCCTGACTGGCGGTTTCCGAGCAGTAAGCCTGACTGGCATGAGTATCGCAGACGAAAGCGTACCACTCATCGGTTTCGGCCGTAGGAATCGGATCGACTACGTTATAGGTGCAGGTCGCTTCCGATCCGGAATTGGTTGCGTTGGAGCGGCAAAACTGCGTCGCGCCGACCGGACATTGCGGATTGGCCGCGTCAGGCTGAGCCGTACCGCCGGCGGAACAAATCAACAGGCGATACTGGTTATTTTCCGGGTCGCTGGCGGTCGCCGCGAATCCGATCGCGTCACCGACGTTGACCGGAGAGGTAGAGGTCGAGGCCGGAACTTCTTTCGGTTCGCCGTTGACTACATAAGCCGGCGGAGCGTTTAATACTTCAACGGTGGTCGTGGCCGAGCCGGCGGCCTGCGCTTCCGGCCGGAAAGTTGAATTATCGGTCGATTTGTAAAAACCGCTAAAATCAAAATTAAAAACGAGACCAAAAACCGTCGAACTTATGATCAGAGAAAAAATTAAAAATAACGGCAATGATCTCTTGATATGATGTTTTATTATTTTACTCATGGGGATCTTTTTAATTATATTGATTGCCGATTAACATCAACAATCTGCTGGTATTATTATACCACATTTTCCGGAAAAAAAACAAATCGCCGAAATTATATTAAAATGATAGAATTGTTTAATATTAGATAATTTTATAAATATTATCCTTAAAAACTGTATTTGTTTATTTAAAAAATATTTATTTACTATATGGGCTGTGGATAAATTAAAATTAATTAGATATTGGATATTAGATATTATGCTACAATCTTAAATTCCGCCAATTATGCTTGATGTATATCGAATTAACATTTCTACTGTGCTGTGCGCTTTCTTACTGTATCACAATATCCAATATCTAATATCCAATATTTTGTCATCAACTAACTATATCTAATCGCATCCAGCGGATTAAGCGAACCGGCTCTTTTTGAGGGAAAAAGTCCCGTAATATAACCCATGATCGCGGAGAAAACAGCGATAAAAAGCAAAAATCCCATCGGAAAACGGAAAAGGGACATAGAGGTTCCGCCCAGCCTGGTGGCGATTGAGTTAAGCAAAAAATTAATGGATAGTCCTCCGCCCACGCCGATACCGATCCCCACCATTCCTCCTAAAAATCCCATCAAAACCGATTCGGTTAAAAACATGACCTTGATCGATAAAGGCGAACCGCCGATCGTGCGCATAATGCCTATCTCTTTGGTGCGTTCGAGCAAAGTTACCGTCATCGTATTGAACATGCCGATAGCGGATACGATCAAAGCGATGCCGCCGAAAAGCGCGAGGGTTACCTGGACGCCGCGGAAGATCTTATTCGCCTGATCTACGGTTTTAGATAATGCGGTTACCACGAATCCCGATTCAAGAATCTTCGCTTCCACCGAGTCCAGGAATTCCCTGCCGGTTACTTTGACCCTGGCTTTTTCATAATAAGGAATGGCGAAACGGGAAGAAAACTCGGATAAGGGTATGTAAGCGAAGAGCGAAGCCTCGTCTTCTATTACGCCCTTGACCTTGAACTCTTTATTTATCGGTATTTCCTGAATATCGCTGTTCTCCAGCGATGGCACGAAAACTTTAAAACTTATGGTTTTGCCGATCACGTCGGCCGCTTCCATTTCGAATAATTTCAGTACCGCTGACGACAGCACCGCGTAATCCTTTTCCCCTTCGTCGAATAATTCGCCCTCCTGAGTAATAACACCGGCATAACGGAAATAATCGGTCTCGACCCCGTTTAAGATTATCGAACTGGTCAGATTGCCCTGGGTAATAAGCGATGTAAAACTGGCCAAAGCGGATACGTCTTCAACGTTTTCGAGTTGCTGAAATTTATCCAATTCGTCTTTATTGATCACTATAATGCGGGAAGGCGGCGTTATCACGTTCAAACTAAGCATCGCTTCCCCGAAAACGATCTTTTCGAGGAGTAGCCCCTGAAGACCGTAACCCAAACCTACCAGAATAACAACCGCCGCGATGCCGACGCCGATACCGGCGATCGTAAGCCAGGTCCGGGCGGGCCTTGTCCGAAACATGCGGGTCGCTAATTTAAGAGTATCTTGAATTCGCATCATATGATTAGCTTTTAGGCTTTAGGCTTTAGGCGTTAGCTAACGTCCTAACGCCTATAACCCTAACGCCCTGAATTAATGTCCGTGTCCCGGGTCTTCGCTTCCCTGGATAAGTATTTTCTCGAAATGATTCGTCAGTTTGCGGGAAGCGTTTTTGCTTATTCCCACCCCTCCCTCGTCCAGGGAGCGGCGCAAGGTAAGTTTGAATTCTTCCCGGGAGATCAAACCGGAGATCCGGTTATAAACAAGCTCCTTAAGCCTTTTTTTCTGCACGAACGCCAATTCCCCTTCGTTCTCTTCTGCTATATATCTGGTAAGTCTCGAGATCAATTCCGGTTCCTCGGCGAAAAAATTATTGGACAGGAATCGGCGCCGAAAACGGCGCGCATCCTCCGACTGCCGGATCACTTTATCGACTTTGTCGGCCATCGTTTCGGCTAACGCCTCCGAAACACCGATGCCTCCGTCAGGATAATTCCGTTTTAAGATACGGTGGAATTCCTTCTTGTCCATTTTCCTTTCTACCACGTATTTAACGAGCTCTTCCAATCTTTGCAACTGGTGAAAATTAAGGTCCTGGGTCATGTAGTTGACCAGGCTTTTTACCTTAAGTTCGGTCGGCGAATTATAAGGGAATATCTTTGACAACTGGTCCATTTCCGTTACCAATATCTTCTGCTTGTCAATTTTAGCGATCTGCTTCTTATCAGGATTAGGCACGACCCGTTCCAGGAGCCCGTCCTTCATATAAAACACTCGGTGACAGTAAGCTAATTGGGCGGCGTTGTGGGTGATCATAATTACCGTTTTCTTATCCACGGAATTGATCTCATCCAAAGAGGTCATTACCTGTTTCGTGGAAACGCTGTCCAGGTTGCCGGTAGGCTCATCCGCCAAAAGAATATCGGGATTATTAACCATCGATCGGGCGACGGAAACTCTCTGTGATTGGCCGCCGGACAGGTTATCGGGGTATTTTTCTCCCTGACCCTCCATGCCGAAACGCTTTAAAAGCTGCCTGGCCCAGGCCTCCCGCCGGCGCGGATTAACCCCGTGGAAGATCTGCGGCAAAACGACGTTATCGATGACCGAGATCGAATTAATAAGATAAAAGGCCTGGTATATTATACCGATCGTCTTGGTCTGGAACCGGACCATCTCTTCCGGTGAATATGAATACGGATTCTGGCCTTTAACTAAAAGCTGGCCGTCGGAAGGCTCAAGAATTCCTAAAATACTGTAAAAAACGGTCGATTTGCCGCAGCCGGACGGACCGAAAAAAGCCACGAATTCCCCCGGATAAATTTCCATATTCATCCCTTTGGTGGCTTTATATTCGTTGACCTTCCCTAAATTATAGGTAATTTCCAGGTCTTTTAATTTTATAATAGGTTCCATGGATTGCCGATTGACGATTTTCGATTGCCGATTGATGCAATCTTATTTCGTATTTATTTTTGATTATTCTTTCTGGCCGTAACTTTTGACTTAATAGTAATGGACAGCAATTCATTAGCTTCGTCAAAAAGCGGGGTTAAAAGCTGGCGCTTCATCATATTACTTTCCATAATCATTTCCAGCCAAAACATAGTTTCATCTAACTCTTCTTCAACTATGCCTAATTTAGCGATAAAATCTTTTTTTGATCTGGCGCGGCAAGCGGCGCGATAATTGGCCGCAGAGGACGTTCCGGAACGGAATATCTGGTTACCAACAGCTTTGCCTTCAATCGTTTTCGGTAATGCTCGTACTAATTTCATGATCCGTAAGGCGAAATCCTTGAATCTTTTTTTTAGTATTTCCTGATTCATAAATAAAACCTCTGTTTATGTCGTCAATCGCCAATCGAAAATCGTCAATCGGCAATCCCTAGATCTTCAATTTCTTAACCCATCCGAAGGAGCTTTCGAAATTCTTCAGGATGATATCGATGATGCTTTCTTCCTGGGACGGGGTTAACATTGTAAAATCCTCGGATTTGGCCTTATTTTCCGCTTCATCCGCGCAGATTATCCAAAATTTATATACCGTCGAGGGTATAAAATTAGTTACCACCTGGACGTGCCTGGCCGCGAGATCGTTTTCCAGGGGTAAACTACTCGGCTCGTCTATCGTAACGAGTCCCTGGTGGTAAAACAACTGGCATTTGGAAGGCTCATCGGTTTCCCAGCTGGCGATCGTCTGCACTTTATTGTCCGACCCGGGATAAAGGGTGGACTCTGTCTTTACCTTTGAAATTATCGGCGGGTATTCGTCTTTGGTCGTGATGAAAGTCAGGGGTTCGCTTTCAGCCTTTTCCCCTTCTTCGCTTTCCACCCTGATAACGGCGGAATAATAAGTATCGAAAACCAGGTTGGTCAGCTTCATGGAATGAATCGTCAAAAAACTTGAATTACCCTCTAATTTTGTGTCGCCGGAATTAAGGTTGGTATATTCTATGATCGATGAACAGGGAACGTTCGTTACCCACCTGATCGTCGCCGACTCCTCTTCGATCTTAATTATCTGGATATTGTAAATTTCCGGCAGGATCGACTTGGTTTTAAAGGTTTTATCGCCGGAAATGCCCTTAAGGCCCAGGGATGATTCCGAAGAAACCTGAAAATGATAAGTGGTAGCCGGCGTCAAACCGGTAACTTCGACTCGATGCTTAAGTACGAACTCATCCGGCTCCCCTTCTTTCCATGTATACGGATTCTCGGATACCGAGTCATAATCATCGTCTTCGGCGAGGGCTACCATCGTATTGGACTCTTTGTCGGTCTCCCAGGTAATAATCGCGTAATCGGTACCCACCTCCACGTCCGCGTAATCCAGGATAATGGTCGGCGGAAGAAGCACGTCTTCGGCTTTTTCTTCGACTTTTTCCTTAACTTCCTCCAAAACTTCCTCGCTGGTAATGTTTTCAATAAGCTTCAATAGAACCTCCTCTCCCCGCTGTGATAATCCCCCTACTCCCTCTTCCGTAATCAAGTCTTTCAACCCCCCTTCTCCTGCTTCGATTATATTCTCGGAAGGAACCTCGGAGATCAATTCTTTCTCTGTTTTAGGGGTAAGGAAACTAAAATCGTTCGATATGCTCTGGTTTCCGTCCGCGTCGGAAGAGGTTACCCGAAAATAATAAGTTTTCCCGGCCTCCAGGTTATCGAGAAGAATAGCGTGTTCAGTTTTATCGGCCCGGGGATCGCGGACCACGCCGTAAGATTTATCCAGGCCGTAATTCACGAGAGAATCGGCCGCTTCATCGGTTTCCCAGGTTATTTCCGATGAAGTGGCGCTTATTTTATCGACATTAATATTATATATGGCCGGCGGCGTAGAATCCGTCTCTTCTTCCGCGGCGAACAAAGCATTGGTCTTATGCATCACGAAAAAACCGACCCCGAAGACGCCGGCCATGACCAGGAAGAATAGGAGAATATTAAGGTAAAAAAATTTATTTAACTTCAACATTTTATGAAATAATCAAGGATACAAGATACAAGGATACAAACAAATTCCAAATCACAATTTTGCAAATACTAAACAAATTTAATTGTTTGATTATTGAAGTTTGAGATTTGTTTGGAGCTTGTATCTTGTGTCCTTGTGTCTTGAATTATTATACCACAAACTCCCCATTTCCGCCAAATCAAATTAACCAAAATCCTAAAGCCTTAACCCCTATTGCCTAAAGCCTAACGCCCTAACGCCAAAGCTAATTCCAATCATCCTCGTCAATCCACACGGTAAAAGTATTCTCGCCTATATAATTCGCCGGCACGGCCAAAAACGGAATGCCGATGCCCCAATAAACGTCGTCCATAGAACCGGCGGTGGTCGTGGCCCGGGGGGCGAATAGCTCTATGGGTTTAGGGTTAGCGACGGTATCCAGGGTGTTTGTTTCAAACACATAATTGAAGTTTACATTATTGAATTTTATCTGGTTCACGGCGATATCGTAGCCGGCCGGCGGATTCGAGAACATGGTCGTGCCGTAAACCTCAACGTCAATCGGAGAATTACCGGCGTTCTCCACGGTAGTGGTGGAATTATTCATGCCGGTATTCTGACCGGCGCCCCAAGTACCAAAATCGATCGTACTTTCGACCACGTCTAAGGCTAAATTCGTGCCGAGCTCCACTCCCTGGGAGGTGGAGGCCGCCAGATTGACGCCATCGTTCAATAGAATATAAGAAAGCCAATTATAATCCTTCCAGGGATTAGACTCGTAAACATCATCGGTCGGAACCGCGAAATATTTAAATTCAGCCGTGCAGGTGGTAGAAGCCCGGGTCAGATCGGTCGGGTCGCAGGCGATCGTGCAGGTGGTCGTCATGCCGGTATTATAGGGAATCTGATAGCAATTATTCGGGTCGTCATCGCAGGTATTTTCCTCTTCGGACATATAGATGGTTCCGATCACGCTATCCAGGTCGGTACAGCCATTCAAATCCTGGATGCTCCCGCCGATGGTCGAAATAACGGTATCGGCGTCATCCTTTAAATTCAGCTGGATATCGTCTCCGTCGTTAAGATAAAAAGTGCCGATAGTCGGAGCGGTATTATTGACCGTGTAGGTACCCGAACGGGAATTGGCGGCGGCGGCCAGACCGTGGCTGTCATAAACGAAAGCGTAATAATTCCAGTTGCCGGCGGGCGCAGGAGTAGAGGTTGCGAACGAGCAGGAAGTATTCGGCGAACTCGAAGCCAGTTCCGAGCAGTAAGCGCCGTCGATACAGCCGCCGAAAGCGCCGTTATTGGTCGTGCAGACGCGGAGCCTTAAAGTATCGGCGGAGCCGGCCGTGTCCGTATCGGTCGCGTAAGCGGTTATCCAAAAAGTCCCGCCCGGATCCTGGTTATTTACGGTCGTAACGACCGAGGTGAATACCGGCGGATTATTTATTATGAAGGGCGAATCTTCATCCGGATCTCCCGAGCCCTGGGATACGGCCGAACATCGGGCAATACCGAAGCCCGGGACTTTATCGCAGGCATAAGCGTACCAGGCGTTCGTTTCGGTCGTAGTGGCGGTCGTATAGCTGCAGGAGGCGTTCCCGTTGCTCGCCGTCTGGCCGGAGACGCACCAGGCTCCGCCGGGGCAGCTCGGCGCTCCGTCAAGGCCCGGGGAAACGGCCGCGGTCCGGCAGACCGCTAAGTAATAGCTGTCGCCGTCGTCATCGGCCGCGATCGCGGTAAAATCGACATTATCGCCGTAATCGGTCGGGTCGGCCGCGCTTGAACCGCCGTCGGCCGGATCGGTCGTGAAATGAGGGGCGTTATTGGTATTGCCGGATAAAGTCACTATCGGATAGATATCATAAGAATTAAGTACGGCGCCGTTATTCGTTACCCGAAAGCAATACGTAGCCGCGTCCGGCGCGTTATTGGTTACCTGGATCATGTATTCGAGTTCGGTATATTGGTTTTCGGATAAATCTATCTCTCCAGTAAGGGCAAGCGGATCTTTAATCATTTCTCCGGCTATAAAAGTATAACCTTCAGTATTGGCAGTTTGCGCAGTGGTAGGAAAATTATTAGAAAAATTGCCGCTCGGAGCCATTTCGAAATGGTCGCTCCCGGCCGCGATCGGCACCGCGGCCCAGTAGGCCGGGTCGGTAGCGCAGCCGTCGGTCGAAGAAGCATATTCTAATCTGTAATAATAATCGGTAGCAGTGCCCCCGCCGGTATTGGTAACCGCGATACGGATACGGGTGGAACTGCCCCGGCCGAGCTGCGGCCCTAAAGTCGCGCTGCCGGTATCTTCGGCTTCGAGCCAGGTGGCGGTCGTCTCGGAGCCGTCATCCTGGCGCCAACGGTAATGGATCTGGGCCGTATCAGCGGCGGGCGGAGCGAAATTGGCAACGTAACGATCGGTCCGGAGCGATTCGCTTCCCGAGACCTGATACACGCGCCAATAGATCCAGTCGCCGGCCGCATAATAATCGGACACGGAGGAATTTACCGCTCCGGTCAGAGTGAAGTCAGTATTGGCGCCAGCTGCTGTTTCAGTATCCACGGTTACCCAGGCGGCGGTACTTACCCGGAAAACCTGTAGCACGACGTTACTCCCTGACGGCGCCACGGACGACTGGCCGTTCCAGGTACTTGAGGCCGCATTCGTGTTATTCGTATGTTTAGTCGCGAATAGGAAGATCGGATACTGGGCCGTGGAAGTGGCCGGATCATAATTAGAATCGTCCGTTAGGACGTCGGCGTAGCCTTCCGGATCAAGGAAATAAGTGAGATCAGCGGCCGTTGCGGGCAGACTCGCGTAGAAGCCCTTAGAATAACGTTTGGTTTCCGTGGTTACGGTCGAAAACATCGGATAATTATTATAGCTGTCGAGCGGCTTATTATCGGTCGCGTTATAAAGCCGCAGGCGGTAAGTCGTGCTCGTGGCCGCGTAGCCGACATGAACCGCGAAGACGAATTCCGTATATTCGCCGTTACTTAAGGTAAAGGCGGCGGTCGTGTTCGTATTCTCGTGCCAGGTGCCGTATTTCGGCGTCAGGCCGTTCGGCGAGGCTTTATCCGGCACGACCGCATCGCCGTTGGCGCCGGACAGACCGAAAGCGAAACTCACGGATGTGGCCGCGCCCACGTCGTTCCAGACGCCGGGATTGCCGGAATAATTTTCGAACTGGAGCTTATAGGTTTTGCCGGAAGAAATATCGCCGCCGTTATTCTCGACCTGGATGCGCGCGTTCAGGCGTTCGCCGATATTAAGGCCGGTCAGGGTAGTTGAAGCAGCGACTTCGGCCGTATTATTGTTTACCGTTGACCCATCGTCGTTTTCGAGGATAAATGAGGTCTGGACGAGATTGGCGTTCATACTGGTCGTGGTTGCAACTATGGTCGAGCTGGCCGAGTTTCCGGCTTTGTCGTAAGCCCAGATATTGAAATAATAAAGCGTATTCGAAGCCAGGCCGGTTACGACCGTATTGGTCGTGCCGTTGTAATTGCGGAAATTAAGGTCAGTGTCGGTCCATTCGTAAATCTCGAAAACCGGCGTCGAGGTCGCGTAAAATATCCGGTAGCGGGAGAAACTTACGGCCGGTTCGTCCGTTTGCGCGCCGAAATTAAGGGTTACGGAAGAGCTTGTCCTGGCCGTCGGATTTAAGGCTCCGGGCGCGGACGGAGCCTCGGTATCGACGTAAAAATTCGGCGTGGTCGCGTTATAGGCTTTCCAGATCGAACATTCGCTCTCGTCATCACAGGCGATCACCTGCCATTTATAGCCGGTCGTGGAGGAGGCGATCGAACTTATCGTGGCCGTGGCGGTATAAGGCGTGTAGCTGTAATCGCCCGCGCCGCTCGTCTCCATCGTCCAGATCTTGGAATTGCAGGCGGTCCAGGATGTGCCGATCGCGCAGGCGTTGAAGGTCGATTCGTCGGTAGAGGTTGTGAAAGTATCGTTAGTCGGAACGAGCTGCAAATACAAGGTAATGATTTCGCTCGTGTCGTAATCGGCGGCCGAGGCCGTGAATTTAATCGTTGATGTCGCCATCCAGGACTGGTTGGCGGCCGGGAAGGTCGAAGTCGCCTGATAAAGACCGGTCGGTTGGTTCGGTCCGGAATTATATTTTGTGTAGGCATAAGAAGTGCATTCGAAATTGGAGCTGGCGGCGCCGGTTCCGGCCGCGCGCACGCCCCAGGCCTGGGAACCGGAATTATAGAATCGCTCATTGCCGCTGTCCCAGAAAACGGCGGCATAATCGACGTTGTTGTTCTGGATGACAGCCAGGAACTCATCCTCGTTCGGGTCGTCGTAAAACCGAATCCGGGTCCAAAGGTCGTTTGTAGCGCCTTCGATCGAGGATACGGAGCTCAAAACGTTGGTACTCGCGTTAATGACGCTATAGAAGGGCGCCGTCGGGCTCGTATTATAAACTCCGGCCGCGACGCCTTTGTCGTTCTTGTAAAAATTTATCGCGAACGGTTTTTGGGAATAGTTGCCGTCATCGAAAAGATTGCCGCCGGATATATTATCGCCGTTCGTGCTGGTCGCCCAGGCGATCGTCGGATTGGAAGAGTCGACTTTATAAACGTTCAGCTCTTCTGTAATGTCGCGGCCGATAAAATAAGCTATGCCTGTCGAACCGGGATTGACCGCGAATTCGCCGTGCACGAAATCGTCGTTCCAGTCCTCCGTTCCCGTCGTGGGACTTAAAACTGCGCCGCCGTAATTTATCGTAGTATCGGTTACGCTGAAATATTTTGCCAGAGCGTAAAAAACGGAATTGCTATCCGAATAATAGAGCGCGCCCCGGGTATTATCAGACGGATCAAAGTAAGCTTGCCCGACGTAATTTGCCGTATCCTCCTCGACATCCGAGTGTTCGACCCAGGCGGTCCAGGCGCCGCTCGAATTATCGAAAGTTGCGCCGCCATAATAATACATACTGCCTACATCCGCCAGGTTATCGAAGGTCATAAGAAGGTAGTTATCGGTGCCGGGCCGCCGGACAAACTCGCATCCGTTCATGACGTCCATCTTGCCCGAACCGGTCGTGCCCGGAATAACGCCTTCGTCTGTCCAGCCGCCCGCCGGATTCCAGGAAAAAGCGCGCGCTCCGGCTGAAGTATTATCGTTCCGAACCACGACGAATTCTCCGCCGGAGAGCGAAGTTAAACAGCCGGTTATAATCTGGTTATTAGTAGCGTCAGCCTCGGCCGTTCCTAAAATCTCATAATTCACGAAATCGTCGGCGCCGAACCGATAAACCGCTCCCCACCATTCCTGATTGGTCCCGTCCCAGGTTTTAAACAAAATTCCGACCTTACCGCCGTCATCGGATCGTATAGTCCGGATATGCCTGATATTGTCGCCGGCCGCGGTCAGGTTGCCGCTCGACTGCTCAACACCCCAGCCGGCGCCGTCCCAGACCTGGTAATAGATCGCCTGGTCGTTTTTCGTGTAAAAGATCGCGCCCGGGGTCGAGACGGCCGCTTCCAAGATTACCGTCGTAACGGTCGAACTGGCTTTATGGCCGACGATATCGTAAGCCCAAATATTGAAATAATAGGTAGTGCTCGGATTTAAGCTCGAGATCGTTACGCCGGAGGTGCCGTTATAGTTTTTAAAATCGAGATCCGTGTCGTTATGCTCGTAATCCGCTTCCGTAACCGGCGAAGAAGTGGAATAAAATATCCGGTATTCGGTAAAATTATCTTCGTCCGTAGCCGCGCCGAAATTTAACGTTACACTATTGGAAGTCTTCGAGGCTTCGATTAATTGCCCCGGAGAAGACGGATCGGTCGTATCGATCTTGAAATTCGGAGTGGTTACATTGAATTGTTCCCAGGCGGAACAGTCCAGATCGTCGTCGCAGGCCATAACCTGCCATTTATAGCCCGAAGAATAATCCGGATTGTCCGGAACCGTTATAACGAGCGTAGATTCATAAAAGGACTGGACCGTGCCTTCGGTACCGAAGGAGAGGAAATTAGCGACGCCGCGCTGGTTATTGTAAGCTGTTTGTATCCAACCGGAAGAGCGCGCGATGCCCGATATTCTGAGCTCATCTACGAGCCCATCAAACAGTTCTCCGATCTTAACGACGCTATTATTGGTATTGACCACACTGGAAAAATCGGCTGTATCCCTTAAAACTCCGTCCACATACAATTTGAGTTCATCTGTACCGCCGGCGCTCCGGTCGTAAGTCATAACGATATGATGCCAGCCTGGAACGATTTGGGTCGATACGGGCTGGCTGTTTATCTGCGCAAAAATATTCATATCTCCATCAAGGCTGATCTGGTAGGCGTCATTACCCTTGCCCACAATCGTAACCGCCGGAGTATAGCTGACCACTACCAAACCGCTGCCGCCGTTAGCGCCGGATCCTCCGGCCGCTCCGCCGTCTCCGCCCGCGCCGGTGTTGCTTTCATAATCGGAATCGCCCGTATTGGCCGGAGTATAGCCGCTGCCGCCGGTCGTGGTCGTAGCCGTTACGGAAGCGGACACGAAAGAGGAGCCGCCGCCGCCGCCCGCGCCGCCGTTTAATGAACCGGCGGCTTCGCCGCCGCCGCCGCCGCCGTAATAACCCGCGCCGCCGCCGCCGCCAGCCGGATAAGTACCGGCGGCATCGCCCTGGCCGCCGGCAGCGCCACCGCCGAAGCCGCCGGCCGGTCCGGATCCATCGGCACCCTGATTATTGCGGCCATCCGCGCCCGCGCCGCCTGTAAGCGATCCGCCGGCCGTACCGGTGTTAGTGCCGGTGCCGGCCGTACCGCCGGCGCTCTGGGTGCCGCCGCCGCCACCCACTGAGCCGTTGGTATCACCGCCATCCTCGCCCTGGATAGCGCCGCCGGCGCCGCCGGTCTCGCCCTGAGCCGCCTCATCGTTCGTGCCGCCGCCGCCGCCGCCGCCAGCCGCCGCTATGACAAGGGGGGTACCGCTCCGATAAACGCTGCTTCGGCCGCCGCCGCCGCCGCCCTGTCCGGATGTAGTCACTAAGGTGCCGGCCGTACCGCCGCCTCCCACTGTAATATCGAGAATCTGTCCGGGTTCAACCGATAATGTTCCCTGAACAAAAGCGCCGCCGCCGCCCGGTCCGCCCCCATTCCTGGTATTCGGCACGCCGCCGGTCGCGGAGCCTCCTCCTCCGCCGCCGCCAGCGCCCCAGCTTTTTAAAGTAACCGCGGTTACCCCCGGCGGAACCGTAAAAGTATCGTTTCCGGCCGCGGAATAAACAGTCTTAGTCGCGGTCTGCTCGCTCGCTGCGCCCTCTATCCAGAATTCCACCGACAGGGCGTCGGACAGATCCAGGGAACTGTGGTCCGGAACCGAAATATAGTCGTTTAAACCGTCGAAATCCTGGCCGCGGTAGATCCAGGAAGAATATTCGTTATTGCCGTACTGGTCGGCGTTATTGGCGTAAGAGCAGGAATCCTCGTGCGCGTCCGCGGAACTCCCTTCATCGACCACGTTTTCTTCCAAATGCCAGACCCCGCGGTAAGAGGAGTCCCAGACGCCGGTGGTCGTGGCCGGGTCAATATTCGCGCCGGAATTGCCATAATACATATAAAGCTCCGTATCGGTCGTCGAAGACAGATCTGTCTCGATCCAGACCGCTAACTGGCCCGTGGCGCCGTTATAATATTCCCGCTCGTAATCGAGAGGCGTCGTGCCGTCCGCGGCCGTGAATATTATGTCGTAGCCGTCGGACCGCGCCTTGCCCGCGAGATTGGCGTCCGTAGTCGTCGCCAGGATCGGAAAGTCGGAAGCGTTAGCGGGAACTTGCGAAGCGTTGATCGTTATCTTTTTGCGGTATAGCCAGTTCGAATCGTACCAGTCGGCCGGAAGGTCGGAAGTGGAGGTGGACACGGCCCAAACCTTCGAATCGCAGGCAAGGAAAGTCGTCCCGTAAACGCAGGTGTTTCCCGGCGGGGTTAAAGAGGAGAGATAAGTACCGGTCGCGGTAATGAGCTGATAGTAAAAAGTTACGAGGTCGGCCGCGTCCTGGTCATGCGCCGAAGCCCGAAAAATAACGTTATTTTCGTCGATCCATGATCCGTTCACGATCGGCGTTACGCCGTCATCAAGATATTGCCCGTCGGCTGAAATATTCGTCGGCCGGGCGTTGGTCTTGACGGTAAGTTCGGTCGTGGCGGTCGCCTTATTGCCGTAAGAATCGTAAGCCAGGATATTAAAAACATAAGTCGTATTGGGATTTAGTCCCGTGATCGTTGTCGTCGAGGTGCCCCCGAAATTTACGTCATCAAGATCAGGGTCGTCGGTCTTATCGAAGACCGTATCGGCTTCCGTTACGCCCGCCGTTCCTTCTTTGTAAAATACCTTATACTCGGTAAAATGCGTGTCCGCGCTGGTCGTGCCGAATCTTAGTTCTATGCTGTCGTAATGCTTGCTTTCAAGCCTCAAGTATCCCGGTACGGCCGGCAATTTATTGTCGATCTCGACCGCGATCGTATTAGTTGCCAGCTGATCATACATGCCGTCGTTAACGACAAGTCCCAAGCAGTAATCGCCCTCGACGCCGGCTAAATCCGTCATTGAGAGCCAGTCGAATAAAACAAAATTATCGCCCGCGCCGGAAGTGAGTATAAAGCTTGAGGTAGTGCCGACCTGGTAGGGGTAAGCGTTATCGATATCCGGGTCGCCGTAAGTGGCGGAAATATTGGCGTCGGTCGCGTCCAAAGTCGGATCGGAGTAGCCTTCCGAAAACATGCCGGAAGAACAGACCGCTCCGGACTTGTACATGATCTTGGCCCGGACCGTATCATCGTTATCCGGATCGTCAACCTGGATCGTAATATCGACTACACCCGACCCGTTCGTCCTCTCCGCGCTTCCTCCGATCGTAAAATAACCTAACGGGGGCGTAAAAGACGGGTCTGTGGCGCCGGTCGCCTCGATCGTGGCCGTCGCCTTGTTGCCGGCAAGATCGTAAGCCCAGATATTAAAAACATAGTTCGTGCCGGCAGAAAGATTAAAAACGGTAGTCGTGCCGTAGCCGCCGTAATTCTTAAATAATAGCGCGGCATTATCGGTGTGCTGGCTGTCCGATTCGGTTACTCCGGCGACGCCCGCCCGATAATAGATCCGGTAGCGATCGAAATTGGCTTCGGTCGTACTGGCCCCGAAAGTCAAGGAGATCATGGTCGCGGTAGAGGAAGCGAAAGTGAGGTTTCCGGGTGGAGTGGGCGCCACCGTATCGATCTTGAAGTTAGGTATCGTCAGATTATATTTCGTCCAGGTATCGGCGCAAGCCCCGTCATCGTCGCAGGCAAGAACCTGCCATTTATAACCTTCCGAGCTTTCCGGCAGGCCCGGGATCGTGGCGGTCGCGGTAAAGGGGCTCGTCCGGTAATCGCCTAAAGAAGAGGTCGCGGCCCAGATACGGGACGGGCAGGATCCCCAGGCGGTGCCGGCATAGCACCAGCTCGCGGGCGAAGTCGTGGCCGTCGTAAAAGAACCAGACGAGGAAGAGGCGATCTCGTAATATAGCGCGATCCGTTCGCTTATATTCGGATCAGTCGCGGCCGCCCTTAACTTTACGGTATTCTCGTTTACCCAGGAATTATTGGCGATCGCGGTCGTGCCGTTATTCCTGTATTGCGCCAGGTTAGAAGCACTCGCGGCCGCGGTATTGGCCGGAGCCGTAGTCAATTTAGGGTAACTGTCAGAGAGGTAATCGTTTAGGACAGTACCGTCCGATTCGACCATCCGGAAGCAGTAATCCGCGGAAGAAGAAGCCGCGTTATTATAAACCACCCAGTCCCATTCACCGTATTCGCCGATATCGATTGCGCGGGGATTGGAGGCGGAATTGTTGCTTTCCTCGTAAGACTCGGCTACGTCCGAAGAAGACAGAACTGCCGCGCTTAAAGTAGTGCCATCGCCCGGATCCGGGTTATTATAACCGCGCCAGGCCTCGCTTCCGGCCACTCCGCCTAAATCGGTCCAGTCCGATTCCCCTAAAGACGCACAATCCGAAGCTTTGCCGTACTGGAGTTTAAAGGCGCTCGTCATAGCGGCCAGGTCTTCGGAGGTAATGCCGATATTGACTCTTAAACGGATGGCTTCGCCGATATTGACGCCGGTAATAGACGTTTTTTCCGCCGCTCTGGCCGTTCCGGGCGCGATCGAATCAGCATTATTGTACCATCGCCAGTCGCTTTGCGTGAAAGCGGGCGGCGGCGCATCCCACTGGTAAGTATAAAGCCAGACCGCGTTCATCCTGGCGCCCGCGTTCGTGTCCGCGGCGTTATCATTGGCATAGCAGACCGAATAGCTCTCGTCATCATCAGTGCTCATGGCCGAAAAAACGTCCTGGTAGAATTCAGCGTAGCCGTTAACGGCGTCGTCGCGGGCCATATAGCCGGTCGAAGTGGAGCATGCCGGTGTGCCGGTCGCGATATTGGCGTCCATATAGAACCAGGTTCCGGGCATAGTGCCGTCGCTCGCGCTTAGGGAAAAGCTCCCGAGGAGAGCGGCGGCCCGGAGGGTTTCTTCTCCCCGGAGCTCGGGAAAGACCGCATCGGCCGCCGTTTCCGTATCCGCCTGGCTCGCGCCGTGCTGGTCCGACTGGCCGCCGAAGAGATTTAAGGAGGTCAGATATCCGCTCGTCTCGCCCGTGTACGTATAAGTGATCATGAGCTCGGCCGAAACCGCGCCCATATCCGGCGAACTCACGGCCGTCGTAGTCGCATTCACGGTTACTTCTTTCGGAGCCGTGGCGTTGGCGGCCTCCAATTCGGAATAATCGGCCGACGGAATGACATGGACGATATTATAAGACGGCCTGATGACCGTAGCGCCCGCGTTCAAAGCGTAGGTCGAGGTGGCTGTGACGGAATTATTCCCCACCTTCGAAGATACGGCCAGGCCGTAAGCGCCGGTATTGTAGTTGTCGCCGATCAGGCGGAACCAGGCTTTCTTAATATCGACAACGCCGGAACCGGATCCGTTTTCCGGGAAATAGACCTGGGCAGAAGCGGACATGCTCCCCCGGTTGTCGAAAACGAGGCCGATCGGGAAAGAAACGGTCCGGGTTTTGGTCCCGGCCGATCTGGGCGCCGTATAGGTTTCGATGACCTCGCCGCCTAAAGCGTAATACTGACCGCCACCGGGGCTCGTCAGGGCGTATTCGAAAACCTGGGCAATATTTTCGCTGTAACCGGTTACGTTATCGATAATAACGCGCGGAAAATTACCCTGGGTGCCGGCCAAGACGGATTCATGATAATAAGTATCGCTGTCCACGTTCGATCCCTCGATATTAGCGTTAATGGCCACGTCCGAGGCTCCGTGCCCGTCATTCACGCCGTAAAGCTCGAACCATTGCGAGAGCTTAGCGGACACTTCCGGAATCACCATATTATAATCAAAAAGCGCGCAATTCGAACTGGGTAAGGGCGATTTTGTACAATCATCCGCCTGCACCGCCAGCTTTGAACCTTGGTCGCCCGAGGCGGTCGATTCTAAAGGATAAATCACGGTATTGGTCAGATTCGTTGAATTATCGTCGTCGTAGCTATAAGTTACAACCAAGACGGCCCGGGCGTAAGCGATCGAAGGGCCGGTTACGTCGGTTTCGAGGCGGTATCCTATCTGCGCTTCCATATCCGCGCCGGAACCGGTATAAGCGGATAACTGCACCTCTTCCGTAACGTCCGCTAAGAGCCGCGCCTGTTTGCCCGCGGTTTCGTCGTAAGAGAGGACAGAATTGCTGTCGACCAGGATCCGTCCGGAGCCGGAACCGGCGTCGGCCGTACAGGGCTCAGAGCAGGCATCGAAAGAAAGATTATAGCCGCTATAGTCGCCGGCCGTCGTATTATAAGCCTCGAAATGGGTCTCGAAAAGGATATAAGCGTTCTTGATTTCTGCTCCCGTTTCGGCTAATTCAAAATTGAAAGTATCGAAAACCTGGTCTGTGTTCGTGTCCTGCCCGGTCGAACCGTCACCGCTGTAATCTCCGGCATGGAAGAGGACGCTTCTTGCCCGGGCGTGCGGCGCGGACGGGGTCGTAACCGTTATCTCGGTCGCGCCGGTCTTATTGCCGGCGAGATCGTAAGCCCAGATATTTATGACATACTGCGTCTCCGGGATAAGGCCGGTAATAGTCGTGGTCGAGGTATTATTATAATCGATATGATCCAAGTCCGGATCGTCATGCTCCGTATCGTCCGTATCGACCCCGGAAAAACCGGCTTTATAGAAAATCTTATAATAAGCGAAATTCGGTTCTGTCGTCTCGTTGTGGAACTCGACCGTGATCGAAGTCGCGGTCGAAGTCGCGAGCGTAAGGCTTCCGGGCGCGTCCGGCGCGGCTGTATCGACCTTGAAATTGGGCAAAGTAGAATTAAAAGCGTCCCAGTTGGAACAACTGCCCTTATCATCACAAGCGAGTACCTGCCATTTATAACCCTTAGTCGGATCGGTCGAGGAGCCGCGGTCCGGGATAGCCGTTAAATTTACGACGCCTTCGGTAATGATTTGACTGGATGATTCTTCGTTCCCGAAGGTCAGGAAATTATTGACGTTGCCGTAGTTATTGTTTTGCGTCCGGAACCGGGCGGCCGAACGGGTCGTCGAGGAGATCCGGAATTCGTCAATAATGCCGTTCCAGTTTCCGCTCGGCACGTTGCCGCCGTCGCCGATCAGGAAAGTGTTACAGCCGGAAATACTCGTAAAACTCGAGCCGCCGTCGCTCGTCGGGGTATCTATGGATCCATTGACGTAAAAATCAATATCATGAGAAGCTGTCCAGGAATAGCCTAAATATTGGCGATTAGCGCTCTGCACATAGCTCGCGCTTTCGTACTGGTTGATTACCTTAATGACATCATCGCCGCCGCCGGCCCAACCACTGGTGTCATAGCGCATCATAACGTAGGACGAATCCTCCGAAGCCTCGTCGCAGGTAATAATACCCATATCCGCGTTAATGACGTTCGAATCGAGCCAGATCTCGACGCTCATATTCGTCAATCCGTTAAGCCAATTTCCGGAATTAGCGATCTGGAACTCCTGATTATTGACCCCCGGGGAATCTATACCCTGGCCCATCGGCGTGGAGACGAGATCGCCGATATTCCAGGCGCCGTTGGCCGTGGCATGATGGGCGTTCTTTGTCGAATCTCTGAGCTGCGGAGCGGTGCCGGCCGGATTGTTATTCATGTGCCAGACGCCCATGTAATTATCGTCCCAGACGCCGGTGGTGGTGGACTGATCGGCGCTTATGCCGGCGTTGCCGTAATAAATATACAATTCTTTATTGGTAGTTGAAGAAATATCCGTCTTGATCCAAAGAGCGATCTGTCCGGTCGCCGGAGCGTAATACTCCCGCTCGTAATTAAGGACGGTTAAACCGTCGGAATCGGTAATGACGATATCAGCGGCGCTCGAAGAGGCCATTTTCCCGCCGAAGGATGTATGAGCGAAATCGCTATCGGTCGTAGTCGCCATTACCGGAAAACCGGTTTCGTTGGCTACGACCTGCGCCGCGTTGATCGTGATCTTTTTGCGGTAAAGCCAGCTGCCGTTATACCAGCCGGGCAGGGTCGATGAAGCCAGCCAGACTTTATTCGCGCAATTGTCGTAAATTACGTTCTCTAAGCAGGGACTCCCCGGAGCGCTTGTGGCGGTAGTATAAGTCCCGCTTTCGTCCAATAGCTCGAAGTAAAAATCATAATAAGTGGTCGTAGCCCCGCCCATGGCCTGCGCCAGAGCGTAGAGATTCACCTGGTTCTCATTCGTCCATCCCTGGTTGGCTATATCCGTGAAATTATCGCTCTTTCTCTGTTCATAAGCCGTCGCCATAACGTCCGGCGCATAAAGCACGGTCGTACCCGAAAGCTCGACTGAGGTAACGGGGCCGACCCTGGCGCCGGCACTTAATCCAACGTCGGTCGATGGATTATTTATCTCTACTTCCAAAGTTTCATCCTTATCGGCATTAGAATTTACGTCCAAAACAACATAAACACACATAGATGAAGTGGCGCTGATATTTACACTCCCGCTAAACGTAGAGGTGCCGTTAGTATCGCTAAAGGCAGTAGAGGTGGCGCCGAATTGCAGATCGCTCAAATCATAACTAGTACTTGTGCAATCATAGGGCAGAGTGGTATCCAAATCATAATAAAGCCGGATATTTTCTAGGCTGGTGCTGGCGTTGACTGTGCCTAATTCGACAATATTTATGCTATTGACGGTTATGGCTGTTGAGCTGGAATTCGTTAAAACGAATTTGCCACCGACATAATTGTCCTGACTGTTTATATCGATGGTTGAAACTTGCGTGCCGGTAGCGCTGACGTTAACGTCGGGGGGGGGCACATACTCAGCCTCACTCCAGGCGCAAACCATAGCCCATGGAGCTGTCGGTCCGACGGCACTAGCCTCCATTGCCAAATCGTAGGCATGTGAGTTCGTATTTACGCCGCTAATATTATCTAACCATAATAAATTATGCACATCACCAGTATCCCAAACAGCGTTACGTCCAGGTTCATTGCCCGTGTCACCTTCCGTGAGTTGAAACCTGATAGACGCGTCCTGACGAGCCCGAAAAGACACCTCACTATCTTGAGCGGGAGAACTAAATCCGCCGAAATAAAGAACTGTCACATCTCCAGCTTCACTTAATTGCAGGTCGGTTGAAGCCATGATCGTAGGCGAAGTACCGACATTACCGGCATTGGCTTTAGCGTCACAGCTAAAATTTTCGTAATAATTAAGACGAATAACTAAAATAGACGAACTTAGATAATCAATTGAATTATTCGTTTCCCCTCGCACCCTAACCGAATAAGTAGTGGAAACAGCGGCCGGAATCGTAGTTGTGGCCGCAAATAACAACGGTTCATCAGCCGTATCTTCATTATCTCTGATATGATTAACTATTGATGCCGAACCGTTCCAAATAGCCATTTCCCCGATTTCGCTTTCTACCTGCGCATCAATTCTGGCGCTGGCTATAATCAAATATTGGCTGACTCCATCGGGGGTAAAAGTAATACTGGCGCGATTATTTTCTCCGGCAATCGTCGTTAAGATTGTACCGTCAACCACAGCATCATTATCCCAGAAATAATCGATGCTTTCGGTGCCCATAGTTGACATATCCATACCCATTAAAAATGATTCATCTGCTTCTCCTGAACCAGTATAGTCATAACCGTGCAAATAAATCGTATCCGAAGAAGACATAATCCGTTTAGTCATGGCAAAATAAGCCCACCTATCATCAGCATTTGGGCCTTCGTTTTCCTCATCGGTTTCTGTTAACAGTCCACTTCCATCAGCGGTCGCCAAAGAGGTTTCTATCCTAGTAGTACCACCATCCGCGGTAATATTGCCCACGCCTCCGAACAAAACATATTCGCTTTCAGAAAAACCGGTAATAGAATTTATAATATCATAGTCGGTGCCGTCAATTTCCACTCCCGCTGTTTGCTTAGTGTAAATAATAGATAAGGCATCCGAGGCTATCTGCCACTGTCTTATTTCAGTAAAATCGGTTAATTCTTCGCGCACTCCGGTTTCATCCCAAATCGCAATCTTTCCATAAAGCCTTGCCGGACCCAAAAGAAAAAATTCCGGTGAAATATTAGGCGCGTCAAAAGTATAAGACAACACATATTCCCGTCCGGCGCGCCAATCAACCTTCCAGATTATTTCCTGCTCCATCTCACCCGTTTGCGCGTTCGTTTTGTCCCGGACTAAGATCGGAATAAGCGCGCCATTACGCTTCTGCTCCGTTATCTTAAAATTTGCTGGCACGACTTCGACGAAATTTCCTCGAAAATCGGCTTGCGGTATGATCCGGAACCCCATATCATAATCCGCTTTTGGGTAAATCCGGGTCGGCCCGATCCGTTCGACGCTGAATATAGCTTCGTCAGGCGCGCGCACTTCGAAGACGTCCGTAATTTCACGTTCGCCATTCTCCGTCTGGACGCGCAAAGTCATCTCGTAAGCGCCAAGCGGACCCACCCCGTAATAGGCGTAAAAATCCGGAGAAGTGATCACGTTATTGGGTCCGCATTCCGGATTAGATATAATTAAATCATTGGTATCCCTTAAATAAGCGATCCCGCCGTCCGGCGCTTTTATTTCTAATTCAATAAAATCCACGGCGCACAAAGTATCGCCCAAATCATCCAAAACTGCTATCTGAAGATAAGCGTTTTCGCCCGATTCATAAATAGATTTATTAGTATTTAAGGCTAATACGCCCCAGGTAAAATCTTGAGAAAAATCAACCGTCCGTCCGACCGTAAGCGAGTCGCTCGCGATGGATATTTTAATATTAAATTTTCCAGGTTTAAACTGGCGCGACTGCTTAATTATATTTACCGCGAATTCCCCGTCCGAGAGATAATTAACGGTTAATTCAATCTCCGACTCTGTCTGGCCCCGACCGTTAACGGCTTCAGCCCTGATGCTTATATCCTTGTACTCATCTCGGAAAACGTCTAAGAATCCGGCTCCTAAACCTTCAAGCAAATTCCGCTTCTTTTTAAACCGGAATTTAAATTGCGGCTTTTCGTTATTTTTAAAATCATTTTTCGGGGTTAAAGTAATAAGTTCAAAATCATCTCTAAGGTCCGCCGGTAAGATCTCCGGCAATTCTTCTTCCGTGGTGCTCGCGTCTTCTTCGTCCGGGTTTAATTCTAATTCTTCGTCACTGATTGCGTTTTCCTGCCCGATTTCTATCCAAAGCGCATCTAAATAAATTTCTAAAGTTTTTCCGGCCCTGGCCTCCGGCGGATTAGTATTAATATAGCTTACCCGGACGGAAAGATCCTTGATCTCGTCCCAGCCGACTGTCGCGGGCAGAGAAAAGGCAAAATAATCGCTGTTAAGTGAATTAGACACGTCAGAAAGCGCGTTAATTTCTCCCAAAAGCCGCCAGCCGTTTTCCGTCCGGTATTCCAAGCGAATATAATCGTCAATAAAATCGCTCCGGGCCGCTAAGGACACGCGCAGTTTAAGGTCTTTAATATCATTATCGTGATATTCGGCTGGCACGAAAAAATCGGAGAAAATTAAGCTTTGTTTAATAAAATCAAGCTCGGCTATAAAATTATTGTCGGTGGCCAGCGGCACCGATCCGGCCTCTTCTTCACTGCCTTCAATAAAATTTTCCAGGCTTTCCTGCGCCCAGACCAATTTAGACCGGAAAAAATCCAGGTAAACCGCCAAAGATTTAATCCGGTTCCAGATTCTGCTCGTTTCGCCGCCGGAATCACCGGTGGGTGTGCTTTCAGCCGCAGGCACTTCGGGCGCAGGTTCAGAGGCGGACTCGGACGCGGATTCAGCTGGCGGCGTTTCATTGCCCCCGCCATTATTATTGCTCGTTTCCCCGCCCTCGTAATTCGTAATTAATGTGTCCGCCGGTATTTCACTCAAATCAATAACTTCCACCGTCCCGCTTTCTTCTTCGCTTGTCGCGTCAGTATTATCGCTATCGCCCACCTCATCATCCGGGGTTTCGTCCGGCGCCGATTCCCCTACCGTCTCATCACCGCTTCCTTCATCCGTTTCCGACGTATCAGCGCCATCTTCGCCATCGGTTTCAGCCGATTCTTCGCCGCCGTCGTTATTTTTACCCGCCGTAGCTTCAGCGGAGGCGGGCGCAATTTCCTCAAATGTCCTCAGAGATATAAAAGCCGAATTATCAATATTAAACTCCCCGAACTGCGCATTAGAACCAAGGTCTTGAGTGAAAGTGTTATCAGTATTCTGCCAGGTGAATTCGTTTTCCCCACCTTCGGCCGCGTAATTTCCCGGATAAATATTTAACTCGTCCGCGACCGCTTGCACAAAAATAAAACGGCCCTGGGTATAACCGAAGACCGCTAATAAAAATAATATTAACAAGCCTAATTTAACGAATAAATTAGAAAAATATCCTCTCAATTTTTGCATGGGGAAATGCATCATGGGGAATGCTGAATTTTGCAGTTGGCCGTCCAAATTAATTGAAATCTGAACGGCAATTTATCTTTTAATTCAAAGTGTAAATGTCAAAATTAAAAATGACAGTTTAAAATGTAAAATCACGAATACTTTAAAAGTTTAGCTCATTTTTAATTTTGCATCGTCATTTTACATTTTGACATTTACATTTTAAATTATCTCGTTACCATAATCTCCGGCACCGCCTCGTTACTGCCTGATTCCTCGCTGCAGGCGCCGACCGTGATCGTAGAAGAACTTGTTTTTGATAAATAATAGTAAGTATATTCTTCATCGGCGCCGTCCGCATTGGGATCAATCGGTACATCCGGCAGATAGCCCTCATCTACTAATTCCGACAAATCGATACAGACCGTCTGTAATTCTACTGTTGGGTTGAAACAAGTAATAACACTACAATCATTGCCCTTGCCGATCATGTGATAATTACCCACCGTCAAATCTTCAATATCTCCTAAATAAAGACCGCCGTTATCAACCTGATCTAATTTCAGCGCGCTCACCAGCATATTAACATCGGTCCATCTTTTGGTATTACGCGAATCCTGAAACCGCGCCAGGGGATTTAAAGCGACAAATGCTAAAGCCGAGAGAGCCGCAATAATGGCGATGACGATCAGGAGTTCGATAAGGGTAAAGCCTTTGTTGTTTTTCATAGGGGTTTTGAAAATTATTTAGCAAAAATAAAACGGCCGTCGGATGGACCCGAAACGACCGTAAAATAAAAATATTTTAACGAATAAACTATAAAAATAATTTACTTTTTTTTGCATGGGGATGCTGGATTTTCGATTGCCGATTTTCGATTGTCGAATAACCGACTACAAAACTACAAATTTATTTTATATTAGCTAAAGATTATCTATCGCAATACGTAAAATACCACACGTAAAATAGGTGTGGATAAACTGGGTTTATTATGTTTATTATAACATTTTTGAGGGGGTAAATTCAAGGGGATAATTTATCTATTTATTTTAATTTTCTAATTGCACTGGCATTTCGTTAACGGCCTCTTGCCCGACCAATTAGGCAAGCAATTGAGTTGTGAAAATAAATAATGATATGAAAATAATGACTTATATTAGTAATTATACATAAAAAAATAATAATTTACTTGATTTTTCGTATCATAAATGATATGATTAAAGTGTATAAATGATATGAAAATTTATGACAAAAAAATTAAAGAATAAACTAAGCGAGCGCCAAAATGCTATCTTGGCTTTTATTGAAATCGGGAAATCCGCCTCAATCGGGCAAATTTTTAAGCATATCCAAAAAGACCTGGGGCAAATTACCAAAATCACCATTTCCAGGGACTTGGAGAAATTACTCGGACTCGGCTTCATTGAACGTCAGGGCGCTGGACGAGCGGTTGTATATAAACTCTCTTCTGAGTATCCGATTATAAAAAAAATTGACGTGGAAAAGTATTTTTCCGCGGAGGTCGACCAAAGAAAAATCAAAAAAGAGTTTAATTTTGATATTTTCTCCCAGTTGAAGAATATATTTACCGATGATGAAAAAAACAGATTGATTGAATTGGATGGAATTTACAGAGGGAAGATAAAAGATATTTCGACCGATGCTTTGAGAAAGGAAATTGAGAGGCTCAACATTGATTTCAGCTGGAAGTCTTCTAAAATCGAAGGCAATACTTATAGTCTTTTGGAAACGGAACAGCTAATTAAAAACCGGCAGGAAGCGCCGGGCCGCACCAAAGAAGAAGCCGTTATGATTTTGAATCACAAAAAGGCTTTGGATTATATCAGTAATAACAAAACGGATTTTCAGTCTATATCTGTTCTTAAGATAGAAAATGTCCATTCTTTGCTGGTGGATGGCTTGAATGTGACAAAAAACCTGAGAAAAACTTTGGTTGGCATTACCGGAACGAACTACAAACCGCTGGACAACGAATTTCAAATCAGAGAAGCCCTGGAAAAAGCAGTCAAAAAAACCAATGAAAAAGAAAATATTTTCGAGAAAGCGGTCACTTTAATGCTGCTAATCGCTTACATTCAGCCGTTTGTGGACGGCAACAAACGCACCAGCCGTTTAAGCGGCAACGCTATTTTGCAATCTTTCGGCTCCTGTCCGCTTTCTTATCGCAGTATGGATGAAGTGGAATATAAAAAGGCGATTCTTCTGTTTTACGAGCAGAATAATGTTTCATATTTCAAAGAATTATTTTTAAAGCAATTTGAATTTGCCGTAAAGAATTATTTCGGGTAAATCCCGCTCCAAAGGAAAAAATTGAAAAGGTGATGTAAATATCTCCCCATCGGGGATATTTTTTTATTTATCTCCGTCTTATGTCCTCACCCTATCCAAATCTTTCCCTGTCCCAATCCCTTCCCCCTCTCCAATTCCCTCACCCCCCTCCCCCTCTCCAATTCTGGAGAGGGGGTAACGCGTAAGTCCAAGCGTCCCCTCTCCAGAATTGGAGAGGGGCGCCCCGCCCTTCACGAAGGGCGGGGTGGGGTGAAGAATGTTGTGGGTGGGAGCAACAAAAAAACGGAGAAATTTTTTCTCCGTTTTGGATTATTGGAATATACATTGTAGAGACGCGATTAATCGCGTCTCTACCGATCCGTTTTGGATATTATTTTTATAAATTCTCCCGGGTCCAAGCCAGGAATTCCTCTTTTCGGCTTTCGTGAATGACCAATACCTCGAAGTCACGCTTATAGATCTTCTCGATCGGCTTGGGGTTTATTTCCCGGATATTTTTCGGGTCGGCCGGATCGAGCGCGAAGAACTTAAAACCCATTTTCTTCGATATGCCGATCACCGGCGCCGAATCCCAGGGGGTTTCATAACTTGTCCCCAGAAGCAAGGCGCCGAAAACCCCTTTCCAGAGCTGCGAAAACGACAACCCGATGCTCCCGCCGATGACATTAAGGCTTTTAAAAAGAGGATCGGCCGTATCCAGGGCGATGATCTTCCGGGAAACCTCGGAATACCTGTTGGGCGGCTTGCGCAATAGCACGTATTGCCCCTTAAGCGGGCGCCCGGGATCGATCGCGAGTTTTCTCTTTTCCATCCGAGCCGAACCGTTATCAAGTAGCTCAACCTCGTCCGATCCCGGCCAGAGGAAAAATATCTCGTCCGTGTTGATATCGCCCACGAAAGCGGCCACGATCTCTTTTTCGACCGCCAGGGCGATCATGGTCGATACGCCGAAAGACTGCCTGCGGGAAAAGCCGTCCGTGCCGTCCAGAGGATCGATCGTAAAATAGACCTTGCGCTTCGTGCTGTGCGGTCGGCGGTATTTTTCTTCTTCGGCGATAATGCCGAAATCCGGCAGGAGTTCCCGGAACACATTAAGATAAATATCCTGGGCTTTGCGGTCGGCGCTCGTAACAATATCGTGCGCCTTGCCGGTTTCGCTCGCCTTGTCCTCGCTCGTAAACACGAAACGTTCCTGCCCGATGGCGTTCATGGCTTTAAAAACGGTTGTCTTCATGATATGGCCCAGCATATTGCGATTTATACCCAATATCTCTTCCAATCCGTTCATGTCGTTTCTCCCGTTTATGGTTATTAAAATGTGCGGAATCTTCATTTAATACTAGCAACCGGAAACGAAAAAGTCAATCGTTAAAAAGCAAAAGGAGCTTATTCAAGCCCCTTATTGGAAAGAGCGGGTTGGTTCCTTAATCGGAATCGGCGCTTCGGGGAAGAAATTCCCAATCGTCAATGCTTAAATTCTGCTCGCTCATCACATTGTAAATAAGATGGGCGGCAAAGAGCTTGGCGAACTTTCTTGCGCCTTCTGGCGCTTCGGAATAGAAGAAGCAGTCCGCGTCAACATCGTCATCGTAACAGAATCCTTTTACCTCGTAGATGCCGCGTTCGATCCTGATCTTAAAGACTATTTCCTTATATGAGCCCCTTATCTTTTCTCCGCCCTCTTCCCATTCCTTACTGACCGTTCTGACTTCCATCTCTAATACCTTGGGAAAATTCTTTTTTCTCTTTTTCCTGGGAAGTTTCATATCAGGGTTGCGCCGGCGCATCGACCTGTAATGCGCCGGGAAACTTTCCTCCGCCAGCCTGATCAAATCCTCTTTGTTCGGCATCTTTCCCTCCTTTGCGCCTCTTTATAATCCCGGATACAATATATTTTATTTTAATTAAAAAAAAATTAAAAACGGCTTTAAAGCCGTTTTATATTTTATTTATCTAAAAGCTAAAGCCTAAAGCCTAAAGCCTAACGCGTAATCTCGATCGACTGGACAGCATCGGCCGAACCCAGCTCTTCGGCGCAGGCGCCGACGATTAGGCGGCCGTAGGAGTCCTTGACAAGGTAATAACCGGTCTCGTCGGACGAAGCGCCGCTCAAATTCGGATCAATCGGCCACTCCGGCATATAAGCCGCGTCAATAAGACCCTCGAGATCTACACAGGCGGTCTGGAGCACTACCGTCGGGTTCGAACAGGTGTCGTTGCAGGCGTCGCCGGCTCCGATCTGGTAATAAAGATCATTGGTCAAGGCCACGATGGAATCCAGGTAGGTTCCGCCGTTATCCACTTGGTGGAGCTTAATGGCCGACATGATCATATTGACATCGGCCCACCTCTGCGCGTTTCTCGAATCCTGGAACCGCGCTACCGGATTTAAGGCCACGAAAGCCAGTGCGGACAAAGCGGCGATAATGGCGATAACGATCAAAAGTTCGATTAAAGTAAAGCCTTTATTTTTGTTCATAGAAAACATATTTTATATTATATTTATATTATAACACATTTTGTATTTAGTATCCAGTATCTTGTATCTGGCAATTAATCGGGTCCCACTTCGCTAAATACAAAATACTGGATACTAAATACTATTCAACCTTATCCGCATATTCCCCGAACACCCATCCCTCTTCGCCGCCGGATAAACTAATTTTTATCCAACTATCAGCTTCCTCGATAACGATAAATTCTTCTCGGGGGTTAGCCTTGCCGACAACCTTGAAACTTGTCCCCGGTCCCTGGCGGACATTAAGGGGAGAACTTATATTCTTAATGATTATCTTTATTTCCCGGGAGGAGCTTGCGACGTTCTCCGCCGCCGGCTCGGGAGCGATAGCGGCTTCGATCCGGGATTCCGAAACCGGCGGTAACGGCGCGGCCGCGCGGTTCACGCTGCCCAGAAAATAATCGAAAAAAACGTAAAAACCGGCCAATGCCGACAGCAAACCCAGGGCAACGGCGATATGCCGACGATTGGTGATCAGAGGGCGAGCCGTTTTAATGAATTCCCGCGTCCGCTGAAGCCAGATCTTTATATTTTCAGGTCTTTCGGTCTTTACGGCTGGCGGCGGCACCGGGATCGAGGGATCGGTTTTATCCCAATAACCCTTCAGGGCGCGCGCGGCCAGGCCGATTGCCTCGATATATTCGATGCCGGCGCTTTCATACAGCGGCTGGCCGACGCGGATATCAACCCCTAAATCCAGGGTTTTTATATATTCCGAAAATCCAGAAAGTCTGCTTGTGCCGCCGGTAACGATTATTTCTTTGACCGGCGGAAAACCGTACTCATTATTAAAATAATCTATGTTGTTTTTTATCTCTTTGAATATTTTATCCAAAATATTACCGATAATGCCGGCCGCAGCCGGATGATCGCCTCCTGCAGACAGGCCGTATTCGATCTTTAACTTTTCCGCTTCCGTAAAACCGATATCCAGTCCGCTCGCTAGCTGGTAGCTTATATTCTTACCGGCCGCGTTAATAATATATGAATAGGTAAGACCCAGAGGGGTAAAGATCGAAACCAACGACGTAACCGCTCCGATATCGACCAGGCAGACCGGCAGATCGGGGTGTTTATCGAACATCCCCCGGAAAACCGCCAACGATTCGATATCGAAAATTTTAACGCGGACGCCCGCTGTCTCGAAAAAAGCCCGCCATTCCGAAACTTCTGCTTTCGGGGCGGCGGCTATAAAAGCCATGGTTTTGTTTCCGGCCGACGTATCCGCGAACGTTTTATAAGAATAGGTAAGATCGCTCTTTCGGAACGGGACGGTGTTTTCGATCTCCTGGGCTATAACCTTATCGACCTCGTGTTCATTGAAATTTTCGATCGCGAAAACGTGCGTAAAAACCAATGATTCCGGCAAACCGAAAACCCATTCCCGCGGTTCCGACGGATTTAAACCGACGCTTGCTAAAACCGCGGCCAGCGCCGTTTTTAATTTTTCCCCATCTTTTATCCGGCCCCGTTCAACCGTTCCCGGATCAAGCGTTATCCCTCCCGAAGCGGATACGCCGATTCCGGAGGCGGTCTCCTCCAGAACGACCGCCTCGATCGAATAATCGGAAATATCTAGCCCGAAAGATCTTTTGTTTATATTCAGCATACCTTGAAAGCTTTTAGGTTTTTATGGCATCCAGGGATCTTGCTAACAACCTATAAGCTATAAACTAACAGCTAAAAAACTAATCCCAGCTCTCTAAAACCATCCCTTCATCGGTCAGACTTATGGCCGCGTTAACTGTCCGATAAAAATTATCCGTACGGCCGACCACCGTTATCTCGCGAACGATCCCGTTCGCTACCGTATCTATCACGCAATTGCCGGAGCCTAAGGATAAATTAAAACCATTCGCGCTATAATCCGGATCAAGCGTAAAACGCCGGATGGTCTCCTCGACGCATCCCTCGGCTATCGCTAGCGCCTCTTCGCCCCGGTCATAGGCAAAGGCCGCATTGATCTCCCCTAAATCCAAAATTGTCGCGTTCTTGGCCATAACCAACGATACCGCGCCGATTATGATCACGGCGACCAAGGTGGCGAAGCCGGACTTATTGTTCTTAACGTCAGTTCCGTTTGTTTGTTGCATAAATGATCGGGTATAAAACTTAATATTAGATAATAGAATCACTTTCTCAAACTGACCGTTGTTTCGTAACCGCGGCTATAACCGAATTCCCGGCTATCCGCGTTCTCATTGGCCAGGTTAAAATTTATTTTAACGCTGCCGCCTTGCCCGCTCCCCAGATTGGTAAAATTAAGATCGCTTACGGATATTCCGTCCGCGGTAATATTGGTGGTCTCGCCGAAAAGGTCGAAGACCAGCCTTTCTCCGGAAACATACACGGATAAAGAAGCGCCATCGGCCATTCTTAATACCAGGGTGCCGCCGGAGGCGCCGGCTATGGGACTTTCGATGCTATCGGCCGCGTTTATCCGGCGCGCCATAAGATCGAGAACCTGGCGGGCGCCGGCATTGATCTCTCCAATGGCGTAGCTTTTCGACTTAAGGCCGGCGACGACCAGCGCGAAAGTCACGAAGCCGGTTAGCGCGATGCCGGCCAAAGCGGCATAAATTGCGGTTTCAATCAACGTAAAACCGAAATTACTTTTTTTAACGTCTACGTCTCTTCCTGTGTGCGGCATATAAAACTTAAATTTTTTATATTAGAAATTGGATATTGGGTATTACGCTACGGGGACAAGATGTTTAAATGATATTAAAATCTGATGAATATTAAATATTATCTTTTCGGATAGAATACATATCTAAAACTGTATCACAATATCCAATATCTAATATCCAATCATTACCGCAATTTTTCCGTAAACGCTAAAATACCTGCAGTAATATACAAACACCAGAAAAATCGACTTATATATATTTCCTGATTTCCGATACAACGCCTTCTATTCCCTGGTCGGATTTAACAAGATAGCCGCAAGCGCCCAGCTTGGTCGCTTTGGCGAATATCTTCTCGTGGCTTAAATTCGACAGCATCAAAACCGGAATATCCTTTATCTTCGGATCAGCCTTGATCTCGGTCAAAAATTCGAAACCATCCTTATCGGGCATGATAATATCGAGAAGGATGATCGCCGGCCGCAGGGTTTTTAATTTTTTTTCCGCTTCATTCCCGTTAAAGGCCGGTATGATCTCGAAACCGGCCTTGGATAGCCCGTCCCGATAAGCCCGGGAAATAAATTGATCGTCTTCAACCAGAAGGATGGTTTGTTTTTTGCCCTTATCCTTAGTCGCGTTTTTTTCTGGCATATGATTTTTCTATAAATTATGAATTATAAATTGATGAATTGCGCGATCTTCCCCGGATCTTAACGCCAATCCGTCAGATAGGTGGTTCTCTCCACGGACTCGTTTATCCCCTGTCCGGTTTCCCAGAAGATACCGACGGTAACTTTAACGCTGGAAGCGTCCAAAGACGCTCCCGGATCGTCCGCGGCCGCGATATTTCCGCTCCCGTCCCGATAAACCGGATAAAAATCGATCACGCGGACAAAATCTCCGATCGTCTCCGTCGTTCCCTCGCCGGAAAGCGCCCATTGTCCGCCGGAAACTGCCACGGCGCTGCGGCTATAGGCGAATTCCTCCCAATCCCGATCACGAACAGACCGGGTCGCTTCGACTCCCTCCCGGGCCAAGGCCGCCGCGATCGTAAACTCCTCTCCGCGCTCGAGCAGGGAAAATCCTCCCAGGATCAAGGCCGCGGTACTGGCCGAAAACATCACGAAAATAGCCAAAGCGATCACTATCTCCATTACCGATTGGCCATCTTGCGCTGAATTTTTTTCTGGTATTTTATTCATTCCGTATGCAATTTCCAGGAAACAAGATACAAGTTACAAATATCAATGTTCAAACCAGATTAGCGCTTTAAATATGTAATTTGAAATTTGTTTGGTTATTGTATCTTGGATCCTTGTATCTTATTCTATTATTCCTAAACCGTTGACCACGATCTGGGCCGTTTCCCCGCTTCCGCCGTGCGTGATCGTGATCGTGCCGGCCGCGTCCGGCTCTCCGGAGCCTTTAGAAAAATTAATCTCGGCGCCGCCGTCAAAACCGATCTCCAGGGAGCCGGGTAACGCCGTTTCGAGATCATACCCCGTTTCCCGGGCGGCGTAAGTGCTTCCCTGGTAAAGGACGAAAGCATCGGCTCCGGCGGGATCGATCGAAAAATAAATTCCATGCGCGGAGTCGTTTTTTCCGGCTATGCCAAGCGTCCGCGCCTGCCGCAAACCGGACCTGGTCTCCGCTATCGCCGCATCCAGCTGGGCGGCCGAAAGCCAGCCGCCATAAACAGGCATGGCCACGGATGCCAGGACGACGAAAATGCCTATCACTATGAATAATTCAATTAGAGTAAAGCCCTTCATTTCATTATGATTACAAATTCACAAATTTAATCACAAATAACACAAATATTCGGCTAATATTAAAGTATATCTTGTATTTGTGAATTCGTGTTCTGATTTGTGTATATGTAATATTACCGGTAAACATTCCCGGTAATCTTATAGATCGGCGTAATTATGGATAGGGCCAATCCTCCTACGACAGCGCCGATAATTATAAGTAAAACCGGCTCCACGGCGTTCGCCAGGTTCTTGCCGGCGTTTTCCACCTCTTCGCCGTATATTTTGGCCAGGTTAAAAAGCTCGTCTTCCAACCGGCCCGATTTCTCCCCCACCCGGATCATGCTTATCGCCATTTTCGGATAATATTCGGGGAATTTCGCCAGACTTTCGGATATCGATGTTCCCCGGCTTATCTCCCGGCGTATCCCCGCAACGCTCTTCTTATAATAATAATTCTCCATCGTATCCCCGGTAATGGCCAAAGCCTCCGTTACCGGAAGACCGCTCTTTAGGAGCGTGCCTAGCGTATGGCTGAACTGGGACATATTCTTGTGGCGGCTGATCCTGTCCACCACCGGAATATGGAGAAAGAAAAAATGCAGTATCGGTTTGAAGAATTTGCGGCTGCAGAGCCATACCGAAAATACGATCACGGCCGCCATGGCCGCCAAAAGCACGAAGCCGTGTTTTTCCACGATGCCGGAAAACCAGATAAGGAACCGCGTCGAAGCGGGCAGGTCCACCTTAAGACCCTTGAAGATCGGCGTGATCTTGGGCAGAATAAAAAAAGCTAGACCCAAGCCCAATACAAAACTTAAGGTCAGAACGATCACGGGATAAAGCATCGCCCCCCTGATCTTGGCCGATAGCTCCTGCTCGCGCGTTAGCCGTTCGGCGATATTTTCCAGGTTATTCTCTAAATTTCCCGATGATTCGCCGGCGCGCACGACGTTGGTCAAAAAGGGCGAAAACAGCCGGGGAAAACGCTCGTAGGACGAGGCTAAAGAATTGCCGGACGCGACCGAAGCCAATATCGTGTTAAGCGTTTTTTTAAGCCGGCCGCTGGCCTCATCGGTAAGAATATCGAGCGCCTCAGTGATGGTTAAACCGGATTTTAGCATGATCGCCAAATTCCGGAAAAAAATCGCTTTGTCTTTTAAATTCATATTTTTATTACAAATTCACAAATTTAATCACAAATAACACAAATACACGATCAGCGCGAGATAGAGTATTTGTGAATTTGTGTTCTGATTTGTGTATTTGTAATATTATAAATCATTCTTTCGCCACCCTCAAAACCTCCGTCATGGTCGTAATGCCGTTTAAAGCCTTGCCCGCTCCATCGGAGAGCATAGTGGACATGCCGCTCGCTATGGCCTCCTTTTTTATCGCGTCATTCGATTCTTTGGCCAATATGAGCTTCCTGATCCCTTCATTTGTTTCCAAAACCTCGTACACGCCGATACGCCCGCTATATCCCGTTTCGCCGCAAACCTTGCAGCCCTTGCCCCTGTATAATCTTAACTTGTCAAGATCGCCATTCCCGCTGTTCTTTAATATTTCCAGAAGCGCGGATTCACTCCGGATAGTATCTTTCTCCTCCGCGGAGAGTTCGTAAGAAACGCGGCATTTCGCGCAGATCTTCCGGACAAGGCGCTGGGCGATGATAACTTTTACGGTGGCGGCCACCAGGAACGGTTCGATCCCCATATCTATCAGGCGGGGCAAGGCCGAGATCGCGTCATTGGCGTGGAGAGTCGATAACACGAGGTGGCCGGTCATGGCCGAATTGACGGCAATTTCTGCGGTCTCGGAATCCCTCACTTCTCCGACCATGATGATATCCGGATCCTGGCGGACAATGGCCCGAAGACCCTCGGCGAACGTCAGATTGGTCTTGGGGTTGACCTGGATCTGGCTGACGCCGGCGATATCGTATTCCACGGGATCTTCGATGGTCGAGATATTGACTTCTTTAGTGTTAAGGATCTTAAGCATCGCGTAAACGGTCGTGGTCTTGCCGCAGCCGGTCGGGCCGGTAACCAGAAGCATGCCGTGGGGATTTTTGACCGCGCGTTCTATTTTCCGAAGATCATTGGCCGAGAGGCCGAGATCATTAAGATCGATATCCCTGTTCTCGGCCACCAGGAGGCGCATAACGATATTTTCCCCCTGGGTTACCGGCACTATGGACACCCTGACGTCGATTGTCTTTTCGCGGGTTTTAAACCGGAACTTACCGTCCTGGGCCGATCGGTGCTCGTCGATCCGCATTTTAGCCATTATTTTTATGCGCGACAAAACCGGTTCACTTAAAACTTTCGGCATTTCCAGGACATCGTGTAATATCCCGTCTATCCGGAAACGCACCACTAATTTATCCCGGTAAGGCTCTATGTGGATGTCCGAAGCTTTACTTAAGAAACCGTTCTCAAGAAGAAGGTCAACTATGGCGACGTTTACCCGGCTCCCGTCCTGCTCTTCGCCTTTTTTAAGAAGGCCGGAAAATTCTTCCTCTAAGCTTATCCGATAAGCGGATAATGCTTCTTTAAGGTCGCCCGGGGTAACATAATAGACTTTGGCCTGTTTACCGAAACGTTTTTCCAGGAGATGCTTCATTTCCAGGTCTTCAGGGTCGGACATGCCGACCTTTATGCTTTCCTGATCCGCCGCGAACACGATCGCTCTCCGCGCCCGCGCTACCGGCTCGGGTATTACGTTAAGGATATTTTCATCGATCTTTTCGTTCCTTAAATTTATGAAAGCATAATTAAAAGCATTCGCGATAAGCTGCCCCAATTGCTCGTCTTTTATAAGATTCTTTTCCGTCAGCCATTCGCTTAATGCGATCTTTTTAGACGCCGCCTCCTTGGCCGCAATATCAAAATCTTCCTTAAGGATATGGCCGGGTGACACTAAAAGCTCCTCTAATTTATTTTTATCAATATTCATGAAAATGCGCTTACTGCCCGCGAATATACTGATTATACGCAAAACGAACGCGTTTTCGCCGGGATTTGCGGGTTTCTGCCGGCAGGCAGGTAAAGAAAATTCGTAAATTAACGGATCATAATAATCCAAAACCTATTTTTTCATCTCGCCTTCATCGGCAATGCCCAGATATTTCCTTATCTTCTTTATGACTTCCTCCATGGAAATATTCGCCTTGATCAGATATTCCCGAGCTCCCAGATCAATGGCTTTTTTCATATCCTGATCCTGGTCCAGGTTGGTAAAAACTATGATCGGTATGCTTTCGTTATTCTGTCCGTTCATGGCCTCCCTGGTCTCTTCGCGGTTAAGTTCTTCTAAAACATCGAAACCGTCCTTCTTCGGCATGATCAGGTCGAGGAGGATAATATCCGGTTTTACGATCTTGATTTTACTTAAAGCCTCTTCTCCGTCGTAAGCCGCGACCACTTCGAATCCCGCCCGGGAAAGGCTTTCGCTCAAAGCCATCGAGATGAACTTATCGTCTTCGGCCAATAAAACGCGATATTTCTTATTGGGCATATTTTTTCTATTTAAAATATGTTTTAATTTTTTCTATGACCTCATTCATGGAAAAATTCGATTTTATCAGATAATCAACGGCTCCCAATTCCCGCCCCTTTTCGATATCCGAGTCCTGTCCCAGATTCGAAAGAATAATGATCGGAATATTCTTTATGGCGTCATCGGCCTTGATATCCTTTAACACCTCAAAGCCGTTCTTTACCGGCATGATCAGGTCCAACAACACCATGTCCGGCTTTTCCTGTTTTATTTTTTCCAGGGCCGTAACCCCGTCCATGACCGGAATAACGATAAAACCGGCGCGCTCCAATCCGTCTTTATAAGCGCGGGAAATGAATTTATCGTCTTCCGCTAAAATGATCTTGATTTTTTTTTGTTCGGTTGCGTCTGACATTTTTTTGTATTAAGTATAAAGTATTTTATATTAAATAAAACGCGGATCGATCGATCCCTTCGACGCTTAACGCCTTGGGCTTGATATTGTTTTATGAATAACTAACCTCGCTGATGGCTCCGGGCAGGGTCTTGCTCCCCTGCTTTTCCACCATCCCCTTCGTGGGCAAGGCCACGTAAAAAACGGTGCCCTCGCCCTGTGCCGATTTAAACCAAATACGCCCTCCGGAATTTTCCACTATCATTTTAGAGACATAAAGCCCTAATCCCGTCCCCTCGGTTTCGTTTTTAACGGCGTTATCGGCACGGAAGAATTTTTCGAAAATCCTGCCCTGCGCCTCTTTGGGGATGCCGATGCCGCTGTCTTTGATCGTCAAAAGGTATTCACCGTTATCTTTTTTAATATCCACGTCGACCCGGCCGCCGCTCTTGGAATAGCGTACGGCGTTAGTGATCAGATTATGTATTACCTGGCGTATTAAATTCACGTCAACCGCCAGAGGGGGGAGATTCTTGCTCGCGCCGTCGAAAATTATGCCGACACCCTTTACCTGGGCTAACGGCTCTATCTCTTTTATTATGTTTGTGGTAAAATCGTGCAGATCCGTGGATTTCGGTTCAACCCTTAAACTGCCCGACTCGAGCCTCGAGAGGCTTAAGAGGTCGTTTACCAGCCTTACCATCCTTTCGGTGGATTCATAGATATTATCGAGATATTCACGCTGCTCTTTCTTTAGTTTGCCCACTTGCTCGTTTAACAACATTTCCGTAAAAAGCTTAATAGCGGTCAAGGGCGTCCTTAATTGGTGCGATGCGACCGAAACAAATTCCGTTTTCATCCGATCGACCTCTTTAAGGTGGGTTATGTCGTGAAGGATTACGGCTCCTCCGAAAACTTTTCCCTGATTGTCTTTTACCGGGATGGCGGATATCTCAAAAACATACCTCTCGCTCAGCTGAGCCTCCTTCTTAAAAAGCCCTTCCCCCCCCTCCAAAGCCTCGTTGATCGTGGCGTTCATATCGAAACCGCTGATCAGCTTATAAAAAGAGGATAAAGCGAAACCGCTCCGGGAAAGGCCGGTAAACTTCGTGGCGGCGGCGTTTACCAGGGTAATTTCTTTTTCGGCGTCGAACATGATAACGCCGTCGCTTAAGTTCTCGATGAGCGATACCGTCCGGGAATGCTGGGAGCGCATAAGGGCGCCGATCCTCGCCAAAGAAAGGGAGAACGTGGCCAGCATCGCGTCGGCCAGACTACTGATCTTTTTCCCGGATAAACCGGTCTTGCCGGAGGATAGGTGGATGATCCCCATAAGATCGTCGCCGACCCTAAGCGGCAGCACGACGGTCGATTCGGTTTTGACGGCCGAATTATTATCGAGTTTTTCGCCTATTATGGCGGGCTGGATATTCCGTATGATCTTAACCGCTTTTTTCAGTTCTTTATTGTCGCTCTTTTGCAGGAATCCGATAATGTCCTCGCTGATTCCCGCCAGATAGCTGTCGCCGATCTCTTCCTGCAAAAATATCTTATATACGAACTCACCCTCTTTTACCGGGTCGGCGATAAGATAGACGGCGGCGCTGTATTCAAGGGTATTGCTTAAATAATTATTTATGAAACTTACCGCCTTTTCGATATCAAGAACGCCGGCAAGCTCATCGCTTAGGGCTTTTAACGCGATCAGCTCCTGGCTTCTTTTTTCAAGGGCATCATTGGCTTCTTTTAGCTTAAGCTGCGACTCGGATACGTCGTCGAGAATATTCAAGGTTGCCGATCGCTGCTCCTTTAAATAAGCCTGGTCCCTTTTCATGCTGGCCAAAGTCGCCGACAGCTCTTCCGTTTTGGCGGCCACCTCTTTCTCAAGTTCCAGGTAATATTTTTTTTCCTTTTCCCGGGCGGCCAATAATTCGCGTCCGGCGTTATTTACCGCTTTGCCCAAAGCGCCCAATTCATCTCCGGGGGAAATATCGACCCGATAACCGTAATCCCCGCGGCTCCAGGCCTCGGCCGCTTTAGCCAGACTGCGGACAGGCTTTATGAAGGTATTGGCCATTATGACGGCCATGAGAACCACCAGAAAAAGCATCAGTCCGGCCAGAAGAAAAGGTTCCAGCCGCGAGCCGGAAGGTTCGAACTGGTCAATTTTGTTTATGAAAAATACCGTAAAAAGGACCGAGATGACCGCGACCGCCACGAAAGAAATTATGAATTTATTCCGTATAGAAAACGGCCGGAAATGGATATCTAAAAAATGCAGATGATACATGCTATATAGGATCGACCCGAGGAATATCGTCGCTCCGATGCCGCCGGCCGGAAAAATAAAAATACCCAGGCGGGGAAAAATTATTTCGGTCGTAGAGGCTAAAATGGTCGCCGCTAAAGCACCGAAAGAAATAATCTTTCGCTGCTGTTTTACGGCTTCTGAGGGCTTATTCCGGCGAGCCGCGGCCAATATCATGATTATGCCGGCAAACAGGCCCAATTCCCAAAGATTTATCATTAAAAAAGCCGGACCGGGCATATAATTCATGTACTGTGAGCCCATATAATCCCCCTGATAGGTGCCGGGTATTAATAAAAGAACGGCGGCCATTATCGATATCGCAAAAATTAACCAACAACGGCGCCGGTTCCCGGGATCGATAAAACTTAAAAACAGAAAACAATAACAGCCGGCTAACGCAAAAATAGCGGCGGATGTCTCAAATACCCAAAGCCATTTCAGATACGGTTCGATCACGTAAAAACCAGTCCTGATCAGCTCTCCCGCCTGCCACAAGATCACGAATACAATGGCGGCGAACAGATATCGCAACAACCCCTGTCCCTTGATCCGATCGGCTAAAAATCTAAGAGGAAACAGATTAACGATAATAACGAGGACGGTAACGACAAAATAAACACTTAATTCCATATTGATTGTAGATTTTTCTAGGCAATTGTGCGATAAAATACATCGGTTTTATCCGGCTCACTTCTAAAAATCACTGACCGTTTCGTCATGCTAGCGGTTATCTTTAAATCCCGCCACCTGACCTTCAAGCTCTTTGATCCGGTTTTTAAGTTCGATCATTTTAGTCTCCCGGCCGATGGTCAATTCGTTGAATCTTTCCAGCTCCCGATTCCGGTCGATAAGATTTTCTTCCACCTTTTTCTCCCGGGTTATATCCCGGCCGGTAATCAGAATCCCAACGATCTTCCCGTTTTTCCTGATCAGATCGGAACCCTCGTATATCTGCAGAATCTTGGTTTCGCCGGACTTACTCTCTATCTTAACCTCAAATTCCGAATGATGACGGCCGAGGAACTCTTGAGCCAAAGCGGCCAGAGCGGCCTTGACGGAATCCTTGCTTAAAAATTTAGTTATAGATTCTCCGATACTTTCCTTTTCATCATAACCGGACATTGTGAGCGCGCTCCGGTTGGCAAAAATTATATTTCCGGTTTTGGAAAGTATTAATACTATTTCCTTCATTTTACTAAGGATAAATTCGTATCTGGCCTCGCTTTCCCGAAGCGCCGTCTCTTTTTCTTTATACTCGGAAACGTCCTGAAAAACCGCCACTATTTCTCCCGAAGGAAGTTTAAAGACGTGGTTATCCATCCATTGGGTTATCCGTTTGTCCTCATAAAAAGTGGGGGGTAGGCTTTCCGGCTGGCCCGTTTTCCAAACCCTCTTAAAAAGCGCCAACAGCCCCATTTTTTCGATCCCGGGAAAGGCTTCGGACACAATTCGTCCGGTAACCTCTTCTTTTTTTATCCGGCATATTTTTTCTCCGGCTTTGTTTATGTCTTTAAAAATAAAATCCGCTCCATCATCCACCGCCTCGTAAACCGCTACGCCGTTATACATATGGTCGAAAAGATCCCTGAACCTTATTTCGCTTTCCCTAAGCTTACCCTCGACATCCCGGCGATAAAAAGCGGTTTCAATGGCCGCGTAAAGTTCCCGTTCATTGAAGGGCTTACTTAGATAGCCGTAGGGCCGCGCTTTTTTCGCCCTTTTTACCATATCATCGTCGGTATAAGCGGTCAGAAAGATCACCGGACTTGAATCGCCGATCGCTTCCGCCGCCTGAATACCGTCAAAATCTCCCGGCAATTTTATATCCATCAAAACCAGGTCCGGCTTCTCTTTTTTACATATTTCGACCGCTTCTTTTCCGGAAGAGGTGTAGCCGGCAATTTCATAACCGAATTTTTTCAAAGTCTCTTTTATGTCCTGGACCACGATATTTTCGTCTTCCACGATCAAAATTGATTTTTTCGATGATGGCTTTTTCATATATTTATTTAATTCGAATTAAATCGTTTTGGGGAATTTTATCACGCATTTCGTTCCCTTTTCTCTTTCGGAAATTATCCTGATGCTTCCGTATATCTGCTGCGCCAGGGTATTGACCAGCGTCATGCCCAATGAGTTGGCGGAATTGACGCTTGATTTATCGAAACCGATACCGTTATCGTTCACGGTCAATTCATAATTCAATTCGTCGGCTGATTTTAAGCCGATATTTATCGCACCGCGCTTCTTATCGGGAAAAGCGTACTTAAGGGAATTGGTAACGAGTTCGTTTATGATCAACGCGCAAGGAATAGCCTCGCTGATGTTCAACTCGGCTTTAATGGCGTCTATCTTAAAAGAGACCAGGTTTCTGTCAACCAAAAAAAGATTGAACAGGTTTATGATCAAATTTTTGATATATTCGCCGAAATCGATCCGGCCGATATCCGGAGATTGATAAAGGCTCTCGTGCACGAGAAGGATAGACTTTATCTGCCCCTTGCTCTCTTCGATCAATTTCCTCGCCGATCCGTCCTTGATATTGCGGGATTGCATGTTAAGCAGACTATAGATCACCTGCATATTGTTCTTTACCCGATGCTGTATTTCCTTTAAAAGTATGTCCTTTTCGACCAGATCGGCCTTGATCCGTTCCTGATTATTGCGGTTTTCGGTAATATCTTCGACTATGCAAAGAAGTTTTTGGGTTTCTCCGTCTTTATTTTTTACGGGAATGCCGTAATAACTGCGGAAGCTTTCCTTTTTTCCGATATAAGAAACGTATCTTATCCCCTCGATCCGAAACGACTCCCCGGAGAGGCCTTTTTCTATATATTCCAAAAGTCCATATTCCTTATAGGTCGGTATTTCCCGTATATTCTGCCCTTCAATTTCCTTTGCCTCTTTAACTCCGCTTATTTTTACCATCTCCGAATTAAAAAATTCAACCTGCCCTTCCTTATTAATTATATAGGCGCCGAAAGGGAGATTGTTCAATGCCTCTTTGGACATGGCCGGTAAAATAAAAATATTGTCTGTCATAAATACGGATATGATTTTCTTATAAAACTTCTCTTGGCCATTAACTCGATACCTGTTATTATAACATTTTTCGCCGAATAAATAAAATAAAACACAGGAACAGGAAAACCCTGTTCCTGTGTTAAAAAACCTTAAAACGGAATATTTTCAACTTTGATATCCTCTTCGTCCGGTTCGTCGCTGCCGCCGCTTTCCACGGTTATGACGGCGGATGCTTCTTCCGTCGGCAGCGGCGGTTCTTCCGCGCCCCGGGAAGCGGTAACGCCTCCAGCCCGGTCAAGCATGATCATATTGTCGGTAATGATCTCCGTGCGGTAGCGCTTAACCCCGTCCTGCCCGAGCCAATCGCGGGTCTGCAGGCGTCCTTCGATATAAACTTTTGAGCCTTTGTGCAGATATTGGCCGCAGATTTCGGCCAATTTTCGCCAGGCGATCACGTTGTGATAATCTGCCCTTTGCTGCTTATTGCCGGCCGCGTCCCGCCAGACCAGGTTAGTGGCGACGCTGAATGACGCGACGGCCAAACCGGCGGGGGTGTTCCTGACCTCCGGATCGCGGGTCAGGTTGCCGATAAGCATGACTTTATTCAGATTCATGCGATTTTTCTTATCCGGTATGAATTTTAAAAAATCATCATCGGATATAGGATAAATGTTAATTAGAAGCTGTCCCGCTTTATTCCCCTGAAGCCGTTTTAAGAATCCGCGAGGGCGCCCTAGACGCGCGTCCGCGCGGACGCGAACGCGGATAAAAAATTCGGACCAGCTGAACACCTGGGGACAACTCTAATTATTATACCTTATTGCCGATGAAAAAATTATAAAAAAAATATAAAATAATCATAAAAAAAATATAAAAAATTTATGAAGTGGGCTTACGAAGAACGCGTGGGAAGTTCGATTATAAATTTTGTGCCCTGCCCCAGACGGCTCTCGGCCCGTATCGCGCCGCCGTGTTTTTCCACTATTTTTTTGCATATTGCCAATCCCAGGCCGGTTCCTTTTTTGTCGGGAAAAGATTCGTTACTGATCCGGTACATCTTTTCGAAAATATGGGAAATATGCTTTTTATCTATGCCGATGCCGTCATCGGCCACTATTAAAACGGCTTCTTTCCCTTTTCGGTAAAGATCGAGGATTATCTTGCCTCTTTGTCCGGGTTTCATGAATTTCAGGCTGTTCGAGGCCAGGTTCATGAGCAGCTCCTCGATCTCGGACTTGTCCCCGAAAATATCGATATCCGGTTCGATGTTGCCGGCGACGTCGATATTCTTGTCTTCGGTGATTATCTTTATGTTATCGATCGATTCCTCGAGAAGTTCGCTTAAGCTAAAAACGGTTTTTCTTTCCTCTCCGTCCCTCTCCTGCCTGACGAGCCGGAGCATATCGTAGATAAAGCGGGAAATGTGATCGATATTATGCTCAAGCCGGCCGATCTCCTTTTTGTCCTTTATCTGATTATTAAGAAGGCTTAATTCTCCCCTGATTATCGTAAGCGGGGTCTGGAGCCCGTGGGCGATCTCCATCATCATCTGCCTCTGCTCTTCCTGCAGGCTTTTTATGTTCTCCGTCCTTTCCACCACTTTTTTTTCGAGTTCTTTGGAATGGTTTTTTACCTTTTCGTACAGCTGGGCGTTTTCGAAGGCTACCGCCGCCTGGCAGGCGAATGTTTTAAGCAGGTTGATGTCTTCGCTCGTATAATAATCGCCGGATAATTTTTTCCCTAAAGCGACCAGTCCGGAAAGATGGGTGCCGGACTTTATCGCTATCGCCATCTCTATGCCGTAATCGGCGCCGAAAGACAAAGCCTGTTCCAAGGATCGCCGGCGTTCGCCGGTTTCGCCTTTCGGCAGCGCGTCTAATTCCTGCGGGATGTCGGATATGACCAATACCGTATCCGGGTGGATCTCGATCGCCCGCGTCAATTCGGCCGATAGTCCGACCTTGGTTTTCCTGATTATTTTATCATGGCTGAAGATAAGATTCTGCCCGGGCACGATTATGTATAAACTTTCGGGCCTTAAAATTTCCAAAAGCTTATCGGTGATCTTCTGCAATAAAGCGGATAAATTCAAATTCTTGTTGAGTATTTCACTAAGCTCATAGATCGCCTCGGAATAATCGTATTTATCTTTGAAAAAAAACCTATCGGTGGCCCGCCGGAAAAACCTGTCTAGGGGAGGTATCCCGTAAATACCAGCCCCGGTCGTCAGAAGTCCGACTATTATCATGGTCAGATTGGTGATTCCCTGGAAGATCAGACCCAGGATTAGGACGCCCAGGATATATACGACCGCCACGAAGCTGAAAAGGACCGAATATATCAATCCGCGCTGGATCACGATCTTTATATCCAAAAGCTGATGCCGGATAATGGCGTAAGAGGCAAAAATTACAAAAAATAAAAATGATAATGGCCCGAGAGATAAAAGCTGCTCCTTACCCAATATCGGCAATACAACATCGAAAAAAACCGCCCCAAATATAAATAAAAACAAACCGAAAACCAAATATTTTATTTGTAGTCTTTTCTTAACGGCAAATCCCCTATAACTAGTAATAAAATAATAAATACTAACACCAAATATTGTTAAAACCAATAAACAATAATATATATAAAAACTTCCCAGTACGCCTTCAGCGGGTTTATCCGAATAGATTATAATACTTTTATATATTTCATTATTCGGCAAAATAAAGCTTAAAAAAATAAATATTAAAGAAACAACAATTATAACATTTTCAAAAATAATTCTTTTTCGTTCGCTAAATGCGGAAGAAAAAAACATTAAAGATAGGAAAAGTAAAATACCGAAAATATTACAAAATCTTGTTAAAAAAATTACCCGATCTGCATCACGGGAAAGATTGGACATGCCCAATACCAAGATCCACAATCCCGTAAAAAATATAAAAGCGGAAAAAAAATAAGCCTCTATTGATTTTACGCGAAAACATAAAATAATAGCCCAAATAACTGAACAAAACGCTAAAATGATTAAAATGTAATTTGGATCCATATAATTTACGGGCGAAAATATAATTTCGCCCGTTAATTTAACTTTGTTTAAAATTCGTTTTTAAAATATAGAACACATGCCCAATTTCCGCTATCGCGGTCATTAAAATAATTTTTTACGACATCAAAATATCGCATACCATTTGCGCTTGCGAATACCGATAAGACAGGGTCGAAGAACTTTTTGTCTTTTTCTTTCGCCGTTTTGCACACTAGACGAGCGTACTCCGTAACAAAACTTTTTGATACCATTTTAACGTTCTTTTTCTGAGCATACTTTATAAGCCCAGGCATTCTACACGCCCCGACTAAATACTTTTTCATATACTTTCTTGTTAGGTCAAGAAAATGCAAGTGCAATTTTTTTCCGACACCTAACGCAGAAAAACTAACCACATATACTGAGTTGCTGTTCGGGTTGTGAGTGTTGGTCGTGTAGCCATAATCAGTAACTTCGTTCCAGCTTCTCTGGTCCTTTTTTGCGCTTGGGTTAAAATCGCTGATTTGAACATAACCATGGCCGCATATTTCTCCGTTTTTCTCAGCCACCCGCAGACCATCCGGAAAAATCTTGAGCCATGTTAAAAACATATCCTCGGGGATTACTGACACGCCGGATCCCGCCCAAGCCCTCTCTTCCATTCTTCGGAAACTCGGATAATCTTCCGGCTTGGCCGGCCTGATAATTATGTCCAAATTTCACCTCCCGACCCGTGATCTTATTTTTTCACGGCTGTTACGAATATTATTCCCTGGTATTTATTTTTGGATTCGCAGTCAATGGACTTCATTATTATATCACGAAATCCTTTTTTCATTAAATCCATCAGGTCGCATTCGTATATTTCTACGGCTGGTAATACTTTGCCCGACACCGGATAACCGCTGGCCCCCCGCAGAGACATTATTATTATCCTGCCCCGTTGTTTTAACCGTCCGGTCAAATTATTGAAAGCGGAGAACCAAATTTTTTTTTGGTCCGTAATGGATTCTATGCAGAAGTTGGAAGATACGATGTCGAATTTTTTATCTGAAATATCCGTTTCCATCTTATCTTTTATGGCGTCGTAAATTCCGAAGTGCTTGAGCTTTCCCTTGATCAATCTTTCTCTTTGTAAAATTTCTTTTTTTTCAATATCCGGTTTTCTTTTTTCCAGTATCAAAACACCACGGATATATTCGTGCCAGAAATCATCCTTTCCCCGTTTCCAGTTCTTGACGCTTTTCAAGTTGCAATCAAGATAATCCGTGAAATAAATGGAATCTATTACCGTCGCCAGGCTGATAAACTGGTAAACCGTAGCACCGCTTCCGACATCAAGTAAAACCCTGTATTTCTTTTTTTCCCTTTTAAGAAGCGGCAAAACGATATCAGCGTAAAAAATCAGCAAAGCCGCATTTTCCTGTCCGATTCCCGTTAATGGTTTATCCAGAATACTGCCGTCGGTGATATATTCCTTTATGAAATTTATGTCTACTTCACAGTAATAGTGCTTCAGATAATCGATGGGCAAAAAATATTTGTCGAAATCATTGCGTCCATTTTTATCTATGTGGTATTTTCTTCTGAATAAACTTTTTTTCTTGGATTTTATTCTATTTGGGCTTTTCAAGGCATTTCCTCTCCACTTTTAAATGTGTGTCAATCAATTATCAACCCCTTGCCAAAACGTTGACCGTGCCTTTTTTCGCCCCGAAGAAATCTTCACAAAATTTTTCCACCCCGATCTCATCAAAACTCTTACAGCTAAAGATGTCTAAAAAGGCTCTGTTTTCAATTTCTTCGAAATGTACGACAATAGCCGAGTCGTAGATTTTTTGAATCGCCGTATAGCCCTCTTTGTGGCCACTGCCGAAACGGTGCACTTCGGCATCGCCGAATCTTTGCATTTCCAATAACCGGCACAAATCGACTATAAATCTTTTTATATCACCGGGGCTTCTGATAAGTCCGGCATTACATTTTTGCAGGTCAAGGTGAACCGACATCCCCCATTCATGAACACGTAAACGTTTTATCAGGTTGATGATGTTCTTATACAATCTTATGTATTGTTTTAACCGCCCGCTTTTCCGATAATAAAGCCCGGCTATACCTGCCAGAATAACGGTTGAAACGAGCGTAACGGCAAAGAGCGGCCAATCAGCGAACCACCAGGCGTAAGCCGTCCAGGCGGCGTTGATGAAACCGTAAAAAATAACCAGATGGATATCGATCATGCCTACGCTAGGACTACGGCGCAATTCCCATAACTGGAATAGCAAGAAGACGACATTCGCAAAGGCGAACAAGGAATAAAACAAGGGTTTAACCGGAAAAACGATCATCGCGAGCAGGGCACAACCGCATAAAAACAATACTGCGATATGCCTTCTTGAAAGACCGTTGAATTTAGCCAATCCGATCGCGATCGGGATCGTAAAAATAAAAAGCAGCCCGTTTATCGCTAAGGCGCCTTCATGCCGCTCCAGTCCGTATACGAAGAGGGATGCGAACAGGAAAGGCAGGAACAGGAATAGATCGACGGACAAGGATCGTCCGGATCGGTTCCGCCAGATTATCCGGTTCTGCCTTAAGAGCAGGACCGCCTCAACGATCGTGAATAAGATCACGATCCCGGCGCAGAGGGTTTCAAAATTAAAACCGAACCGTTGCCATTCTACAAAGCTTCCGAGCCAATCCATTTTAGAGCTCCTTTCCGCTGTTTACGATTTAATTTTTTAAAGAACCATGAACTATGTGGTTAAATTATACCTAATTGTAACACAATCGATATGAAATTTTTATAAAAAAAATATAAAGAACAAATTAAACTTACTTATATTAAATAAAATAAAACATAAAAAATATTAAAAAATATGAAGAATAAATTAAAAACAATAAATTTTAATAAATAAAAACCGCAATCCGAACATGCGGTTTGTCTTCATAAAAAATTGTCGATATAATTTTTGAAATAATAAAAAACAAACCCGAATTAAAGGGCTGCCGGCTTTCTTCACCCACCTTTTCTCCGGTTATGTTTACGGCGGCAACCGGCGCACCAACAAAAAACCGCAGCTTTTCGAAGGACTGCGATTTTTGATATTTTCCAATAATTTATTACAATATCATATTGAACAATTAAACATTTTTGTCATTTCTATATTTAGATATATAATGTCCAAAATCCATTCCATAAATTCCTCGACTGCGGGGAATTTTTTTATAGGCTCTAATGTGCTATAATATCGGTATAATCAATTTTTAGCTTTTTATCTATGAACATCGAAAAAAATATTGCGTCCGATCATGCTATCGTCCCCTGGTACTTCGGCCGGAAATTTTGGGGAATTTTAATCGGACTGTCGGCTTTGCCGGGGGCTTGGATGATAGTAGTAGGCTATCCCTATGGTTTATTGGGCATATTGGCTTATTTCGCCGGGCTTCATTCATTGGTCGGATATTTTTTAAAAAATTTCTTTTACCACGCTACTAGTGATTTATTTGGACTTATTTATTATATTATTTTCGGATTTTTTATGTTTCTTTGTTTTAGAAGAAAAAAAGTAAATATTATATATCCTATAATAATAATAATAATAATAATAATAAACACCTACGGGTTAATCGGCGCCATAATCGGTTCAGCGCCATAATTAATCTAAACTCAAAATCCCAACTCCAAAATCAAAATCCAAAAACTCCGGCACGTGGATATCGCCCCGCTTGGTATGAATGACTTTTTTGTCCGGTATCCGGAATTCTAATTCGATGTTATCCGTAAATCTATTCGGCGCTAAAATATATTCCATCATATCCTCAACTAGAGGGTATTTTTTTATTACCTGTTCGCATACGGATTTTAATATCGGGCCGTCTTTGAGTAATATCTTTTTCGTAAGCCAAGGCATATTCGTGGGCAGGTCTTGTTCTGTGCCGATAAAAATACATTGGTTGTAGGGATTATCTATTTCTAAATAAGGCGTTCCGTCCGTAGTGGTGCCGGTGTAATTTAATAATTCCACGCCTTCTTCGCTTATATCCTGGATTAAAATTCGCAGGGGTCCAGAAATATTTTTGTCTGTTATATTCTTAAACCTGATATTCGTATGCTTAATGCCGGTACCGGGATTATATATCCGCCGGGTTTTGTATACTTGGACACCGTCCGTTATGTCCTGCCATTTAGGCGCGCCGATGGCGTAATCCGAGAAATGCCTCGTGGTAATGGTAATCCAGTTAAGCGGGGCGTTCACCTCCGAGGGCAGGCTTTCCCAGATATCGGTGGCCTCGTTATGCCAATAGACTTTTAGATCTTCTTCTTTTATCCCGAGCTCCGCGATCATTTGTTCGCTATAACGGAACGACAATTCAAGCTCAAAACTGAAATCAGCTAAACTAGAATCTATTGACCAGAAGACCGGGGCTAAAGTGACTAAATCCAAATTTTCGCCCTTAGTAATTATTTCTTTGTGTTCGTCGATGGTCAGGCTCGTTCCGGGTTCGAGCGGCTCGGAAAACTTCAGGGTAATATCGGATTTATTCAGGTCAAAATAATTTAGTCCGTTCTCAACTATAAAAATCGGAGTAACGGCGGTAATGCCGGCCCATTCTATGGGGTTTTGGAACATATTTATGTCGCCGCTTTCGCGGTAGTACGGGCCTTGAGGGCCGCTAAAACCTTCAAAGCGAAGAATATCATCTGCGTCAACGCCCCATCTCCCCTTATAACCCCTAAGCCAGGCTGGATCGCTGTTTAAATCAAATTTAATCTTCCAGACAGTACTGCTAGCAATATCGCCGTTATTGGAAGTGTGGTCATTGCGAAATCCGGGTATATTCTGAAAACCATTATCCCCATTATTCGGATAATTAGCATGTGAACCGCGGGCAATGAATGATTTAACCTGGTCGCCTTCTTTTTCTATTTCCCCGCTATCCCAGGAACGGCGCACTGAACCGTATTGAAGCGGCGGATTTATTTCACCTTCGTTATGATGCTGTGAATAAGCTACATACTTCGGCTCTTCGGCGTCTTTGTCTAAGAATACCATGACCGTTTCCCAGTCCCCTTCGTGGTTGTTCATTCCTTCCCATGCCCCCCAATCGTTAAACGCGTAAAAATACCAATACTGTAAAACTATGAATTCGTGGGTATAGCCGAGGCTGTCTTCGTATGAGCTTGTGGTTTTGTGGGCGTAATAGGTCGGGTGATATTCCCCGGACTTCACTATGCCGTCCGTACTGCTCGCGAATTCCGTTCTCGCTTTGTCCGCGTCCGGTTCTTTGTTTACGAGGTTTTCGGAAAATTGCAGGTACCAGTTTTTGTTGACGCTCGCGGGCTCGTCGGTCAAGCGGGCTAGAGTGGTAGAACCCTCTTGCCAGAGCGGAGTGTCGCCGATATCTTCCGTGCTCCAGAGCGAAGAATGCTTGACGTAGGTTTCGACGTCCATGGGATAAAAATATTCTTTTTCTCCGGTGGCTTCGTTTTTATAGAAATAAAGGATGGGTTCGTATTTAAGGATGAGTTCGTCGGTTACGACGGCCGGATCCGAAGTCGCGATCTCGCTGTAATTCCCGATCCCGGCGATCAGCGGAAAATCATCCTGCCCGTTCGCTATAACGTAAGCCGTGTCCCCTATTCCGTCACTATTCGCGTCTACGCCGATATAATCGCTCCAGTAATTCCCGAGTTTACTGCGATGAGTATTATTGTCGTAAGTATATTTGTAAGTATCCGGCGAAGAGAGAATCGGATGAGCCGAGGAGTCAATATAGATATTCTGGATGGCGTTATTCTGGAACTCGTTAAAAAATATGATCGGGTTGCCCTGGGTGGCCGTAAGACCGTAGCTATTATTTTTAAAAACGTTGCCGAGAAATACCGGACTGGCGGAGATGATCGTGGCGCCGACATTATTTTTTTCAAAAAGAGTGTTTTTTATGATGAGCAAGTCAGTGAAAGCATAAACCCGATTGCGGTAACGGATGACCGCGTGGTCTACTACGCTATTCCGGCTCAGGGCGGAAAAATAGAGATAATCTTGGCTGGTTTGGCCGGGGATGGTCGGGGTGGTGGCATTCCCGTCGCTCATCGTGTCGCCGCCGTATAGGTCGTCATGGATAGAGGTAAAAACTATTTTGTTTTGTTCGGTGCCCGCCGCGATGAGGGTGCCGATGTCGTCCGTTATGCCGGCCGAATGCTTGCGGCCGACCGCGATATTGCCGCCTGGTTCAAATTTTAGTATCGCGCCGGGGTTTAAAGTAAGGGTAGCGCCGCTATTTATCGCGACACTGCCGGCATAATTATGGGGGTAAACGCCGGTAATGACATAGGGATAAACTGTATTGGTCCAAGTTGTATCGGCTGCGATATTCCCGTAGTTCACGTAAATCCCTTTTTTGGCGCCGGTAAAGGTATTAGCGTCTAAGTTGACTGAGCCGGAACGGACGTCTATTTTTACGGGCCAATCAGCGGTGTTGATGGCGTTATCGGTAATGACCGGGTTTTGAGCGCCGCTAATACTTAAACCGGTATTCCCGCCCGTGATCGTATTATTGGTAATACTGGGCGAGCCGTAATTAATGCTGA